>Ga0179596_10000127_pt1 | contig 60469 bp, 40 predicted proteins | sample CZODoug1_1_08_16_FD_155494 | JGI IMG/M metagenome (GOLD analysis project Ga0179596, IMG submission 155494) | Vadose zone soil fungal communities from Angelo Coast Range Reserve, California, USA - CZODoug1_1_08_16fungal (Illumina Assembly) | ecosystem: Environmental > Terrestrial > Soil > Vadose... | reverse complement strand
GTAGTTCCTTTCTTGGTTGTCGCCACGACGACGCCATTCGCGGCACTTACTCCATAAATGGCTGCGGAAGCATCTTTGAGCACGGTAATACTTTCCACATCGTTCGGCGCCAGGTTATTAAACTGTCCTTCATCCTGCTGGATACCATCGATGACATACAGGGGGGTGCCCATATTACGGATCTGTATGCTGGCGGAGGCTCCGGGGCGTCCTTCCGCCTGCCGAAAAGTGACTCCGGGTAATTTACCTGCCAGCGTAGTGCTCACCGTGCTGCCGCCATGGACACGGTCGATGTCTTTGGATGTCACGGTGGCAATGGCGGCGGTGATGGATTCTTTCTTGCGGGTGCCGTAACCGACAACGATTACATCGCCCAGGTCGCTATTCGAATGACTCAAAACGATGGAAAGGTCTTTTCCATCTCCCACGGCCTGACGCGTATCGATAAAACCGATGGAAGTGAATAGCAGTACTGCATTGGGTCCGGTCTTCAGGGTAAACCGGCCTTCTCCGTCGGTAAATGTGGCATTCTTCGTCCCGTTTTCCGTCACGGTAACCTGGGGTATTCCCTTAGCGGTGCTGTCTCTTACGGTTCCCGTAACGGTGATCTTCGCTGTTTGGGAAAAGGCGGGTGTAATGAAGAAGAATAACATGCAGCAGGAGAATAAAAATCTTCCCTTTCTGATCAGCCCGGGCGGTAGGGTTCCCGTTTCGTGCCGAAAATGCCTGGTGTAGAATTTCATACAGCAATTAATTGTTGGTTTAATAATGGTTGCAAACGTTTACATGAATAATTTCAGTGTAAATCCTTACTTTTAATCATCCGTCAAAAGTAAAAGTTATATACGGGGGCGTTGATTCCTATCGTATCATAATTTTAGCAAAATGTTACATTTCAGGTTCGTTGCCATATCATCGCTACTCATTTCTTTCTGCACCTGCTCCAAAGGCACGCATGCGCAACCATATTATTTCAGGCACTACCAGGTGGAGAACGGGCTTTCCAACAGCACGGTTTTTTGCAGTACACAGGATCAGAAAGGTTTCTTATGGTTTGGCACAAAAGAGGGGCTCAACCGGTTTGACGGATATCATTTTAAATTGTTTACCCCCAACGATAATAAATCACTGTACCTGAACAGCGATCTCATCTACTGCCTGTTCAGCGATCAGGACGGGACACTCTGGGTTGGCGGACAGAATGGCCTTTTCCGCTTCGACGAGCAGCAGGAGAAACTGATCCGCGTGATCGATTCCCTGGTAGAGATCAACTGGATACAGCGTGATGATATGGGTAATCTCTGGTTTCTCTGCCTGAATAATGTCTACCGGTACAATCTGTCGACAAAGCGGCTTACCCACTTCCCGGAGAATAAATATTTCTTTGCCACCTCTATCTGTAAATCGGAAGACGGCGGCATCTGGTTCACCACCAGCGATGGGCTGATCAAGAAATTCGATGATCGTACGGAAACCTTCCTCTCTTATAATGTCTTTGCACATTCGCGGGAGCCCAGTTCCCGCTGGCTCCAGCGGATCCGCTATGCAGGACATCATATTTTCCTGATAGGCACTTCGAACCAGGGCCTGAAAACCTTTGACGAGTCCACTGGCGACTACCAGGACATCCTCACTTACAACCCTGACAAAACCGCCATCTTTGTCAGGGACATCCTGCAATACGGTCCCGATGAATTCTGGTTGGGCACCGAATCGGGAATATTCATCCTGAATATGAAAACGCGGGCGGTGACCAACCTCCGGAAAAAATTTCTCGACCCCTACTCTCTTTCCGATAATGCCATCTATACGCTCTGCAAGGATTCCGAGGGGGGTGTATGGGCAGGCACTTATTTTGGAGGTGTCAACTACTATTCCCGCCAACATTCCTCTTTCCAAAAATATTTCCCCGATAATTCCAGTACTTCCATCAGCGGCAGCGCCGTGAGAGAGATTTGCCAGGACCACTATAATAACATCTGGATAGGCACGGAGGACGCAGGGCTCAATAAGCTCAATCCCAGGACAGGGGTTATCACCCATTTCCTGCCGGGAGGCAGCGCCACGGATATCGACTATACGAATATCCATGGACTGATAGTCACCGGGAATGACTTGTGGATAGGAACTTTCGAGCATGGACTGGACGTGATGGACATCCGGACAGGAAAAGTAAAAAGGCGTTACCTCGCGGGCCCTCATCCCAATGAGCTTAAAAGTAATTTTGTCTTATGTTTTGCCCATACGATGGCCGGGGAATTGCTGATGGGATCATCCAATGGCGCCTATGCTTACCGGGAAAAGACCAATGATTTTTCCCCGCTTCCCGGCATCCCGATCCACTTGTTTGTAGCGGCTATCACAGAAGATCATGATGGGACGGTATGGATTGGGACTCATGGCAGCGGCGTATATTATTACAACCCTCTCACGGGGCGTAACGGGCATTTAGAAGGCAGTACCGATGGCAATCACAACGGTGCAACCATTAATGTCCTCAATGCCATTACGGAAGACAGCCAGCATAATATCTGGTTTTCTACCGAAGGATCCGGCGTCTATCGTCTTTCTCCTGACAGAAAGACCTTTACGAATTATACGACGGCCAGCGGTCTTCCCAGTAATTTCATATTCAAAGTGGTGGAAGATAATAATAACGACGTTTGGATCAGCACATCCAGGGGGCTGGCCAGCCTGCGCGGGGGAAGTGTCCCCTTCGAGGTCTATACCAGGGCCAACGGCCTGCTGAATGACCAGTTCAATTACAGCTCGGGTTTTAAAGATCGTGAAGGAAAATTATATTTCGGCAGTGTCAGGGGTATGATCACTTTCAGTCCCAATGATGTCGTACCCAGCGGGTTCAAACATGCTGTGTATATCACCGGCTTCCAGGTGGACAACAAGGAGCTGACGATCAGCAAGGACAGCTCTATCCTTAAAAAATCTATTATTTATACCGATCAAATAACGCTGCCCTATGACCAGTCCTCTTTCAGTATCGATTTCACCGCCCTGAGCTATACCTCCCCTGAAAGAACCCAATACAGCTACAAAATGGAAGGCCTCGATAAGGGCTGGACCGATATAAAGACCAACCGGAAAGTCTATTACACCAACCTCTCGCCGGGTAAATATCTTTTCAATGTCGAGGCAACCACGGGAAATAGCCGGGACAATAACAAGCGGCAATTGGCCATTGAAGTCCTTCCTCCTTTTTGGGAGACAAAGATGGCTTATTTTATCTATACGCTGCTGACGGGACTGCTGATCTATTATATCGTGCGTAATTATCACCGGCGAACGGAGATCAAGAAAGAAAAGGAGATCTACGAAGCGAAGTTCGATTTCTTTACCAATATCGCCCATGAGATCCGGACCCCTCTTACCCTCATAAAAGGCCCGGCGGAGAATCTCCGGGAAAAGATCGATGAGATACCCGCCATCAAAGAGGATGTGGTCATGCTGGAAAGGAATACCAACCGTCTCATTGCTCTTGTAACCCAGATCCTGGATTTCAGACAGACCGAAACCAAGGGTTTCAGCCTGGACTTCACCTGGGTCAATATCACCGGAGTGTTGCAGGAGACCTATCTGAATTTCAGCGCCCTGACCAAAAAGAAAAATATTACTTATTTATTCGAGCATCCGCCAACCGATCTCTATGTCCTGGCAGATGAAGAGGCCTTGAATAAGATCTTCAGCAATCTTTTCAGCAATGCTGTAAAATATGGGCAGAATTATGTGTGCGTAAGGCTGATCCAATCCGGGGAAGAAGAGGGTGATATCCTTATAGAAATTTCCAATGATGGCCCGCTCATCCCACCGGAAATGAGGGAAAGGATTTTCGAACCTTTCTACAGGCTGAAAGGCAATGGCAAACAAAAGGGTACAGGTATCGGGTTGGCCCTGGCCCGCTCATTGACGGAATTACATAAGGGACGGGTGTATGTGAAGGACGGGTTACCCGGTCTGAATACTTTTATATGCATCTTACCCGTCTCGCCGGAAAGGGCCAGTGGGGGAAAGCGATTTTTAATACCCCGTTCCCATCGCGAAAAATAAAACTAACACTATGCTGCCAATGATTTTACTGGTCGACGATGAAGAAGAGATCCTTGAATTCCTTGCAAGGATCCTGAACAGCCGTTATTCCATTCTGAAAGCTATCAATGGGAAGGAAGCGCTGAAGATATTAAGCGGTGAAGCCGTACAATTAGTCGTCAGTGATGTAATGATGCCGGAAATGGATGGATTCGAGTTATGCAGGATTATCAAATCCACGGTCGATTTCTCCCATATTCCCGTGGTGCTGCTGACGGCCAGGAATACCATCCAGGCTAAAGTGGAAGGGTTGGAACTGGGGGCGGATGCCTATATCGAGAAGCCGTTTTCCAACCAGCATTTGCTAGCCCAGATCGCCAGTCTGCTTTACAACCGCAATATGGTAAGGGAATTTTTTGCCAGTTCGCCCCTCGTGCATATTAAAAGCATGGCCCATACCAAGGCTGACGATCGGTTTCTGGAGAGTTTGCAGGAGGCCATCTGCAAGAATATGGAAGACCTGGATCTGGATGTAGAGAAACTGGCCAGGATCATGATGATGAGCCGTATCACGCTCTACCGGAAAATCAAGGTCCTCTGCGACCTGACGCCTATCGAGCTTATCAATATCACCCGGCTGAAACGGGCCGCGGAGTTGCTCGCTGAAGGGGAATACCGGATCTACGAGATTTCCGATAGGACGGGCTTTAGCTCGCAGAGCAATTTTGCCAGGAATTTTCTCCGCCAGTTCAATATGACGCCGACGGAGTACATGCATTCAAAACATATCTCTTCTTCGGGTACGAATGCTGCCGGCCACGAATGATCCGATCCGGTATCCTTCCTCCAGCCCGTACCGGATGGCCGGCATGAAATGAATGCCGCCATAGAACCGGCTGATGGCCGCCTCGTCAGCCGCGGCATGGAATGACGCGAAGTGGCGGGCAGGAATCCCGAATTCCATTTCCGTCGAATCGGCGAATTCAACATTCTCTCCGAAAAGCCGCGTAAGTATGGTGGCCGCGCAGGCTGAAACCACACTATGACCGCTGGTATATTCCGGAAAAGGAGGGGTCTGCAACAGGGGCATCCATTGTGCATTGATGTATTGATTGATATAGGTTTCCGGGCGAACGGCCTTGCTGCGGTATTTTTCATCCCAGCAGCTGATAAAGGCATCGGCGATAACAATGGACACGGAGGCGTAGGCAGCTACCGACCGTATATAGTCCGCGTGCGCTCTGCGGCAAGCCACTGCTGTGATATTTATCCAGTGCCCTCCGGGGGATATTTTTTTAGTAGCATACATCACATGGCCGTTAACATTCATCTTAAAAGGATTACAATCCCAGAAGTTGGCGATCTCCTGCTGTTCGGCGGTCAGGTTGCCGCCTATCGAATATACTTCCAGGGCCTCCTGGTAGAATGGGCTGTTCTTCTCCGTGGAATAAGGCGTTGGCGGGTGAGGAACAAACTGCGTGGCCGAATCCAGCACGAAGGTCCGCATTTCGCTCCAGTGCGGTTCAATTGCCTTCATGTAGGCAGGAGGAGTCGGTTTCCAATTCCCCGTCTCATCATTCACATCGTACCTTGGGTAGGAACGGGTTTCTTTATAATGATCCCGGGCGGCCCAGGCCAGGATATGCTCCGCTATCTTCGTCCCATAGTCCAGGGAGTTTGCATATATCTGCAGCGGCATGCCCGTGGCCCTTATTTCCCCGAGGACCTTTTCGCGAAAATTATCTACGGCGCCTTCGGAAATAACGAGAGACTTACCCACCAGCAGGATCGCCTGCACTGCCGCCAGTGAAAAACAATATTGCTTGCCGGCATCGGGATTGACCACTCTTCCCAATTCGTGCAACTGACCTTCCAATCCCAGATAAGCGGTATCGCCCTGCCGGGCCGCTTCATACCCGGCCACGGTGACATAGGCATAGATACGGCTGGCCACCGGCGGCGAAAAAATATCATGGACAATCACATCCGTTATTGTCTTGATCGACCGGTGAATACAGGAGGGGTCTTCGGCCTGCGTCTTCCAATCGCCTGCGTTCGCTCTCATCCCCACTAATCCGCCCGCAAAAAACAAGACCAGCAGGAAAGTTAGTTTATTCATTATGCAGCTCGTTATGGCAGGCAACATAGTGTAATTTTCTATTCCTGTCGTTTCTTTTTTTATTCAGGACATTACAACCTGTCCTCCAATCGCCAAAATTCAACTTCCCCCCTCGAAAAGTTTTTATATTGCAGGACCAAAACGATCGCTCATATGATATTCCGTTGCCAGCTTTTTCGCCCCCTGTTGTTACTCTCCCTGCTGGTCTGTATACAAAGAGCGTTCCCCCAGTCCCGGCCAAAAGCGACGGGTTCCGGCCCATCCACGCTTTTCGAGCTTCTCCCTCCTTCCAGGACGGGTATAAGCTTTACGAACAGGATTTATGAGAGTGACTCGCTGAATATATTGAATCAGGCCAATATCTATAACGGGGGTGGAGTCGGCATCGGAGATTTCAACAATGACGGGTTACCGGACATCTTTCTTTCAGGCAATATGGTGTCCAGCAAGCTGTATCTCAACAAAGGTGGTCTGAAATTCCAGGATATCACGGAGCAGTCAGGGGTTGGAGGCCAGGGCCATTGGTGCACCGGTGCTTCCATAGTGGATATTAATGGGGACGGGTTACCGGATATTTATGTTTCCGCCTCCTTCCGTAAAGATCCGCTATTGAGGACCAATCTCCTCTATATCAATCAGGGTCCCGGAAAAGACGGCATACCTATTTTCAAAGAGTCTGCGAAAGCATACGGTATTGCGGATACGGGCTTCAGTACCCAGGGGGTATTCTTCGACTATGATCATGATGGAGACCTGGATCTCTATATCGTGACCAACCAGTTGAATGACCCTAAAACGCCCATTCGCTTCCGGCCGAAAGTAGTGGACGGGAGCGCCCTGAACAATGATCGCCTTTACCGCAACAATGGCGATGGCACTTTTACGAACGTGACCAGGGAGGCGGGTATTCTTATCGAAGGGTGGGGCCATGCAGCCTGCATCTCGGATTTTAACCAGGATGGCTGGCCAGACATTTACGTCAGCAATGATTTTGTATCCAATGACCTCCTCTACATCAACAACAGAGACGGGACCTTCACCAACAGGTTGGGAGAATATTTCAGCCACACGGGTTGGAACGCCATGGGCACCGATGTCATCGACATCAACAATGATGGTCTGCCCGATCTCATCTCTCTGGAGATGTTGCCGGAGAATAATCTCCGTAAGAAAAGGATGCTGGCCGGAAACGAATACTATAATTATTTCAACAGCAGCCGTTTCGGCTACACCCATCAATACGTTCGCAATACCTTGCAACTCAACAGGGGCATGGGGCCGGAAGGGCACCCGGTCTATAGTGAGATCGGGTTCCTGGCAGGCGTTTATGAGACGGATTGGAGCTGGTGTCCCCTGGTAGCCGATTTCGATAATGACGGCTTCCGCGACCTCGTAATCACTAACGGGTTGCCCCGCGATGTCACGGACCTGGATTATGTCGCTTTTAACAACGGCCAGGGTGGCGGGGCCGCCAACCTCTCCCTTAAAATGGTAGATTCCCTTCCGGTCGTCCGGCTTCCGGGATATGCCTTTAAGAACAGCGACGGGATCCAATTCAGAAATACCAGCCTGGAATGGGGGTTCACACATCCTTCCTTTTCCAACGGGGTGGCCTATGCGGACCTGGACAATGACGGGGACCTGGACCTGGTCATCAATAATATCAATGATCCGGCCTTCGTTTACGAGAACACCTTACACCGCCCCGGGCAAAAGACGCGGGATCACTGGCTTTCCGTCATCATCAGGGGGGAAGGTCTGAACAGGGACGGCATCGGCGCCAGCCTACGCATCTACTACGATAGTGGTCACCAGCAGTACTATGAGCATCAGCCGACCCGTGGTTACATGTCCACGGATGATTACCGGGCTCATTTCGGCATTGGGGAGGTTACGGTGATCGATTCACTCCGGGTGAGATGGCCCGATGGGAAAAGCCAGCTGCTGACGGCGATCAATCCCGACCGGGCTATCACCGTTAATTACAAAGATGCTGTCGGTTATACGGCACCTGGTAACGCGAAGCCTGTTATACCTTTGTTTACAGCGGCCCCGGCGGAATATGGTATCCGCTTTAAACATGTCGAAAAAGATGTCATTGACTATAATATTCAGCCTGCTCTTCCGCATAAACTTAGCCAGTATGGCCCTGGGATCGCCGTGGGGGATATCGACGGCAATGGTTATGAAGATTTTTATATCGGGGGATCGGTCGGACACCGGGGGATATTCTTTATGCAGGATGCCCGGGGAAATTTCACCCTGGACTCCAGCCGTATCCTGGTGAATGATAATCATCCGCAAGAAGATATGGGTGTCCTTTTCTTCGATGCGGATAATGACGGAGACCTGGATATGTATGTGGTGAGTGGTAGTTATGAATTGCCTCCCGGCCAGGCGGCCAGCCAGGATGTATTGTATATCAATGACGGAAAGGGGGTGTATACGCCGGATTATGCCGCGCTGCCCAAAATGTTCTCGAATGGCAGTTGTGTACGGGCGGCGGATTTTGATGGAGATGGGGACCTGGATCTTTTTGTCGCGGGGCGGGTGGTGTCAGGGGCTTATCCTTCCGCTCCGCGGAGTTATCTTTTAATGAATCATTCCGGAAGTTTTTTTGACGTCACCAAAAGGTATTGCCCGGAGCTGGAGAGGATGGGCATGATTACAGACGCCCTCTGGTCGGATTTTGACCAGGATGGGAAGGTGGATTTGGTGCTTACGGGAGAGTGGATGCCGGTAACTTTTTTGAAGAATACCGGGAATGCGTTTGTATCCATCAATGAAACCAGCGGGGTCGGCGGGCATGTGGGATGGTGGAATAGTCTGGTGGCGGGCGATTTTGACAATGACGGCGATATCGATTACATAGCCGGAAACCTGGGCCTGAACTCCAATTACAAAGCCACCCCGCAGGAGCCGATGTTTCTTTATGCCAAAGACCTGGATGAGAACGGATTGCTGGATGCCATGGTATTTTGTTATATGAAAGCTGAAGATGGCAGCCGGAAGCCTTTTCCCATGACCTCTCGGGATGACATGGTGAGCCAGATGATCTCTGTACGCAAAAGGTATCCAACCTATAAATCTTACGGGCTCGCCACGATGGATGATCTATGGAGCAAAAAGGATCGGGAAGGCGCCTTGCTATTCCGGGCTACGGATATGGCCAGCAGCTATATTGAAAACCTGGGCAATGGTCATTTCGCCATCAGGCCATTGCCGGTCGAGGCGCAGTATGCGCCCATTTATGGCATGGCGGGAGAAGATATAGACGGAGATGGGAACCTGGACCTGGTGACGGTAGGCAACGATTATGGCATGGATCCTTATAGCGGGCGGCATGATGCCTATATGGGATTATGTATGAAGGGAGACGGCAAGGGAAATTTCAAGGCGCTCACGATCGCCGAAAGCGGTTTCTATGTGAAAGGGGACGCCAAAGGGTTGGCGACGATCCATACAGCCAGGGATGAAGACCTGCTGATCGCCACACAAAATCAGGATAGTCTGGTGGTCTTCTCGCGGAATGTCCTTGCCGGGGGTGGCGAAAAATCGGCTTCGACGACTCATCCCACCTGGATCAACCTGCTTCCCGGTGATTTTTGCGCGGATATTATCTATAAAGATCTGTCCAGGCGGCATATCGAATTTTATTATGGCTCTACCTATTTGTCGCAGTCATCCCGGAAGCTGCGTTTGGAAAAAGAAGCGGCGAAGGTGATCATAACAGATTACCGGGGGAATCGGCGGGAGGTTGGCCCCGCTGGGAAAAACATAAATAGGTAGTTATCAATAAGATATAAAAAAACTGTGTTTTAAAAAATTTTGCCCATGCTGGCTGGAGGGAGGCTATTACCGGCATAACTTCGTGTCATACAATTCAGTCGCTGTCATTTTCGTTCTATAAGGGTTCAGAGAGCCCTGTTATAAAAGAAATAGTTGGGCAAGCTGATTACAAGTCCTTCTTCAGAATCTACTAATATATGAAAGCCGAGGAAAAATACACTGATGTCGAATTGGTAGCCGCTATCGGTAACAAAAGCAACCTGAATAAAGCTATTTTATTCCTTTATCAGCAGTATTCCGAAAGCACCAGTTCCTTCATTATTCATTATGGCGGGAGCCAGCAGGATGCCGAAGATGTCTTCCAGGAGACGGTAGTGTCTTTTATCGAAATCGTGAAAAAGGGCAAATACCGGATGGAGGCCAGTATTAAGACTTTCCTGGTATCCGTGGCCAAAAACATCTGGATGAATGAAATAAAGAGAAGGGAGCGATCCGGCTACCGGGAAAAACAGTTCGAGTATAGCCGGGAGCAGAAAGAGGCGGATATAAGTCATCATATCACCGACCTGGAGAAAAAACGTCAGCTGCGCGAGCTTGTATACAAGTTAGGTGAGCCGTGCAGAAAAATATTGTTATTGTTCTATTATGAGAACCTGTCCATGAAAGAGATAGTCGATCACCTGCCTTATGAAAATGAGCAGGTCGTCCGAAACAAAAAGTATAAATGCCTGCAGCAACTGACCGGGTTCATTAAAGACAATCCTGTCATTGCCATGCAGCTTAGCGAAATAGTTAAATAAAGACCTATGGCAGACAACCACACACAATCGTTAATCGATCATCTTGATGAGAGCCTTATCGGCAAAGGTTCCGTTGAAATGGAGAAAAAGATCAGTGATGATCCCGAGATGGCCCAGGAATGGATCCATCTTAATCTGGCTGTCAATGCGGTGCAGGACGCCGGTTTGCATGAGCAGGTGGCTGCTGTGAAGGCTGTCTGGCTGGCGCAGCGACCTGTTGAAGCGCAAGCTGGTTTTGTCAGGGCCCGTGCTGATCTTTCGGGAACCGATGCGGATGCTGTCATCCGGCCTGCCGCGACCCGAGTCCGCACCCTATACCTGAATGTGATGCGTGTAGCGGCCTGTATCCTGATACTGGCAGGGGGAGCGGGAGTCTTTAAATATGCAACGACCAGTTCTTCCGGGTTATACGGAAAGTATTACACTTCTTATATATTAAATGCCAACCGTGGCAATGAAGCGAAGGATGCTATGGGGGAGGCGTACAATAATAAGAATTGGGAGGCTGTCATAATGCTCTTCAATACGACGAAAGAAAAGACCAACAAATCTTATTTTTTGACTGGAATGGCTGATCTGGAATTGAAAAAATATGTTGATGCCATTGATAAATTTCAGCAGGTCATTGCGGCTAATGTTCTGTCGGGCAGTGATTATTTCCAGGATGAGGCCGAGTATTATTTAGCTATGAGCTGGCTGGCCAGCAATGATGCGAATGAAGCCTATCCGCTTTTTGAAAAGATCAAGGCCAATAAAGGGCATCTGTATCATGACAAAGTCGCTGAAATGTCCTTTACGGATTTGCATATCGCACAATATAAGAATCATAAATAATTGATAATCAACTAGTATATGTATTCCCGTTCTTAATCCACCTATATCGTTCCGATCCCATGAAATGACCTCACTCCAATTTCTTATGAATTCTCTTTCTGATGCCTATGAAAAAACCGGAAAGAATGGCCAGGAGAAGTATGAAGATGCTCCATTTGCCGGGGGCTTTTATTCCTGACGCATAAAGAGGTTCTATATTCCCCGTCAGTATCAGATGCGACCAATAGGCAGGGCTTTTATTGATCGCATCACTTTTTAAGTAATCCAGTTTAGCCTGCCGCAGCGCTTTTGATTTGGTATATCCTTTTTGGAGGTATATATGAAACTGCCCGATGATAAAGGACGTAGCCTTGTCATCGGCTTTCCAGAGACTGTTGATGGTACTTTCACAGCCGGCATAAGCGAATGCTCTGGCCAGGCTTATCACGCCTTCATTACTTACCAATTCTCCCTGTCCTGTCTCGCAGGCGCTAATGATCACCAACTTCGTAGCGTTCATGTTAAGACCATAGAGTTCTTCCAGGTATAAGCAATCTTCCATCTGAGAGCCTTTTTCAGGGTAAAAAGCTATAAATGATGCAGAAGCGTTGTCGACAGCGGAGACCGCATGAGTGGCCAAATGTACAATGGGATATTTATTGATCTCTTTTAAAAACTGAGTTTTGGTAGCCAGGCTGTCGATATAGACCTTTCCCTGCAGGCCAGTCACTTCTGCCCGGGAAGCGGATAATTGGCTAAATCCGGCGGATCCGGATTGAGCGGGACTTGTTCCTTTTCCGGCAAAGGGGGCGAATGCCAAGACGCTGATGGGGTTTTCGGCGATGGCGGGGGTCGCAGGGGATGCGATTAGCCGGGCTGAGAACTGGTAGCTGATCGTTGTCGTTTCCAATAATGTCGTCCCTTCCTTGTTGGCAGGCAGGGATTCGAAGGGCAGAAAATATAAGAATCCATCGGGGATGATGATCCATTCCTCTTTTCCGGGAATGAGGGCTTGTATCGGTTTGATCAACTGTTGGTACAAGCGGGAGCCAAGGGTCTCGCCTTTAAACTTCCGTCCGTTCTCTGTCGTTTTTAATAATTGCAGCCAATCCCCCACCTCTTTTTGCAGGGTAGATAAGGAATCGACCCGGGTATAGGCAAAAGAGGATTGGGTTACTATAAAGATATGCAGCGTTTCTTTTGTAGCGTAAAAGCTTATGAGGGCCTGCTGATCGTTCAGGTGCTGTTGTAATTCCTTTAAACCCGGGGAGGAGTCGTCGTATTTTAGTTTGTAATAGTTCCCGTTTTGTTCCAGCTCTTTTTGCAGACGGGATAGCTCTATTTCATACCCGGCTTTTTCTCCGGCGATCTTTTCAACTTCGCCCCTATCGGGAGTTTCTTCGCTCTTGACATTCAGACGGGCGATATTGTATTTAATATTCCTTTCGCGCTGTAATAAGGTCGACTCTATTCCCGGAATTTTATTGGAAGTCCTTTCTTTCAGGTTGGCAATAATGATCGACGCTTTGTTTTTCTCGCTGATCAGGAAGGCCTGTTCAAGGTAATTATCTTCCGGGTGTAAGCGGTATAGTTCCAGGCATACGGATAAAGCTCCCTGGTAAACCTCTCCGTTATTTTTCTTCAGAAATATTTTTGCATCATCCGTATCATAGCTTTTTTCAATATACCGCAATAGGGATAGGGCGGCTTTATAGGCTTCGTAAGAACCCCGCAGGTATTCTTCTTTGGGCTGGGTCCTGAACAAGCGTTCGAAAAGAGCTGCTTTTTTAAACAAGGCATCGAATAACCGATAAGAAGCAAATGTTCCCGTGAAATTGGCGGGGTTTGAAAAAATGTCTTCGTTGTTAAAATTGCGGGAGAAAATAATAATGGCCCGCTGAAGGCTCGTTAAGGCAGTCCTATATTGCTGTTGGCCGGCAAGCAGGTCAGCCCTATATAAATCATTGATGCCCAAGTCCAGGTCATTCAGTTTGCCAGCATTTCCGGGAGCCTGCAACCGATCCAGGAACCAGGCGGCGGAGTCGGGCTTGTGTAATTGGAATTGCATATATCCCATTTCATTAAAGACCCCTGGTACCTTAGTCTCATTCACTTTTCTGAAACAGGCCATTGCTTCCCGGTATTTATTCAGGGCAGCATATGCCGTGCCCATGTTTAAATAGGTATGATCGGTAAATATGCGATAGGCAAGGATCTTATTATAGATCGAAAGGGATTCCTGGTATAATCCAAGCTGGGAAAAAGAAGTAGCGATATTCGTCTCGATGGTGACTGCGTATGTAGTATCAAAAGGTTTTTTGCCTTTAATTATTTCAAGGGCCCGGTTAAAATAATTCTTTCCCTGCTGATAATTGCCATTCGCATGATACAGGGCTCCCAATGTATTATACAACCTGACCTCATCGTCCGGGTCCCGGAACCGATCGGCCATGGATTCCGCTTTGAGCAGGCAATAGTTGGCGGAGTCAAAATTGTTGAGGTTGTAATAGCTGGTGCCGGCATATATATATGCCACGAAACCTAAAGAATCGTTTTGTTTATGGAAGTTTAAGGCCCTGCAATAAGCCTCTTTGGCCCCGGTATAGTTATATTTAACGTCAAGCAAAACCCCTTTTTTCAGCCAGGACTGGAACAGGAGGGTGTCCTTATCACTAAAGTCCGGATACTTTTGGAGTTCAGCGATCACCTGTTCAAAACCAGCCAGTGCGGTGCTGTCGTTAGCGGGGGTGGAATTGGGGAGGCGAAATAAGTCGTCCGCTTTATGGTAGAGTGTGAGGATCCGGCTTAGGGGTGTACCGGGGTTGCCAAAATTAAGGGATACCAATGCCAGGAACGCGAGTAAGGTCATGCATATTCTCACGTCAATGAAGTTACATTATTTTCCGGAAGGGCCCCTCATTAGACATATTGCGGCTGAGGGTTATCTTTCGCAAGAAACCCTCAGCCGCAATATCTATTTGATCCTGACGATATAGACGAGCGGGGGTCTTGGATTGCTGGTCGTGCTGATCAGGTTACCGGCCAGTAAATTGTCGAGTTTCGTGAGTACATTAGCCAGCAGTCCCTGCCCTATCTGTGATTTGCTATAATAGTAGATTAACTGGACATTTATATGCTGCAGGGCATTATTACTTGGGTCGTTGAGCCGGTAATAGATGGGGACGTTAACGGTCACCCCGTTCAGGGGAATAAGACCAAATGCGCCCCCCAGAAGACTGGATCCGTCAAGTGTCTTTTTCAAGTCGATCACACCGGTGGATTGATTCACGATCACTCTCAGGTTAGCCGCCGACCCTGTGACATCGAATGTGCAACCGCCACCGCTACAGACAGCCGGCAAATAGGGATTGGCTTCGAAATAAGGTACTGCCGTTGTCGCACCGTCGGACAGAACATATACACTGTCCATATAGGCGGCGCCACCGATGATCAGGATATTTAAACAGGTATCGGTAGTTCCGTTTTTTACAAAGCCGATAGCATATTTCATCCCGGTCTCACTTTTGGTCACATCGATGGCTCCTGTCAGGGAATCGATGACCAGTCCTATCGGCCATGAAAGATATTTACCAGGTCCCGGGTTATTAACGGGGCTGACGATATAATCCTGGCTGGTGACCGGTTGAGGATAAATAATCGAGTCCCCGTAATTGGGCGCATAGGAGCAGCCTGAGACAGGTGTCTGCGGATAGGGCGGCGTTTGCGTTGCCGTGCTGTCCGGCTTTACGATCGGTGTGACGGTGGAATCCTGCGGGGTTTGACCGGCAGGTTGCGGAACCGGGGAAAGAGATTTTTTGCAGGCCAGTACTGTGAGGCATAGGACCAGGCCCAGCAACGGATATATATATGTATTCTTTTTCATGGATTTGGAATGAATTAAGGGTAAATACTTAACAAAATAGTAATTTATTTTTTTAGTTTCAAATATAATCACACCAAAAAATATAGTCACACCAAAAGAGGGTGGCTATTATTAGTAAAAGCTGTGAGCGGGGTTGTAACCGGCAGGGCTATATAATATTATTGTATCCCTCTATTCTACAACGCACTGATATTCAATAAATTGACAAATTCTATGAATTTTTCTTGTCTTCCCGGTTACATTTTCACTTCCGGGGCTTACTATTTAGAGAGCAATTGGGTCATCAAAAATACTCCCGGTTACCCGCTCCCGCTGAAACCATATATTGTTGACGTACCATTTTACCTTTCCTAAGTAACGCACGGATTTGAATTTGAAGAGGATTATTTGCACCGGGCCGGATAATTTCTTATCCGGCTCATTTTTTTGGTTACTTTCATCAAAAAAATGAAGCTTTCCGTTTCCTTCGCCGCATGCTCCTTTGCCGCCGTCCTGCTGGCAGGGGCCTTATCATCTTCGGCACAAATACAGGTAAGTGAAGAGCCCCGGCACCATAAAGTTTTTGAAAATGTCTGGGTGCGGGTGTTGGATGTGCATATTCCACCGGGAGATACTTCGCTCATGCACAAGCATTCGACGCCTTCGGTATTCATAGTACTCACTAATACCAAAACCGGTTCGCAGGCCATCGTTGAGCCGGCAAAGATGAATCTCGCTAATGGGCATATCTGGTTTGAAAGCTTTTATGACAAACCGCGTATCCATCGGGTATGGAATAGCGATACCACTGAATTTCATGTCATAGACATGGAGCTGCCGAATAAAAACCCGCAGTCAATCGATCCCCCTTTGGATAATAAGTCATTTACGTTGTTGTTTGATGAAAAGCCTGTCAGAGGATATCAATTAACGCTGGCTGCCGGGGGAAATGTCAAGGTGCCATCACGCAAGGCTCCTCTATTGGTGGTGATACTCACCGACGGGAAGGTGGCAGTGAATGATAAGGATTTTGTCAAAAAGGGAGACTATTTATTTATCGAGGCTGGTAAGCCGGTTACTATTATCAATAAAGGGATGGACCAGCGTCTTGCTCTTTTTGAATTGAAGTAGGGCACCCACGTGAACGAAAATCAACTTTGAGGAATGGCAACCGTGTCACTAGGCAGTTCGGAGGGCAAATGGGTTATGGTTTCGGCCATACTGGCTTCTGCGATGGCTTTTATCGACGGCACGGCCCTCAATGTCGTTCTGCCCTCTTTGCAACAAAGTCTTCAGGCCAGCGGCGCCGATCTGTTCTGGATATTGAATGCCTATCTGTTAATGCTGGCGGCGCTGATCCTTATTGGCGGCTCTTTAGGCGATAAGCTGGGCCGCAAAAAAATGTTCATGGCAGGCATCTTTATTTTTATCTGCGGCTCGGCGGCCTGTGGGTTGGCGACTACTGTAACTTTATTAATCGGATTCAGGATCCTGCAGGGGATTGGGGGCGCCCTGATGATTCCGGGGAGCCTGTCGCTAATTTCTTCCTCTATCAATGAAAAGGAAAGAGGGAAGGCTATCGGCACCTGGTCGGCGATTACTACGGTCGTTACCATGGGAGGGCCTATCCTGGGAGGAGCTTTGGGAGATGCGGGTTTGTGGCGTTTTATCTTTTTCATCAACGTGCCGATCGGTCTGGCGGCGCTATTCATTCTTTGGCGGTCTGTAAAAGAAAGCAAGGAAGCAGAGAGTGATCCCAGCATCGATCTTTCCGGGGCCATTGCGATTGCCCTGGGGCTGGCGGCTCTTACGTTTGGCTTCCTGCGTATTCCGGCCATCGGTTTTACTAGTTGGGAGGTCATTGTCTCTCTGGCCGGGGGGCTGTTGTTGTTAGTTGCTTTTATATTCATTGAAGCTAAAAGCAAGCATCCGATGATGCCGTTTAATTTATTTAGTAACCGGATTTTCAGCGGGGTGAATCTGCTTACTTTTTTTCTATATGCGGGGCTTGGCGCGGGCATGTTATTTTTATCCTTGAACCTGGTGCAGGTACAGGGTTATAGCCAGTTACAATCCGGGCTTACTTTTTTACCTTTTACGATATTGATGATCTCTGTAGCCCGTTGGGCCGGCAGCCTTGCCGACAAGCATGGTCCCAGGCTGCTATTGATCGTGGGGCCCGCCACGGCGGGGCTGGGACTGGTGCTCTTATCTCTTGTAAAACAAACGAGGGGGCCTTCGGATTACTGGACGAGTTTTTTCCCAGGTATTGTTATTTTCGGTCTGGGAATGTCGTTTACGGTAGCACCGCTTACTACAGCGGTGATGGGTTCCGTGAGTGATCATTTATCCGGGACTGCTTCCGGCATTAATAATGCCGTGACCCGCATATCCAATGTGTTTGCCAATGCTATTTTTGGCGCCCTGGCGGTCTTATTCTTTTCCGGTGCGTTGCAAGAGCGGCTGGATTCGAGTCCTCTTTCCGGTCAGGAAAAGGCGGTCGTCATGGCGGAGGCGGCTAACCTGGGCAATGCGAAGGCGCCGGAGTCGGTCCCTGCGGCGACTAAAACGCTGGTAGAAAAGTCCTACCATGAGAGTTTTATAGAAGCGTATGCGAAGATCCTTCGGATATCGGCCGGGCTGGCTTTTTTAGGGGCTGTGATGACGATGTTTTTTTTAAAGAGGCGTGTTTTAAAAAACCCGTAAGAATTATTAGGTTTAACATGTATTTTTTCTATTTTTAAGCCTTACTAATTCCCCTATTACCTATGGCAACCCCTTTCCTGACCTTTCAAAAATTCAATGATGCCGGCCTTGCGACGACTGTTGCCGAGAAACTAAAAGAACAGCATATTGAATTTCAACTGGAAAATGAACAACCCAATTTCGATCCCAGTTATGCTTTTAATACGGTTGAACCGACTATTCATCTAAAGGTTCAGGCAAATGATTTTTCAAAGGCTCATATAGCTCTGGAAGAATATTACCAAGGCCAGCTACAGGATGTAGATCCGGATTATTACCTGCTGTCTTTCTCCAACCAGGAATTGCAGGAAATCATCAAAAAACCTGATGAATGGGGGCATTTCGACTATGCCCTGGCTAAAAAGCTTTTAGCGGAAAGAGGCATCTCGATCACGCCGGCCAAAGCCGAGCAGCTAAAAGAGGAGCGGCTTCATGAGCTGGCCAAGCCTGAGACCACAGGAATATACTGGATTTATGCAGGTTATCTATTCGCTGTGCTCGGTGGTATCTTAGGTATTCTCCTCGGGTATATTATAACGTATTTCAAAAAGACGCTGCCCAATGGAGATAGGGTATTTGTTTATCCCGAAGCAGAAAGGGTACATGGGAAGCGGATACTTATTCTTTCGGTCATCAGTATACCTGCCTGGTATATATGGAGGTTCTGGATGATACAGGGCTGATGCCTGACTCATTACTTTAAAGAGTTCGCGTTAAGAGAAACCTACAATAGCATTCCTGATTTTCTCAGCATTGATCCTGAAGGCGCCGGTAGAACTGGCCGGAATTACTGGCAAGGATTTTCCGATGTAGATTCCGGGTTTTGAATGTAAAAATATCCTATCTTTAGCGGGCAATATACAGCCTGACGACACCCCTTAATTATCCTTCCTGTCCTTCGTTTCTATCTCCCGAAATAACGAAAACTATCATATGAAACAGAGGATCCTGTATTCCGTCTTATGCGGCAGCATAATAATGACAGCCAGTCAATGTTATAAATCCCGTCCAATCATCACAGGTGCAGGTCGATCTACCTATTCCAGCGATAGTTCGGCCATCGGCGTAATGACGGGGATCTATAGCTCCCTCTATGACACTTACGCAGGCGCCAACCTGTCGGTGCTGGCGGGATTATCAGCCGATGAGCTCAGCCCTTATGACCTTAGCAATATCCAATTCACCGGATATTATCTCGACGCCCTTCTTCAAACAGGGACAGGCACCGAATTCTGGAATATTTTCTACCGATATATTGCAGTGGCCGATTCAGCGATAGCGGGCCTGGATAGTGCAACCGGGTTAACCCCTGCCGTAAAGACCCAATTGCTCGGGGAGGCTAAATTCGTCCGCGCCTTCTGTTATTTCTACCTGGTGAATTTATATGGGGATTGTCCCCTGGTCACCGGTACGGATACGGCCGTCAACCGGCAGCTGTCCCGATCGCCCAAGACGCAGGTGTGGAACCAGATAAAGGCAGATGCTACTAACGCGCAAAGTTTGCTCAGCCCAAACTACCTGGATGTTACCCTGCTGAATATTTCCGGGGAGCGCATCCGACCGAACAAATGGGCTGCCGCTGCCCTTTTGGCCAGGACGGCCCTATATACGGGCGCCTATGACAGCGCTGAAGCAGCAGCCGGGGCCGTCATTAACAATTCGGCCGAATACAGCCTGGAGGCTAGTCTCAATGCTGTCTTTTTAAAGAACAGCCATGAAAGCATCTGGCAATTGCCCCCTACCAGCCCGGGTCTCAATACGGAAGACGCCCGGTATTTTATTCCCCTGTCTTCCACGTCCTCGTATCTGAGCAACCTGGTTTATGCCAACAGCCCGTTGGTACAGGCTTTCGAAACCGGTGATGAAAGGAAGGTCTATTGGATAGATAGTCTGACAATAGGCACGAGCACCTATTTCTATCCCTATAAGTATAAGATCGCCGCACCGAATGCTACGGTGGCAGAATACGAAATGGTGTTTAGGCTGGCGGAGCAATACCTCATCCGGGCAGAAGCCAGGGCGAGGCAGGGAAATGTAAATGGCGCTATAGCCGACCTGAATATCATCCGGGACAGGGCGGGACTTCCGAATTATACAGGAGCAATGGATATAGCATCGGTGGTCAAGGCCATCCTACACGAGCGGCAGGTCGAGCTGTTTACCGAATGGGGGCACCGATGGCTGGATCTAAAGCGGACCGGAGATATCGATTCCGTAATGACGGTGCTCACACCAGTGAAAGGAGGAGTCTGGAATCAAAACTGGGCGTTCTATCCCCTACCCCTTTCTGCTTTACAAAGCGATCCCAACCTGGTACAAAATCCTGGGTATTAACGAAACGCCGTATTTCGCTAGCGCGGAGCACGGCGTTTCGTCATCATGGGCATTTATTTGCCAGCCATTTTTTCCCGTAGCTGTTTCATCCAGTAACCACCGATAACGCTGCGGGCCTGGAAGCCGACCATTTTACCGTCGCCGGTTTCATGCCAGTCGCTTAGCGGTACCCGCGAAGGAGTTTCGGTAGCGAAGCGGTAAACCGGTTGGATCAGCTGATCGAAGTCCTCTTGTTTATCGGTCATGGCGGCTGTCCATAAGATCCAGTCGGACTTCGTATAGCTTTTGCGGCTGTCCAGCGGCAGGCCGTATTTCTGCTGATGTGTGAGATAATAACTGAGCTCCATATCGTATACTTTTTGCGGGAACAGGTTTAAGTGGAGTACTTTATCCCATACCATATTATATTTCTGGCTCCAGGTGTCCTTGTTGTCGAAGACCAGGGCGTAGTGGTCACCGGCATTGTCTTTGTCCACCCATTTGGCGGCCATCTCCTGCGCCATGGCCTTATATTTCTTTGCCGTCTGGGCTTCGCCCAGCATTCCGGCCATTTGTGCGTAGGCTCCGATAGCAACGATGGCTTTCACGGACAGGTTGGCATTGTGAGCGAGGTGACCGGCAAAATCGTCCGTACACAATTGATTGCCCGGATCAAAACCGGCTTCGCCGAGGTAGTTCACCCAGGTGGTCAATGTTTTCCAATGTTGTTTGGCATAAGTGGGATCATGCTGCGCCTGTACAATGGCGGCTGCGAGAATGATCATGTTGCCACACTCTTCAACAGGCATGTCTTCTCCATAAGTTTGTCCGTTGGCAAGCGGGTAGGTTCCTAAGTCATGCGCTGCAAAGGGTTTGCTCCACTTGCCGCTCTCGCTATAATAAAAGATGCCGTTCAGCATGCCTTTGAGCAGATTGGGGTTATACAAAAGATAGAGCGGAGCGGACGGATAGGTTACGTCAACTGTATTAATAGAACCATTGCTGAAGTTCTCCTTTGACAGGAACAGCAGGTCGCCCTGCTGGCTTTTCACCAGCTGGTGTGCGGCGATGCTCTGACGGTAGGCCATAATGCAGAGTCTGGCATAGGTATCACCTCCTGCTTTTTCCGCATCCGTATAGATCCTGGCATCGGTTACTTTGCAGGCGCTCATTACAGCCGGATAATGGGTACTGGCATTGGTTAGCATACCATCCATGGTAGCTCCTGGTGTATTGCGCCACCAGGGGGCTAAGTTGGCTCCGAAATATTGAACGGACCGGATATCATCATATCCGACCATGATAAATTTGCTCAAGGGGGTAGTTCCTATCTGGCCGAAAGGCAAAACAGTATTCAGCACGAGCTGCTTACCGTTTTCGGCGGTACTGGTATAGCCGGCGTGCAGGAAGGAGGATATCCCCTCCGCATCCGGAGTAATGTATTGTTTAGCCCCGGATGTCAGCGGCGCCGACACATAGACATAGCCCCAGTCGATCCGCAGGTTATCGCCTTTCTTTTGCAGTACCGGCTGTTCGACGGTGCCGGCTTTCAGAATGCTGAGCCCATTTTTAAGGTAAGCAGACGCCTGTACGGGCTGATAAGGCTGATTTACGGCTACGTTGCTGGAAACACTCTGGTATATATCTACCTTATGTGTATTGCCATCATTGGAATAAACCTGGTAGGAGATATAAGATACGGGCGATGAGAACAGGCTTAGGTCCGACATGATCAAAGGGGAGGTAAAACAGACATGCAGGTTGGCGGGCCCGCATTGGAAGGTATAGGTCGTTTGTGTAGCTGTAACATTTACGGATGTTTGTTCAGCCGCAGACATACCGGCTTGCGCCTGGTCAATTATTTCTTCTGACAGGCCTGCATCTATCCAGCTACCGCCGCCGGTGTTCTTACAGTGCATAGCTAAGAGGTTCTCCCCGATCTGCAATTTGGCTTTTGCGTCGTCGGACAGGACAATCATCTCATAATCACTGTTGGCTCCCGGCTGATGTGCAATGCGCTGGCCATTCAGGAAAACCTCGGCGTCATCGTCGTGATAGAACTTTAGCAGCAGTTTTCCCTCGGGCAAGGCAGTGATGTTGAAGGAACGGCGAACCCAGATATCCTTACCTGTCCAGACCGTCCCGGCATTTGCGCGCTGATCGCCAAAAGGTCCTGTACCCTTCTGCCAGTCCTGGTCATTAAAGCCAGGCTGGTTCCATTCTGCGGGAGGCATTGTCTCCGCCAGGTATTTGGCTGCGTAAGCCGCTTCGTCACCTGCCGCCAGCACCGTTTTATACTCCGTTGCCGGCGCTCCCATAAACCGGTAATAGTCGTCATCCACCCGGATGATCCCTATTAAGGACTGGTCTTTACCCGTCCAATGGTGGGTGACCGATTCGTTGAGCTTATCCGTATTGGACCAGATGCTGAAATACGTGTTGTGTGTGATTAATGGGTAAGCGGGCATTTGGCTTACCTGGGCACGGGCAGCTATGATCGTAAGGGCCATCACGCCGGTGCCCGTCATGGCAGCAATTTTTTTCAGGAGATTTTTCATCAGCATGTTACGTTAAACAGAGTGAAGATTTAATAGGTTGCAAACCTATCGAGAAACAGGCTAAAGATCAAAGATCATTTTTTTTATGCAGGCAGGGCGAGCTAAACCTCTTGCCTTTTTTTAGCAACAGGGAGGAATACTTTTCAAAGAAATTTATAGCGGAATACCTTTTTTTTGCTACTTTCCTGTCGTATACCTTAAAGAAATGATTAGCGACGGAGAACTATTACACTCTATTAAAACAGACGATAATGCTGCTGCTTTCGAGACGCTTTTTTCCAGGTATTGGAACGGGCTGTATACAAAAGCCTGCCAGCGGGTAGATAAGGAGGTGGCGAAGGACCTGGTACAGGAGGTCATGACCACTTTATGGCGCAGGAGGAAAGAAATTTTCACTTTTGAGGACGGAGAAATTGGCCGGTATCTTTTTACGGCCGTAAAGTATCGTGTGATCAGCCATTATGCCTATACTGCCGCTGAGATCAAGAATAGCGCCGTATTTGAAATGCTAAGCGACCATACTCCTCCTAATTCTATGGAAACAAAAGAATTGAGTGGGCTTATCGAAAGCGAGATCAAGCAACTGCCAGCCAGAATGCAACAGGTATTCCGAATGAGCCGGGAAGAGGATCTCTCCATAGCAGATATTGCAAGCAGGCTGAACATTTCCGAGCAAACCGTAAAAAATCAACTGACCGAGGCGCTTAAACGGCTAAGAGCCTCTATTAAATCCCATGACAGCGGAGATTGGGCATTTATTGTGTTTTTGCTGGTCTATTATGGCTCCAATTAAAGGAAACGCCACCGCCGCCCCCCCACCCCATTCCCCCGATTTCTCCCCCTACCTGGGAATTTTTTACTTTTTTTTCAAAAAATCGCTCTTTCGACTAGTACCAAAGGGCTTTTTAAAAGATACTCTATAAAAGGAAGCCCATTGGAAAAACAAAAGATCAGGCAATTACTCAAGCGATACCTGCTTGGCAATGCCGCCGAAAAGGATATAAGCGCTGTCGACAATTGGTATCAATCATTTGACAGCGGAGAACCTGTGTCCTTATCTGAAGAAGAAGCGGCGGCTACAAGGCAGGAGATATGGGGCAAGGTTCAATCTACGATAAGGGGCGAAGGGAAAGTATGGATGCTGCCGCGTTATTGGAAAGTAGCGGCCATGATACTATTAATTGCCGGTGCAGGAGGTGTGTCCCAGCTATTAAAGAACCATAAGGCTGACCAAAGCAATACTATCGCATTTACTACCATCAGCACCGGCATCGGTGAAAAGAAAAAAGTCATCCTACGGGACGGCTCGCAGTTGATCCTGAATGCAGGAACTTACCTCAGGGTCCAAAACGATTTTTCCGGGGCCAGAAGGATCGAGCTGGTGGATGGAGAGGTCTTTTTCGATGTCAAAAAGGATGAGAAACGACCTTTTGTAATTCAAAGCCAGGGGGTGACAACTACCGTGCTTGGAACTTCCTTTTCTATATCTGCGTATAAGGAACTGAACAATCTGAGTATTGGCGTTCTAAGCGGGAAAGTGAGCGTTGCCAGTCAATTTGTGCCCCTTAGCCTGCTTGAAAAGGAGCAGGAGCTGGTATACGACAAGGGTGCCAGGAGCTATAAGAAAATAGCATTGGATGAGTCATTAACGGCCTGGCAGAATGGAAGATTAGTATTAAATGATCTTTCTTTCAAGGAGATGGCGGTGCTTATAAAAAAGAATTTCGGGATCGGGATGGAAGCAACTGATGAGGCCATAAGAAATACAAGATACACCACTGAGCTACTTGTCTCCATGTCGCCGGTAGAAGCCGCGCAGGTATTGGCCGCCATCCATAACCTGAGAATCGAAAAAAAGGGTAATCAAATTTTCTTATCTAAATAAATTTTTTAGTTCTCTAACGGTGCTGTTAAAAAACCAAACTAAAGCGTTAAAAGTATGAAAAACGAGCTTGCCATGAAAAAAGCCAGTAGGCTTAGAAAGCTGTCCTGCGTGTTGCTGTATTTATTCATCCTATACTCCCTTATTCTGCCGGCATATGCCGAAGATGGGCAGATCCTGCAGGCAATCACCGTTACGGTGAAAATCAAAAGCGGCACATTGGAGTCTGCCATCCGGGAGATCCGGAAAGCCACAAAAGTGCCCTTTGCTTATGACAAACAACTCCTCAGCACCTATCACGTGGGGAATTGCTCCTTCTCCAAAGAGCCGTTGGAAAATGTGCTGCAAAAATTATTGCAGAATAAATCCCTCGGTTATGAGGAAGTGAACAGAGTGGTGGTCATCCGAAAAAGAACAGTCAATCAGCCGGCGTCCTTCATCTCGGCCATCACCCAAAAAGAAACAGTCGTATCGGGTGTGGTTATCGATGACAACAACAAGCCCATGAATGGAGTAACGGTATCGATAAGCGGTGCTGTTACCATGACATCCACGGATGTCAATGGCCGCTATGAGATATTGGTTCCGGGTGACAGCGCCGTATTGGTGTTCAGCTATATCGGATATGTGCAACAGGAAATACATGCGGGCAATCAGCATGTCATCAATGTTCACATGAAGCCGGGCATTGGAAAAGACCTGGAAGAGGTTGCCGTGGTGGCTTTTGGGAAACAACGTAAGATCAGCCTTGTAGGCGCCCAATCGACGTTAAATACGGAAACCCTCAAGCAGCCCACCGCCAATATATCCTCCATGCTGGCAGGCCAGATAGCCGGTGTTGTCGGGGTACAGCGTACCGGCGAGCCCGGTAAGACCTCCGCAGATGTATGGATCAGAGGCATATCGACATTTGGGGACGGTAATAGCGCTAATCCACTTATCCTGGTGGATGGCGTCGAGCGCGATCTCAATAACATCGATCCCGAAGATATCGAGTCATTCACCATTTTAAAAGATGCGTCCGGTACAGCGGTGTATGGCGTACGGGGCGCCAATGGCGTCATACTGGTGAAAACCAAAAGCGGCAAGGTGGGTAAACCGCAGGTGTATGCCGATTATAGTGAAGGGGTGAATACTTTTACCAGGATGCCTAAAATGATGGATGGGATCAGTTATATGAACCTTGCCAATGAGGCGTTGACTACCCGCAATCAGGCCCCGATGTATTCGCAGGATTACATCGACAAAACGGCATCCGGTCTGGATCCGATGGTCTATCCCAATGTCAACTGGCTGGATGCGGTGTTAAACAAGATGGGGCATATGCGCAGGGCCAATGTCAATACCAGCGGCGGCGTTCAAAATGCGCAATACTATATATCGCTATCGTATTATGATGAAAGCAGTTTCATGAAAACGGGGAATCAGGAAAGCTATAATTCAGCCCTGAAGTATAACCGGTATAATTTTACCACGAACCTGAATACAAAGCTTACCAGCTCTACGAAAGTGGACTTAGGGGTCAAGGGGTATTTCTCCATCCTGAATGGTCCGGCCCAAACTACACAGACTGTTTTTCAAAGTGCCATGGATGCCGCACCGGTGATCTACCCTGTTATGTATCCCGGAGGATTGGTACCCGGCATTTCTCCCAATGGCGGATTCAGGAATCCATACGCAGACCTGACGACCCGGGGTTTTGCCAAAACCAATGCCAATGAAATAAACTCTAATTTAAGACTTACGCAGGATCTGGCTTTCCTTACCAAAGGGCTGAATATTACAGCCATGGCTGCTTTCGATGCTCATAATGAACAAACCATTACCCGGGGGAAAAGAGATGACACCTATTTTATCGATGTAAATTCCCCCTATAAGGCAGACGGCACGTTGAATTTAACCCGGACCTATGTTTCTCCCAATCCCTATCTGGACTATGGGAGGGGCAATACGGGGACCCGCCTGTTTTATACAGAGGGTGCTATTAATTACGAAAGGGCTTTTAACAAGCATCGGGTAAGCGGTCTGGCGCTTTTTTATGCCAGCAGCAAAGAGGATGATTTTGCCGCCGACTATCTGACAAGTCTTGAAGAACGTTATGTGGGTCTGGCGGGCAGGGTCACTTATTCCTATGACGACCGCTATTTCGCTGAGTTTAACCTGGGATATAATGGTTCAGAGCTGTTCAGCCCCGACAAGCGGTATGGCTTATTTCCTGCCGGGGGGATCGGCTGGGTGATTTCCAATGAAAAGTTTTTCAACGGCCTCAGCAGGAGCATCAACTTCCTTAAAGTCAGGTATTCCAATGGAATTGTGGGCCTTGGTACCGTAAATGATGCCAACCTGCGATTCTTATATCTTGACAAGCTGAATGACGGCGCCCAGGGGTATTCATTCGGCAATTTTAATAGTGTAAACGGTATCGCGATCAGCCGGTATGGATCCAATGTAAGCTGGGCCACCTCCAACAAGCAGGACATCGGGTTGGAAGTAAAAACACTCAATAACCGGTTATCATTGATCGTCGACGGATTTACCGAGCACCGCAAAGGTATATTCCTTGCACGGGCTTCCAATGTTGATTTTATGGGCCTGACAAGTCAGCAATATGGCAATCTGGGGGTAGTCGATAATAAGGGTATCGATGCCACGCTGGAATATAATACCAAGATCGGCCGGGTAAGTTTGGGTCTGAGAGGCAACATTACTTACAATAAAGACAAGCTGATCCAGAATGATATGCCTCCTCAAGATTATCCCTGGATGAACCATACGGGTCATAATATCCTGGCAAGGTTCGGTTATGTAGCCGATGGGCTGTTTACCAATCAGCATGACATCGATACCCACCCGGTGCCAGGCGGCGACAAATCCAATATTTTGCCGGGGGATATCAAATACAAGGATCTGAATGGGGACGGGCAGATAGATTATCATGATGTCGCTTATATTGGTCGTGGGGATGTCCCGACAACGGTGTATGGTTTTGGCTTTAATATCGGCTACAGGGGTTTCAACCTCGCGATATTTTTCCAGGGTGTTGCCAATTGCGACCGATACATCGGCGGCGACGCCATCTCTCCGTTTACGGCGGAGCAAAGCAATGTGTTTGCCGTCGCCAACGACCGATGGACGCCGGAGAATCCCAGCCAACATGCGTTATATCCCCGCCTGGCCTATGGCAATGCGGCCAACTTTAATAATTATCAAACCAGCAGTTGGTGGGTGAAGGATATAAATTTTCTGCGTTTAAAGACAGCGCAGTTGTCTTATAATCTACCGACCTCCTTCCTGAGCAGATGGGGGGTAAAAAATGCGGCTATCTATGCCGAAGGGCTCAACCTGGTGACATTCAGCAAATTCAAATTATGGGATCCTGAGTTGAATACCAATAATGGAAATACGTATCCAAACGTACGAACAACTTCTATGGGCATTAACCTCAAGTTCTAATTTCAACCTCGAATAAAATGAAAAAAATACTCTATACATTGCTAGCCTTGTCTCCCTTATTTTTTGCATCCTGTAAAAAATATTTAAGCCAGGTGCCTGATGATAATATAACACTTGATAAAACCTTTGAATCATGGCCGACTGCCAACGAGTTTTTGGCGAATGTGTACAGCCGGGTCCCTGATGAATATGGTCAGCGCGATGCCGGGGGCGGTCAAAATGCCGGTGTATGGACCTGTGCCTCGGACGAAGCCGTGCTAACCTGGCCGGACCGGGTTGCGAACAATATCAACAATGGCAGCTGGGATGCTTCTTCGGGCATTGTTGATTCCTACTGGGCTAATTATTACCAGGGTATCAGGGCTGCGAGCATTTTTCTGCAAAAGGCGGACGGCATCAGCGGCATTTCGGAGGACCAGATAAAAATGCATAAGGGAGAAGCGAGGGCGTTACGGGCTATTTTTTATTTCTATCTCATGCGTATTTATGGGCCGGTGGTGCTGATGGGAGAAGCCCCCGTATCGGTGGATGCCAACCTGCAGGTACCCCGCAATTCCTATGATGAATGCACCGACTATGTAACCAGTGAACTGCAAAAGGCTTCCCTGGACCTGCCGGTGCAATATGCGAGTAATGACCAGGATGGCGGTCGCATTACGAAGGGTGTGGCATTGGCTATCCGGGCGCAGGCTTTGCTATATGCCGCGAGTCCTTTGTTCAATGGCAATACGGATTATGCCGCCTTAAAGAATAAGGATGGGAAACAGCTGATCAGCCAGACCTATGATGCCAATAAATGGGCCCTTGCGGCCAGCGCTTACCATGATTTTATCAGCCAGTTCGTCCCCTCCGTATACGATCTGAATGTTGAAATGAACAGTGGTGTAATAGACGCCTATATGTCCTGTAAAGATGCCATTATAAAAGACTGGAATAAAGAGGCCATTTTTATCAGAGTGGCCAGTTCTGTCGGGCCCTGGCAATATGCATTGACCCCTTATCACAACGGAGCGCCGGGTGGCAATGACTCCAGAGGCGGCACGGCCATCGATGCCACTCAAAATATGGTAGATGCCTTCTTCACAGCCAATGGAAGAAGCATCGATGATCCGCAGTCGGGTTATGTAAGCACCGGATATTCGAACTTTCAGGCTCCGCTGGATGACCAGGTGAGGGCCATTTATAGTCCCTGGGTCAACCGGGAACCGCGATTCTATGTAAATATAACCTATAGCGGGAGTTTGTGGCTGGATACACAGAATGGTGAAATTCATACCGAATTCTTTTATCATGGTAATTCAGGGCACTCGCAAACATCGAATGACTATTCCAGGACGGGGTATGTGGCGCGTAAAGCGATGGGATTCGGAGCCTGGAATGTCAATAACAGGACGCTGCCGCTGCTGCGTCTGGCTGAAGTGTATCTGAACTATGCGGAATGTCTGAATGAATCGAACCCGGCCGATCCTGATATCCTGAAATACCTAAACCTGATAAGGGTCAGGGCAGGTATACCCGAGTATGGTTCTGCCTCCCTGAATGCGCCTTCCTCACAGGATGATATGCGTATTGCCTTAAGAAAGGAGCGGAGAGTGGAACTGGCATTTGAGAATAACCGGTTTTTCGATGTCCGCCGATGGAAAATTGCCGAACAAACGGATAACGGTCCGATGTATGGTCTCAATATAGATTTTGATCTGCCGGATTTTTTAAACGTAATCGTTTTCGAGAACCGTGTGTTTAAAAAACAACATTATTTGTTTCCCTTGCCATCTAACGATGTAAACAATGATAAGCAGCTGGTTCAAAACACCGGTTGGTAAATTTTCACTTTTAAACCAGATCAATTTATGTCGACTAAAATTTATATAGTACTACTTGCATCGATCATCTCTGCGGGGTTGATCAGCTGCAAAAAAAGCAATGGATTTTCCCACAATCCTTCTCAGCCAATCACCGTAACCTCTTTTTCGCCGGCAACGGGTCCGATAGGCACGGAGATCCTTATAAAAGGCAGCAATTTCGCAGCCGATACTTCCACCGTAAAAGTGTCTATTAATGGCGTGCCCTTGCTGGTAGTAGGTGTAAACGGCAGTGAGATCATGGCTGTCGTTACGGAAAAAACGGGTACCGGACCTATCGTCGTTACGATCGATAAAACTTTAGGCACCAGTTCCGATGTATTCAATTACCAGTTTTCTTACACGGTGGCGACGTTAGCAGGCTCCGGCAGCGCCGGGTATAGCGACGGGCAGGGAGTCGGCGCCTCCTTCAATTTCAACGGGGTAAGGGGCCAGCTATCGGTTGATAAGGACCTGAACGTCTATGTAGCCGACGGAGGAAATCAACGGATCAGAAAAATCGCTGCCGATGGAACTGTCACTACTATTGCGGGCAGCGGCATCAATGGTTATGCGGATGGCAATGCCAGCTCAGCGCAGTTCAATAATCCCTGTGGCACCACCGTGGATAACAATGGCAATGTGTATGTTTCGGAAAGGAATGGCCGGAATATCCGTAAGATTACGCCGGATGGGGTTGTTTCCACCTGGGCACATAGTGACGGGAATGGCGGGAATGAGTTGACCTCGGTTGTTGTCAACAATACGACCGGGGCTGTTTATTGGTCGGACTTTTACGGAAATGGTATTTATCAGCTTAAGAACGGATCCGTGCAACAGGTTATCAATCACTCTCTTCCTTGTACCATAACCATCGACGGGCAAGGCAATCTCTATGCGACGCATTATGACGATGAGGCCGTCATGAAATACACGTATGATGCAACTGCCGATACATTTGACAATGGAGTCGTCCTTGCGGGCACCTCGCATGTCAGCGGGATGGACGATGGCATCGGAACAAGCGCCACTTTTGCGCGTCCCTGGGGGATTGCGATCGACAGTAAGGGCAATCTGTTCGTCAGTGGGCAGGGAGGGGGAGATCCAAGTAATTGTGTCCGCCTGGTAACGGTCGATACATGGGCGGTGACGACCATCGCAGGAGTAGGTAATAACACCGGGTATATCGATGGATTAGGGAGCGACTCCCGGTTTAACCAGCCTACCGGTATTGCCGTTGATAAAAATAATGACCTCTATGTGCTGGACATGGGCAACAATAGGGTGAGGAAAATAACAGTAAAATAAATGCATCGCTATGAAAAATATATCTGCTTTTTTTGTCCTGCTGTGTATGGTGTCCTGCGGCAAAAGCGGGGGCAGCACGCCGGTGACAGATACGTCAGGTAATACTCCCGTATCTTACACTGCCAATAATGCCACCAGCGCTTATAATGATTTTAATAAGTACCTGTACAGTCCGGATATGAAATTGTACTACCGGGCATCGGATAAGAGCGGTATTGGCGCTATCTGGACACAGGCTATTTATTGGGATATGGCTATGAATGCCTACAAACGAACCAATGACCCCGCCTACAAGCAGCTAATCGAAGATATTTACCAGGGGGGCAGCGTGCAGTACGCGGCTTATGACTGGACAAACCAGGATAAATGGTTTATCTGGGATGATATGATGTGGTGGATCATTGCCCTGGCCCGGGCGTATGAGACTACGGGCGATCAAAAATATTTAGATCATGCGAAAGCTGGTTTCAATTTTGTGTGGAATGGCGACTCCACGATCGGCAGGGTCGGGTCCTTTGATCCATCCACCGGGGGTATGGAATGGGCCTGGAAGCAAAGAGGCAAGACAGCCTGCATCAACTACCCTACTGTCATTGGGGCCTTGACCTTGTACAACATTACCAAAGACGGGCAGTATGTACAAAAAGCGGAGACGGTCTATCAGTGGGCGAGGACGAATCTTTTCGACACCACCAGCGGTAAGGTAGCTGACAATAAAGTAGACAATAATCCGGCAGACTGGACGACGCACACCTATAATCAGGCGAGCTGCATTGGCGCCGCGGTGTTGTTGTATAAAACGACAAACAATGCCATGTACCTGGGTGACGCGGTGCTGGCTGCCGACTATACCCAAAATAAGATGTGTGATGCCAATGGTATTTTGCCCTTTGAAACAGGGGAAGAGCAGGGGGTGTACAACGCAATTTTAGCTCAATATATAATACGCCTGATCGAGGATGGCAATAAGCCGGACTATTTGCCCTGGTTACGTGCCAATATCAATTTAGCCTATGGCAAGCGGAGCACGGCCACCGGGCTGATGGGAAAAGATTATAAGACGACTCCGCCGGCAGGGGCGCCTGTCTCCTGTTATGATGCCTGTAGTATTCCGGCCTTGATGCAGGTGGTGGCGCCGGAATGAGATCAAACGGGGGTTTCGAGCAATTCTTTAATTTGCACGAGGATGGGGGTCCAGCCGCCGCCGGCAATGGTTTCCTGGTAGCGTTGGTCGCCGTCGGCCACGGTGCTGTAGTCGCCCTGGGAAACGGTGAGCAGCGTCTGATCGCCCTGTGGAGTCAGGTCGTAGGTGACCGTGAGGTAATTGGCCGGGAGATCGGGGATAGCCGGGTTGTTGGGATCGATGGTCGTATAGGCCAGGAACCTGCCGGGTTCGATGGTAACGACGGTACCCTTGACGGCGACCATCTCAACCCCATTGAAATGTCCTTTCCAGATAAGGGGGCTGCCGGGCCGCCAGTCGGAGAGGGCTTCACAGCCAAACATATATTTTCGGGTCATTTCCGGATTGGTGAGGGCGTTCCAGACCCTGTCGGGAGAAGCCTGAATGGTGATGGTGCTTGTGACGCTAAGTGGCTGGTGCATACAATTTGCTTTTTGTTATGCACAATAGTAGACCGATTTTATGGTGATGGATTGCACTTTACGGATTTTTTCTGACCCTCTACTGCTCTTTTCTAACAGCAGCCGGAGTCAGCCCAAATCGTTTCTTAAAGACATTATTAAAGTGCTGGGGGGTCGTGTAGCCGAGCTCGAAGGATATTTCGGCGGCGGTCTTCCGGGTATCCAGCAGGTATTGACGGGCCATCAGCAGGCGTTGTTCAAGCAGATACCCAAAGACGGTATTATTGAACATTTCCTTAAACCCTCGTTTTAGCTTGTATTCGTTGAGACCTACCGAACGGGCTATCTGGGAGAGACTGGGTGGTTGGGTCAGGCGTTGGTTGATCAGGTCGCGGACGGCGATGATCTTTTCCTTGTCGGCGGGGGTCCGGATGAATTCCTGCTTTTTTCCGGCGTCGAGGTGGCAGGATTCGGCACAGAGAACCAGGATTTCGAGACATTTGGAGAGCAGGAATACCCGATGGAAGTCGCCGGTATAGTTGTTGTTAATGACCTGGTAGACGGCCTGTTGCAGTTGCGGATCGACGGCGCCCCACTGATCGGAGAGGAGGACCGGATTGCCGGCGGCCACCTGGTCTCCGAAAGCTTTGAGGAGGTCGGTTGCGTTTTGGGTGAAGCGAAGGAAGCTCTCGCGGGGGAATTGTATGCCGAAGGTTTCGATTTCCAGTGTGCGGTTTTCCACTACCATGTCAAAGTCTTTTGAATACATGATGTTGTGATGGCCGCCGATCAGGTGGAAGTCGGTATCGAGCTGCCGGTGGTGGAAACTGTAGTTGCCTTTGAGCCCGATATGAAGGCGAATGACATCGTCGTTGGCGGTACTGGCGCTGAAAGAAGTGAGCGCATGGAATTTGGAAACGGCGTGTCCCATGCGGATGCCGTCGAATTCCCAGAGCAGGGAATCCCGGGAGCCGGCTTCATTGACCATTTGATGGCGCTGATTCATGCGCTTAAAGATACGAATTTGTCGGAACGACCTCATTATGCCGGGAAAGACCGGTTTTAGGCCGGGACAGCCCTCATACTTGCCAGTTCTACTGTCAGTTCGGCCAGCCTGTTGGAGATCCCGACTTCATTGTCATACCAGGCGACTACTTTTACCAGGTTCCCAATGTTGCGGGTTAGAGTACCGTCAATAATAGAGGAATGTGTATTGCCCAATATATCGGCAGAAACAAAGGGTTCTTCGGTATATTCTAAAATACCTTTCAGCGACGAGGAGGCATGATAACGGAAGAACTCATTCATTTCGGCGGCAGGGGCCTGTTTTACCAGGTTGATGGACATGTCGGCTATGGAGCCGTCAATAACAGGTACGCGATAAGAAAATCCATCCAGTTTGCCTTTTAAACCGGGTAACACATCTCCGATGGCTTTGGCGGCGCCGGTGGTAGTGGGTATGATAGATTGGGTAGCTGCGCGTGCTCTTCTATAATCCTTGTGCGGGCCATCCTGCAGCATCTGATCCATGGTAAAAGCATGGATGGTGCTCATAAATCCCGATGCAATGCCGTATTCTTTTTCCAACAGATATAATAGCGGTGCAATACAGTTGGTCGTGCAGGAGGCGGTGGAGAGGATCTGGTCCTCTTCTGTTATCCAGTCATTGTTTACGCCTGCTACGATCGTCTTTACGTTGCCGGTAGCCGGAGCGGTGATGAGCACTTTTTTAGCGCCAGCATTAAGGTGCAGCTGCGCCTTACTCCTTTCTGTGAAGCGGCCGGTAGATTCTATCACAACGTCTATCTCCAGTTCTTCCCATGGTAATTTTTCAGGGTCTTTTTCACTCAGGAGCAGGATCGGTTGTCCGTTGACAACAATGCTGTTGTCTTTCTGTACTACCGTGCCGGGGAACTTCCCGTGGGAGGTATCATATTTAAAGAGATGTGTGAGCAATCCTATGTCAGTGAGGTCGTTGATGGCCACGACTTCCACTGCTTGTTTATCCTGGAGCGCCCTTAAGGTCATTCTTCCTATGCGTCCGAATCCATTGATAGCTACTTTCATGATGGTATGTTTTAAGATATTTTATTCTATGTGGTGAAGGGATGTCCTGAAGGAACGACGGTAATCGCTGGGTGATACCATCATGTGCCGCATGAAAGTGCGGCGCATGGAGACGAGTCCGCCGAGACCACATTTTACCGCTATCTGATCCATCGTGAGATCGCTATCCTCCAGGTATTTGCGGGCGACTTCGACACGAAGTTTTTCTACAAATTTGGCAGGTGTGAGCCCCGTTTCTTTTAGAAATACGCGGGTAAAATTGCGTACGCTCATGTTGCTGTGTTCCGCCAGGTGTTCTACGCTTAGCTCTTCTGCCAGGCACCGGATCAGCCAGGGGTGAAGTTTGCCTGCGATCGAGTTTTCGAGGCTATGAACCTGGAGCAATGTGCTGAACTGAGACTGGTAACCCGGCCGTTTCAGATGCAGTACCAGCTTACGGGCCGTGTACAAGGCCACATCCCGTCCATAGTCTTCTTCTACAAGGGCCAGGGCCAGGTCGATGCCGGACGCTACTCCACCGGAGGTATATACATTGCAGTCGCGCGTATAAAAGGGGTTTGTGTCCACTTTGACTGCGGGATACCTGAGCTGAAACTCCTGACTAAATTCCCAGTGAGTGGTGGCTTGTTTGCCATCCAGGATACCTGCTTCGGCCAATGCATACGTGCCTATACAAACAGAGCCGATGCGGCGTACTTTCGGATAGATGTCCTTCAGCCATTGAAAGAAGGGATGTCCGCTTTGCAGCTGCATCCTGGAGAAACCGGCTATAATCAGGGTATCGATGGGCCTGGTGATCTCCGATGTCAGGACAGGGCAATCTATTTCGATGCCGCTTTTAGTCAGGATTTTTTTAGATCCTACCGGTGATGCGAGTAAAAGTTCATATCCCGCTCTGCCGGTACCCGGGTTTTCGCTCAAGGCTCTGTCGGCCGCCATGAACACGTCACAGGGGCCGGCTATATCCAGCAGGAAAATCCCCGGCATGGGTATGACAACGATCAGTTTCTTTTTTTCGGTGGGCATAAGACGGTTGACTTTAACGGTTGGCTTGGTACCAGAGGACAAATGTAAGTCGTTGCGCTGATGGCGCAAATGACATATTTTATACAATTTCGGCCATTTATCGAATTTGCCTGTCGGGTGAGATGAGAAGTATATGGTGAAATGGATTGGACGGATATTGTTATATTCGAATTATGTACAAGCTGAATAGGAGTTATACTATACCGAAAAGCGCCTGGGTATCAGGCGTCCTGTTATCCGTTTTATTATTGGGCAGCTGCCGTACGGCTAAAAACGCAGGGCAAAAAGACGAGGATGGTTTTGTGCGGATATTCGACGGCCGAACTTTGGACAATTGGGTTGGGGATACAACCTACTGGCGGGTGGAAGATAGCTGCCTGGTGGGCGTCGTTACGCCGGCAACGCTGCTGAAACGTAATACGTTTATCATTTGGCAGGGAGACATGCCGGAAAATTTTGAGATCAGGGTGGAATACAAGGTTTCTGCCGAAGGCAACAGCGGGATCAATTACCGAAGTGAAAAAATAGAAGGGTTCCCCTATGCATTAAGAGGCTACCAGGCAGATTTAAATGGCGCCAATACCTATACCGGAAGCAACTATGAGGAACGCAAGCGGACAACGCTTGCTTCCCAGGGGGAGAAAACGATCTTACCGCCGATAGCCGTTTCTCCGGACTCCTTACAGGCGCATATCGGGAACAATCAATGGCTGCCAAAGATGGTGACCGGATCCCTGGGAGATCCTGCCGTCCTCAGGGCAGCTATCAAAAACGATGACTGGAATCAATACAGGATTGTAGCACGAGGCAATCATATGCAACACTATATCAATGGGATCCTGATGAGCGATGTAACGGATAATGATACCGTCAACAGGAGGTTTACCGGTTTCCTCGGCGTGCAAGTGCATGTAGGGCCTCCTATGCGGATCGCTTATCGTAATTTTCGAATGAAAAGGCTGAAATAACGGTCGTGGCTGATATTCATTAAAACAAAGGCGCATGTTCGTATGCACCTTTGTTTACAAATACGTTGTTTTAATTAATCGACTATCTTTTTGTTCTTTATGTCCTTGCCATTCTTTTCTTCCACCTGACGGGCATAGGTTAGGAGCGATTGTAATAACTCCCGCTCGGGAATGAGCTGTCCCTTCTCTATCTTGACTTCAGGTATAGTACGACTGGGAATATATAAAAAACGGCCATCGGCCACACAACGTAAAAATAGAACGTTCAGCCCCGGAACTTCTATTACGCTTACAACGGAAGCGCCTGCCGGCCTTTGTGAAGAAAGTACTTCTACGTAACTGTTGTTCCCTGCACTGGTCAGTTTCCACGAGGCGTCATTTTTTGTAACGATGGCCGTCGTTTTTGTTGAATTGTTGACCTGTAAAGGATACAGCCATTTTTTCTGTAGCGCTGAATCTGCCGAAGGCGAAAGAATGGCAGAATCGGGTCGATCCTTCAGTAAATCGTTATAGGAAATCTCCTGCACAGGAATCGCTTTTCCGATGACAAGCTGTTTGGCCTCGTCGGGGGTAAGGTTAATGGTGCCTTTTAACTTCTCGTCGGAAGCCAGGGTTTGCAACACTACAACAGACGTTGCGGCTGCGCTGTCGGGATTGGCAAACGTATTTTTCATCTGATCCCCGTTGTTACCGGGCTCTTTTTTATTCTGACAACTGCTATCCAGCATATAGAAAGAAATAATCAGGACAGACAGGAGTATTTTATAAACTCTTTTCATGGTAAAAAATTTAACGTGTATAAACAAAATCATGATCCGTCGTCCACAAATCCCGCGATATATTGTTGGCATAATCGTCGTAGGCCAAGGCATAAGAGTTTCCTACGCAGGGACCCCATGGATCTTTAATCAAAAGATAATGGGTGCCGGCAATGTTGGCATAGCCGTAAATTACCCTGCAGTGGCCCATCCCTCCTCCTTTGGGGCCATCGATAAGATCGGTGGGCTGCCTTCTACAGGAGATGCAGGCAGTGATAGTATCCCAGGGAAGGGGATTAACTCCGCCGTCAATATAACTAAATCCTGATTCATTAAACATGACCCAGCCGCCTTGTGTGCAGGCAGATGTTTTGCCATTGCAGGCTCCGTTACAACAGTTAGTTTGCCCAAATCTTTGATTGGCCAAGTCACATTGCGACCTGCCATGGCCTAAAAACGTGGTAATCATCTGCGTACAGGCGGCCCAGCACCAGACATTTGTTTCCTGGGGATAGAGCGTGACGGCACAGGTGCTTGCCGTTGGATCGGGAGTACAGCAGCTGCTTAATACTCTAACGCCCAGTGCCGCCAACAGCAATACATAGGTTCGCTTTTTCATTTTGATTTCTTTTGGTTTATAAGATGAAAGGGTTTTATTACCCAAAATCTTAATATGTAGACGTGAAACCAGTTGGAAAAGGTAACAGGGGGAGGATACTACTTTAGTAGTATGCAGCTGAGTATATAATGGCGGCGTCCGGATTTTTCTTCAACATGTACACCAGCATTTGCTTCCTTGTTGTAAACCCGATGGTTTCATAGAGCTTACAGGCAGAGATATTATCTGCATACAAATGCAGAAAGGGGATACGGCCGGCCGTTCCTATTTTCCGGAGTTGATTGCGGATCAGCAGTTTTGCATATCCTTTTCCCAGGTGATCAGGGTGAACACATACGGCACTCACTTCGCTGTAGGGATCGGGCTGAAGGCGCTGCCCGCACATCGCTACCAGCTGTCTACCGTCGAAAATCCCTTCATAATTGCCAAAATCGATCGTTCTGGGAAAAAACGGACCGGGTTTCGTTAAGGCAGTCAATTCTATCATCGCCGGGATATCTTTATCCTGCAGCGGAATGAGGGAAGCGGTGTCCTCGTCCGGGGGAGAGGCGTGCTCATAAACCATTTGTAAGATTTCTTTTTTTAGGATGACATTCCAGATGGCTGGGAGGGCGATCTCGCTTTCGGTAAACGTCGCTGTCACGGTGTTAAACGGCGTCAACTCATAAAGCCCCTGGAAATTGTTTTCGGTAAATTCCCTGAGGCCAAAAAATATGGCCATATTCCTGTCCAGATATTTGACGGTTTCTGTGCCGTTGGAGATGCTTTTGTTGCCTGTTATCGCGGCGTTCCACATTGGGTTGTCGAGGATGTGTTGCATCAGGCAAAATTACAATAAAGGTATAAGCAAGTGATGGCTGCCAGGCGGTAAACTTTTTGATTCACTCCTCCGCAATCCTGGCTGTTAGCATATATTCCCAGACCCGCACATATTCCGGATCGAGCACCGACGAATGCGGCCCTCCTCCATTGGTAGTGGGGCTATCGGTGACCAGAATATGCTGATGGCCTTGCACGGCTTGCCGGGGCCAGACATGAAGCGTATCGGCCTTATTCATCCCCATCATTTTCATATCGTTCGCCAGTTGATTATGCACGTTAAATGGATCATTCAGGTTCAGGAAAGAAAAATAACGGGAAGGAGGCGTCTTCCCCTTAAAAGAAAGCCAACCAGCCGGGTGGTCGAAATGAGCGAGGTAATCCTGCGGCCCGGCAAATAGCAATACCCTATCCACTGCCACTAACTTGCTCAAAAAACCAGCATTTCCGGAACCTTGGGAATGACCAGCCAGTATAATACGGCTCCAGGCCGGGCGGCCTCCTTCAAGATATTCCTCCCATCTGCCTTCGGGGTCGTTCATCGCCAGGTATTGCAGTAATTGCCCGAAGCGATGTTCAATACTGTTGAGAGAGTCGACTTCCGTCATCTCGCTGACTGAATGCCCTGTTACAATTTCCTCCCGGAAACGGTCAAAACAGGTGCTGTCCGAACTGTTCTTACAGCAGATGCTGTTGATATTGTTCCGATAATCAATACTGATAACATGGTAGCCCATCTCAGCAAAGCAACTGTCCAGCTGTCTCGCCTCATAAGCCGTGGTACCCGTGCCTGTGATCATGAATATCAGTTTATGCTTGTCGGATTTTTGAGGATTATAGAGGGCGATATGCGGTCCGTGTACGGTTGCTATCCCATCTCCTGTCACCGCTGGATCAACGGGTATTAGATTTACTTTTTGGGCAGGCGGCTGATAAAGCCAGCTTGCCAGTTTATAATTATCCGTAAAATAGGACAGCGAAGGCGCCTTGCGGGCATTGTACACAAACAAGGGCACATGGGCTTCGTATAAGGAACCATGGCTTCTGTAGGTGGCGGGCAGGTCTTCCGATTCCCCTTTCTCCAGATGCCCGAAAACAGTAGTGCTGTCGGCGAGCACCATCAGGTCACCGATACGTTCCGGCATGAGGTGGAATCTTCTTACAGCCTCCGATTTCGAGATCACCTCTTCCACCCCTTTGAAGCCTTCCAGCAGGTGTCTGATCCGGGAGGAATCTTTCAGGTCGTTCAGATAGATGTATTCCGATCCGCCCATACCCAAATGATGTTTGAAATACCTGTCCTTTTCGGGGGAAATGGCCGCTTTGATCTGGCCGCCACAGGTGGCCAATGCTTTCTCCAGGTCCCAGCATCTGTTCTTATGCTTTACATTATGGTCCGCCGTTATCAGGATGGCTGCATCCGGCGCCGCCTGGATGAGTTGTGCCAGGTAGCCGTCTATTTTATGCAGATGCTCCTTCGACTCCACGCTCCCGGGCGCCCAGGTATGCATGGGGTAGTCGGTTGTATGGATAAAGATCAGCCCCAGTTCCGGGTTATGTTTCAGGCTGTAGAGCGCTGCTTCCATGATCCAGTAATTGATCTCCCGACTGTAAATATCCGGGGGCGTTCCAAGCCGTTTTGTCCATTCGGGCGTCACGGTCTCCCTCGACATGGCTTCCTCTGTACCCTTATTCAACAACATCACCGTCTTGGTCTTACAGGAGAAAAGAATGGATTTGACGCCAGCTTTCCGGGCTCTTTCAAAAATTGTCGGAGCCAGTACCAAATTCGCATCTTCCATATATTCTTCGACGCCTGAGGCAGGGTTCAGAAATACGTTTCCGGTTATCCCATTCATTTCAGGCGTTTGTCCTGTGATGATCGATGCGTTGTTTACATTGGTCACGGAGGGCATGAGGGAGGGAACGACTTTAAACAGTCCTTGTTTTTCCATCTTGTTTAAAGTGGGCATGTCGCTGTTGCGGTAGTAATCTTCGCCGAACCCATCCATCATGATAATGATGATTTTTTGAGGGTTACTTTGAGTGCGCCCGGGCACATTACTTTGAGCGCCTCCGGACAACCAGGCCGAAATACTTGCCAATAACAAATAAAAAAATATACGAATACCATGTCTCATAGATGATTGTTTTTTGCAAAAATGGTCCATCCGTTCATCGTTTCCGTCTGCTTTAAAGGAGAAGGCGGCTGAAGGGTGTGGCTGGTTTAATTAAGACCTTATATAAATGATAGTCAATGCATTATGATGTATTATCAAAACATTAAGGATGACTGTTCACAATTTGGTAACACACAATAAGTAGTTTCACTTCCTTAAATAATGTGACAATGACCTATATATTAGCAGCAGGATTATGGCAGGCATGCGCAGCTATAATTTTACTTTGGCTGAACCGCCCAAAGAACAAGGCTGATAATCTTTTGCTTTTATTGTTGTGTTCTATTGGATGGCATTTGTCCACCAAGCTCTTTATTTTTTCCCGACTACCTGACCCCGAGGTAGTTTTCAGGATGCATACCTTCATTCAATTGGCCTATGGTCCCCTGATCTACTTATATATTTTAAAGACCCGGGACGCGGCCTTCCTTCCAGCTACCAGATGGTACCTGTTTCTCCCCCTGATGATTGCTTCCATATTTTACTTAAGTGCTGTCAATGTGCTTATCTGGTCTCCGGCGCTGGGCCATCGCCTGTTAGATATTTATAACCGGTTGTCCTTTTTTCTAATTTTAGCCGTACATGGGGTCTTCAGTTATCTTGCCCTGATCGCCTGCAGGATCAATACCGCCAGCAAAAAGGAAACCCATTTGGCGACCGGGCTTAGCGGGGCGCTAATCCTGATTGGTATCTCGGAAATCGTACTGGTGATTGCAGGGAATTATAACCCAGCATATAATACCCTGGTCAGAAGTATCTTATACTCAATCATAGGGACAATGCCTTTCCTTATTATACGATATAAATATGAGGGCATACATGGAGAACCTATAAATGATCCGGACCAGGGTCCGGAGATCCTTTCACAAGAAGATGAAAAAAAATTGCTGCTTTCGCCCGGCCGGCACAAAGAAATATTCCAATCGATTGAGGATTTTTTTCAGAACAGCAAGGCGTACAAAGAAGAAGACTTCAGCCTGGACAAGTTGGCATCTTCGATCGGAATCAGCCGGTATTATATTTCCGAGACGTTGAACAAATATGCGAGGAAGCCCTTTTATCAGTACCTCAACGAATATAGGATCCGGGAAGCGATCAGCCGGATAGAGTATTGCATCGGTAAGGAGATCCATTTCAATATTCTTATGATCGCCCATGATAGCGGGTTCAAAGCGAAATCGTCCTTCAATCAGCATTTTAAAAAAATAACGGGGGAGACGCCGTCAGCGTTTGTGAGAAACAGAGTGAAATCGCCCTCCCCATACTAACCCGCTCAGAAATTCGTTGTTGTTACATAGGTTAAAACAACTATGTTAAACTAAGCTATACCCTTATGAAGACCCTGATCGCCCTTATTTGTATTACTATAACATGTTATTCCTGCAGTTCTACTAATCTAATGTCGCTTAGCGTGACGCAACCGGCTCCTGTGAGCCTCCCGCCCAATATCAAGACCGTAGCCGTTGTAAACAGGACCCGTGTCACCGATGAGAATAAGACGATCGATGCCATTTACAAGGCAGTTTCCCTTGAAACCAGGGATCTGCAGGCTGAGGGGGCAAAGGCCAGTGTGGTTGGATTAGCGGAAGAATTGATGAAGAACAGCCGGTTCGCCTCCGTAAAAACCATTGATAAACTTGATCTCAGGTCGTACGGCGCAGGGGTATTCCCTTCTTCCCTGCCCTGGGATACAGTGGAAAGAATATGCAGGGAGAATAATTCTGATGTGCTGTTTTCCCTGGAACTATTCGATGCGCAATCCAAAGTCAACTACGACGGTTCCCTGACTAATCTGAAAACCGTCATTAGTAATATCCCGGCCATTCAGCAACAGTTAAGCATGACTACGCTGGTAAAGACCGGCTGGAGGATCTATGATCCCTCTTCACGAAATATCCTGGACGAATATATTCTTTCCAGGGAACTGGTCTTTTCCGGCAGGGGCGCCAGTCCACTTGTGGCCGGTTCTGCCCTCATTGGTCGCAAAGAAGCCGTAAAACAGGTGGGTAGTAAGGCGGGACAGGATTACGCTTATCGAATTGTACCATATTCCGTGCGGGTATCCCGGTATTACTATGTCAGAGGCAATAACAATTTTAAAGTTGCCTGCCGCATGGCACAAACCGGTAATTGGGACGGTGCTGCCAGGATCTGGCAGCAGGAAACTGCCAGCGCCAGCCGGAAAACGGCGGGAAGAGCCTCGTATAACATGGCCATTATCAGCGAGATCAATGGCGATCTGGATGGAGCGATCCGATGGGCCCAAAAATCGTATGAAAACTATAACAATCACCTGGCTCTCGGCTACGTCAATGTCCTGCGAAACAGGCAATCTGACAATGCTGTCCTGAAGAGTCAGGGCGAAGTTTCCGGAACTCCATGATCTTTACTGGACATAAAGTGTGATAAAAAAATCTATTCACCGTATTTCAAAAGGAATTCCGGATTGATTGCCTTGAATGTTACCCGTCCGTTGTTGAAGTTCTCCCTGGATAACAGCATATCTATCTTCTCGATCAATGGCCGGATCACAATACCCTCGGCCCAGGTATCCGGCCGGACAGCGCTGCGGATAGTTGCCATTTGCACGATCGTATCAATATTATCATCGAGCTCGTAATCCATCTTTATAATGGGCACTGTAGGTAACTGCAACTGCTGGCATAACTGGATGAATCGATCCAGTGAAAGATACTCGAAACGATCGATGTCAAAGGCATTAAAAAAAAGAGCCGTTTGTCCCTTTAACCTCAACTTGTTCCCCTGGATACCTTCCCCGACAAGCTCGCCTTGAATAGCATAATTGCCGTTCAGATCTCTCAGCTTATTTTCTATATCCATCTGCCTGGCCACTTTCCAAAAGCTGTTTTCAGCATCTTCCAACAATTCCAGATTCCGGCTACAAACTCCAAATTCATTATTGTTTATGTAGAAGGTCGCAGAGCTTCCATCTAATTTCTCCGAGATATAACATTTCTCTCCTTTGTATTTGCTCAACAGCTGTTGCAGCACCTGAACTCTTGTTTCGTCGGTTTTGGGAATAAAGGAAGGGAGCTTCCCCTTTACAATACCGCTCAAACAAGCGGGAATCGGCGGTTCATATTTTGTAATTCCCAGGATATCTGTACAATCGGTATTTTCCTCCAAAACAGCGCCATCAGGCAAGATAGAAAGCGGAAAGCAAATCCCCTGAGATACCTGTCCCCGCAATCTTATTGTTTTAATTCTCATTCCGCGGGGTTTAAGAAATTCAAATTCGGGTCTTTCAGGCATCAAACTGTCGATCTCACAGTAGACGCACAAATCTCCGACCTGGAATTCTCCTTTCTTTACAACCAACTGCCAGCCCAGCACCGTTGCCTTTTCGATGGCATCCGCGCCTTCAATCGCTTCCATTGATTTGATCAATTGGATACTTGCTAATTTTCTCATACTTTTTGTTTTATGGGAGCTTTTTATGGGTCAATAAAATTCCCGCATGCTGCGGAGTGGCATGTTGCAATCAATTATTGCATCATCGTGAAGAACAACAAGCTCCCTGATAGCCCGTTTCGTGGTGAGAATTTCTGCTTTTTAGTATCCGTTAAAGAAGATGGTGTATTGCGGAACTAATGATTTCTTGATGTAGCAAGGAAGTGAGCAGCAAAATTAGGTAAAGTAAATTATTTGCAAAAAATAAAATGTTTTCTGATAAATATCCGGCCATGCGGTCTAAGTGACCTGGATTGAATTACTTTCGGCTACTGAGATTCAGTAGCCTGATTACTTTGTCGATCAGTTTGTCGATCTTTGATGAGGAACTGGGGGATTTCTTACGTATTTCTACTCAGGTAAATCTGTCTTTACGAAGGTAATAATAATTTAGGTTATCGTGTTTGTCATTTATTTTCAGTGGATTTTTATGTCACATTTTTACCAAATTTTTGTCACCTTTTTGTATCATTTTTGTGACATTTTTTGATCATCATGTCTGTCGGTTTTTATTTATTTTTGTATACTCTGAATTTAAAACAATGGCAAGAATAATAAAGCTCCCTGAAGAAAAGAAAATCTGCTTTACAAAAAGAAATCATCAAAAAGTATGATACCCCTGGGAGAAATCCTGAAAAAGCAATTGAGCGCATATATGGATTATTGGAAGGGAAGGATATCTCATTAGAAACAATCTGTGCAGCAAAACGGCATAAAAAATAGTAATTGTAGAGTAAACACCCGAGAGACAGCGTCTTGTCAGATTAAAAAAGATCATTCCTGGTTTTAAAGGCTTTACTATATTGTGGGAACAAAAATTATATGACCAAGTATTCCAAAAAATATATTTTGACCAGTGAGATAGATTACCTTCCTATGTCCCATGATTTTAGAGATAGGGCAGTGAACGATAAAACCGGTATTTGCAAAGGAGAGAAGTCATGGATTATCAAATGGCCAAAGGGAAGTAGCCGCTGTCTGGAGAAGGCCCCTCCTGGCCGTGCATGTGACGGCCTTTAAATTGTTTTCTTATATAGCCCCTTCTTATATACCTACAAAATACCTCATTATAAAAAATTCCCCACCGTTAAAACACCTTTTTTTCCTTAAGTAAACGGTATGGGTGTTTTCACGGGGGATAACCAAAATAAGTCGCTTTACATTTAGCGAAACTATTTTTTTATGAGAAAAATTTCGATTCTTCTGATTATCTTTTCCGTCAACGAGCTACCGGCAAAATGTCAAAATGCATTCTATGATGCCCGGTACATCACGAATTGGTATAATCAAACCGATGAACAATTTCTTGGGAGAAAATTGGAATCGCCGCAAAGGCTTGAGAAACTACGAATACTGGACGCCATTAAATCAAAAATACAGAGCTATTATTTATCCGACTCGACCAGTGCTACAGATACTGTCAGTACAGCAATACTGAAATACAAATTAGTCAATAAAATATTTTTAAAACTCAATGCGCAGTATTTTAAGATATTGGGGTTTGATACGACCGTGGTTAAAAAATTCGCTACATCTGATTTGATCGGTGTATTGGCCCCTTTTCCCCAAGGGCTGAAGATCATCCAGCTTTATAATGTCGACACCGCAAGACGACAGGCTCAGATTGCTGCATGCGCGATGATCCAGGCAAAAATTTCATCAATCATTGCAGATTCGACGCGAAAAAATGATTCTATTTCCAAGCATGATATCGACTCGCTAACGTTGTCGCTAAGAAATCACACAGATTCTATCAACAAATACCAGGAGTCGGCAAGCGCAAGAACAAAGGCATTTGTCTATTTCCTCGATAGCCTTCCCTCGGCCCAAAAAGAAACGCTATTTGCAAATTACAGGTCCATGCCTGGTTGCCACTGTGATGAAATGGTAGTCATGCCAGGTTCATTACCCAAATTGGAGAATTTTCAAAATTCGGCCCAGGCAGCACTTGAGGAAAGGATTACGACGGCGTCCAGCCAGCCTACGTCTATTCTGTCCAACACAGGCGGGAATATCGAATCGGAAGCGATCAACCAGTTATCCATTCTAATCGTCAAGAGATTTAAGCAGGAAGTAGCTCTCACTTTTATGGATCTGCTGCGAAAGAAAATAAAGGACGATTCCCTTTTGAATGAGTTATTTCAGAATACGCTCGCATTACTAAATAATGAAGAATCATTCCGGCTACCCCGCTTTGGTAGTGTTTGGAGCCACGCCCTGGCGCAGGACTTCGTTCGGGTGGCAGAGACGTTATGTAACAGTTCCCGGATAAAGGCCAAAATAGAGACGTGCAGCAATAAAACGAAGGAATTGTTTTATGTTTTTCATGATATAGTGTATCTGTCCAGGCTTGCTATGCAACAGGTATCTGTACCGGATATCGTCAGCCATTGTTATAGCAACAATTTGGATTCCTTACAATCCAATAGTGCGAAATCCTTTATCCGGATTTGCTATTTCATCAATAATCAATTGTATGATAGTACGACTGAAAGGTATTGGCTAAATTGGAACGTCGTTACCAAAACAAGTAAGACTGAATGGGAGCTTTTTGCGGACCTTCTTGCGATACGATACGGCTCCGAGTTTTTGGATCTGTTGAAATTTACCGATCCTGCAGATGCAACGCCCGCTAAATTAGAAAAGATAAAAAAATATTTCTGCGCCATTTTAGAGGTTCTGAATACGTTTGAGAAAAATCAGCAATTCCTTTTCTCGAATACATCCCAGAATATCGGAAAGAGTGTTGCGGGGATCAATTTTTGGGATTTGCAGAATAAACTGTTGCAAGTGGTCCTTGATACCAATGTTATCAAACTTTCTCCGAGTATCAACATGATATTCAAAGTGGCCCAAAGCAGTCTGGAAGTCTACAAATTATTGCAGCAAAAGGATTATGCAGGTGTACTCCATGAATCGATCGGCATACTTGACACGCTTCTTCCGAGGTCTGCCAGTAGGATACAAGACCTGTTTTTCAAAACGGAGTTTGGAGATGGGAATTTTCTGAAAAAAAGAGCGCTCTCCGGGCCTGTTCTCGCTGAGGTAAATATGATGTCTGAGCTATTCGACTCGGCTCGGGAATGCCGTCGAATTTACCCAAAGGATAGTGATGCAGTGATCAAACATACCATCGAACTGTACAGAAAGCTGTATAACGACCCTTCAACCACCCTTATCAATTTGGATCAGGTGTATAGGTGCGCGCTAAAACATCTGACTGATGTAAATAACGCGAAAGATATTATGCTGAAAACTAAAGGGGAGAAGTTGGTAGTGCTCTTGTCTACAGAAAGCCTTACGCTCAGTAACGATTATCTGGTAGCACAGCCTTATCAGCGATCTCGGTTTTCCGACATACTAAGAGTATGTTCGTTCCTGTCGGACGTTCTGTCGGTGAAAAACGAGCAGGACCTAGGAAATGTGATCCAGACCTATGCCGCGCCGCCAAATTCTTATAAGATAAAACGTAACACCCTGCATTCTTGGGATCTTAATGCTTATGTCGGAACGTATGTTGGAACGGAGTTTATAAACAATTCCGGAGGAAATGCGTCTTCTGGGGCGCCAGTATATGGTTTTACCGTCCCGATCGGATTCACCTATAGTGTGGGAACCCAAAAAACAACGGTTGCCGGTGCGTCACCAAGGCTGATCAACAAACGTGGGCAGTTTAAAAGTCTGAATGGCAATTGCTGGTCCTTTTCTTTGACAGCTTTTGATCTTGCAGCGGTCGTAGCCTACCGGTTTCAGCATGGCGAAACCGGGGAGTTACCGAAACAGGTGTCTTTTGCGCAACTGTTCTCACCAGGGTTTCATGTCACACGGGGGATCCGGAATACCCCTTTATGTGTGGCGGTGGGCTGGGAACACACGCCGCAGCTCCGGACCCTGACCTCTACATCGGAGCAACACCCAGTAAATCGGCTATATGCCGGGCTGTTTTTTGATATTCCGTTATACAATATTTATTACAAGTAAGTGACAGGCCTCCTGTGCCGATCATTTAGTTGGTGGGATAGGCTCCAGGCCAAGTTTTTGCAAGATGGCCAGCACTTTTTTAATATCCGTCGGTCCGCAGGCGTTGATGACTTCAGCGATCTTGCAAATGGGGTAAATTTTTTAGATCAAAATATCATTTCTTAAGAACAACTAAAGTGTCTCACGCGCCGCCAATGAAGTCGAAGAATTTATGAGTAGCCAGAAAAGCTGTGACAAATGTCAATGCGAGATTGTGTCATATGTGTTTAGCGTTCTACCGGGCAATAAACAAACGGGCAGACCAAAAAGAAGATTTGCTTTTGCATAGCAACGGAGTTTAGGGCTGCTTAAATACATAAAAAGCCGAAACATGGCCATCAGTATTGAACCAGGGCAGGCCGCCGATCGAAGTATGGCCAAATTCAAAGTTTGTGGCCCCCGCCTGCGACTGAAGCGGATTAATCACCTTGCCCGCGGAATTTCTCACCGCCGAAAATATGCCTGCCGGTTCCGGGGTTTGCTCCGGGACCACGATGGTGATATGCCCATGCCCCACTGCCTTCTTGCCTACCAGCACCCCGATGTCCCCGGTGCTGTTGACCGATTCCTGCAGATGATCGAGGTCGTTCTGTCGTACCCATCCGAAGTTCCCTCCAAAAGAGTCAAACCAATCGTGGAGATCGTTGGCCGTCATTTCCCGAAGGGTAACTCCAATCGACGGTATTTGCGGGATGCCATTCCGGATCTTTGTAACAGCTGCATCCGTCCACCAGACACGGGGTATATAATATTGATCAATATCCCTTCCCATGAGATAAGCCAAGTCATAGACGTAGATATTGCAAAAGGTCTTTCCCCCGCCCGGCTGATATCGCAAATGCGATGGCTTGCTGACGCCCAGAAAGGCGATGATCTTCTTCAGTGAGTCGATCTTTGGACCGGCGACCGTGCTGGTATTGAACGGCATTGTGCCCCCTTCGTTGAGGGGAAAAGGTTGGCTATCGGGTGGTGTTGCCTCCAAAGTGGCTGCCGGGTTGTTAGCGCGAAGGTGTACAGGGGTGTTGAGGTCGCCGATCGGTGTGGCGGTCTGCTGAGAGTTGCTGAGTGCCATTATATTGGTTTTTATTTTTGGTCCAGTCGTTTATTCCATAGGTAGAGCCCGGCGCTGGTGCCCATCAGCCCCAGCTGTTCTATGGTAAAATCAACCAGCCGTAATTTCTGTATGGCGGTCACCGTAAATACGACCAGGAAAATAAAGGTGGCAATAAGAAATTGCAGCCGGGACATGCTTAATCCAGTGCTGTCAGAGATAAGGTCAGTAAAAAAGTCCCTCGAACAACTGGGCGGTGGTGGAGGTGGGACGGTGGGAGGCGGCGGGGGAGTGGGACTCTTGACCGGGGGATTGTTTGCATCGATCATCTGGGCCAGGATCTTCTGGCCGAATGCGATGCCGAGTAACACCAGATGGGAGGCCTTTATCTCGGGGAAAATATCCGTCACGCCCCACAAATAGGCAACCAGGGAAAAAAGGACAAATGTCCAGACAAAGACCTGTACCCGGGACAGACTGAAAGGGTTATTCAACGGGTTCGTGCATCCGGAATCGTCCCGTAACAAGGTAAATCCATTATCCGATGCTTTAATAATGACCAACGTGAAGAGAATAAGAAAGAAAGCAAGAAATACATAGATCCGATAGGTATCATAAAAGATCAACTCTATTATCTTTGCACCATGCATGGGTTCATTTCCTGGCTTTGCGGACACGAATGAAATGTTGACAGGCCGTTGATTATTCAGCGGTTTGAAATGTTGCGACCAAAAGTCGGACAATAGTACGATGCCATTGTCATCCTTGTAACCCGAGGGCAGCTTTGCTTGGTAGGTTACGGAATAGATTTTAACCCTTGCAGTGTCGGACGTTTGCAGCGTGTTCGAGATCACTGTCATCTTTTGGATCTTACCATCCTCATAGGGTATCCCGTCGATGACGAGATTGTAGTCGTTCAGATAAGTCAAGGCCTCTTCATTGCGGTGGGCGGCATCGAGGGAGTAACCGATATTAACATTTATCAGGTCGCCAAGCCTGAACTGCGAGCTATGCCAATCCCCTGGAGACACAATGGATACCAGTCGGGGTTCATATTGCGCCTTTACGGCCGTGCATGCAAACAGTATGGCAAAGGCCATCCATAAGGTAATTCTACCCTTTTTCATATCCAGTGATTTTAAATTGTTAAGGGTGGATCAATATGCTATAGACCAATGTGTAGATAAGAAGTGAATGTACAGAGGACAGAGTAATTAAAAAACCGTGTTTTCCACGTATTTTGGCCCGATTATTTGTTCCCCCCCCGAAATAGGTACAAAATACTTGCCTATTGTTACAACAAGTTAGTTTTGCAACATTTGTATAATTTTGTATCTTGATGATCAAAATCATACAGATGAAAAGAGAGTCTGTCAAATTAAGTCCATCGGAAATCAAGTTTCTGCACGCCTTCGAAAGCTCGGAGAAAAGGAGCCAAAGGGAGTATGATAGGGCGAACATCCTTTTATTATTGCATAAAGGAAAGAAGGACGCAGAGATCGTAGATTTTTTGGAAGTAGAACGTACCACGATATGGCGGACGCGCAAGCGGTATCTGGAAGAAGGATTAGAAAAATCATTGCTGGAAAAGGAACGTAGTGGTCAACCCAAGAAATATGGCCCCCCACAAGAGGCAGAGATAATTGCCCTGGCTTGTAGTGATCCACCCGAAGGCAGGGCAAGGTGGAGTTTAGAATTATTAACGGAGAAATTAAATCAGCAGAAAGGCTTAGGGAGCATTAACCGGGAAACGATTCGGTTAATACTAAAAAAAACGAATGTAAGCCTTGGCTGAAAAAAATGTGGTGCATAGCAGAGATCACTCCTGAATATAGGGCGAGAATGTATAAGCTGTTAGCTTTGTATGCGCGTTTATATAATGAACAATATCCGGTTGTTTGTGTGGATGAAAAAAGTAAGCAACTCATACAGGATGTCCGGGAAAGTATTCCATTAAAGCCAGGAAGTCCTGCAAAGTATGATGGCGAATATCGTCGAATGGGCACCAGGAATATTTTCGTGGCGGTGGAACCATTAGCTGGAAAACGTAGAATAAAGGTAACGCATCAAAGAAAGAAAGATGATTTTGCCTATTTCATTAAGGAACTAATAGACCGGGATTACCGACAGGCAAAAAAAGTGCTAATAGTATTGGATAATTTGAATACCCATTTTGCCGCTTCGTTCTATGAAACATTTCCAAAGAGGGAAGCGAATCGAATTTTAAGAAAAATAAAATTTTACTATACGCCCAAGCATGGAAGTTGGTTGAACATGGCCGATTTCTGCCGCCATATAGATCGCCTGCCGGACACGCGGATACGTCCCGCAACGGCAAATATTTCCAGACATCGCATCATCAATATCCTTATCCGACGGATTTAAATTCTCCCGCAGCAGCTCACCCCCCCGACATCAGCTAATTTTTTGAAAATCTTCCTCCGTATCTATGTCGATCCCTCCTTTCGGAAAAGAAATAATCGCCCCGCCCATACCCTTTTTCTGCCGGATGATCCTGCCTGATTCAAAAGTGATAATTCTGTCCGCATGATTAAAATAAGCATCATCGTGCGTAACGGCAACGATCGTTTTTCCATCCGCTTTTAATTTCGGTAAAAGGACGTTATAAAAATAGCTTCTGTAGGTAGGATCCTGATCAGCCGCCCACTCATCCAATACCAGGATATCTTTGTCTTCCATCAGTGCATAAATCATCGCCAGTCTTTTCTTTTGTCCACTCGAAAGGGCATTGTCGATCGAGTTGTTTTTCGGATGTATTCGGACCACTTCTGACAATTCCATTAAGGCAAGATATCGATGAAACAGCGTATTGGCGTCACTAAAATCATATTCATCGTAATTGAAACTGAATAAATAGTTATCTGAAAATATGGCAGAGATCCGATCCCTATAAAAAGAATAATTCTCTTCTGTTATCTCCTCTCCGTTCAGCCAGATCGTTCCTGCCGATGGGGTGAACAATCCCGTAAGCAAATGGATGAACGTGCTTTTTCCACTGCCATTACCACCCGTAATGAAAAGTACTTCGCCTTGGTTGATCTCAAGATCGACAGGTGTAAGGACAAATCGGCCATCAAGATTGCCGGCACCGTATTCGTAGGTGACTCCATGGAATATCAGGTTTTTAAATTTCCGATCGGTCAACATAACCTTTACTGTTGTTTCCCCGGCATTGGCGGATTGCTTAATTTGTTCGTTGAATTGCCGGAGGCGTTCGAAAGCAACCCTTGTATACGAATATTTTGGCAAGAGCTCGACGAGAGCGATTACCGGGGTCATCAGGTACAATAAGGTCACGATATAATTGATCGACTGCTCCTGCTTTAAAGAGAAGGCATGTGGCAGAACAAAAAGTATAAGTCCGATCAACAGATACCAACTGTAACTTCCGGTGAGTTGGTTATTGACGAACTTGGCTCCGATTTTCAAGTATAGCTCATTAAAAGCGATCCTGTTTTTCTTTAAGAATTTATGATAGAATGTATCATTCCGGCGCGAGCTCATTTTGATTTCTTTGAACCCTTCCAGCAGGTCGCGGATATTTCTGTGGTATACTTCCGTCAGCAGTCTTTGCTCATGCATATCCTTGATAATACTCACGTTCTTATACAAGTATAACAGTGTCAACAGAATTAGCATCAGCACAACGGGTATCGCCCCGGCGAACGAGATCCTGAAAAGATTGATCAGCCCGATCAAAACAACAGTGCCGGAATTTAATACATTGATGAGATAGTCAGGCAAATTACTTATCTCATGTGCATCTTCGATTACGGCATATACCTTTTCTTTGCCGATGCTGTTGAATTTTTCAAACGATGCCGACCTTACCTTTTCAAATATATCCATAATGACCTCATGGGCAACGGAGCTGGTAACATTCACCATATATAGTTGAAAATATCTCGCCAGAAAAAACGAGACCGCGATCAGGCACAGGAAGACAAGCCAATCGTAATCAGGAAATAACTGTAAAGGTGTATGATTCACTGCATTACTGATAAGGATCAGAAGGGCTCCGTTAAAAAAGCTGTTGCTCAACGCTAACAGGACAAGAATCAAATAAAAAAGTTTCGACTTTTTTTGAAGTATAGAAAAAAAATGCATTGCCGTCGTGTTAATGTTTTAAGAGTATCCACCTATATGAACAACCGAATGAGTTGATAATCAGAAAGTACAGACTAATGTTATATTGAACTGCGGCAGAGTTAGAAATATTTTTTTTATTTACCAAGTTTTCTCTAAATTTAAGAACATTTTTATCAAACCCGAATCAGCCTTTATGCATAATGTGCTCAACTTTATCCTCCTTCCCATTTATCTTTTTTCGGTTGATTCTCCCTGTAAGGAAAACGCTTTAGATGCCGGCATCAGGCCGGCCGTGTCGAATATGCAAGCGATAACTAATGCAGCCGGCCACAGGCTGGTGATCACCTATGATATTTCCAGCAAGGACAAATCGCCTCTTTCCATCAGTGTAGAGCTTATCAATTCTAAGGGCTTACCTTTACATTCCACCGGTATCACCTTCAAAGGCGACCTGGGGGCTCTAGTCAGGCCTGGCAACCACAAGACGATCTACTGTGACTATCCGGATACGATCGAACAGATCGGAAATTACCAGGTGTGTATACGGGCCGACGACAGAGCGACCTTCGATCTGCAAGAGATCCTTTCAAAGGTGGACACCGCCAGAATCAGAAAAAGAATGGAATCGATAGCCGGCATACGGAACGATTTGAATATTAAAGGGAAAGAGACGGCTAAAAAAGAAATAGCAGGGAGCTTTATCCATGACAAAATGGAGGTAATGCGACAGCCTTTTGTATATGATGGAATGAAGGAGAAAGTTGACGGCGAAAATCTGATCGGCAGGATCAAGGCACAGGGAACCGATCCGAAGCGTTATCTGCTTTGCGCACACTACGACACTTACCAGAATTGCGGCGGGGCTGACGACAATGCTTCCGGGATTGCCGCAATGCTCGAGGTGGCAGAAATATTATCAGGGTATGCTTTGGAGCATACTGTCGATTTTGCAGCATGGGATCTGGAAGAATATGGCCTGGTCGGCAGCACCAAATATTTAGAAGCCAAAACGCAGCAACAGAAGAATGAGATCGGTGGCGTGATAAATATGGATATGGTCGGCTATTATTCCGATGTGCCCAATAGCCAGGTCTTTCCTGAAGAGTTGAAAGGCGTGTTTCCGGAACAATATAAAGCCATTTCAACGGATCGTTTCAGGGGAAATTTCGCGGTTAGCATAGCCACAGAGCATTCAACCCCTCTCAGTAGATTGTATGACAGCTGCGCTTCAGCGTATGTGCCCGGTCTAAAGGTGATCAGCTTGTTGATCCCCGGCAACGGGTCGGATGCGCCGGACCTGCGAAGAGGCGACCATGCCGTCTTCTGGGATGCCGGTATCATGGCATTGTATCTTGGAGATGGCGCCGACACCCGCAATACACATTATCATGCCGCTCTGGATCAGATGGCCGATATGAATCTAACTCACATCGGCAATGTAACAAAAGTAGTTCTTGCCAGCCTGGCGAAGCTGGCAGTCATTCATCATACCACTGCTTCGCTTTGTACTATTTCGGATTTGGCCCGGCGTTAAGCTGCACATATTACTCACTCCGGCGTAATAATTTTCTTTCCCGGCAGTTTCCTATCCGTATACCCTTTTAAACAAAGAGCCAGGTCCTTTCTTCATTAGTCATCCAGATACGACTTGTCGGTTTAAAAGCATAATATGACCATATCCTTAAATCAGGACATCAGCGATCTTGATGAAAGAACAATGTTATCTGCTCTCTCCAGGCTGAAAAATGTGAGTGACAGGGGTATCACGTTCATATCAGGAAAAGGAGACGAGTTCTTGTCCTATAAGGCTTTATACGAAAGAGCATCGTTCAGCCTTTACCAGTTTAAGGCATCAGGAATCAGAGCAGGCGATGAAGTGATCCTCCAGCTGGGCGATAACAGGAATTTTCTGATCCTGTTCTGGGCCTGCCTGATGGGCAGAATAATTCCGGTCCCCTTGTCGGCGGCCAATACGGATCAACACACTCTAAAATTATTGAGTGTATACAGAAGATTGAAAAATCCTTATGTTGTCAGTGACCTGCATATTCCGGAATTACTTGCGAGATCCATTTCCGTCGATTATCTTCTGCTGCAAGAACATTATGGAGACAGGCTTTCTGCCATTGGGAAGGATATTGCATACATTCAATTTTCCTCCGGTTCAACAGGCGATCCGAAAGGTGTCATTTTAACCCATTCCAATTTAAGCACCAATTGTCAGGATATTATCTATAATTCGGCCATTACGGTACAGGATTCTATGTTAAGCTGGATGCCCCTTTCCCATGATATGGGGTTGATATGTTTTCATCTGACGGGAGTCCATGCAGGCATCGATCAATATATTATGCCGGCCTCCCTGTTTGTAAAAAAGCCGTTGTTGTGGATGGATAAAGCCAGCGAATACAAAGTAACCCAGCTCTATTCACCGAATTTCGGCTATCACTATTTTCTGTCCGTTCTGGATACACGACAGGCACCGCTCTGGGATCTGCACAAGATTCGCCTCATTTACAATGGCGCCGAACCCATCGTTGCAGGACTTTGCACCCGTTTCCTGGAAGCCCTGCGACCGTATGGTCTGCAAAGCGGATCGATGTTCCCCGGCTATGGCCTTGCGGAAGCATCAGTTGCCGTCACTCTTTCGAAGGTCGGCTCCGGGCTGCATTCCATTAAGCTCGATCGGTCCCGGCTCAATATAGGGGATAAGGTACGGGACTGTGAAAAAGACGATCCGGACGGTGTCGAATTTGTATCAGTAGGTTACCCGGTGCGAAATTGCCGGTTGCGCATCTGCGATCAGCAAGGGAATTCCCTAAAAGAAAATCATATTGGCCATATCGAGATCAGCGGCGGAAATGTCACAGGAGGGTATTATAACAACAAAATGGAAGAACTGTCCTTATTTACGCCGGACGGCTGGCTAAAGACAGGCGACCTGGGATTTTGCAGGGATGCACAGCTGATCGTCACCGGAAGGTCGAAGAATATCATTATTGTTAACGGACAGAATTATTATCCACAGGATATCGAAACGATAGCAGCGCAGGTGAATGGCGTCGACACAGGCAGGGTCGTCGCCTGCGGAATAAAAAACAGGATCAACGCCCTGACTGAAGTTGTCTTGTTCATTCAATATAAAGGCAATGAATCAGATTTCCTTTCCATTCAGCGGGACATAAAACAACAGATATTGGGCGTGCTTGGATTGTATGTAACCGAAGTCATCGCAATAAAAAAGATCCCGAAGACAACCAGCGGTAAGATACAGAACTATAAGCTGGTCGAAGAATATGAGGAGAGCCTGCTTGAAAAGTTTGATCTCCGAAAAGACGGCTCACCCGAAACAGGGATATCTATTCAAACGCCTGAGGCTGTCAGGCAAGCGCTGAGCAGGATTGTTTGCGAGGTATGCGGTTACGACCGGATTGGCGAGTCCGATAATTTTTTTGAGATGGGCATCAGCAGCATGCTGGCATCCAGGCTTGTGACCCGGATCCAGGACAGTTTGCAAACAGACATTTCCCTGCCCTGGATATTTGAGCATCCAACCATCGAAGCTATTTCCACGGCTCTTTTACTCTTACCCCGCAGAGAGAACGGGATCAGGGTAGCACCCCTACCCTGCCAGGACTATTACGATCTCAGCCATAGCCAAAGAAGGTTCTGGTTAATGGATCATTATCAGCAGGATCACAACGCTTTGAAGATATCGTATGGCTTCAATTTATCCGGCATTCTGGATAAAGATTCTTTGATAAGGGCGCTGAAGGAGATTATCCACCGGCATGAGATTTTAAGAACCATCATCCGGATAACGGAATCGGGACCCCAGTATAGCATTGCAGCGGCAGGAGAATTCGATCTCCCATTAGAACTCTTCAACCTTGAACAGGTGCCCGATCCCGCAGGAAGGCTCGGGGAATTAGAGCATGCCGAGGCTTCCATTCCGCTGATATTGGAGGAACAGCCGCTTATCCGTATAAAATTGGTCCGCCTGGAAGAACGCCGACACGTATTGCTCCTATCCATACATCATATCATATCCGATGGCTGGTCATTGGGAGTATTCGTCAGGGAGCTTTGCCTTTTATATCGGGCTTTTTCGCTGGGCCAGGAAAGTCCTTTATCTCCTCTTCCTTTCCAGTACAAAGACTTTCAGGCGTGGATGCCAGCGCATCTGACCGGGCAGATGGAAGGTCTCGGCCAGTACTGGAAAGAACAATTCTCAGGGACACTGCCGCTATTGCGTCTACCTGTGCAGCCGCTGAAAACGCTGCGTTCATACGACGGAGGATCACTGGAATGTATACTGCCTGAAGCCTTGACCAAAGGGTTGAAGAAAGTCAACCGGGACAATGAGGCGACCCTGTACATGACATTGGTTTCGGTATTATACGTATTGCTCTACAAATATTCCGGGCAAACGGATATCGTGATAGGCACCGATAGCTCAGGTCGCAAGTATAAAGGTCTGGAAGATCAGATCGGCCTTTATATTCGAACGATTGCGCTACGTTGCCGATTTTCCGCGGCCAATTCCTTCAGGGAGCTTTTGCAAACCGTAAAGAGAACCCTTTTAGCGGCATACCATCATGAAGACTATCCATTCGACCTCCTGGTGGAAGACCTGGGCCTTAACAAGGATCGCGACTTTATAAATCCGCTGTTCAATGTCCTCGTGTTGATGCAAAATTTCACGATCGACATTCATAAGCAGCAGGTGACTGACGACCTGATGTTAACCGGCTATGAGCTGGACACCCAATCCTGCATTGCCGACCTCCAGTTTGAATTTACCGAGCTGGAGCAGGGCCTGTCATTGATGCTTCGGTATAATACGGATCTTTTTACCTCCCGTCAGATGCGGGATATGATGACCCATTTTCAGTTCCTGGCAACGGTGATCATCGCCGATCCTACCGGACCAATAAAAACGCATTCTATTTTCCCCCCGGAGGCCCAGCGCCTTCTGGCAGCCCGCTCCAGCGGTCCTAATATACCCAGAGATCCGGCTATTGGCATCGTGGACCTTTTTGAACAGGCAGTCACCCGTTTTCCTGACGAGATCGCCATGCTTGGAAAAAAAGAAAAGATCACCTACAGAAGGCTCAACGAAAGGGTCAACAGGATGGCGCATTATTTTATTTATGAAAAAGGGCTGAAGACCGAAGATCTGGCAGGTATCCTGTTGCCAAGGTCGGAGGGTGCGGTCGTGGCCATCCTGGCCGTGCTGAAGTCGGGAGCAGCCTATATACCGGTAGATCCAGCTTACCCGAAAGACCGGATAGACGCTATCGTCGAAGACAGTAACATGCGTTTCCTGCTTACGGAAGAAGAACTGGCCAGGATCCTGGACAGACTTCCTGATTACGATCCGAACAATCCCCGACAACCTATCCGAAACAGTGATCTGGCCTATGTGATGTACACTTCCGGATCTACGGGGAAACCCAAAGGCGTCATGATCGAACACCGCTCATTGACCGACTATGTCCTTACATTCTCCAACCATTTCAATATTTCTCCTGCAGACAGGATCATTCACCAATCCGCCCTTTCATTCGACACTTCCATCGAAGAGATCTTCCCTGCGCTGTGCGCTGGCAGCCGTTTGCTTATTCTGGAAGAAAGCGCTGCTGACAGCGCTGCCCTGCTGAACCTTATCGGCCAGGAAGGGGCAACTGTCCTCAGTACCACGCCACAGATCCTCAACATAATCAACGCCAAGGTTGAAAATGTGAAAGGTCTCCGGCTCATCATAAGCGGCGGGGATGTTCTAAGGGCGGCTGATGTCGACCACCTGATCCATCTTCCGGGAACCGAGGTATATAATACATATGGCCCTTCGGAAACTACCGTCTGCGCCAGTTTTCACAAGCTGGAGGCTTCTTTTGGCAGAAATATAATCGGCAATCCGATAGCTAACCACACCATCTATATTCTCGATGAGGCACTGAATCCGGTGCCGACAGGCGCAGCTGGTGAAATTTACATCGGCGGTGCTGGTGTAGGCAGAGGTTATCTCAACAGGGAAGCCCTTACCAAAGAAAGGTTCATCGATCATCCTTTTGAAGAAGGTGCCCGCATCTACCGAACGGGGGACCTCGGCCGCTGGACCGAAGACGGCATTATCGAATTTATCGGCCGCACCGATGACCAGGTCAAAATAAGAGGTTATCGTATAGAACCCGGTGAGATAGAAAATGTCTTCAGCAGTCTGAACGGTATCGATCAGGTGGTCGTCATCGCCGTCGGACAGGAGCCCG
>Ga0179596_10000126_pt1 | contig 61472 bp, 57 predicted proteins | sample CZODoug1_1_08_16_FD_155494 | JGI IMG/M metagenome (GOLD analysis project Ga0179596, IMG submission 155494) | Vadose zone soil fungal communities from Angelo Coast Range Reserve, California, USA - CZODoug1_1_08_16fungal (Illumina Assembly) | ecosystem: Environmental > Terrestrial > Soil > Vadose... | reverse complement strand
GCGTTGCCGCCCTGCGAACTGATGCCGCGGATCGTGATGGTGTCCTTGCCCGCATTGCCGCCGGCGCCAAACGATATGCCCGGAACGGTGCGCGCGATGTCCTCCACGTTGTCGATGTGGCGGCTTTCGAGTTCTGCGCCCGAAACGGCTGAGATGCTGTAGGGAACAGACTGGATGTCTTCAACGCGCTTGCCCGCGGTGACCACGATGGTTTCCAGCCCATCGGAGTTCGCTGCGGTGGAGGATGAACTGGCGGCGGGCGCTTGTTGAGCCGTTGAGACTGTCGCAACTGCGCAGCCGAGCAGGAGCGTGGAGACTCCCGCGATGAGTCGAATCGGTATCATTTTGTCTTCTCCCTTGATGGCCAAAACTCACGGCTCCCCCCGTTTCAACCAGCACCCATCGACGCAAAGCGGCAGTCCCTGCCTTTATTATGTATGTAGGTCTATACTACAATACCAATCGATGGTGCATTCTGCAACAATTGCGTAACGGCTGAATCGCCGCCGCGGCACCTCCGCATTGATCAACACAATTTTGTCCACGCCGCCGCCGGCGATCGGCGCGCATCGAGGACAGCGCGGACGTCGACCTCCGCCTTTCGCGATGAATAGGTCGGATTGATGGACCGGTAGATGAAGACGTATGTTGTTTGAGCCGTGGGTCGGCGGCCGCATCAAAACTTATTGTTGAGCTGCCGCCGCGGCCGCACGCGCTTGTCGACTGCGGAGAACGCGAGCGCTTGGCCATCGCGATCAAGGCCGGGATCTGCAACGAGGTCCAACTCCTGTAAGAGCCCGAGCGCCCAGAGTGCGGCGACGTACGCACCGATTTCAGTGTTGGGAGAGCCTTTTTCGATCGCCACTACCGTCGCGCGGGCGCGTCCGATTTGATGGGCCAAGTCCTGCTGACGAAGCTTGCGACGAGTGCGCGCCATGCGGATTCGGGAACCCAAGCGGAGAAGCGATTGCCCCGGGGCGTCGTCTGGTCTTGGCCCAGTGCTTTTCATGTACGTTATAATGATCTTTATTAATTATAAAGTCAGTTAAGACGTACTTTATATGCGATAGGACGACCGCCTGAATCCCGCCAGACCACAGCCAGGAAACCAATCATGACCGATCCAAAGTACAAGGCCTTCACGGCGCTCGACCCTTTCTTCGACATAGTCCAGCGGGGTTTGGCCGGTCATGTCGATGGCGATCATTATTTCGATACCATTGCCGACAACGCGGTCTTCGAGTTTCGATATATTTTCCCTGGATGGCCCCAGAAGATTGGTAGTCGCGAAGCACTAATGGCACTTTATGCGGGTTACGGCAACAGCATCTTGCTGCACGGCGCGGACGCGCTCGTCGTGCATCAATCCCAGGATGCTCGTGTAGTGATCCTCGAATACGATGTGCACGGTAAGATTATTAGAACCGGCGCATCCTACGACAACCGGTTCATCTCCGTCGTTACCATCGGGAACCGCAAGATTGTACACTGGCGGGATTATATGGACTCGCTGACCGCCATGACTGCGCTTAGCCAAACGTAGTAGCAACGGTATGCGCTCCCATAATTAAATGTCCGCTTTGGCCAGTAGGACTCACTGCCAGTTGCCCATGAGGATGAACGGCGCCCAGAAGAAAGGATGGGCGAAGGGAGCGCGCGGATCCACCACGAAACTTCCCACGGCCGGAGCGCGGTCCACACGCGTCAAGCCGCGTTCTGCCTTCCCTTCGCTGTCCGAATGCGCCGTACCGCGCAGTAAGGCCAATTGTGCATCCCGCAGCGCATCGGCCTTGTCCACGTGATCGTTCTTGTGAGCCAGGTAGAGTGCACGCATCAGTAACGCCGTGCTTCCGTCCGCGACCGGCCACAGGGTTGCGAGCACCGCCTTGGCGCCCGCTTGTTGTGCAATGGCTCCCAGCCCTTCGACTTCAACGCCGTGATGAGCCACGCCATCGTCGCCGAGCGCGGTCTCGCAGGCGGAAAGCGTCAGCAACTCCACGCTGTTGAAATTCAATTTGGTCTTGATTTGCGCGAGCGTCATACGGCTGCCGTCGCCCAGCAACAGAAAGGAATCGTCCATGCTTCCCGGCGTGAACTGGAAGTGGCTCGCAATATGAATGATGGGATATCCCTGATCGAGTCCATCCCGCAAGCTGCCTTCGTTGAACTGCTTGTCGAGCATGACCTTGCCGGCGAGGATGCCTTTTTGACCGGTAATGCCGTTGAGCTCGGCGCCGACATTGGGCAGCGGCGCGTAACCATCACCACCACGGGTGACTCCCAAGCCCCACACGGACCACTTCGCATTGGGCAGCCTGGCGAGCTTGTCGCGCACGGCCTCGGTCACCATCACCACCGACAGGCTTTCGATCAAGTAACCCGTGCCGTCGTGCAATGCGCCGAACGGCAGGTAGCGCAGCGTATCGTCGAGCGACAGCATCAGCGTCTTGGCGCCTGCCTGATGTAGATCGTCGGCGATCGGTCCGATCAGCAATTCATAGAGCGCCTTGGCCTGCGGCAGAGGATCCTGGCTCGGGCTGCTGAGCGTCTTGCGGTACGCGGCGATCTTCTCGTTCAGGTCCTGCCGCTTGATCGGCGCCTGCCGCGCGAGCACTGCATTCGGCGTGGTCAGCAGAATTTCCACTTGGTCGTCCAGGATGAAATACTGCGCGAGGACGGCGTCGTGACCCATCTCCTTGAGCGTGCCCTGGAACGCTCGGCTGAAATCATTGATTTCCTGGCCGCGGCGTTTTTGGGCCTCGGGGTCCGCGGCACTCTTGGCCACCGCCGCCGCGCGCGTCTCGAATTTCGCTTGAGCCGCATCCATTTCCTTGCGCAGAACATTCAGTCGTTCGCGCTCCTTGGGATTGAGCTGCTTGTCCTTCTTGAACTTCTCCTGCAGCGCACCGTACTCCCTGCCCAAGGTGACGTCTTTGGCAGTCAGGTCATCAAGCTCTTTCTCGGCGGCGTTCAGACTGGCGACGGTCTTGGGCGTGTCTACGGCGGCGCTGCGCTCGGTGTAATCGTAAAATTCCTGTTCCTTGAGCATGGCTAGCACCTGCTGTGCTTCGGACAGGCGCTGTTGGGCGATCAGCAAATTCGCCAGTGTCCGATACACGGATTTGACCTCGTCAGCGCTGACGAAGGCCTGTTGTGCCTCGTCGCTCGACCCCGACAGGTTCCCGCGCAGTTTCTGCAAGGTATTCACCGCTTCCTTGCCAAAGAAAATAGCGACCGACGGCTGCGCCAATTTGCCGGCCGCGTACACCTGCATCAGTTCCGCAGGTACGCGCCAGGCGATGATCTGATTCTCGGAAGTTTGCGAGATGCGGTAGGCACGCTTCAACAGCACCAGCGCCTCGTCGTCCTTCCCCGTGGCACGCAACAGCTTGGCGAGCAGCATGCACACCATGGCGACATCCGGGTGGTCAGGTCCCAGGTACCTCTCGTCGTTCGCGAGTGCGCGGCGGTACAAGGGTTCCGCCTCGCGATAACGGCCGGTCTCCCGCAAGAGCTCGGCGAGACCTACCAGGCCCACGGTGAGCGCGGGATGATCGGGGCGTTCGGGACCCAAGACTTTCTCGGCAGCCGCCAATCCGCGCCGCGACAGAGATTCGGCTTCGGCGTAATGCCCGGAAATGCGCAGGACCTGTCCTAAGTCGATGGTATTCAAAATGACCAGCGGACTGTTGGCACCCAGCGCTTTTTCGTTGATCGCAAGGGCCTGGCGCAGCGCCGCTTCGGACTTGGCGTACTGCCCCGTGAATCGGTACAGCACGCCCTGGTTGATGAGACTCACGCCGACATTGGTGCTCTCCGGTCCGAACGATTTCTTGTTGACCGCGAGGGCGTGGTTCAACACGCCCTCGGCTTCGCCGTAGCGGCCGGTATAAATGAGTACGGCACTCAAGGCGTTGAGCAGCGTTCCGCTGAACGGCGCCTCGAGGCCGGCGACCTTGTCGCAGATGGCCTGCGCATGGCGCAACGAGGCTTCTGCCCCGCCGTAGTCGGCGGTTTTGACCAGCGCCGCACCCAACGAGCTGAGCATCAGGCCCGCGCACACGCTTTCCGGCCCGTACCCCTGCTCGCACACCGCGACTGCCTTGCGAAACAGCGGGATCTCCTCTGGGTAACTCCCGGCGGCGTCGTGCAGCTGCGCCAGAAAGAAATAGTAAGGCAGCAATGGCGGATCAGCCGCGCCGAACAGCTTTTGCTTTTCGGCCATGCCCTGTTCCAATATCGGCAGCGCCTCTTTGACTTTGCCGCGCAATCCTTGGCCATAGGCCTGGACGGCGTGCGAATCCATCTGGAACAGTCGCGCCGCCTGCGCGTAGGCCTCCGGCGTGTGGATCGCGGTTCTGGCGAACTTGATGGTGGCGTTCAAAAAATCGCAGCCACTCAGCGCCGCCACCATCGTCTTGGCTGGGAACTCGCCGACGAACGAGCCGTCCCCGAGTTGGCGCAGCCGCATGACGTGACTCGGCGATGACTCTCCCGGGTAGGTCACCCCCAGTTGGCCGAGATTGTTGCCGGTTACGTGGGCGTGAACGATTTTGTCGCCCTCCAGATACCCATCGATACGCTGCATCAACGAGTCGTCGCGCCCGTACACGCGAATGGTGTAGCTGGCCTCGGACGACGTGGCCGCACAGGCATCGCCCGGGAGAGTCTGGATCTGAATCTGGCCTTGGTAGGTGAAAGACTCGGCACCCGCACGGCCCCCGGCGCACATCAACAATAGGGCGCAGACGCTCAGGGCATTTGGTCGAATTTGCATGGTGCTAAGAGACTCCCTTCGTTGCGCCGCTCGCCCGCTGCGGGCCTTTCCACGTCATCTTGCACCAGAGAGTTGGCCATGGAGCAGTTAGATTCTCGATTGTGACAGAACAGCCGCCTATGCCTTCTATCCCGCGCTCCAAGAGTTCGCTTCACGCGTTTTCGCGCAATATGTAATTGACCCGCGGTCGAGTCGCGGCCAGAGCCACCGACCGCTTGGACATAGGCCGAGACAGGCCGACGGGGTACCCTGTATATTGGTGGTGACGTCGCGGTTGTGAGTAAGCACCCCCGACGAGTGCATTCGACCCATCTAGACAGGAGTCCATCATGACAAGGTCACTGCTGCCGTTCATCCTCGGCACCGTCATCGCATCGCAAGCTGCGCTCGCCGACGATCTGCTTCCCTCGCCACCGTCGTCGGCGCCACCGTCATCCGCGCAATCGCCGACGCAATCACCGCCCGTGCAGACGCCCTCGCAGCAAGCCGTGGCGGACGCGCGTGCGGCGTGCGAAACCGACATCCAAAAGCTATGTCCCGGTGTGCCGCCGGGCGGCGGTCGAATCCTCGCCTGTCTCAAGCAGCATAAGGATCAAGTGTCGGACGGCTGCAAACAGGCCGTCATCAAAGCGACCAAGGGATCGAACTAAGACTCCAGGGACGCTCGCGCGCCCGGCTTCCGCCCATCCGTCGAGGAATCCATGCCGATTCGAAACCGTATTGCCCGGCTCACCATCTCTCTCGCCACCCTTGCCGGTGCCGCGTGCGCTGCGCAGGCCGCCGGTTCCACCGCTACCGCCGCGTCGGACGCGTCCGGTCACTACTTTCTGATGAAGCAGGTCAAGATCATCGACCAAGGCCTAGGTCAGGGACGTCCAGCCTACGATTTGATGATTCCGACGACATGGCAATTCAAAGGTTGGGTGAACGTCGGCGTCGCGGAAGGCGGCTGCTTCGCCGATTGGTTCTCGGTGGTCGGGGACGCAAAAAGCGCCGACAACTCCATCGAACTGCAGATTCTCCCGCAATACACCTGGCAGTACGTCGACGACCCCGCAGCGCAGCGCCAGCTACAACAGGAAAATCAAAAGGCCGCCCGGGTGGGGATGAAACCGTGCCCGGTACGAATGCCGATTCATGCGGCGGATTTCCTGCGTCAAGACCTGCTGGAGAAGTATCGCAAGGGCAAACCCATCGTCTCGATCGAGCCCTTCCCCGAATTGAATCAAATCGCCCGTCATCGCCTGGGGCTAACGCCCGATGGCACGGGCAACCCCGGCGGGGTCCATACCGAGGCAGCTCGCGCGCGTCTCGCGTTCGACGACGACAAGGGCCATCCGGTCGAAGAATGGGTGACCGCCGTCATCGTCGTACGCGCCCTGCAGAGCGGCCGAGGTGTGGCGTACGATTGGCACGCCATCGATATCATGAATCTTCGCACCCCCAAAGGCCAACTGGACGCCAACGACAAGCTGCTCAAGCTCACCGCCGGCACCGTCCATCCGGAACCGGAGTGGCAGACCTGGAGCAACGGCGTCATCGCCAGCATGTACCGGAAGAAGCAAGAAGAAGAGGCCAAGCAGTCGGCGATCATCGCGCAGTTTCAGCAGCACGTGGCGGACACCATCAACGGCGTCGTCGCCAACCAGCAGCGCGGCTCCTACAATGCATCTTTCGGTGCGGATCAGCTGATCCGCGGCGTGCAGACATTCCGCGATCCCTCCAGCGGCGCCACGTTCGAACTCAGCAACCAGTATGACCACGCATGGCTCAACGGCTCGAACCAATACGTCATGAGCGACGACCCCAACTTCAACCCAAACGGCAAAGTCAACGGCGATTGGACTTCGTTGCAGCCGGTAAGACCTCAACCCTAAAGGAAGGGGTGCATCGCGTCGACGATCCCATGGCGAGCTTAGGTCCGGGCCGCGCTTCTACGTGGCCTTGTTGAGGTCGTACCAAACTGCCTCAATGTTATTGCCGTCCGGATCCAGCACGAAAGCGGCATAGTAACCGGGCGAATAATCGCGGTAGCCAGGGCCGCCGTTGTCCTTGCCGCCCGCTGCCAAGGCGGCCTTGTGAAAGGCCTCGACCTGCTTACGGCCGCGCGCTTTGAAGGCTAAGTGCGTGGGCACGACGGATTTTTCCTCGCTGATCCAGAAATCGGTGTTCTTGCCGTCATTGAAACCTGCGGACTTACCCGACTCCATGTTGTTTTGATAGCCCAACGTGGTGAGTACGTCGGAATAAAAAGTCTTCGATGCGGGGTAATCGCTTACTGCAAGGGTTGTGTGGGCGATCATGTTTGTCCTCCGCCTGCATGGGTCGTGATTTCTCTGAGCATAGGTGCCCTGGATACTTGGGATGACGATCCGCTAGTGGACAACGATCCGCGAGCGGAGACGCCGCTAGGGTAGTAGCGTGATCGATCAGGAATTTGAATTCCATCCCACCGGCCGCTCGATGTAAGGTCAGAGTCCTCCGTCAGACAGCCCTCGCTCGAGTGAATCTTGCCTGTAAGACTTGTCTGCTAGCGCAACGCCCTGTGTGGATAGAAACTTCACTCAAGAGAATTCACAGTTTACCCAGGGCAGCTTCGCAACCGGACCGGTCTATGGTCTTCCGGTGGCGCCAGCGAACCCTAACTGATTTGGGAGTTCAGTGGCTCATGATCCGCAAACTCAGTTCGGGCGAATATCGACTGTACTCACGGAAGATCGACCCAAAGACCAAACGCCGTCGAAATCTCGGCACCTTCAAAACCCGATCCGCCGCCGAGGAGCACGAGCGCGCGGTGCAGTATTTCAAACGACAGTAATGCAGCACTGCTGCGGTCCGACTAGGCCAATGACGATTGCCTGTTTGGAGGAGCGGGCACCGCGCTTGCCTTCGCGGATATGATCTATCTCCCTAGCTGAGCGTCCGCGGCGGCGACCAAGGATGCCTCCTTCGCACGTACCAAAGGAGCGTGGCGAGGAGGAGCCAACTCCCAAGAGCACAGGCCAAGGCCGCTGCCGGTTTCATTCGCGGCAAGAGCTGCCACACTAAGCCAGCAAAGACGACCATTGCCAACGCGCCCATGGTAGCGCCGCGTGCATCGAGCGCCGCGGCCAACCGCCCTCGTAGCGTAAAGGCGATGCCCGCGCGGCGCTTCTTGTCGCGTTCGTGCTTTTCGAGCAGCGTGACGCTCGCGGGAAAAATGGCCGGGAGGGCCAAAAAGAGGCCACCGGTAACCGGTCCGTATGCCTTCGCAATCAAACCTGTCAGCACCGTCACCATTCCGCCCAACACAAAACGGATCAGATACTCGTGCCATTGAACCTGTCGCAGGGATGAAAAATCGACTTTGATAAGCATGGGCCACCTAGAGGAGGACGCAGCGTAAGGTGAGGGCGAGTACAGCCCATACCCAAAGCAAGCCGAGGCTCGACGGGGCGGCCCTCACGTGCCTGCGCGCCATCAAGTACACGCAGCCGCCCGCGTAAATCACGAGCGCCAAGGCACCCAGAATCATCGATCGCGCCTCCAGCGCGGCGTATGATGAACCCTCTCTAAGAACGGTCAACCCAAGCGTGGCAAGGGCCACCGAGGGGGCGGCGGCAAACAGTCCTGCAAAGCCTTTGGGCCGCAGAACATCCCCCGTCAGGGCAAATACGGACACCACCGTGCCGCCGACCAAGAACCTGATGAGCCACTGCATGCTGCCTTCGCCATTCTACTTTTTCTGAAGTATGAGCCACGCATCGGCGCTGATCTGTAGGCGCACGCCTATATCGCTGAGACGCGGGTTGTATAACTATAATGTGATGGCTCGTTCAATGAAAAAACGGGGCGGCCTCGCCGATCCGGTCAAACTAACGTCCTTTGCCGATGGCGAGGAGGATCGGATCGTGGTCGTCATCGAGACGCCGAAAGGCAGTCGAAATAAATACGCCTACGATGTCACAGAGCATGTCTTTGAACTGAAGAAAGTACTGCCGGCGGGGATGGCCTTTCCCTACGATTTTGGCTTCGTGCCATCGACGCGAGGCGGCGATGGCGATCCTTTGGATGTGCTCGTGCTGATGGATGAACCCGCTTTTCCGGGTTGTAAACTCACGTGCCGGATCATCGGGCTCATAGAAGGTGAGCAAGGCGACAAGGAGACGAAGGAACGTAACGATCGGGTGGTCGCTGTGGAGAGCGAGAATCACAGTTTCACTCGGGTGAGACACATAGATGATTTGGGTAAGCACTTCGAGAAGGAACTGGAGGAATTCTTTGTCAACTACCACCGATTGAGCGGGAAGTCGTACAAGATCCTCGCGGTCAAAGGCCCGAATGCCGGACACCGCGCGGTGGAGAAGGCCTGCAAAGCGGTGCGCTAATGCCCCCGACTCGATAGCCGCGTGAATATAACTTCCCAGACCACCGGTTAAGATGACGACCATAAACAGCCTGTAATCGAACCCCAAAGGGACATGGACAACCGGCAAAATCAAGTTTGGCTTTCCATCCGTACCGTCTACAGGCCAAATGAACACGAGCGCGGCCAGAGCGGCCCGCGGCAATATGACTAGCGCGATGCCAATCAGTGTTCTTGCGATCGTCGAGATCAGTTCGCTGCTTCCGTTCATGGCACAGGCTTTTTAAGATCTTTTGCACCGAGCAAGCGTTCAAAAGGGTGACGCACCGATCCTTCAGGCCATTTACAGCGCCGGTATCTGTCCCCGAGTCGTCGTACCTAGAACTCGTCGCAAACCGCGACCTACACCGGCGGCTTTCTTGCTGCTTTGGTTGTCGAGCTTCCTCGTACAAGCGCGCTTTGGTTACGGCGTCCATGTACGAATTGTGGAGACATCAAATATCCAAGCTCATTCCGAGTCCGGGTCGAGAGTGTAAGGCGCTATCGATGCGAGCAACTTGCGGCGACGTTCGAGCTCCTGAGGGTCGAGAGGTGGCACATCTACCAGCACCTTCATGTACTCGATGATGTCCATGCGATCCTGCGGGCTGAGAGCAGGGCCAATCACACCGGGTGTGCCCTTGGGTGCATCCCGGAACTCGTGACCGACATTGGAATTGCCGGCGATGTCGCGCGAGAATGTCGGGTGTCCCTGGAAGAGGGTTACGAACCAGTTGGATAGGGCTCCAGCGAGTGAGCGCCGAGTTGCGAACCGGAACCCGTTGTCGAATTTTGCGGTGGAGTATCCAACCTTGGTCGGGTCGAACTCCGGATTGCCAACGTAAAAGGCCCGATCACGCTCCGTCACCGGGCTCAACAGCTGGTAGAGATTAGGTACGGAACCGTTGTGGAGGAACGGCGCCGTGGACCAGTAGCCAGCGAGCGGGCGAGCCGGGTAGGCCGGAGGCGCACGAAATTCATTCGGCCGGTAACCGCTCAGTTCGGGCTGCTCCGACGGCGGTATTTTAAGATCCGAAAACTTCTTCTTCAGAATTTCATTGGTCGTATTCGTGAGTGCCACGCCGATGCCAACCTGATCTTTTCCGTCGAAGAGGAGGTCCTTGAGAGGACCCGTGTGGACGGTACGCGCGGCGAAGTTCGCCGCGTCCCCTGGATCTGTTCCAATGACGTTGAGTTTGTACATGGGAAGCTGAATGAAACGCTTGCCCTCCGCATACTCACCGGCTGGAGTGAGAGTTGGTGCATGACAGCGGGCGCACAGTCCCTTATGCGTGCGGTTCGGGTTGGGCCAGAGTTCCTCCCGCGAGGGTTCGAGGGCATTTTCAAAGACCTTGTCTTCGTAGAGCACCTTGCCGCGATTCGCGGACTCCCTGTTGATGGCTCCGAGCACGCCGGCTGGCCACCGGGGACTATCCAACAAGGAAACGAGAGTCTCCAACCAGACCAGCTTATAGAGGGATTGTGTCGACGCGTACCGCTTTGCGGGATCCGGATTCGTGAGATCGACCGTGGCATTGACGCCCCACGACTCCGTCAGGTTGCGGCCCAGCGGCTGGTTGATCAAGGCGGGACTCTGTACCCAGTCGAAGTCGTGCGTGAACCACACCGGCGGAATGCTCACGGGAGCGTTTGCCGTGAGGACGTTCCGAGGGTCGAGTTGATTGAACTGCCCGTTGGCGCCGCGCCCGAGGGCGTCCATCCGGCCATAGCCCTCCGCGGTCGGATAGGTGCCCTGGAAGATCGCCTGGATGCCGTTTTTCACGAGGGTGCTGTTCAGAAAAGCATTCAGCTCCTGCTTCACCGCGTCCCGGTGGGCATCGTCGATCTGCATCCCCTCCCTTTGCAAAACGCGGTCGGCGAAGCGTTTGAACTTGGTTGGAATGGTGTTCGTGGCGATGAAACTGTTGGCGAGCAATGTGTTGAACTGGGTAAAGTTCCACAGGCCGGTGCCGCCATCCACGCGGATGCCCATGCCCCGATAGATCATCTGCGCGGTGTGGCAGGCGGCACACGTATAACTGAGCCACTCCTTATGCCCGAGGCCCAGTGCGGCGACATCTTTGTCCGGAATCACCGCCTTGGTAATGCCAACCGGGAGGCGATCGGGATTATGTTCGACCCTCAAATCGGGGAGCATGCGATAGCGAGAGAGGAACCCAGGGTCGCTGACCATGTTGCGATTGTCGATCGTCAGCGGGCCGAAGATCTTGAGAGTGGGAGGCTGCTCCAGGGCGAAGAACCACGAGTAGGGAATGATCAGAGTGCCCTGGGACGTCTGGTAATACTTCTCGCGCTCATCCTCTGTCCAGCCCTGATCCAGCCGCATCATGTCGTACACCTGAATGGAGGCGGGAAGGCTGGGAAAGAAAAACTGGAAGCCCTTCCAGAACCCCGCGATCAGCAGGAGAACGGCGCCGGCTGCAATGAGTCGCCGCTCCCACGGCGATTTCGGCGGGCTTGCGAGCCACGAATTCGCCGCTCGAATTTTATTCATGCCGAAGCTTTTGATGCTCATCAGATCTTGCCCCGACTTCGTGAAGCGGATCGTTTCGCGTCGCTCGAAGCGAACGCGAAGCTTGAAGCGACCGCGATGGTCGATCCGACGGTCTACATGGTGCCCCAGTAGGTAAGGCCACCGATGGCCAGGAGCAGTGTCCACTGCCACGCCTGGATCAGCTGTTTCGGCTGGAAACCGGCGATCGCGAAGGCAACGAACGTGAACCCGAACCAGTGGTAGGCAACGAAACGGCCGAGGATCTTTGGGTCGCCTAGCACGTGTGTGAACGCAAACAGCAACTGGGCCGCAGCGGTGCCGAAGAAATTGACGGTAAAGAAATGCCACAGCATTCGGAAAGACTTCATCGTCTGGACGTTGTCGCCAAAGGGTGTCGACGGAAAGGCGCCCGGCACGAGCTTGGGATATATCCACACTTCCATGGTGTAAATATGCAGACAGACTGCGAGCAAAGTCAGTATGCCCGCAGCGAGAAAGATGTAGTTGATGATAGTTCTCCTTGCGATACTGCAGGGGATCTCTATCCCTGCGTACTCTTAGCGATTGAGGGGTTCACGACGGCGTAGTCCTGATTCCAGGCTTTGAAGGTGTCTCGGGCGAAGCCCCGGCTCCGCCTGCGCGAGAGCCGCCAGTTCTCCCAGAGCATCGACAGAACATACCGATACGCGGTAAATGGACTCCAGTCGAAGAGCACCTTTTTGACTTCGGCGGGCGCGAAAAGGCGATACCAGAAATACATGCGGGTGATGCCGGATACCGTGAAGGCGGGCGTGGTGCGGGACTCCATGGCGTGCCACTTGAAATAGTCGGGCAGATAGGACAGCGATTTCATCATCCCCCGGATAGCGCGCGCTGCGTCCTTGGGGTCGCGATGTCCGTCGCGGACCGCATCCATTTCCGCCAGCGCCTTGTCGTAGAGCGCTCGGAACGGCTTGAACTGCAGCCCGAGAACGCCAGTGTAAGGCTCCTCCTCGCACCAGTCGAGAATCGACAGATCGCCGGTTTCGAGGTATTTCAGATACAGATTCGCATTCAGGCAGGTGCCGAGCAGCAGCGCAACGACCCAGACGCGAAACCATGCATCCCACAGCTCAAAGTCGCGGAAGGATACGAAGGAGCTGGCGACCACCTCATCGAAGTTCCGGATGCTACTCTGAAAGAAGTTATCGATGTGCACGAACTTCTTTTCGGAAAAATCGTTGCTCTTGACGCACGCGATCAACTGCTTCGAAAGCAGGTCGACCATCGCGGTAGTGAGCACGAGACCGGAAGAGAACAGCGGATCGACGAAGCCGGCGGCGTGGGAAAGCAGGCAGTAACGCGGACCGGAAATATTCTTCGCACCATACTGCAGGCGCCCAGTCGAGACCCAATTGCGCACTGCCTTGGCGTTCCGGAACTGCTGCTCCATCTCAGGAAATTGAGCAATGTACTCCCGGAACTCCGTCTCCGGATCCTTGCCCGACTCTGGATGAATTTCCCGATTGAGGACCAGACCCACGCTGCATAGTGGGTTGGTGCTCTCGCGATGATTGTTGAAGGGAATGACCCAGCACCAGCCGCCGGGAAAGACGTGGTGAAGCGTACTCTGCGACAGGGGGTACAGCAGCCCGTGCTTGCGCACGGGCTGCATCATGTTGTCGTAATGTCTCACTCCCACCATATGCGTGAAGATCGCGCGCGAGTTGGTGCGATGGCGCGTCAGGTCGTCGCGCAAATTCAGCTTGTCGGCGGTCGCGGATTTGAATCCCGTAGCATCGACGAGATAGCTGCCCTCGAAGACCTCTCCGCGTACACTCGTCAGGCGCACGCCGTCGCCGGGTAGGTCGATATCCGCAATCCGCGTCTGCTGGCGGACATCGGCGCCGTATTGCACCGCTACTGCGAGCATGTACGCATCGGTATCCTGACGGAATAGATGGCAATCCGGTCCCATCGGCGGCGCGAGCGTGGGGTACTGGTGCGTCTCTTTCGCGTTCAGTGCCTGGTCCTTGCGCTGATAGAGAAAGCTGAAGGCACGCTTCACGCCGCTGGCCGGGCTCACCGTATCGCGGAGTTGGTGGAACGCGCTGAGATTCATGATCTCGGGGATGCCGTACTTCAGACTCAGCAGCTTGAGCCTGAAGTTGGTATCGGGCGTGGTGGCCTCGCCGATCGTGAAACGCGGATGGCTCTCAGCCTCCAGGATCAGGACTTTCACGCCGTGCTTGGCCAAAATCGCGGCCAACATGGAACCGCCGATACCTGCCCCAAGGATCACTACATCGTACTTTTGTTGGGTCTGCATCTGGTTCACCCTTCCTCTAGACGGCACGAGAAATCTGCACACCGGTCGGCGCGGTCAGCAACTCTGAGAGGTGACGTCGAACCATGGCATACCCTTCACGGCCGACGCGCTCCCCCAAAATCCTCGCGGCGTCGTGCAGCTGCTCGCAGGCCATCGAAGCTGCTTCTTCGACGGACCGGCCCAGCGTAAAGCGGCAGCAGTGATCGGTCACGCACGAGGCGTTGTGGGCTTTCTGGCGCATACGCGCTGCGAAGGGAACTCCGGACAGAAAGTCGGGGCGATAGTCGCCCGCAAGATCGAGCAGGGCGGGCAGGCTCTCGCCATCATCCCCACCCGCATAGGCGCAGGCGACGCCAATGCCGCACCACATCTCCCCGCGTCGAGCTGCGGGAAAGGCGGCGATTTTTTCGGCGATTCGCTCGGCGTCGGCGCCGCAGCTCCACCACAGGCTACGCCCTATGCCGGAGTCGAACAGCTGTGCTTCCGGAGCGCTCATGAACGCCGGCGCCAGCCGCTGGGTGTCCGCGTACAGTTGCGGGTGGAAGATGCCTTGATAAAAGCCGAAGCCGTCCGGGACGCACCAGCTCACCAGCGGATCGAAGCCTGAAAAGTACCGTCTCCAAAATGGGTTGAGCCAATGCGCACGCGCCGCCCCGAGCCCGGCTCCGACCATGATGATGTAGTCATGCTGCGCGCCCGCGCCAGTAATGAAGCTGCGCAGCCGTCTGGACCGGTTCAGCGTGAGCAGATCGAGCAGGGCCAGCGCCGTGCCCGCACCCTCATAGGCGAAACCCACGTGGTGTGCGTCGAACGCGTGGTCGAGGTCGTTCGCCAGCGCGGCGTCGGAAGTACTGGCCAGAGCGAGGTTGTAGCCCTCGATGAAGCAGCAAAGAACGTGCTCCAGTGCAAGTGCAGTGCGAGTGGGGCACTCGGGGTTGCGAATCACGCCGGCGGTCATGGTCGGCGAGAGCCGCAGACCAGCGACTATGAGTTTTCGGAGCATACGGTAGCCCGCCGGAGTTGACCTATCAATGCCCGCCTCTCGAACACATTCAGCCCCAGCGCACTGAGATGCCGCCATCCATCACGAGTACGCTGCCGGTAAAGAGCTTGACCTCATCCCCAAGGAGGTACGACACGAAGTGTGAGATGTCTCGCGCCTCGCAGAGACGTCCGCAAACCGTGGCATCCTCCCATTCGGCGATCAGACGCTCGGACTCGGGCCACTTGTCGAGCAGCTCTCCGTAGACGGGCCCCGGAGATACACAGTTGACGGTGATGTTGTGCGGTGCAAATTCGATAGCCATGCTCTTGGTGAGCGACTCGACGGCGGCCTTCACCGCGCCCATGCAGCCGAAGTAGTCGACGTAACCATGCGAAGCGGGCGAGGAGAGCGTGACGATTTTCCCGCCGCGCCGCTTCTTCATCAATTCGACCGCGCGCAGCGAGCTTTGATGAAGACCGACGACGTTTGTTCGGAAGGCCTTCTCCCAGTGCTCCGGCGTGATCGCGTCGAGCCGTGCCAGCATGCCGTTCGAGGCATTGCTGATGAAGAAGTCCAACCCGCCGAACTGTTCCTCGATGGAGCCTATGTAGCGGAAGATGCCATCCAGCTGATCCGTATTGGCGACCGAGCCCCAGGCATGGAAGGCGGAGCCGCCCGCCGCTTTGATCTCAGCCACCGTCTGCTCACCCTGATTGCGGGAGTGAAACGAATTTACGATGACGGAAGCGCCCATCTCCGCGAGGTAGATCGCGATGTCCTTGCCCAAGCCTCGGCCCGACCCTGATACGAAGGCGATCTTCCCTGCGAGACGATTGTGGACCAGCGGCTGCGGAAGGACCTTGGAGAGTGTTGCGGCGGGGTGGTCACGGCCATTCCGCCCCATAACCGCCGGCGCAAGGACGGAAGCGCGCACGGTGGTACGTGCCGTGGACTGCGAGACTCCATCCGCGATGCCGGCGATCGTCTTGAGCCGCTCTGGATCGACGGCTAGTTTCTCGGAAAGACCGTAGCGCTCGCGAATGACCGAAAGCACCTCACCAAGCTTGACCGAGTCGATACCGAGGTCCTCTTCGAGCAGCGCATGGGCTTCGAGGACGTCGACCGGATAGCGTGTGACCTCTGCGAAGATCGCGCGAATGTCGGAGAGCGTGTCCGGTAGCATGGGCGCAGACTTTTGCGACTGCACGACCGGAGCTGGCGGCGTATCCACGTCTGTAGTCGCGATGCTCTGCGCACGTTCCCGCTCGAAGAGATGTCCTTCGAGAGCCGTTGCGATGGAGTGGATGTTCGTCAGCGACTTTGGTGTAAGACGCATCTGCAGCGGAAGATCGTAGCGTTCGCGCAGAACCGAAAAGACTTCGCCGAGCTTGACCGAGTCGATGCCAAGATCGTCCTCGAGATTCGCTTCGGGCTCGAAAATCCCTTGCGGGTACCGTGTCACTTCGGAGAATACGGAGATAATCTCTGCCTCCAATGCGGAGCTGGTGGCTAATGTGTCCATGGCAATCCTTCTGGGAAAGCTGCCTGCCGTGTGATGACAAGGATAAGATCGCGGCTGCCTGCGAGTTCGACATCCAGGCTGTGAAAGCCCGCCGGGCTGCGCACCTGGACTCGGAAGGACGCGGGGTCCCGCGTGAATCCCTCGCGACGATGGAACTCCGCGAGCGAATCCCGACAGGGAAACCGGACGACCTCCAAGTGCGCAAGCTCCGAGAACTCGGTCGCTCCGGTTGCCCCCGCTTTGAAAGCGCACTCCTTCAGGCTCCACAGGACGGAGAACAGCCACGTGGGTTTCATGGGCTCCGGTTTGCCGGACTGGGCCGCAACCCACTCGCGTTCGGCCGCCGAGAAATACTCGCGAAGGAAGCAGTCGCGACGATCCTCGACCCGCTCCACATCCACGCCGACGCCTCGTCCCGAGGCGAGCGACGCGCCGCACGTGTTCTTCGAGTGTGTGAGCGCGGCCCTGATCTCCGGCAGAGGGTTGCCGCACCAGGTAAATCTCTGCGGGCCGTGTTGTTGCTCATGTGGCGTCAGCGAGATCTCGCGGTACAGCCAAGCGGGAAACCGACTGAGGTCTCCTGGGGTTACGTCGACGACTTGTTCGGATATGTAGCTGTCCATCTGGGCCAGGAAGAGGTACTTGCAGCAGATGCGCGCCCAGGCCGATTGATCGCGGCGCGCCCTGTTCTTGAAGCGGCCCATCCAGGCGCACTCCGCCGGCGACAGGAAGTCGGCGTAGGGATCTCCCGCCGAGACCGCAAGATCGAGGACGGCGGAACGCTCAAGCACTCGCACGGCTCACCGTCCCGTATCTGCGGCAGATGCCACCCTCGACCACCAGCAGCACGCGGCCGGCGGTATCAACCGCGGAGACCGGGCCGATGGTGATGTCCTGCTCTCGGTTCATTGCTTTCTGGTCGCCGTTGGCGGCGCCGCGCGGGTTCGCGCCGCAAAATGTAAGCCTTTCCAGAGATTTGCCGCGCGAGAACTCGGCGAAGTCGAAGTAGACCTTCATCGCGTCGCATTTCACCGGCACGTAGACCGGCATCGAATTGTCCGCGTTGCGCGCGATTGCACCGAATCTCCAGAGCGAATCCATCATCATCAGGTTGTTGAAGAAGTTCACGGGCTCCCTGCTGCCGTCCGATGGCGGATCCAGCAGATAGTCGGCGCGCCGCTGTAGCGAGCCGGAGGAGATGTTGCTCATCGTGCGGAACCGGCCCTTGAGCTGCACCGGAGACCCTGCGATCACATACGGATCATCGAGCGATACGTCGTGACGCGTGTTCGCATCAAATACGCATGGAGCGGCAGGATTCATCGTCTTCGCCAGTCGTACGCACACCTCGGTCTGCAGCACATCCTTCTGCAGTAGGACACCAGATTGATGTACGAAGTCCGAGTAGACTTTCACCTGCACGAAGGAGTGGCCGTCGCTCTCCTCCCGCAACACGCCCTCGAACCGCAGGCGTCTGGACCCCTCATGCGCCAGCTTCACGAAACGATGAAAGACCGCGTTCTCGAAGGATGCCACCTTCAATTTAGGCCGCATTTGCATGGCGAAGGTACCGATCTCCGCGATCAGATAGGCCCCAGGCAGTGTCGGCACGCCGTTGACGAGATGGTCAGCAAGAAACGGCTGCTCCTTCAGAGAGATGTCGCGATACGCGTGAAACACCTCGTCGGCATCGTTGGCGGCATTTTTTATCGGGGTCGAGGCCCTTTTCGAGAGAGTCTCGACGGTCTGCGACGGTGCGAACACAACCCCATAATGCGCTGCTTCACCCGCAGCGATCTGGATGATCGCCGGTGCGGCCGGAGCGCCGGCGATCGCGTCGGCGAAGATCGCGCGACCCTCGTCGCGGGTCACGCCGCGCAATCCACGATGGGCGGCTAGCGCGGCGTACTCCGATCCTCGAGTCATGCCGATTCCTGCCCAGCCTAGCCACGCCATTGAGGACCAGACGCCGTGCTGCGGGGCGTTGCACAGGTTTACGGCAAGTCGGTTGAGCGCCTCATTGGCCGCGCCGTAATCCGGCTGGCCATCGTTTCCCATGTAGCTGAAGGCGGAGGTGAGAATGTGCACATGCGGCGGCGCCGATTGATTGCGGTGACTCGCCGCGTATAGCAATCCCAGACTTGCCAGCTTGGTATTGACGACCGTCTTGAAGTCCTTGAGCGACTTCTTGGGCGTGGCCTTCGAGATCTGAATGCCGGCACCGTGAAGAATCAGATCGACTCGCCCGTAGCGATCGGCGATGTCCGCCATGCAGGCATCGACCGAATCCTTGTCGGTAATGTTGGCGCAGATGTATTCGAAGGACCCCGGAAGCGAACTGCAGTTCGTTTGGATGTGGTGCAACTCTCGGGACGCACCGTATCCCGCATACAGCTGTTTCAGCTCCCTGATGTTCTTGCCCAGCTTCATCTGCTGCGTATAGAAAACGCTCTGGTGGGCCTCGAATTCTTCATCGCTCATCGCCAGCACGTCGGCCGGGACTGTCGCAAGATCGGTGCGCCCAATCGCAATGACTTTGCACCTGAAGCGAGCCAGCAGCTCCTGCACAAGGACCGCCGTCACACCCCGCCCACCACCCGTCGCGACCACGACAGAGCTTTCGTTCAGATACGCCTTGTCGTTCGCGCGGCCGGAGCCGAGCTTGGCCAGCTGGAAGGTGTACCGCGTGCCGCCGCGGATGCAGATCTCGCCTACATCTGGACCCTGTCCAAGCTCGACTTCTATCGCTGCCAGACAGTTCAGAAAGCTACGGTGCTCCACGCTGAGCGCACGCACGACCGAGTCGCGGCACTCCCGCGCCACCGACTTCAACAGACCGGCAACCATGCCGGAATAGGGGCGCAAGTTCTTGCCGTCAACGGCATCGAGGCAGACCGAGAGAACCGACACCTGTTGCCGATTGATCCGGTCGTAAAAGCTGCGGCATACGGTGAACAGCAGATCGAGAAACGGGAAGCCGGCAGTGGCTGCCGTTTCGAGAAAGCCGTCCGCGGTCTCACGTTCGAGTGTCCTGAGAGCCAGTATCACATCGAAGTTGTCGACCATGGCGTCGAGCGACGCGCGGATCGCATTGTCGTCTTGCGGATCGAGTTCTATTCCATGACGCAAGCCTGCCCCTACCGGACAGACGACCGAGTAGCGGAATGCCTGCAGCGCGCCCGACTCCTCGAGTTCCAGCCAGTACTTCGGTTGATCGGTGATAAAGAGGATGCGCCGGCTCTTGAGCGACACGGGCGGCTGCTTGGCGGGTGTGGGTACCAACTCCGCTCGATACAGCGAGATCGGGGTGCCTTGAACGTAGTTGTAGATCTTGGAACCGGCCGCTGAAGGAGTGACCGCCGCCTTTTCCGGCGTGACTGACGCGTTCGGCTTTTGTTCCGGAGCCGGTGCAGGCAGCGCGATGCGTATGGACTGCCTTTCGCGAGCTGCTGTCTTCAGCGCCGCTGCGATTTCGATCGCACCTTCCGCTCCACCGAGCCTGACCCCATCCTGCCTCGGAATGAACGCCGACGCGGCGAGATCAAGAATGCCAAGCACGGGGAAGTTGTGCTTCTCAGCGATCCCATGGGTGGTGATCGCAAGCAACAAGCACGCCTCCCCGGAATCGTCCGAGCCCGAGGCGGCGGCGTGCAACGCGCCGGCGAGCACCAGTTTGCAGTTATCGTGCCTGAGGAACGTTGCGCCCATGGTCAGGGCCTGCGCCAGGGAATGCCTGCCTTTGTCGACGACCACATTCGGGCCGTTGATGTCGAAGAGATTAGCGACGCGGCCAGTCGCAATATTGGGCATGAGACCGGGCAAAGTGTACGGGCCGGAAGGTGCGTTGCGTCCGTCGATGACCGCGATCAGCTTCTCGATCAGCCGCGTGGTGTCGCCCCGAGGGATGGTGTCGCTTCCTCGGCCCACGAGCCTGCGCAGCCGGTCTTTGAAGATCCGTTCTCCCGCGCGCGCGCCGCGCTCTGTCTTCGATTCGATGCCCAGGACCACCGCGGTCTCCGCCGCTAGCGCACGCCATGCTTCGGGCAGCAGCGAAAGTGATGCATCCGCTGCCATGAGTGCCAAGAACTGGCTCGGATCCATGTGATCGACGACATCCGGCAAGAGACGCTGCCGCTTCGGCATTTTCAGCAGATCGCGACGGAAACGCGCGGTAGCCGTGGGAGTATCGCCGGCAAGCACCTCGGGCTGAGGAAAGAGAGCAGAGTAACCGACGACGACAAACTCATTGACTTTATGGATCGGGGGCGCAATCGCGGAGCACAGCGCCGCGTGGTATGGTTGGTCGAATTCTTCCAGCACAAGGTGGGCATCGGTGCCGCCGAAACCGAAGCCGTTGATGGCTGAGCGACGCGGAAGCGCATCGGAATTCTTTGGCCAGGGCTGATTCTGCGTGGAGATAGCGAAGGCCGACCGCTCCAAATGAATCTGCGGGTTGGGCCGAGCGAAGTGGTGCTGCGCAGGAATGGTCTGGTGCTGAATCGCCTTGCATAGCTTGATGAGGGAGGCTGCCCCTGCCGCCCAACCGGTATGCCCGATCAGGGCCTTGACGCTGCCCAGCTGTATGGCAGTGCCATCCGGGCGGGGCGGGATGGCGCTGGCGATGGCGCCGAATTCGACGGCGTCACCCACCGGGGTGGCGGTCGCATGCGCCTCGATGTATTGAATAGTCGCAGGATCAACCCCGGACCGCTCATATGCCCGCCGGATGGCCAGACCCTGGCCTTTGGACTGCGGCACATTGGCGGCGGGACTCTTGCCGTCGCTCGAAAGCCCGATGCCGCGAATGACACCCAAAATGTCGTCGCCGTCGGCGAGTGCGTCGGGCAGACGCTTGAGTATGACGATCGCGGCGCCGTCTCCGAACACCACGCCGTCAGCCGTCTCGTCGAAGGGGCGGCTCTGCGTCCCGGTGAGTCCCCGAAACTGGGCGAAGAGCGTATTGTTCGCCGGCCCCGGAGCGAACACGCCGCCTGCGATTACCAAGTCGGCATCGCCGTCGCCGAGCACCTTCATCCCCTGATCGATGGAGTAGAGCGAAGAAGAACACGCAGCGTCGATCACATAGGTGTCGATCTCCGTCCCGAACACTCGGCGACAAACCTCCTGGTAGGTGTTGTGCTGTGGAAGTGCCGTCAAGCGCCCGGACTCTTCGGCCCACCGGCGGCGGATGAGATCCGCGAAACCGGCGCGAGTCTCCGTGGGTTCGTCCAGCGCATCGACCATCCGTTCGACGCTCTGAATGAATCGGGCTTCGTCGTACTCCGCACTTCCATCGGCGGTGGCGCCGAGGATGCACTGCATTCGTCCGGTCATTTTGCTGCGCAAGGCGCACTTACTCTGCGCGAAGGCGAGCGCCAGAATTCTCTCGCCGCGGGTCAGGGCGTCGAATTGCGCGGCCGTGTAGGCCCCGGCCAGCAGCTTCTCGTCGAGGCGAATGTCCCCCACGCTTCCGTGCAGCAGCGTATAGGTCTTGTCTGGTCTGATCTTCATCTCGCCCGGTGGAGCGCGATTGAGATAATCGGCGGCCATCACCGGATCGTCCTGCGCCAGGTCGACAATACCGCTGACTCCCTGTAAGACGTTCTGCCAGTACTGCTCCGCATTACCGGCGCCCGGCAGCACGCATCCCATCGCCACTATGGCGATGGGCATGGGCGGCTCTCGTACGGGGATCGCTGACGAAGCGGGCTGCGCATCCGCGGGATCCCGCGCCGGCCGGATGGCCGGCGCAGTGCTCGCGGGCGGCGTCTCCTGCGCCGAAGGAAACTGCCCAGTGAGCGCCGCAACCTCGGCGAGAGTTCCCTCGAGATCTCTAGCGGCGGAAGCGGCCTTGCGCACCAAGAGGTGTATTCCTGATGTTTGTCTCGTAGGTGGCTTGCGGAATCCGGCTAGGGTGGTGAGCGCGTGCTTCAATCCCTCTTTGGGCGCAGCCGAGACGGCTGCGAAGCGGGGGTCATCCTCGACGATGTTGCGCACGATCTTGGTAACGATGCCATTTGCGCCGCACTCGATGAAACTGCAGCCCTCATCACGAACAAGGTCGCGAATAACCCTGTGGAAGTCCAGCGGCTGCGTGAACTGGCGCGCCAGAATTGCGGGCAAATCGCAGTCCGGGGTCAGCATCTTGTTCTCGGTGCCCAAGAACACCGGAATTATCTCGGAGCGAAACTCGTGCGCCCGTAACGCGATTCGGAACGGCGCGACGCAGCTCTCCAGCAGCGGAGAATGAAAGGGATAGCGCGACGCGAGCAGCGACGTTGACACTCCGATCCGATTCAGTTCGACAGACAGGGCCTGAAGGTCTTCGGCGCTTCCCGAGACCACCATCTGGCGCGGATGGTTTGTGACCGCGATGGAGAGATTTGAACGGCGCAGCGCTTCGATGCCGGCCTCAACCCTGCCACTGCCGGGAGTCACGGCCATCATTTTTCCTTGGCGAGCAAAGGTCTGAAGCGTAAGCACGCGCTGGCAGACGATGCCGAGGGCGCTGGTGAGTGAGAGAACTCCGGCGCTCGCGAGAGCGGCGATTTCGCCAAAACTATGCCCCAGCATCAGGTCGGGCTCGATGTCGAATTCACGCAAAACCTGCGCGACGAGATACGCTGCGAGGAAAATTCCGACCTGGTCCAAATCACGATGGAGCTGGCACAGACGGTCGTGTTCCGCTCCATCTCCGGTGGTGAAGGCCGCACTCACCTCGAACCCAAGGACGCGGCGGCACACGCGGTCGGCCTGCTCAAATGCGTCGCGATGCCGCGGAAACTCCGTGTAAATCTCACGCAACAGGGCAGGGCTGTACGACCCCTGGCCAGGGAAGAGAAATGCGCGACGAGATGAGGTGGCGTTGATCATAGCGGCTAAAACGGCGATTCCTCGAGGAATTCATCGATAATCTTGGGGTAGGCGTTCTTCTTCGGCGCGGTGGCGATGAACCTTCCAAGGTTGCGGATGGGCTCCGGGAAGATGTCCTTCGCCGCCTTGCCGCCCGCTTTCAGCCGGTCCGTAAAGGACGGTGACACCAGTTTCTCCAGCAGATTGCACTCCCGCCTTTCATCCAGGTACTGAGTCAATAACGGCGGTGCCGGAAGCAATTCGCCCGTGTCCTTGTGAATGAGAACCATCGTCTGGACTGGAAACCGCAGGAAACAGGCTGACCTTCGCTGTCGACGACCCGGAAGCAGAGCCGCACGGAACTGCGAGTTGCATCTTCATAACTCAGCAGAACGCCCACCGTTTGTCCCAGCCGTACCGCGCCCAGGTTCAGGCTGTAGGCCTCGCGCGTGAGCATGATGATATCCTCCAACTGGTCCCGCCACTGGTAGCCGTCAGCCGCTCCATCGAAGAGAATGGTTTCGCGGGCGACGTTTTGGAATTTAAAGTTCGTCATGTGATGATGCGATCCATACGCCATCGTGTCGTGGAACAGAACCCGAGACTGAATGGCAAAATACGGCATCGTTCGCTAGACCGTGACTCCCGATCGGTCGCTGTAGTTGTCCTTGTCTCGCCAACGTGCCATCGTGTGGCGAAGAAAGGAGAAGACATTCAGCAGAATCAGAAAGCCGGCGACGCCGGCAAGAATTCGCAACGAAGTCGACCATTCCTTGATCTGCAGGCCATGGGCGCCGAAGAGTCCGAAGAGTTTCCCGCCGAAGTAAATTAGCGCCCAGAGGACAGCGACGGTCGCGCTCACCTTCACCAGGTTTACCGCGCCGTCGATGGCGAAATACACCTTATCCATGACCGCCACGAAGCCCACTTCGGATTGGGCCACAAACTCCTTCATGCGGAAGAAGATATCGCGGCCCAGCCGGATGGCGTCCTGAAGTTGCACGAAGAAGGTCGGGTCGGGGCCTGTTAGGAGGCGGCGTTCGGCACAGCGCAAGAAACCTCGTTCGGCCGCGCGACCCGCACCGCGGAGGTAAGCGTTGAATTCGGCGAAGACGTTGATCTTCGGATACAGTTTCGCCGCTACTGTGTCGTAGAGAAGCGTCGCCCGTATCATCCGAATCATGTGTGCAGGCATCGAGATCTGATAGTCGCCAAACAGCTGTAGCAGCGCAATCCACAGCCGCACCGACGTGCGTTCCCACCACTGCGCGTGCTTACTTTGCAGTCCGTAATAGCCCTTCCACCACTCGTCGAGAAGTTCCTTCCTAAAACGGTCGATATCGGCAAGCGGCAACGGCTCGGTCAGGCCCAGCACGCAGTCGACCATTCCGGATACATCGGCCCTGGCATAAAGCTCGTTTATCCGCAGCATGAGCCGCCGATCTTTTTCGGAGAAAACTCCGCAGGCGCCGAAGTCGATCATGACCATCCGGTTGCGCGGTTGCACGAAAATATTTCCCGGGTGGGGATCGCCATGAAAGAACGGGCACTCATAAAATGAGTAGGATCTCGAGCGAATGAGATGCTTCGCCAAAGTTTCCGGGTCAATCGAGAGTTGCTTCAGCATGTTCAGAAAAGCGGTGTCGTTGGTATCGAGCGCAAGCAGAATATCCTTGAGCGGAATGCCATGGACGAATTGAGTAACCAGGACATCTTCGCCGGATAATTCGAAGTACACCTTGTGGGCTGTCACCTTCAATTCCTTGCGCCGCTTGTGATATTTTCGAAAAAGCTCCTGGTAACGTGCCTCGGAACGGAAATCGGTCTCCTCCAGAGCGATATTCCTAAGCTCGGTGAGGACGTTTTCAAAGAACCGCTGCCGGTAAAATGTCAGCAACTCGAGAAACCACGCGACGAAGCCTAGGGCGGCTATGTCAGCCGCGAAAAGAGCTTCGATGCCCGGCCGTCGCACTTTGACCGCGACCTGCTCGCCGTTGAGCAAGACGGCGCGGTAAACGCAGGCAAGAGACGCGGATCCGATGGGCTTGCGCTCGAACTCCCTGAACACTGCCGAGAGCGATCGCCCAAGACTTCGCTCGATCGCGGCAATCGCCTGTTCGACTGGAAAAGGAGCGTGATTGTCGAAGAGATGGTCGAGCTCATCGCAGAATTCAGGGGGCATCAGGTCCGAGCGAAGCGCCAATTGCTGCCCCACTTTGACGAACCCACCGCCCAGCCACTCGACGATCTCACGCAACCTGCGGGCGTTTGCCAGGTTGCGTTGGCGGGAATCGGCGCGCCGAATTCTTACCGCATTCAGAAACCATGCCCAGGTACTGAGCGAATAATAGTAGACCGCGGCCGTCACGATCTGGATTTGCCGCACGTGGGACTTCAGGCGACTGACGGGCAGTTTGCGGTAGATGCTCGTCGCCGCGCGGTTGAAACGCAGCGAGTCAGCGGATCCCGCGGGCATCTCATTCCGGGCCGCCGGCTTGCGAAGCTTGATCTTGATCGGGCGATTGGAGCGGCGGACTTTCGATGATAGCGGTTCGCCACTGAAGACTTGGAGGTGCGCGGCACGCGCGCCCTTTCGATGAATCACGACAGGTGATCCAAAGCGCGCCGGACGGTAGGAGTCGAGCGAGTACAATGGATCGGTCACGTTCACTCCTTGATCTGTCGAGTCCAATGACGCCGAATGGATAGCGGAACAGAGCCCGCCTCGAAGCTACTACTTTCCGAGGAGGCTGAAGGGAGAGGGAAACGGAAGGATTCCGGAGTCGGAATCTTCTTTCTGACGGATGATGACCAGCACCGGAAGCAACTCGCCCTGGTACTTGCCGCCCAAGGAGGCGCGTGCATCTTCCAAAGCCGATTCCACTTCGTCGACTAGTTTGCCTTCGCCGCGCCTGAGAGCTTTGATGGACTTTTTTGACCGACGGCCAAGGTCGATCAGGATTGGCCGAAGCGGATCCGCCGCCTCGGCATGGCGTTGAGCAGCAGTTTGCGGCTGATGCGCCTTCGGTTCAGCTTCTTTGTCGGTGGGTGTCTCGCCTTTCATTGATGATCTCCGTTCCTGATCAGCCGATGAATGGGAGCTTGCCAAATACTCTGGCCGCGCGGCGCACCAGGCGCCGAAGTTTTATTGTGTTGTACGCTTCGGCGACATCCGTGAGCACCGGCGCTGCTTCCGAAATGGCCGTCGAGACGCCGACGGATACATTCTCCGCGAGATCCACGATCGCCCCGTCACGCCGCTTCGCGGTGGACTTGTCGCGTTCAGTGAGATAGGTCGAGACGCCTTTTTCGAGCGAGCGGGAGACTCGATGAACCGACTTGCTTACCCGCGATTCGATGTCCGTGAGGCGATCGGCACCGTGCGAGCTGACCACCCCAGAGTCGAAGTCGTCCTCATCGCCTTCCACTTCGTCGAGATGGTCTTCGTTGCGATTGTCGTCATCGGCGTCATCATCGGTGGCATTCTTGCGAGACTTCACCTGGACCGTCACGACTGGTTCGTAGCCCTTTTTTCGTTCCACGACGATTACGCGGCGCTCTGCCATGGTCCTGTCCTCCTACGTTGCATGACAGTTAAATTGGACCGTACTGAGGCTAGCATGAAAAAAATGCGCCAAACAAGACAAAATACTTAGCCGTTTCCACTGGGTCGCAATTCACAATTGATTGACTCGCAATTGCTGCGCGGCAAATTTTTTGAAGTTTGCATCTCACGTAACGCATGACGTCCGATAGTGTTCGAAAAATCTCTTGACTGAAATTTTACCGCCTGCTAATAACGCTGCGAGGCATCGGGAATGCTCATGCAGAACGGCGAAGGAATGCTCGTGCAGAACCGCGACCCAAAGTGCGTGAACAGCCCACACCTCGTTAGCATCATGGAGGTGGCCGCGCTGCGTGGGTATTTCTCGGTTAAGGAACTCGCGGCGGCCGTCAACATGTCACCTTCCCGACTGGAGGCGCTGTTCAAGCGGGATACCGGAGAACAGATCGGCCAGCACTTGACGAATCTACGTTTGCGCAAGGCCGCTCGCATGCTCGAGTCGACCGCAATGCGGATCAAAGAAATCACCCACGCTATTGGCTACGAGCATCCGTCCAGCTTCGTACGCGCTTTTCGACGGAATTACTCGAAGAGTCCACGGGACTACCGCAAGGCGCATGGCTACGCTGTTCGTGGAACGGTAGGAGCAACGAAAACAGCACTCAGTCAGTTTCCTCGGGATTCGCTTGATGGCGTAGATACCGACACGTTGCAACATGAAGCTGACTTGAGCGACATTGGCACGGAGTAGCCGTCTTATTCGACAAAGTTTCGTTTGCCCCAATAGAGTGCAATCCAAATATTCTCCGTAATTGGGAGCATGGAATGGATACCTTTCCGGTAGTAGAAGAACCGACTGGCAGCGGTCCTTGGGGTTCCGAGGACATGGCAAGCACGCGGGTGGAACGCGCTGCGTTTCGTGCGGCATGCTCCCGCTTCACCACCGGTATTGCCGTCGTCACGTTGTTGGATACGGAAGGCCTGCCGCACGGATTGACGGTGAATTCTTTCACTTCGGTATCACTCGATCCTCCCTTGATCCTCTTCTGTCTCGATAAGAGGAGCCGCGTGTTGCCGCATTTCAGGTCGAGCCGCAGTTTTGCCGTGAATGTCCTCGGTGAAACACAACGACAGCTCGCGGAGACGTTTTCCGGACCCGTTGATGGCCGTTTTTTGTCGTCTTGCTGGACACCCGGCAGCACGGGCGCGCCTTTGTTTTCCGGGGCGATCGCGATCTTCGAATGCACCGTGACGAAGATGGTGATCGGCGGCGACCACATCATCCTTATCGGCGCGGTAAACCAGGCGTCCACCGCCGAGGGCAATGGCCTGGTCTACTTCAGGAATTCGTACCAAAGCCTGGCTGTGTGTCCATAGCGATGGAGGTGATTAAGAAGCCGGCCCCATCGAGACGGGCCAACCTCTCCGTGATCGTCGCGGTGCTTTGCGTCTGCATCACCTTGGGGGCGCTTGCTCGTCTGCCAACGAGGTCGCCGGAGGAAATGTACAGGCTGGCCGCCCCATTCAAGTTCTCTCTCCAGGCGCTGCCGCCGATCCCGATTCCGGCGGGCGGTGTCACATTCCCGGTCAACAAAACGGCAGAGCACATGCAATTTTACTTCTACCAGGTGGGTGCGTCGGCCGCACTCGGGGATCTAGACGGGGATGGTTTGCCCAACGACCTGTGTATGACGGACGTGCGCTCCAAGAGCGCGATGGTACTTCCCATGCCCGGGACCGGCGACCGCTACGAGCCGTTCGTACTCAACTTTGGCAGCCTCTTCGATCGAACCACCGAATACCCCAGCGTCTGCCGGTTCGCGGATATGAATGAGGACGGGTTAACGGACATCTTTGTGGCGTTTTACGGGCGTCCGCCTCTGTTGCTGCTGCGCCGCGCGCCGGCCGACCTTACGCAGAAGACCCCATTATCGATGGACTCATTCTCCGTGGTGGAATTGGTTCCAGGCCTGAAGCAGCGCTGGTGGACGTCCGCCGCTACGTTCGCCGATATCGATGGCGACGGCCATCAGGACTTGATTATCGGGAACTACTATGCCGACGACGCCGAGCTTACCGATGCGAATTCGGACCGCCCGTTCGAAATGAACAATGACTTCTCGCGTGCGCGCAACGGCGGACGGAACCGGATTTTTCTGCATGTGGGCAGCAAATTCGGCGCGGATCCAGGCGTTACCTATCGCGATGCGGGAGACGTCTTTCCAAACGCGGGCGCGACGGCTTGGACGCTTGCGATCGGCGCCGCCGACTTGGACCGGGACGGCCTCTCCGACCTCTACATCGCGAACGACTTCGGACCCGATCAGTTGCTCTGGAACCGATCGACTCCGGGCAAAGTGAACTTAACCGAACTACGCGGCGAAAAGGGATTTTTCAGACCCTCGTCCATGGTGATCGGCAACGATTCATTCAAGGGAATGGGAATCGATTTCGGAGACGTCAACGGCGACGGTATCTTCGACATGTTCGTGAGCAACATTGCTTCTCCGTTCTCGTTGCAGGAGAGTCATTTCCTCTGGACCAGCACCGGGCATATGGAAAAACTGAAGTATGGCGTCGCCCCGTGGGTCGATCGAGCCGATGAGCTTGGCGTTGCCCACAGCGCATGGGCGTGGGACGTACGTTTCGAGGACTTTGATAACGATGGCACCCTGGAGTTGGTGCAGGCCACCGGTTTGGTGAGGGGCAATATGAACCGTTGGGCCGACTTCGCGCAACTGGGCGGCAGCAACGATGTCTTCGTGAAGTACCCGGCCGTCTGGCCGCGCTTCAAAGAGGGATCGGACCTGGATGGAACGAAACTCAAGCCGTTCTATGTACAAGGGAAGAATGGCGAGTACACCGACGTTTCTTCGATTCTGTTTCCGGAGCTTACTGAGCCGACCCGCGGGATTGCCGTCGCCGACGTACAAGGTAACGGATATCCGAGCATGGTCTATGCGAACTTCTGGGCCGACTCGGTCTATATAAAAAACGAGTCGAGCGGCAATCGCTTCCTCGGGTTGCACCTGCTGCTTCCCATCGTTGGTGAGTCAAACGAGGCCGCTCCGATCCGCATCCACGATGGACACCCGACGTGGCGCGAAGGGACGCCCGCGATCGGGTCGCTGGTCGAGATTGAGATGCCGGACGGGCGGCGGCAGATTCGACAGGTGGATGGTGGCAACGGCCATTCGGGTCAACGCAGCCCTGAAGTGCGCTTCGGATTGGGAAAGATCGCGTCGGAGCGAATACCTGTCCGCATGACATGGCGTGATATTCGCGGAAACCTTCACCACACCCGCATCTCGCTGGGCCCCGGATATCACACCGTGGTCCTAGACACACAGGGAGACGCACTTTGAAAGCCGCACGCAAGCCAAAAAATCCACGGGTCGGACTCCGAACCTCAGCCACCCTCGCCACCGTCTTCGTTATCCTCGGGCACGCGGTTTTCGGTTTCGAACAGCCGCTGTCGGTGATCTTCGTCGCACTGCTGACCGGCTACGCATGCGCACTCTTTTTCGAATGGGTCGACGCCCGCGCCAACGGCGTTGATCCCGGCTTCATGGGTGGCGGCGTGCTCAAGTGCGTCGACTTTCTGCTCTCGGCGCACATGACCTCGATCACCCTCTCGTTTCTGCTTTATTTTAATCGGCGCCTGTGGATCATGGCGTTCGCCGTTGCCGTTGCGATCGGTTCAAAATATCTCTTGCGTGTGCGTCTGAACGGCCGGCTACAGCATTTCATGAATCCGTCGAATTGCGCGATCGCGATCGTTTTGGCCTGTTACACCTGGACCGGTGTGCTGCCGTGGAGTTACACCACCGACCTGCACGGCGCGTGGGACTACATCGTTCCTTTGGTAATCGTGGCTCTCGGCATGCGCCTGAATTTGCTCTTCACCCAGCGGCTTCCGACGATCGCCTCGTGGATCACTACATTCATCTTCCTGGCATTTGTACGCTCGTCGTTCCAACACAGCCGATTCGTTGCCGAACTCGTGGTACTTACGGGCATTCCTATGGTGCTCTTCACTTTCTACATGATCACGGATCCCCAGACGTCGCCGTCGCGGCTGCGCAGCCAGGTCATCTTCGGCTCCTCCATCGCCGCGGCCTACTCTGTTCTTTTGCTGCTCCACGTCAACTACACGATGTTCTATAGCGTGACGCTCGTGTGCGCCATCCGGGGAATGGGTTTGGCGTTGCTCAATGTCAATGAGTCCGCCGCATACCTCTCGCCGGCATCGGCGGCCGACTCGTTGGTGACGAAGGTCCCGACGGCCGTCCTCGTAGACACGAAAACTGTGTCGTCCGCATGATCGAAGCACGTCTCCTGACTAACGCGCGAACCAGCGTGCTTGCGTTCTGGATCGGCGCCGCCGCGGTGACGGCCGGTGTGTTGCTGCACGTGCCGATGTTTATCAAGTCCTCCGACATGAACTACATGATGGCCGACATGGCGATGGACTCGGGCATGGTGCTCGGCATGGGACTCATCGTCGCCGGGACGCTGCTGGCAGGGTACGGTCTTCTCCCCGTCGGATGCTCCGGATCGGACATCGGCTCGCGACCGAAAGCGCTGCATGCGGTCGAAGCGTTGGATGGCCGGCTTACCCGCGCGCATTGGTGGCTGATGGCGACGATTGCGCTGGCATTGGTGATCGACACGATGAAGCCCGCTTCGTTGGGTTTCGTGGTGCCCGGGATGCTGAAAGAATATGGACTGTCGCGGCCCCATGTCGCCGTCTTGCCATTCTTTGCTTTGATGGGTACGACCGTAGGATCGCTTCTCTGGGGCCTTCTTGCCGATATCTTCGGACGGCGCGCTGCCATCCTGCTGGCCGCGATCATGTTTATCGGCACGTCGATTTGTGGGGCGATGCCGTCCTTCGCCTGGAACATTTTCATGTGTTTCATGATGGGCATGTCGGCGGGCGGCATGCTGCCGATCGCCTTCACCTTGTTGACCGAGACCGTCCCGGCACGCCACCGCGGTGCGCTTTTGGTGTTGGTCGGCGGCATTGGGCAACTCGGAGGGTATGTCGTATCGAGCGCATGCGCTGCTTGGCTCGAGCCGCATTTCGGCTGGCGGATAATGTGGTTCCTCGGCTTGCCGACCGGCGTGCTGCTGGTTCTGCTGAACCGTTTCATTCCGGAGTCGCCCGGTTTTCTGATGGCTCACGGGCGAGAGGCCGAGGCTGGCAGGGTGCTAGCCGATTTCGGAGCCGACCTGGCCCGCGTGCCACCAAGGGAGGCCGCCACCTCTGCGCTGAAACCGCTCTTGGGCCTGTTGCCCGTGTCATTCTCGCTCAATCTCGCTGCGGTCGCCTGGGGATTGGTGAATTTCGGACTGATCCTGTGGCTCCCAACCGATCTGCGGGCGCGGGGTTATACAGTTCAGGGTTCCGACACCCTGTTGGCATTGTCCGCGCTGACAGCGCTGCCGACGGCGGCCTTCACTGCATGGCTTTATTCATTCTGGAGCGCCAAGGGAACTGTCATCCTGCTGTTTACCATGATCGCGCTTGCGCTGGTTGGCCTCGGCGCCTCAGACCGCGTGGCGCCGCTGCTTGGCGAAAGCCCGATGCCGTTGTTAGTTCTGTTGATAGTCGGCGCGAACGGTGTCATCGCGGCGCTGTTGCCCTATAGCGCCGAGAGCTACCCGATGCAGTTCCGGGGTCGCGGCACCGGCTTCGTGGCGGGCAGCAGCAAGTTGGGCGGCATGGCAGCGCAAATCGTCTCCATGCTTCAGACCATTCCGGCGCTAGGTTCGGCGACACTGGTGCTTGCGTTGCCGGTCGTATTTGCGGCAGCGTTGATCGGCCTCTTCGCCGTCGATACACGCGGGCGTCATCACCTTTGAAATTGGCGGATACGCAAGGGTCACGGGAGACCACATGTATGTGAATTCCATTGGTACCGCCCTCCCCGAACGACGTTTCACGAAGAGCGACTGCTGGGAGGCGTTCGCCGCCTCCCAATGGTTCGAGCGCCTCGATGCACGGGCTCACGCCGTGGCGAAGGCGGTACTGCTCCGGGACAATGGCATTGAGGAGCGTTGGCTTGCGCTCGAATCTCTCGATGAAGTGTTTGCCATCGATCCGGACACTCTGCACGAGCGCTTCGCGTATCATGCGCCGCGACTCGCGTCGGAGGCCGGCCGCGCGGCGCTGCGGAGTGCAGCGCTCGACCCGGCGGCCATCGATGCGGTAATCGTGACGACGTGTACCGGGTATCTTTGCCCTGGATTGAGCGGTTATGCCGTGGAGCGACTCGGGCTGCGACGCAACGTCCTCGGCTTTGATTTGGTGGGTCAGGGATGTGCCGGTGCGTTGCCGAACTGGCAACTGGCGAACGCGATGCTTGGTGCCGCGCAATGCGAGCACGTGCTATCCATCTGCGTCGAGGTATGCAGCGCCGCGATGTATCTCGACAATGACCCCGGAGTGCTGATCAGCGCGTGCTTATTCGGTGACGGCGCCGGCGCCGCCGTACTTTCCCGGCGCCGGCCGCGCGACCGGCGCCGCGTGGAATGGCGGGAAACGATCTCTCTGACGAATCCGGCGGTGCGCGAATCCTTGCGTTTCGAGCACCGTGCTGGAATGCTCCGGAACGTTCTAACTCGAGCCGTGCCTCGACTCGCGGCCGAGCACGCGGATGAGGTGCTCGCGAGCGCTCTCGCCAAGGCGGGCCTGACACGCCACCAAATCAGCGGCTGGATCATGCATGCGGGCGGACGCGACGTCATGCTTGCGCTCGAGGAGCGTTTGGGGCTGCCGCCGGAAGCGTTGCGTTACAGCCGCGACGCGCTGCGACGCTTCGGCAACCTGAGCAGTGCGTTCGTTTACTTCGTGTTGCACGCAGCGCTGGCCGGCGGCGCACCCGGCGGCTGGTGGTGGATGTCTTCGTTTGGCGCAGGCTTCACGTGTCACGGCGCGCTATTGGCAGTCGAGTCATGAGCACCATGCATGCAACTCCGCGCCGCGATTTGCCGAAACTTCTCGACGGCCTGCCCCCGGAGGCTCCGCGCGCGCAGCGTCTCGGTCCAAGCACCAAGGCGGCATTCCGACGACTCGAATGGCGCGTCAACGTGGTCCGGGAAGGCGCGCACATCGCGATTCGTCCGGCATTCGCCGCGCGGACGAATGCGGTGCTGCGGCGCTGGCCGCTCCTGCTGACCGGAGCGGCGCGCTTGGCGGAAAAAGTGCGCCGCTCGATCGTTCAAGTTGCGTAGCCGGCGCGCGACCATGGACACACTCGAGACACTGCACGACATCTTGATTCGGGACTACAAGCTTTCGCGCGAGCAGCTAGCGCCGGATGCCCTGCTCAGTACACTAGGCATCGACTCCCTCGGTTTGCTCGAATTGATGTTCAAGATCGAGGATCGTTTTCACGTAAGAATCCCCGGCGACACGCCAACGGACTTGAGCACGGTCGAGGACGTGGTCGTCTACATCGACGGACTGATCGAGAAACACCCGGACAATCGCAGCGCTGCGTCCGCCAAGTTGGATGTTAAAACACGATGACGCGCCGCGTCGCAGTTACGATCATGTCTCCACACTGCCGGTTCCATTCGCAAGGCAAGTTCCTTCTTGAGCTTTTTCGGTGCGCGCGGGCTCTGCGACCACCATACGCCAGCTACGTTCACACGCCTTGCGTTACCAAACACTTTAGACATCTTCATCAATATCGTCATCGCCGGCAATCGCTGAATCCCCGAAGGCAGAGATTTCGGTGTACGTCATTTGCACCGTTGAGCCTCGTATTCGCGGCCCAATTTATCCAAGAACTCGAACAGCGTCTCGTTCATCTGCGAGTAGTCGTTCTGCCTCAATGCATCGGGCTGCTGGACGTATTTGTGATCCACCAGCGTCGCCAACTCCCCTTCGGAATGCGCGATTAAAAGTTCGACAACGTCGCGATTGAACTCCATATGGCACTGGAAGCCGTAAACCAGTTTGCTGTATTCGACGATTTGCCGGGGACACCCCTCGCTGTAAGCGATCAGTGTGGCGTCGGGCGTTAGGCCGGGCATGTCGTTGTGCCAGTGGCCGACATCCAATGACCGTCCGAAATGGGCGAACTTGTCGTTGCCAAGTCCCTCATTGGTGAGGGTGATCGGAAACTTGCCGATTTCCTTGCTGGGGCTGTGTTCGTGCGGCGCCCCGAGAGCCTCACCGATGAGTTGTGAGCCGAGGCAGACACCGACCACGGTTTTCCCTGCGGAAATTACCTTGGCAATCAGGGCTTTCTCGGCCACGGCGTCAAAGTGGGGACACTCGGCCGTCGTGGTGGACGGCAAGAAGGTCGATGCCGTTGACCGACATCGGAAGCGCGCCTTGGGCATAGACCCTCGAATAGCCGGTCGAATGTCCGCGGTTACTGGCCCACGTCTCGAAAGCCCCGGGGGCCTCGAATGGATCGTGGATAACGAAGTGCACGTACATGATGCGCGTTCCTTTATAGCCTCAAACTCACCGCATGTGCCGCTTGAATTCGGCTTCACCATATATTGGCGATCGCTTAAATTTACAAATTCAGAACCAGGTGCGGCGATTTTGTACGACTGACACAAATCATGATCCTAGCATTGTAGGAAAGCGTCCCGGTCAGCGAGAGATCACCGTTATCGCTGGGCGGGGTTAGCCTTTTTGCGGGAGAAATTTCCCCGTATTTCAGAAACGTTGGTAGCCGCTTCAAAAGTGGAAGCTCAAATCAATACCCGCGGTCAGCGGCTGGTTGGTGACAATTCGATTGTTCGCCGAGCTGTATATTGCTTCCATCCACAGGGTCTCCAGTTGGGCGTGTTTGTTGAACACATTGTCGACGAACAACGCAGCGCTCCAACCACGCTGCGATCGAATACCCGCCCGGATATTGGTGAGATCATAGGCGGCCATTTGCTGGTACTCACCGTACGCTTGTACAGGAACCGGGAAAGTGTTGGTGTAGCGCTTGCCGGTATACGAATTTTCCAGTCGGGCTGTGAACGAATAGCCGTCACTGAGCGGCGTGTAATAGTTCAGAGCGGCGGTTCCATTCACCTTCGCGACTTCCGGCAGCACATGGAGCGGGGGTATATCCCAGTGCGGGCCCCCGTCGAGGTATTCATACAAGTAGCCAGCGGCGAGTTGGAGCTCGAATCCCCGCCCCAGCTTGGCACGCGTGTCGACGTCGCCTCCAAGGATGGTGGCATGATTGCCGTTGATGTTCTCCGCCCAGTTGGCGGGCCACGCCTCGAGCTGGATGTGCTGCCAGCGCTCGTAATAGACACTGGAGTTCACGGTCAGGCGGTCGTCAAGGAATCGCGCCTTTTCGCCGATCTCGGCACTCCACACCGAGTCCGGTTTGTAGGTGTTTGGCCATTTGTCGCCCGTAAAATCCATTTTGATGAAAGCCGCGCCAAAGGTGGTGCCAGCACTGGTCGGATAGATTGGGTTGCCCCCGCCGGGACGGAAGCCGCTCGTGACGTTTCCGTACACCATCACGTCATGGCTTAACTCATAGGAAAGATTTATTTTCGGGTTGAAACTGTTGCTCGATAGTTTGAGGACACCGGTACAGGAGGGTGTCGCCGCTCCAAGGGCCGATCCCCAGCCGCTGTGGCAATCGGCGAACTGAGTCGCGAAGTGAGTCACGCGAGCGCCGAGATCTAGCTTGAGCGAGTGGGTCAGGGCATACGTTGCGTCGCCGAAGGCCGCATGCTGCGAAATCTGGGTAGACTGGTCTACCGTGAGATAGTCGGAAGTGGTCGCCGGACCGAGCGTGCCGAAATCCACAAAGGAAGTGAAGTTGGGCGTTGTCCCGAAGTAGGTCCACTTCGAGGCAATGCGACTGTAATAGAGCCCGCCGACCCAGCTGAGTTTTCCGTCGCCGTTCGAATTCAGTCGCAGCTCCTCGCTGAGCTGTTTGGAAGGATCAATTTCGGTGCTGACCTCCGTACCGGACCCGGTCGGGCCGTAGAACCCATATCCAGGATTCCCGGCACCGTAGTTGGCGTACAAGGTAGCACCTTGGGCCGGATCATTTAATGACAGGCTGGCGTCCTGTGTCTGCGAGGAGAGTCGCGACCAATAGGCGGTAGCCGATGTGACGTCAAACAACGAGTATTTGTAAGTTATGTTGAGGCTCTCAGCCGTAATCCGATCGCTCAGCGGTTCGGCGATGTTGAAAGGCTCGTAGTGTGCCAGCCTGCCATCGGGTTGCGCGTTGGTGGCGCTCACACTGTCATAAGCGTCCGGGCCATTTTGGTAGCTGTCCTCGTAGAAGAATGTCGGTGTGATTGACAGATCATCGTTCGGCTTCCACAGCAGGGTTACCCGTGCGCTATACAGTTGATAGGCGTTGGAATCGGGATATTGCTTTCCGATCGGGGCGGACGCGGGATCGCTGAGAAAACCCGTGCCGCTGGCATTGACCTGCGGATAGGGGTTGCTCACGATACGGTCGATCCAGCCGCTTCTGAAGTTTTCAGTGCCCACGATCCGTAATGCCAGGGTGTCGCTGATAAGAGGGAGGTTGAACATCACATTGTCGGTGTGATTGAACCCGCCGCCGTCGGTGCCCGATAAGACGCTCTGTGCACTCGCTTGAAACTGCGACAAATTCGGTTGGTTGGTAATCAGTCTTACCGTGCCGCCCATCGATCCCGATCCGAACAGCGTGCCCTGAGGTCCACGCAGAACCTCGATGCGACTCAGGTCATAAAGGTCGGGATCAATCACCACATGGCCATTCTGGGCGCTTGGGGATCCAGTCAAAGGAATGTCATCGAGGTAGAAGCCGACCGTCGCGGAGTTGCCGCCGCTCGAGGTCATGCCCCGCATCTCGTACTCCGTCTGACTTGGCCCTTCACTCTTCATCGAAGCGCCGGGCGTGCTCTGGAGCAGAGTGGCCAAGGAAGACACGCCGCGGTCCTGCAACTGCTCGCCGCTGATCGCCGTGATGCTGATCGGTGTGTCCTGCACCGTGGAGACGCGTTTCTGCGCAGTGACCACCACTTCGGCAAGCGAGCCCGAATTGTCAGCGTCAGCGGCCGATTCAGCGTGCGCTTCCAGGGCACAGGTCATCGCGGTGCTGCCCAACAAGGCGACCATGGCAATTGTTTTACTCGACTGCATATCTTACATCCCTCTTTCCTATCCAAGATCCAGTAGCTTTGATTTGGCCGTCCGACGGGTAAGCTCCGATGGGGCCACCCAAGACCCCGTTGAACGTGCCGAAGAGCCAATGCGATTTACGACGTCAATATCGTGCCCTCGCAATATCGCGTCAGGCGAAGTAGCTATCATCCAGAAGCATGTCTTCGAAGAAGGCTCCGAACGGTTTGGTGGGATGACGAATGTGAATTTCGAGCACCCAACGAAGCGGCGACGGCGTGAAATCGAGTGTCGCCAGGGGACCGTCATAGATTGCGGCATGCGGAAACTCGGACAGGCGATGCCCCGATAAATCGAGATTCAGCTGCCATCCCATCTGCGATGCTGCCTCGGTGGCATAATCGTAAAGCACCTTTCCGGTGGTCGATTCCTTCTCCCATTTCTTGCGGACCAGGTGGAAGAGTGTCCGCGCGTCCTTGGCGCAACGGGCCATCTCCGGATCGCTGCCGGTTACGAAGGTATCTCCGCCGTCACCTTCCCACTGCTCCCAGACCGGTCCGATATCGATGAGGAAGATATCGTCCTCGCCAAGCACGATCCCCGGATCCGACGGAGCCCCGAAGGTCTTGGTGGTATTGGTCCCGAAGCGGACATAAACATCGTGCCAGCCCCGGACCATGCCGTGGCTTGCTAGAATTTCACGAGCCATCTCAACGGCAGCTTCTTCCACCATACCGGGCTTGCACTTCGCGGCAATCTCGTGGATGACCGCCCGGGTCATGTCGCGGACCGCAAACATCTTGGCGGGCGTGAAGGCCGCTCCAACGCGCTCGAGATCTGTCTGCTTCAAGAGTTCTACTGATGTCATTTCGTTCTCCTCTATGTTTAGGGTCAATCGCATGCGCAGACCTCGATGCCATCGAGTTCCGCGGTAAGAGTTATCTGACAGGAGAGACGCTCTCCTGGGACGGCCTTCAGATGGGCCAGCAGACGCTGCTCGCGCTTCTCCGGCGGGGGCACCTTGTCCGCCCACTCCCGCATGAGCGAGATCTTGCAGGTTCCGCAGACGCCCTTGCCGCCGCACACGGCCGGCAAGGGCACACCGGCGTTTTTGAGAACCACGACCAGCCTGCCACCTTCGGCAGCCCGCAGGATCTGCTTCCGGCGATCGTTCCAAAGGACGATAGAAACGGCTGACCGGGGGGGGGCGAGCGGCGGCGTTTCGGCGGCGCCACCGAACATCTCAGCAATAGTCATCGTCATCCCTATTCAGCAGCCACAATCTCGCCGGAGGCCTGATGGCGATCGTGATGCAGCTGCAGATCCTCCCGGATCGACATCGATGCCGATGGCTTCCGTTTATGAAAGGCCAGTACCCAGGCGATCCCGAGAGCCAAGTAGAGGAGGAAAATGTAGGGGAAATAAGTCACCGGCGCAGACGGAACCGGATAGACGCTACCCACGGCCGGAATGGCGAGAAGGATGAGCGACGCCGCACAGCCGACCAGATCGCCGGTTCCGAGCTGTCCAAGAGACTTCAGATAGACCGGTGCCGCCAATGTGATCAGGCAATAGGGCACCATGAAGCCGAAAGCAGCGCAAGTGCCGGCATAGTTGAACAGATCCAGCGCGGACAGCTTATTCACGGTCGCGATCACCGGCACGATGAAGGCGAACAGGACCATGATGCTGACGGCGATATGCGGGGTCTGGTTCTTGTCGTGCGCAGATGCTGTCGCGGCGTGAAAGAGCCCGTGGCGGCCCATGGCATAGATCACCCTGCTCCCGGCATTGATGCAGGACAGGCAGAGCGCGAAGAAGCTTATCGTTGCGCCCAGCGACAGCGGTACCTGGAGAACGGGTACCTTCGCGAGCTGCGCCAGCGTGTTCAGCGGCGCATCGAGCTGGTCGAGCCTGGTCGAATAGCCGCGCGTGCCCATGACCATCACATAGGTGACGAAGACAAAGAAGCCACCCGAGATGACAAGGCTCATATTGACGGCCTTGGGGATCGTCTTCAGCGGGTTCTTCGCCTCGTCGCCGAAGGCAGTCGCACATTCGAATCCGACCAGGGAAAAGATCGCGACCACGACGCCGAGCCCTACACTCGACCAGGGCAGCGCTGAGACATTGAACTGCGGCGTATCGATTGCTAAAGGGTGTTGCGCGAGGACGATGCAGCAGAGCAGCACAATCAGCGCCATCGAGACACCTTCGCAGACGAGCATCATCATCGCCGACAACTGCACGTTCTTCCAGGCGCAGAACCAGGCGAGACCTGCGCAAACCGCAGACAAGGCATACGGCGAGGCGTGAATACCCGTCATTTCCAGGAGCTTGCCGGAGAATATCGTGAAGCCCGTGACGCCCGCTATCGCAATGCCGAGATAAGCCCAGATCAGCGACAATCCGCCAATGGCGCCGGGCGTGAGGCCGAGGCCGTGGCAAATATAGGCGTACATCGATCCAGACATGGTCGAGCGCCGTGCAAACTGATTGAGGTTGAATGCGACGAAGAGAAGCATGATCGTGCCCAACGCGTAGGACAACCAGCTCCAGTCACCGGTGTTGGAATACATCACCGGTACGATGAGGGCGGCCGTCATCGTCGGCGAAATCAGAGCCACCGCCTGGGCCAGTAGTTCTGTGAAGCTGAGGCAGTTGGACTGCAGTTGTTGAGAGGGCACGAGGACACGCTCCTTCGACAAGGTTGAACCTCTTGCGCATCTCCCCTACTTCTCGAGTGCCGCTATGCTGCAATTGGGAAGAGGTTAGCACCGGCTGGGCCATCTAGAACCCCCAGTTTATATATGGTATATGGTCCAGCATGCTTCGCCCTTGGGACTTCAAGTTCGTCATACGCCGGAACGCGACGACGGCGGTCTATCTCCAGATCGCCCACGCGATCATTGACGAGATCAAGCGCGGCCGGCTTGTCGCCGGCGCCGCCTTGCCGGGTTCACGTAAATTTGCCGAGAGCCTCGGCATTGATCGCAAGACTGTTATTCAGGCGTATGGCGAGCTTGAAGCGCAGGGGTGGATCACCAGCGAAAAGACGCGAGGTACCTTCGTATCGGCTCAACTCCCGGAGGTGAGCGTTGCCCGCAAGCAAGAGCTGCGCAGTGGCATCCCGGAACAGCCGGATTTCCGACTGGTCGGCAGCCCACCGAATATTCCGCTGATCTTGCCGCAGAAGAACCTGCTGGTCTTCGACGACGGCGCACCCGATACGCGTCTGATACCCGTCGAGGCGCTGGCGCGAGGGTATAGAAGCGCGCTTCGCCATCACCTTGTAAGGGGGCGGTTCGGCTATGGCGATCCGCGCGGGACCATCGAGCTGCGGACCGCCATCTCCACCATGCTCAATATGGACCGGGGAATGACGACCACCCCCGATAACATATGTCTCACCCGGGGCAGCCAGATGGCGATCTATCTCGCCGCTCATATGCTCGCCGGCCGAGGCGATGCGGTTGCCATGGAAGAACTTAGCTATCCGCCGGCACGAGAGGCGTTCCGCCATGCCGGCGCCGAGGTTGTTTCCGTTCCGCTCGATGACGGGGGAATGTGCGTCGACAAGCTCGAGAAGATCTGTCGTAAGAAAAAAGTACGCGCCGTCTATGTGACACCGCACCACCAGTTCCCGACCACGGTGCTCATGAGGCCCGATCGCCGTTTGCGGTTGTTGTCGCTCGCCGCCCAATTCGGCTTTGCGATCGTCGAAGACGATTACGATCACGAGTTTCATTTCGTGCATCAACCCATGCTGCCCATGGCAAGCTTCGATCTGCGGGGACAAGTCGCCTATATTGGCTCGCTCTCCAAGTGTCTCAGCCCCAGTCTCCGACTGGGATACCTTGTCGGACCGAAGTCGTTCATTGACCGCGCCGGCCAAGAAATCATGGTGATCGACAGACAAGGCGACCCGGCCACGGAATATGCCATCACCGAACTGATCGAGACCGGAGAATTACGACGTCACATGCGCAAGGTGCTGAAAATCTATGGCGAGCGTCGCGCCTACTTCGCCGATCTCCTGGTCAAGTTGTTTGATGGGAACATCGAATTCTCGGTTCCAGACGGCGGATTGGCGTTCTGGGTGAAGTTCACTGGCATTCAACTCGATCGATTGACCGCCGCGGCAATGCGCGAAGGTGTCGCGATCCTTCCGGCGAGTTCGCTCAACATCGGACCACAGACCATCGACGCTGCCCGGCTCGGTTTCGCGAGCATGACCGTCGAGGAATTAAAGAGAGCAACCCACCGCCTCAATCGCGTATTTAGTAAAATACTAGGCAGCTAGCTGTGACGTCTCAATAGGTCGCGAACCGCAACAATGGTCAACCGCTTAGGGTTTCCTGGCCGCGACCTTGCCATCTTCCCAAACGTAAATCGGTGTTCCGTGCATGCGCGCCACCTCTCGGGCACTCCGTGCAGCACGTCGCATACCGCGACCGACACCGGCAGCAAAGCTCTCTGGCTTCTTTGCCGGTTTACGTTGTTTGGTCATGGTCCGCGCTCCAGCAATCTCGGTTTTGATTCGGAATTCTCATATATCGCCCAATGATCCGGGAAATTGGTCCACCCGCGCTTGAATCGCCGTATCACATCGGTTCGGGAGACATCATGGCCTCCTTGCTTCACTCGGCCGGCGATCCTGCTCAACGCGAGGCGCGGCGAAGCGAGCCGCCATCGGCGCGTCCGTTCGGCTGTCCGGTGTGTACCCCTTTCTGCCGTTGGTGAAGGTGGCATTGGGGCGTCCGAAAACGCGCTGACCTGTCCATGAGCCCCAACGCTAAGAGTCCCGCCGCGCGAAGCTTCCGTCTACACCAGGGTAAGTGGGCTCGGTCGTCCAAATCATTTGGATCGTCCAAGCAGCACGACACCCGACCAGGGCGACCTGCCAAGTTTCCTGGGGTCAGGCTCGGGGAAGATCGCGAATAGCCTCATGAGCAGCGGTAAGCGCCGATATCGCGCGGCCGCGTGGAAGATCGAGCGTACTTCAGCGACGCTCCAGCCGAGCTCCTCGAAATAGGCAACCCCATTTGGCGGCGCGAATTTCATCGGCGCGTTCGTGAGATGCGCACCCATACCCTTGCGCATCATCTCAAGAACCCCTGGGGAGGCGAGGTCAAGGATCCAGCGGCGAATGCCCGCTTGGGCGGCGAGGTCCGTAGTCAGGGCGCGCACCTGGGCGTCGTCGAGATAGACGAGCAGGCCCTCGGTGATAACAAGCGCTTGGGCTGACGAGCCCACCGCATCCCGCAGCATCGCAGCGCGGGTCGCGGAGTCGGCGAGATCGATTTTGATCCTACGCAGCTGACAGCGCGGTCGGGCATCAGCGAGCAGCGACTCTTTCTCCTCGATCAGAGCCGGTAGATCCGCCTCGACCCATTGCAGTGACGTAGGGAGTTCGAGTCTGTAGGGTCGGGTGTCGAAGCCGGCCGCAAGGTTAAGCACGCAGTCACAGCCCCGAGCGATCGCGGCACACACGAAATCGTCAATGAGTTTAGTGCGAGAAATAATGGGCCAGCCGTTGCGGGCCTGTCGCGGCATCAGCGCCGCGATGGCCCGACCGCGTTCGCCGGCCAGCAAATCCGCATACCGATCATGAAACAAGGCATCCGTCCTCGCGGATTCCCAGGCGCGATAGACGGCAACCCACCGGGCCGTATCGGAAACGCTGGAAACTGGCGATGTGTTAACGGCTACTCCCAAGTCCTTCACTCCACGTTCCCGAGCAGGAGCATTATACGGACCGCGTCGATGTGTGAGTCGGCGAGCTGGTTGGACGCCGACCCGCACCGCAACCTGTTGTTTCGACAGACACGGTGTCCGAAATCCCTGGTCATCAATCAACGTCGGTTCACACCTGAGCCATTGAAGCAGGCCGTTGATCCATAGCGCCCCCCCACTTGCGAACTTTAGTCCCTTACTTTGGAGCGGTCTCAGAATATTTCGCAAAAAGTAGTTCAAGCGTCTGTCGAACCAGCCGGCTCAAGAAGCATTATGCGCATCGGGCGATGCAGCATAGTTGATTCGGTATTGGGCCCCGATCGCCACATCCCGGATTGTACGAACGCAATCGAAGAAATCTCGGCGTTTAAGCTCCTCGTCGAGCTTCGATTTGACGTTTCATCTGGATATCCCCTGTAAATCGATGTAGGGAGCCGTATCTCTTCAGGCAGCTTCCGGGGTCGCGAAGTGAGTCCGAGCCCATGCAGCAAACTTCGTCGGCTGCTGGCCGGCGACTTTGTTGGCGAGCGCGATCGCATCGCGCATATCCGAACCAAGATACGTGTGTGCTTCGAAGTGGGCGAGCATCGCCGCGACGCTCTCGGCGCCCGGGAACCAGCCAGCAAAAACCTCGCGCGGGACTCGCTGGAACGAGAACTTGTTTCCTTGTCGACCCAGGGTGGCGAGGATCTCGTTGAAGCTTAGGAAGTCGCCGACCAGCGGCAAATGTTCACCGTGCCCTGCGAGCTCCGGTTGCGCGAACGCACCGACCACGATGCGGCCAAGTTCAGTGATGTCGCCCATGTGGATGACGCGCCGCTCGGGATCAAGTGGCAGCGCCCAACCCGAGGTGCCATCCGCCTGTTTCTGTGGGGCCATTGCGCCGAGGAGGTTTTGATAATAGAACGGAGCGATCACAAACGTGTGATAGGCAAATCCGGCATCGCTGACGATCCGCTCAACCTTCGCCTTGTCGGTAAAATGCGGGACACTGATCTTGCCGCGGCTGATGTCCTCCACGTTCGGGAGCGTTGACCAGATTAAGTGCTGAACGCCGGCCTCTTTCGCCGCCTTGACGCCGGCCAGCGCCTGACTGAGTTCTACTGCGCCCGCCTCCCAAGCATTGGTCACCAGGAACACTCCGTGTGCTCCGGCAAAAGCAGCTTTAAGGGTCTCCGGACGATTGAAATCCGCGAGAACCACCTCGTCGCCCAGCTTCGGATGCTTGGCCGGATCGCGCGTCAGCGCGCGCACTTTGAATCGTCCGCTCGCCTGCAGGGCCTGTACAACTGCGCCGCCTTGGTGACCGGTTGCGCCGACGACGGCGATGAGTTTTTGGTTGTTCGACATGGCTTTCTCCAGTGAGTTGTTGCTCCGTGGAGAACAAGATAAGGTTCCGCATGCCATCTTTGAAGCCTATATTATTAGATACGATCCATCGTTTTAGGAGATAGGTCATGCTTGACGGTGTAACCCTGGATCAACTTCGCACTTTCATTGCCGCGGTAGAGCAGGGGAGCTTTTCCGCTGCCGGTCGCAAGCTTCGGCGTGCTCAGTCCGTTGTCAGCCAGACCTTGGCTAACCTTGAGGGACAGCTCGGCGTAACCTTGTTCGATCGCCGCCCACGCTATCCAGCGCTCACGGAGGATGGGCGCGCGTTGCTCGAGAACGCACGCGCCGTGGCCGGCGAGATGGACGGATTGAAAGCTCGGGCGAAGACTTTGCGCGAAGGGCTCGAACCTGAACTCTCCCTCTCGATCGATGTGATGTATCCCATGGATGAATTGACCGCAGCGGTGGCCAAGTTTCGCGTTACGTTTCCCCACACGCCGCTGCGGCTCTATGTTGAAGTGCTCGGAGCGGTTATTGAACCGGTGTTACAGGGGGCCTGCCAGATCGGCATCGTCGGGTCGCTGCCCGCGCTCCCCGACGCCATGCACAGCGAGTTGTTGCTCAACGTACCACTGTTGACCGTGGTTGCGCCCACGCACCCGCTCGCCAAATACAAGGGCATCGTCCCACTTTCCGATCTGCAGCGACATGTGCAACTCGTGCTAACCGATCGGTCAACGTTGTCCAACGGCCAGAGCTACGGGGTATTCTCGAAAAACACTTGGCGGCTCGCCGACATGGGAGCCCGGCACGCCTTTCTGCGTGCCGGCTTCGGTTTTGGCAACATGCCGCAATTCATGGTCGAAGACGATATTACCGCCGGTAAACTGCGTGTGATTCGAATCCAGATGCCCAGCAACTTGAAGCCGATAATGCCGATGCGAGCGGTCTACCGGAACGATGCGCCGCCAGGCCCGGCGGGTCGTTGGTTAATTCAGTACCTCAAAGGTCGCAGTCAAACTAGCAAGAAGAGATGACCGGTCTTCTGCAGATTCGCGCCGCTCGCGAGGGCCGCGACACTGATCCGACCCCTTGCGCTGCGTATTCCGATCATGGGTTACCAGCGCATCGAGGCCGCAGCGGCGCATTCGGCGATGGGACAGTAATGCTCTGACATACGCGTGGGCTACTACAAAATTTCCTGCGGCTCGCACTTCCTGTTTTACCGCCTCATCGCCGAAGGCATCGATATCGTCCGCATCCTGCATGACCGAATGAATTTCGCGCGCCACATTCCTTAGCCCCTACCCTCCGCGCACTTATTACCGCCTATTTGCTGTTCGCGTAAGTCTGAATCAGCTCGAAAAGATAATCGCGCTCCTCGTAAAGGCCCTCGACCGACTTGCGTTCGTTGAGGCCGTGAACGCCGTTGCCGTCGGGGTCGGAGAACCGACCCGGGACGCCATAGGTGGGAATTCCTGCAGCGTTGAGGAAGCGGCCATCGGTGGCGCCCGTCGACATCGCTGGCAGCATCGGTACACCCGGAAAGTGCTTTTGCGCAAGGGTCTTGGCGGTGCCGTAGACCAGCGGGGTTAGCGGCGGCGGGGCTGGAGTCGGGCTGATTTCGCCGGTCGGGGCTATGGTAAGCGACGGGTCGGCGGCGGCCTTGATCAGCTGTGCGAGGACATTGTCGATCGTGTCACCGGGAAACATCCGGCAATTGATATTGGCTCCCGCACGCTGTGCCAGCGCATTGTTGGCATGGCCACCATCCAGCCTCGTTGCAACGCAGGTAGTGCGCAGCATCGAGTGATAGGTCGGATCCTTCGACACAATGGCGCTGGCTTCGAGGTCATTGGGATTGGCGATCAGCCGCATCATCGCGGCACCCGCTTCGCCCCCGGACAGTTTTGCCGTCTCGGTGAAGTAAGCGCGCGTGGTGTCGGTGAACTGCACGGGAAACTCATATTGACCGATGCGAACAAGCGCCGCGGCCAGGCTGTAAATGGCGTTATCCGGGCGCGGGCGACCGCTGTGGCCACCGGGGTTGCTCGCCTCGATACGGAAATCCTGATAGACCTTCTCTCCCGCTTGAATACCGAGTGAAAGCTTCTTGCCGCTGGCATCGCGTAGGCCGACGCTTCCTTCGTTCAAGGCGAATTGGGCATCGATCCAGTCCTTGTGCTCGGTCACCAGCCAGTTGGCGCCATTGAACGCCCCGCCGGTCTCCTCGCCACAGGTCAGGGCCAGTTTCAACGGCCGCCGAAGCTTGGTTCCAGCCTGTTTCAAACGAACCAGCGTATCCGTGAAGATCGCAGCTTGCGCCTTGTCGTCGGACGAGCCGCGGCCGTGGAAATAGCCATTCTCTTCGACCAGCACGAATGGATCGCGAGACCAGTCCTCGCGCTTCGCCTCCACGACATCGATGTGGGCGAGCAGCAGGATTGCCCTGGCCTTGGGGTCCGTTCCCTTCAATGTCGCGACCAACCCGTCCTCTTTGGGATGGTCGGATACGCCAAACAGCCGGATATCGCCCTCTTTGTATCCGGCGGCTTTCAGCCGCGCCGCCATGCGCTCTGCTGCCAGCGTGCAACTTCCGGCGGACAGCGTCGTATTGGTCTCGACGAGTTCCTTGTACAACTCTCTGAACGTCACTTGATCCGGTCGAATTTCGGCGGTCACGGGTGCGACGAGGCTTGCGGCGAGCACGGTCGCGGTCAGAAATAGGCGCACTTTTTGATCTCCTTATGTAGCTGTCGGTATCGCGCGGCAATCAACTTGGCAGATAAGTAGCAGCGAACTTCGCAAACTACAAATTTTGAATGAATTAGTAGGACGTTAGTAGCAAGCCATGCAGAGTCCCATTGCCCCTAAATGTGGTACCAGGGGCACGTAGCAGCCACAAGATCTGCGCTCTTCCAGACGGGGACAACTACCAACAGCCCTTCTACGTCTCCACACCTGCCGGATACTTTAGTGCAGGATTTCGAGTGATTGGACCCCCTGATTTCGTCTGAATGGGCCCTCTCAGGCCTGTCGCCAGTGTCCGCTTTCAGGTGTTAGAACCGCGACAACTCGAACCGATTGTCAGACGCTGGAGCTGACGCCCGCAGTGGGGACAGAACGAAATGGTGACACCCCCGCCACCTGCGGATTCTGAAATCACTGCTACCCAGGAGCGCGATTTTGTCCACCACTCGCAATCACAATCCGCAAATCCCCCGGATTGTCTGATTTTGTGTGAGCTTCGACGATCGAAGGCATCACGGCCTCTTCGCCACGACTTTTCCGCCCTCCGAGACGTAGATCGGCGTGCCGTACATACGCGCGGTTTTGCGCGCTGCCTTCGCAGCCCGACGGAGCGCCCTACCTACTCCGGCGGCGAAGCTCTCCGGCTTTTTTACGCGTGTAGTGGCTTTCATATTTTCCGCTCCAAAAGCACCGGTGAGTTTCCTGAATTATCATAGACGGCCCAAGATTCTGATATCGGTCGGTAACCACTTTCGAAGTTCGCCCAACCGCGCTTGAACCGCCGGATGACGTCGCGTCGCGCCACGTCGTGCCCGCCCTGAAGCACGCGAGCGGCGATACGCCGCCATGCCAGATCAACCGAATCCAAACGAAGATACACTATTTCAATCCTGTAGTCCGCCTGCTTCCAAGCCTTCATTCGACGAAGGTAAGTGAGCCCGCTGAGGGTCGTTTCAAACGCGAAGTCTTTCCTGTCTGATGCTAGCCGGTCGATCTCTCGCAGCACAACGCGCGCAGCGGCAAACGCGGCCAACTCGGCAACGGCGACAAGCCGCCGGCGATTAGATCGGCATTGACGAAGTGCACCACGCGCGCAACATGCGGCAGATATTCCCTCGCAAAAGTCGTCTTGCCGGCGCCATTGGGACCCGCGATCACTATGCATCGTGGATTGCGTTTAGATGAAGCCATAACCGCTCAACGAGGTACCTTACAGTTTATGCAGCGAAGACGACTTTACCGTCATTCAGGTTGTGTTGGACAGTATTCTCGCTACCCAGAGTGTTTGAGTATTGCTCGGTTAGCAAAAATTGAACTCAATTTAGCCCTCGCGACTGGTCTGGGCGATTCCGCTCAAAGACTTCTTCCCGAAGAACCGCGACATTCTTTTGGCGCGTCGATTCCGCCGTGTGCGAGCTGCCGCTCCATGGCATCCCGGTTCCACCCCTGCTCATTGAGTCATTGAGGAACGTCGACGCCATGCTGCGAAATCCGTGACCAGTCATGTCCTGCCCGCTGTAGCCCATCCGGCGAAGCGCGGCGGGGCCGCGGACTACCTGTCGGCGACCGCAGACCACAGAATAGCGCTGCGGGGCGACAAACCCGTCGCGGCGCGATGGCACGATCGCCTCGCCGGCGCGATGTCGGAGCGGCGAGTCGTCGTTCACGAGGAGGGCGTAGTGGAGACCCTTCTGATGGATCTTGCGGCGACCCGCCCCGAGTTCGACGAGTTACCCGAGTAGCCGGAGTGGATTCGATAATCGTTTTCGTATTCCACTTTAGCTCGTTATCCGGAAGCAAACAGCGCATCGGCTCTGACATCACTTGCGACCAACTCGGACGCATAAGTCCCAGGGGACACGCCATGCACCGTGACGAAGGTAATAAAGAGAGATTTGTGGGTTCTGGTCACGCGACGAAAAATCTCCGACCGGTCACGCAAGGTTTTGGCGTATTTCTTGTCAATGACGAAAGGCGCATTGCTGTACTTCATTTCGCACAGATTCACTACGCCATCAGGTCGGTCGATAATCAGGTCAATTTGCGCGCCACTTTCGGCCCGATCCGGCGATCGATGGTACCAGGCGCTGTGCTCGGTCAAGATTCCGGAGATTCCGAGGGCCTGCTTGATTTGCGCCACATGGCTCAAACACACATTCTCGAAGGCATACCCACTCCAGGCTACTCCTGGAGGTGTGGAGCGCCGATGTATCCACCAGGACGTTCCCTCCTGAGTGGCGCCTCGTGAAAATCCCCAGCGCAAGTGAAAGAGCGTGAAGGCGTCGATCAGCCTATAGAGAGAATCTCGAGCCGTTTTGCCGAAGGGGACAGCGCGCAGAATGAAGCCCGTGCTTTCGAGTTCGGTTAAGGTGGTGGTCAGTCGGCCGCCCGTCGGCAGTCCCGTGCTGGAGCTCAGTTCCTGCCGCGTGAGACCCGCCCGCTTTCTTGCGAGCGCGTGGATCACCTTCACGTGCCGCTCGTGGTGCTCGAAAAGCGCAGCGTAGAGTTGATTGAACTCATCTCGCAAGGGAGCGTTTGGCGCAAAAAACATGGCATCGATGAGCTGAGCGGCGGATCTCCCTTTACGTGAGTAATCAAGATAATAGGGAATACCGCCAACGGCCATGAACAGCTCGAGGATCTGATGTCGATCAAGCGCGATACCGCGCCCGCTCAGAAACGCTTCCGTTTCATGCAAATTAAATGGTTTCAGGGCTATCGTCCGGGTCACTCGATTGTGTAGCCCGCCCTTTTGGTGCAGAACATTCACAATCATCCAGGACGCAGCAGACCCGCAGATGACGAGGATCAAATTTTGCTGCCTCGAGCCGAAGGAATTCCAGAAGTGATCGAGCGCCGATAGAAAGCCCGAGCGTGCCGATGCGAGCCAAGGGAGTTCATCCAAGAAGACTACTTTTCGGCCGCCTTTAGCAAGTTCCTCGATAAGAAAGCGCTTGAGAATATCAAAGGCATCAACCCAAGAGGCAGGGGAGGCCAATGGATAGGACACCAAGCTTGCGATGGTGCGGGTGAAATTCTGGAGCTGCACTTTGAGCGTCGCATCGCACATGCCGGTGAGCTCGAAGCATAACTGCTCGGCGAATACAGCCCTTATTAGGAAGGTTTTACCGACCCGCCGCCGTCCGTGGACTGCAATCAGCTCCGGCCGGCCGGAGGCAAGCGCGTCCTGAAGTTCCGTGCGCTCAATTTTCCTGCCGACCAGAAGTGTTTGCTTGGCCTTAATCATAAGTGGCCATAAGTCCGTTAAAGCAGTTGATGTGGCCAACTATACGTGAATCTTAACTGGCCACAACTGCATTTTATTGGGCGTTATGGCCAGTTATATTGCTACTGCATTGCGATGCATCCATCCCACTCGGCCATGTCTGGGATCGGCTCGGTCTCGTCGATCTTCGCCGTCCCTTTCTCGCGTCCGCCAAACCAACCAACCTACAGTAGCTCGATGGAGTGAGCTGTTGGATCGTCGCGTGATTTACAGAGTTAGTCCGGAGTACCGCTTTCTCGCTCGGTAATCCTCGACTCGTTCGCTTCGTAATTTGACGTCCCGCGCCATTTGCTACCAGTTTGATAGCAAATTTCGGTAGCAAGGTTTTTCGGCATCAACCGAAGCGCTTGCAACCAGTGTCCGGAATAATCCTATCTGCTCGGAACGGACCTTGAACCCCCGATACGCGGATTTTCAGTCCAGGCTCGAATCGGCTCTAAACGGTTGATAATAAAAGAATTATATCGTACTTGTCATGGAATATTTTGAACAGAAAAGGACAGATAAGTACCTGATTTGTACAGATATTGGCCAACTATATTCCATTCAAAATTTGGCGCTGACACACTGTCTCTCGCGCCTTTTCCCTCTTGAGGTCTGCATACAATAATTGATGTATTTGCTCTTTAAGGTCAACTGTCGAATCTATTTCATCCTTTCGATTGTATGATTTAGTTTATATACTTAAGCTATGGCCTCAGGTAATAAGCCTTTTTCATTCAAACAGCTACTAGCTGAGCTCCCACGCGGCGAGCCTCTCAGCACCTCCGCATTGCAAGCTCGTGGCGTCAGTGCATTCAGAGCATCCGACCTCGCGCGCAGCGGATGGCTCATTCACCTTGGCCGTGGCGTTTACATGCTGCCCGGCGATACGCTCACCCGCGAAGGCTGCTTGGCATATCTCAGTCAACGCGTGTCCGGTTTTCATGTTGGAGGCAAGACCGCACTGGCCTGGCGCGGCGTCCGGCAAAACGTAAGCTTTCGAGAGGTCCTGACCTTATGGGGTGATCAACCGAAGCGATTGCCGGCTTGGTTTACACAGCGTTTCGCCAGCCGTTACCAGGAGACTCAATTATTCGATGCCAAGCTCCGCAAGGGCTTCGGCCTCCAGCCCCTTCCGAAGGGCAGCCCCGAAGTACCAGTGTCCGTACCCGAGCGTGCGCTGCTCGAATTGCTCAGCGACGTCGGAAAAATACAGTCGCTGCAGGAAACGCGGCAACTCGTCGAAGGCCTGCGCACGCTGCGCGAGAAGACTCTTGATGAGCTGCTAAACCACTCGACAAGAATAAAGGTTGTCCGCCTTGCGGAACTGCTCGCCACAGAACTCGATTTGCCATGGGCGGCGCTTGCAAAGCGCCATAGCCAACGCCTCGGCGGAGGGAAACGCTGGATCGCCGTCGCGAAATCCGGCGAACGTCTCGACCTGAGACGATCATGAACCAAGACTATGTAGATACCGTACGCTTGCTGCTGACAGTCGCGCCCGTGGTGTTCCGGCCACCGCGCTTCGCGCTCAAGGGAGGGACCGCACTGAACCTGTTTGTGCAGGACATGCCACGGCTCTCCGTCGACATCGACGTGGTCTTCACCGACCACACGCTCGATCGGTAGACTGCGCTGAGGGCCATTGCAGCCGACCTGAGAAGCATCAAGTCCGCAATTTCGGCGATGGGTCATCGAGCGGATTTGCCAACCACGAAGGGCGGTGACGAGGTCAAGCTAATCATCGACGGGAACGGCGTTCGGGTTAAGGTGGAAGTCAACTTCGTCTTTCGAGGAACCGTGCTGCCCGTAGTACAGCGGCCGCTCATCTCCACCGCGCAAAACGTCTTCACAACCGATATCACACTACCCGTCCTCGATACCGCAGAACTGTATGGCAGCAAACTGGTTGCCGCGATGGATAGGCAACATCCGCGCGACATGTTCGATGTGTTGAAAATGATCGAGCGTTTTGGCTGGCAACCCTCTTTCGTGGACGGCTTCGTTGCATACCTTGCGGGCCACAATCGTCCAGTCCACGAGGTTCTATTCCCTAAGACATTACCGCTGGAGCCAGCCCTAACAGACTCACACCCCGAAACCGCAATCCCCGCTCACCTGAATCCGCCCGCTCAGCGGTGTGAACCCGATCGACCCCGGCTCCGCCAGCGGGACGCAAAAGAACACGTCCCCCGGCTCAGCATGTAGAAAAGTATCCTCCTGCATCGCCCCGCAATGCGGACAGTGATTGGCGAAGCAGCCGTCCTCGGAACCCACCCCGGCTTCTTTTCTGAAGAACCGCCAACGCTCGAGTTGTGCGGCCAACGCATCGTCCATGGCCCAGATATTCGATACGGTGAACCGCGTCATCGGCTCGCCTGTTTCCGAATCGATACCGCTTTCGCAGTAAAGGCAGATGACCTCCATCCTCTCGTGGCAGTTCACGCACGCTGTCTGCGCCGAGGCAACCAGGGCCTCGGCGGACGTAGTCGCAAATTCCGCTTCGCCCACTTCCCCCGACCATCGGTAAAATGGCGCCGGCACCCGATCGCCACCGATATACCAGCGCTTCGAAGTATCGTCCCAGCAGGCCCCCGAGGCCTTGGCCTCGGCGTATTCCTCAGGCGGGACATACAGATAAATCCGTTCCATTCGCGTATCCAGCATTAGTCGTCCGATTTGGGCTTGCGGCGTGATTTCTTGGGCTTCACCCCGTTCTCGGCAGTGGGTTCGGCAGCGATCGCGACCGGCACGGCGTCTTCCGGCTCCGGCGTGTTCGGCGCCGCGTCGGGCCGCCGCGGGCGAACGACGATGGGGTAGCTTACATGAGTAAGCCTCACTCGTATCCAATCCGGAATCGAGGCGAATTTGAGGTACCCCACGAGATCCGGCAGACGCTCGATCTCGGACGCCATGACCGCAGATTCGATGCTGCGGTGTTCGCTCGTCGTCGTGGACCCAATCCACTCCGAAGGCCGCTGCGTCTTCGATCGTGTGGTGTGGATGACTTCCCGCTGACCGATGAGTCGTGAGGCGAATTGCGACGTGCCGCCTTGCTCGCTGGCGGAGCAACGCAGGATCAGCGTGTTGCCGCAATTCTCGACGATGGTATCCGCAGCCCCCTTGCCGTAAGTGCCCGAGACCTGCGAGATGGACTGAAACCCAAGGACGCAGCGTCCGCCGAACTTACGCAAGCGCGCGAGCGCGTCCTTGAGCCCATCGATCTCGCCGAGCGCGTCCAACTCGTCGACCACGAACCACAGGCGTTGATCCCCTTCCGGGCAATCCATGGCCTCGAAGATGGCCGTGCGCATCCAGGCGGAAATCGTCGATCGCAGGGCGGCGATTTCCCCGGCCTTGTAAGGCAGGAATAGCACACCGCCCCGCCCGCCGTTGTGGCGTGCCGCTCCTTGCCGTACCCACTGCCGCACCGAGAAGGGCGTGGCTCGCTGCCGCGTCGTGTATTCGAGCGCGCGCACCGCGGAAGCCGTCACGGAACGTACCGACCCGAACATTCTGTCGTTGGCCTCTTCCAGGAAAGGGCCGGCCATCGTATTGGCAAGGAGAATCTTCAACTCTTTGATTGGCGCCTTGGTAATCAGCCGGTAGATCTCCCGGTCGTCATTGACGCCCCCCTTGATTGCCTGCTGCGTGACGGCGGTGAAGAACGTGCGCGCATACTCGCTCCAGACTTTGTCCGAACCCCCGCTGTCGGGAATGAGCGAGCGTGCCAGCTGATCGACGTCATAGTCGTTCGTGATCTCGCCCAGGAGATTCCACTTCACCGCATCGGGATCGAACGGATTGAGAATCACGTCGCCGCGATCGGCGTCATAAAAGTGATTGAGATAGCCGCCATCCGGATCGGCGATGACGGCGCGATCGCCGCGCGCGAGGGCCGCGCTCAGCATCTCGCGGATGGCGGTGCTCTTGCCCGTACCCGTGGTCCCTGCGAACTTGAAGTGTTTGGTTTCATCCGCCGCCGCCACCGGCATGCCGGCCAGCGTGATGGGGCGATCGGGCTCGGTATTGCGCCGCGCTGCGCCTCCCCACCTCCACCAGCGCCGCCGCCGGAAGGCCGGGTCGGCATGCGAAACCACCGCGCCGCGTCGATACGAGATTTTGTCCTGAGGTCCCTCCGCCATCGCACTGCCGCCCACATAACCAAGGAAAGCGCCAATTGCCCTACCCAAGATCCATTCAAATAGCCCATCACTTGGCATCCCCAAGCGGTGCAGCGGCCAGCAGATCAACGCGGTAATGAGGCCGGCAACCGCGGTCAGGGGCACTGCGACCAACGGCGATCCAAGGTACTCGGAAGCGGGCGCGCGGCCCCGCACGAGCCCAATCAACATCGGTACCATGACGAAGGCGAAAGCCAACAAAACACCTGACATGCCATGAGTCAGCGCCCAAAATTTCGAATCGTGCGACATACGACCTCCGTGCTAGAGAGCGGCATCGTTGTTCCGGCCGCGATGGGTGTCCTTGCCGGCCCCCTCGGTATCTCGACCGTCACCTCCCTCGACTGAATGATCGCGGGAGCCATCCCGCGATGCGCTGTGCGAGGCTTCCGCCCGCCTCTGCTTCTCGCGGTAGGCCAACCAGTTGTTGACTGAGTCCTCGGCGCTCGGCGTTGTTCTCGGCCTGCCTCGGGCAGCGGCATTTCCCCCCGCCGGGTCGAGCGTCTGAGAAGGCTTTGTGTCCGCCGTTTGTTGCCGGTACTTCGACGAACGCCGCGCGGTGTGTCCTTGCTCGGCGCGGCGCTTCAAATAATATTCGCGCTCTCTCCGCCTCGCTTCCTCTGTGTGGGCTCTGCGCCACTCGCGCTGCTTGCGGTTCACCTCGTCTGCGTTGGCCCGGCGCCGCTCCCGCTGCTTGCGGTTGATCTCCTCTGCGTTGGCTTTGCGCCGCTCCCGTCCTTTCTGATTTCGCTCCTCCCGGGTGAGTGCGCTCTCCGGAGTTTTCCGGTTCGCCCTCCTTCGCTCGGCCGCTTCGATCGCCCTCTGTCGATTCTCGGCCCTTTGTCGTTCGACGACTCGTGCGAGTTCCTCACTGCCCTTGAGGCGCGCCTCGACGCGCTCGCGATACCGCGCGCGGATGTCGTTGCCCGCCGGGTTGCTCTTGCCGGAAGCACGTTCCGAATAGACGATCGAGCGCGGTATGACGGGCCGCGGCTCGCGATCGATGCCCTGGTCCCTGTAGCTGCGGTGATCGACGCGCGCCGAAATTCCCGCTGCGCGCAGCGCCTCGTTCGCCACCTCAGCCCAGCGCAGGCGCATCCACAAGAGATCCTCCTTGGAATGCCTTAAGGCCCGCGCGTGCCGCTCCGTTCCCGACAACTCCAGCGTGGTCCTCCCACCCAGACCCCCAGGGCCCACCTCACGAGTGGTCATCAGAATGTGAGCGTGATGATGCCGGTGATCCGCATTCGCACGCGGCTCGTGGACCGCGAAGTCAACCGCATTCCGATACCGATCCGCCAGTTCCTGCGAGAAGCTTCGCACCAGATGGGTACGCTGCGCCGGCGTCATCTCCGGCGGCACGTGCACCAGTATCTCCCGGCCCAGGCGAGAATTCCGTAGCCGCCCCGCATGCTCCGCCGCATTCCAGAGCGTCGATCGATCGCGCGCCCACTCCATATCGATCCGGCCCGCATACTCCGACGGCAGCACGATCGCCGCGTGAGCGACATCCGTACGAGCCGAGTAGTTATAAACCGCGCTCGACCGTTCATCGCGGATACGCTCGCCCGCGCGGTAGGCCGCCGCCTTGGTGACCCGACTGCCATTGCCTCGCGAAAACGTCTTGACGTGCAGAAAGTAGTTAGCCATCGCGCCCAGGAGTCCGTTCTCACTGCGCGACAGCACCTCGATACGTCACGCGACCCGGGTGGAGCTCAGGCCCCGACCATAGCCTCAGCATGCCGCAGTGAGCCGCGGGTACCTTCTTTGAATCTGGTGCGTTTGTGCAGAAATGCGCGGCAAATCTGACGATCCGACGACGCTCGTACGCCGATATAAACTTACCGTGCGCACGAGGACCCGCCTTGTCCTTCCTGATTAGAGGTAACACTTTATTCCGAGCACATAGGTAACGATGTGCCCGGAACGGACCCCCTCTGATGTTATGGCAAGGAGGGAATCGAACCCCCGACACGCGGATTTTCAGGCGTTTCGAGGGGACTCAAGGGGCTTATAAATCAAACACTTGCAGCGTCTTGCCGGCCCCTTCCCAGGCACACCAAGGCACTATCCTGGCCCACCAAATCTCAGTTCGACACAGTCCTGGCACAAGGAGAGAAGCGCGCCCATGCCCCGTCACCAATGCTATTATCCAGTAGAATTTTATACTGCTCAGGGGCTATGCCGTGGCACGTCCGCTCGACCGCATAACTGCCAATCCCGCTATCATGAACGGGCAACCGTGCCTTCGAGGGATGCGCTTAACGGTGCGGCGCGTCGTTGAGGCCGTGGCCCTCTACCCGGATCGGAACGAGTTGAAGGCGGAATATCCCGAACTCGAAGACGAGGATATCGCTCAAGCATTAGACTTTGCCGCCCGCAGCTTGGATGACCAAATCCTGCCGCTGGAAGCGGCTTGATCCGGCTGCTGCTCGATCAGGGGCTACCTCTCTCTACAGTCGACTTTTTACTCGGTGCCGGATGGGACGTCATGCATGCGTGCCAGTGTGGGCTGGCCACCGCAAGCGACGAGGCAATTCTTCAGTTTGCGCTGGCCAACGGCCGCGTGATCTGTACGCTCGACGCCGATTTTCATACATTGCTTGCGGTGTCCGGTGCATCGGGTCCGTCGGTAGTTCGAATTCGTCGCGAGGGGATGCGAGGAGCTGAAGTCGCATCCTTGCTGTTTCGAGTTTGGAGCGAGGTCGCAGCATCCATTGAGCACGGCGCGGTCGTGACGGTCACCGAGAAGGCTATTCGGCTCCGGCGGCTTCCGATCGGTGACCATCAAGAAAGGAACGCGGCCGACTAGAGGCTTGCAGCGCAGTTGCCAGACGAGAGCCATGTCCACCCATCTTTATCTGTCGTTCTGGCACCTTTGCCTCGAGAATCTCCCACAAGGTGAATTCGAACGAAGCGTCATCAGCGCTGACGACGCTCGCGCAATGATCCGCGACGCCCGCACCGATAAAACGCTGTTGTGCGTCAGCAAGGACGACCTTCTCGCGCCGTATCGGACAAAAGAGCGCCGACGCCATGAAGAACTGTGCGAGTTACTCCAAAGGGTTGCGCTTTCGAACGGCTAGCGAATATCGTGTCAAACGTGGGGATACTCTCAACTCAACCTCCCGCGCAGTCTACGGCGATGCGCTCCGCGTTCGGGCGATCGCAAAATTCAATCGTCTTCCATTTCCCTATTTAATTCTCATAAGCCAGAAATTACGTCTGCACGCGTCGCAGAGCGACCATCCGACAGGCAAACCGGTGGCCATTCGAGCTGCTCTTTTCGGATTCTTCACCTCACTTCGATAGGTTCTACTATGCTTCGAACGCTGCCTCCGCTCGCCGACTGGCTCGTCACCCTCAGGAAGATCACCATTGCGCTTGCGGTGCTGCAACTCGCAATCATGCTCCTGCTCTTCCTGAGCGACATAGGCGCTGACGAGAGACGGGTAGCGGAACTGACCTTCAATTTTGGCGCGTCGTTCGCGACCGTTCTGGCCTATCTCGGTTTCATCTTCGGTGTACTGCCCTCCGATAAGGCCGCCGTAGTCCTGTACCTTCGCTCCTTCGCCCGCGACGAGAGCAACGATGAGTTGCGTCGCACGCTGGAACTCGCCTGTGAAGGACTCCGCCTGTGCGGCATCCGTGACCCGCGGCGCCGCGTACCCACTGTCTTGCGTCCAGTGCTTGCCGTGGCGTTTATCTTCCTGTACGCCAGCAATCGGCGGATGAGTCTTGAGGCCGGCTCCGCTTGGCGGCCGCGCCTCTTGGCGACGCTCGTCAATGCTCGTGCAGTCATCATCGACTGTCGATATCCCACTGAGTTCATTCGCCAGGAGATTGAGCTGTGCGTCCTTCAGATGCCGATGCGGCGCGTACTGCTACTCGTCCGTCCAGGGCAACAGACACTTGATGGTGCCGGTACGCGGCTCCCCGCGGGCGTCAGGATCGCAGAGATCGCAGAGGAATGCCCCGCCCTGAACGCGCTCGCAGCAATCGTGCGCGAGGTAGTCGAGGTCGGACCCGATTCGCGGCTTATGGAGCCGAATCCTGCGGCGGTTGAGCGCGCCCTGCAACAGTCAGACATGGACCGCACGCAACTGCAGGCCGAATTAAACCACGAGCGCCTTCAAAGCGCGCTCGGATGGCTCATCGTGACCACGCTTGCACTGCTGCCTAACCTCGGGTGGGCTCACATCCCAAAATTGATCGGATCGGTCCTCGTGCTGTTGAGCATTGCCGTGTTGGGCGTGGGTGTCTGGTTTGCGATCGCCTGGGCCATGGAAAACCGGGAGCGCCGTCGGCTGTGGCGCAGCCTCGCGCTCACGACGAATCCACCGTCATCGCGCCCAGCTGTGTGGCTGATTCCTGCAGGAGCGTTCACCCTCGTCGGCGCGCTCGTGGTGAATACTCTGGTAGTTGTCGGCGCTTACAACGCGCGTGCCGACGTGACAATAGCGCTAAGCTCTGGATCCATTGCGAAGACCGTTTACGCGGAATTCCTCGCTGACCACGATCGTGCGCCATCACCGGAAGAGTTCGGACATGCGCTCGATTTTGCGTCCGATCCCCGCATCCGAATCGATCTGGATGCCGAGGGCAACATCCGCATCACGATGGTCGGTGTGGGCACACGGCGCCTTAACGGTCGGTATCTGCTGCTCAGGCCAAAGCGCGTCGGTGAAAACATCAGGTTCCAGTGCGAGCCTGGTCCGGGGTTGGTTGCGGATGACATACCGAGGGAGTGCCAGCCCACGCACGCCGGCCTCGGCGGTCCCGACTTGCAATGAGCGGTCGACCCGCCATCGCTAGACTACAAGCCGCGAAAAAATTCTGGATGCGAGCCGAAGCGCAGTGACACGATTGAGCCACGGGCGCCAGCATGTTGGGCAGGCGTGCTCAGGTTGGACGAGTATTGCCACGAACTCTATGAACTTACCGACACATAGGTTACTTGGTCTCAATGGATCATCGAAACACTTGAGCCGAGAATATACGCTGGTGTCTTCCAGTTAAGTGTCTCTCTAGGGCGGGTATTCAACTTCTTTGCCACGGCATCGAGCTGGGCTTGAGTGACCGCTGAAAGATCAGCCCCTTTTGGGTAGTACTGCCGCAGCAGACCATTCGTATTCTCGTTGCTTCCCCGTTGCCACGGACTCGATGGATCACAGAAATAGACCTGTACGTCGGTTGCCACGGTGAATGCGGCATGGCTGGCGAGTTCTACGCCACGGTCCCAGGTCAGCGATTTACGCAAGGCGATCGGAAGCTTGCGCACTGCCTTGATGAGGGCATCAACGACCGCCTCGGTGCCCTTTTCGGAGAGTTTGACCAGCACGACAAACCGCGACTGCCGCTCCACCAAGGTGGCGATGTAGGTTCCGCGGGAGCCTTCCACCAGATCACCCTCCCAGTGGCCCGGGACGGCGCGGTCTTCCACCTCTGCAGGTCGCTCGCGTATGGAGACTGCGTCAATGATCCCCCCTCGACCCTGCCCTCGATAGGTTGCGTGGCGAGATCGGCGAAAGCGTCGTTTTGTACGCAGGTGGCCGACGAGCTCCTTTTTTAAGGCACCGCGCGCTTGAACAAAAAGGCTTCTATAGATCGTCTCGTGTGACACCCACATCTCCGGATGACCGGGATAGTGGTCTCTAAGCCAGCCTGCGATCTGCTGCGGAGACCAGTCCTGCTTCAGTTTAACCGCAACGATCTGCTGCAATTGTTGGTTCTGGCTGAGCAGACACGGCTTCGGTCGACGGGCCGACTCCCAAGCCGCCGAGTCCGCATCGGCAGCCCGATACCGCCTTCGTCCTCCGTGCCGAGCCACTTCTTGGCTGACCGTGGAAACAGCCCGATTTAGCCGGCTGGCGATAACGCGAAATGAATCCCCGGCCGCAAGACCCCGAGATATCTCCTCGCGCTCACTGAACCTCAATACTCTCCCTGAGCGCGTCCTGGGCGCAGGCGCAAAACCGCCCGAGGCTTCAAGCACGCGATGAATATTGGCACGCCGCTGCCTGAGCGCGCCTATGATCCCGAGGACAGACTCGCCGGCCTTATATCGCCGCCAAAACTCTTCCCGCTGCGCCGCTGTGATCGTCGATGGACGTCCGATACTCATGCCAAACACCCCCTAGCCTTAGATTAGCTGGAGTGTTTCGCCGACCCATTGAGACCACC
>Ga0179596_10000125_pt1 | contig 61805 bp, 52 predicted proteins | sample CZODoug1_1_08_16_FD_155494 | JGI IMG/M metagenome (GOLD analysis project Ga0179596, IMG submission 155494) | Vadose zone soil fungal communities from Angelo Coast Range Reserve, California, USA - CZODoug1_1_08_16fungal (Illumina Assembly) | ecosystem: Environmental > Terrestrial > Soil > Vadose... | reverse complement strand
ACGCATCGCTCTCGGCCGCAGCATCGTACAGAGTATCGGCGGCCTGCGCGAAGAGCTGCCCGTCATCACCTTGGACCCCGGGCTCGAGCAGGTGCTGCAGGATTCGATGGCCGGCGGCGGTGAAGGCGCCCCAGGATTCGAACCCGGGCTCGCCGATCGCATTCAGCAGGCGCTGGCCGACAGCACGCGCCGCCAGGAAGCGGCGGGCGAACCCGCGGTGCTCTTGGTCGCGCCGAAAATTCGGCCATGGGTGGCGCGCTTGATGCGCCATTCGACGCCGACACTGTCGGTGCTGGCCTACAACGAGATTCCGGAAAATCGCCGCATTCGAGTGATTGCTGCGGTTGGACGCTGATGGTTCGCTTGATTCACGGAGGTCGAAATGAAGATTAAACGGTACATGGCCGTCAGCATGCGTGCGGCGCTTGACCAAGTGCGCGCCGAGCAGGGCCCGGATGCGGTGATCCTGTCCAGTCGCCGCCTCGAGGAAGGCATAGAAGTCATCGCGGCGGTCGACTACGACGAGGCTTTGTTCGCCGGCGCGACGCTCAAGCGCACGGCAACAGCCGAGATCGCGGCAACGCCGCCCCTCCAGCCGGAACCCGCGATCGCGGCGGCGCCATGGCGCACGCAATCGACCGGGGACTCGGCGCCGTTGCAAGCGCCCCTCGGCATCGAGTGGGTAAAGCTCACGGACCTGGAGAATCCCGCATACCCGCCGCCGCTACGAGTGCAGGCGCCCGCAACACCCGCTGCGCTCCCGGCGGCCGCGGCGCCGCCGACCCGCACCACGGCGCCTTCTTTGGATAGCGACTCCCTCGCCACGCATCGCGAAGTCAAAGACTTGCGTGAGCTGCTGCAAGGCGAGTTGGCGCGCATGTCGTGGAATGACAAACGCCTGCGTGATCCGAAGCAGGCGCGCGTTCTCGAGCAACTGACGGCCATGGATATAGCGCCGGACATCGCTCTCTCGCTGGCGGCCCTGACGCCGCAATGCACGGGCTTGAAGGACCCGGCGCACATTCCTCTCGCGCTGATCCTCAAGCAATTGCAGGTGGTCGACAACCTGAGCCCGGTCAACGGCGGCGTCATCGCGCTGGTGGGTCCCACGGGTGCCGGAAAGACGACGACCATCGCCAAACTTGCGGCGCGCTGGAGCATGGAGCATGGCAGCCAGGATCTCGCGCTCGTGAGTACGGACGGGTACCGCATCGGTGCACGCGAGCAGTTGATGACCTATGCGCGCATGCTCGGCGCCCCCATGCATGTGGCGAACAGCGGCAAGGAGTTGGCGGAAGTTCTCGAGCGGCTCAAGACCAAGAAACTGGTATTGATCGATACCGCCGGGATGGGGCCGCGAGATGTCCGCCTCTCGGAGCAACTCGCCGCGCTGCAACTCGGCGCATCTCGTGCGCGAGTTCTACTTGCGCTTCCGGCGCACGGCGAGGCACTTGCGCTCGAGGAAATCGTTCGATCGTTTTCCAAGGTATCTCCCGCCGCATGCGTTCTCACCAAGGTGGACGAAGCGGCGAGCTTGGGCGCCGTGATCTCCACGACGCTGCGGCACAAGCTGCGGATCGCGTACTTGTGCAACGGGCAACGGGTTCCGGAGGATCTGCATGCAGCGCACGAGCGGCGGGTGTGGCTGGTGCGTGCGGCGCATAAGCTCAAGGAGAATGCACCGCAGCGCGTCGACGAGGGGTACTTGGCCCGCAATTTCGGTCGAGCACATGCCCATGCGTGATACACGACTTTCGCGAAGCCAGGCAGAAACGCTCGAGGAACTCAATGCCTCGCGTCCGGTCAAGGTCATTGCGGTCACCGGCGGCAAAGGCGGTGTGGGCAAAACGACGGTATCGGCGAATCTGGCCGTGTCGATCGCCGCGCAGGGGCGCGATGTGATGTTGGTCGACGCGGACTTGGGGATGGCCAACGTCGACGTGATCTTGGGGTTGCACACCCGATTCCATCTGGGCCACGTCGTCAAGGGCGAGTGCTCGCTGGAGGATGCAATCGTCACCGGCCCCCATGGGCTGCAAATCGTACCCGCGGCGTCCGGCATCAAGCGCATGGCCAATCTTTCCGACGCTGAGCAGGCCGGCATCATTCGCGCCTTCAGCGATCTATACCATCGCGTGGAAGTCCTCGTCATCGACACGGCGGCGGGCCTGCACGACAGCGTGCTGACCTTCAGCCAGGCGGCCCATCACGTGGTCGTCGTGGTCTGCGATGAACCGGCATCGATCACCGATGCATATGCTCTCATCAAGGTATTGAGCCGCGAGCACGGCGTGCAGCGATTTCAAATCCTGGCGAATCAGACGCGCCGCTCGGGGGAAGGTCCGGATCTATTCCAGAAAATTTCCCGAGTCTGTGACCGGTTTCTCAATGTGACGCTGGAGTTTGCCGGTTCCGTACCGTTTGACGATTACCTGCGGCGCGCCGTTCAGAGGCAAACCGCGGTCGTCGAAGCGTACCCCGCTTCTATTTCGTCCATTGCGCTCAAGAATTTGGCGGTGAAGGCCGATAAGTGGTCTGTGCCACAAGGTGCACGAGGTCACCTGGAGTTCTTCGTTGAACGAATGGTGGGGGCCCGGATTGGTCCTTCGACGGTATTGCAATGAGAGCAAGCACACAATATTCAAATACGCAGAAGCGCAAGCCGAAGCCGATTACGGACAGCGATGTGCCGGTCGGTGAGGTGCCGCAGCAAGAACTGGTCATCAAGCATGCAGACTTGGTCAAACGCATCGCCTATCACTTGGTCAGCCGCATGCCGCCCAATGTGGAGGTGGATGACTTGATCCAGTCCGGGATGATCGGCCTGTTGGATGCGGCCAAGCACTACTCCGCCACGAAAGGCGCCAACTTCGAAACCTACGCGGGAATCCGCATCCGCGGTGCGATGCTCGACGAGGTGCGCAAATCCGATTGGACGCCGCGTTCGGTGCATCGAAATATGCGTGAAATGGCGGACGTCGTCCGCAAGATCGAAAACGCCAAGGGTCAGGATGCGAGTCCCACGGATATCGCCGAGGGTCTTGGCGTGTCCATCGAGGAATATCACAAGCTGGTCCAAGATGCCGCCAGCTGTCGCCTGTTCAGTTTCGATCAAATGGGGTCCAGCGACGACGAATCGAGTCCCGCGGATCACGCTCGCGACGACCGGCCCGGTCCGTTCGATCATATCGAGGACGCCGGGTTCCGCGATGCGCTGGCGGGAGCCATCAACACACTTCCCGAACGCGAGAAGCTGGTGTTGTCGCTCTACTACGATGAAGACATGAACCTGCGCGAAATCGGCGAGGTTCTCGAGGTGTCCGAATCGCGAGTCTGTCAAATCCATGGACAGGCGTTGGTTCGCTTGCGCGCACGGCTTGCGGAGTGGTTAACGCCGGACTGAATTCATGGATATTCTTAGCATCATCGGCATCGTGCTGGCGCTGATCGCCATCATCGGCGGCGCCATACTGAAGGGCAGCAGTGCCGGAGCGCTGGTCGGCAGCGCGGCGTTCGTCATCGTCATCCTCGGGACCCTCGCTGCCAGCCTGGTGCAAACTCCGATGGCGACATTCTTGCGCGCCTGGAAAATCATTGCGTGGGTATTCAAGCCGCCGGCGAACAACCCGGCTGCGATGATCGAGAAAATCGTCGAATGGAGCAACATCGCGCGCAAGCAGGGCCTGTTGGGGCTGGAATCCGCGGTCGAAGGGGAGAAGGATGATTTCCTGAAGAAGGGTCTGCAATCCCTGGTCGATGGCGGCGAGCCCGAAGCGATTCGCTCCAGCATGGAAATCGAACTCGACACCATGGAGCATTTCGACAACCAGGCTGCCAAGGTATTCGAAGCCATGGGCATCTACGCACCGACGCTGGGCATCATCGGCGCGGTCATGGGGCTGATGGCCGTGATGCAGAACCTGGCGGATCCGTCCAAGCTGGGGCACGGGATCGCCGCGGCGTTCATTGCCACCATCTACGGAATTGGCTTTGCCAACCTGCTGTTCTTGCCCATGGGCAACAAGCTCAAGGCGCTGATCCACGCTCAAACCCAGATTCGGACCATGGTGATCGAGGGAATCATCGCCATCGCGCAAGGCGAGAATCCGCGCAACATCGAGTCGAAGCTGCAAGGCTATTTTCATCACTGATGCGGCTCTTGGGAGGGCTGTAGAGGGCGATTCGGCATGGCGCGCAAGAAGAAGCACGAAGAGCACGTGAACACGGAGGCCTGGGCCATCCCCTACGGCGATCTCGTGACCCTGCTATTCGCGCTGTTCACGGTCATGTACGCCATGTCGTCGGTCAACGAAGGCAAATTCCGCGTCTTGTCCGATTCGATGATCGCCGCGTTTCACGGCGCTCCAAAGAGCATGCAGCCCATCAACGTCGGTGCCAAGCAGCCGGGCAAAGGCGGCGACAAGGCGCTGGTGGGGGTTTCGCCGACCGCGCTGATGAAGATCAAGGGGCAAACCCCAGGGGGCGACCTCTCGCCGCGAGACCCTGCCATCGAGAATGGATTTGCGCACGAAGAGCTTCCGGGCGCGCTGATCCGCATGGAGCGCCAGGTACAAAACGCCATGCAGGCGCTGATCGACGCCAAGCTGGTCACGGTGCGGCGCGAGAACATGTGGCTCGAAATCGAAATCAATACCGATATTCTGTTTCCGAGCGGTGCCGCCGAGTTCTCGCCCGCGGCGGTGGCCGTGCTCGACAAGCTGGCGGAAGTCCTCGAGCCGTTTCCCAATCCGATTCGAGTGGAAGGCCATACCGACAATCGGCCGATCCGCACCGCCGCCTTCCCGTCCAATTGGGAGCTATCCGCGGCACGTGCCGCCAGCGTCGTCCACCAGTTCACCAAGGAGGGCATCAATCCGCTGCGCCTCGAGATCGTGGGCTTCGGCGAATACCATCCGCGGCAACCCAATGACTCGGTCGACGGTCGCAACGCCAATCGGCGCGTAGCGATTCTGGTGCTGGAAGAGGTGGCACCGGGGGCGGTGTTGACGGCCAGAAGCAACGATAAAACACCGCACACGCCCGCTCCCGGCGTCGAACTGGCGGATGCGGGTACCCCGGGAAATCGGTTACTATCGCGTGTAGCGCCTGCGGAGCTCGAGAAAACGGTGTTGGTCGGGAGTCAGGCACAACCCGGGGCGGCAAAGTCGAAAGGTATGGCCGAGCCGAGAGAGATGTCACAGCATTTAGGGCCAGCAGAACTTCTCTGGCCGGGAAAGACCGAAGAGAGAGCGCCGCCGCCGCCCAAGCACGAATAAGCGAGGTCACATGAGCGAAGTTGATCGCTTGAGTAATTCTGGCCTATATCCAGCGCTTCCCATCGCGGACAAACAGCGCGGCAAGGACGAATCGCCGGGCAAGCCACCACCCGACCCTCGCGCCAACAAGGCCGATCCCCCGGCTGCCACTAAACCGGACCCCGACTCCCCACGCCCTCCCAAATCCATCATCGACGAGTACGCTTGATTGAACGTGAATAGCTTAGTGAGTATTGCAGGCGCGAGTCTGGCGGTATGCGCGCTGGTGACGGCCGTGCTCGCCATGCAGGCCGTGCGGCGCTGGCGAAGCCGGTACGAGTCCCTCGAGTCGAACTTTGCTGCTCTGCGTCGAGAATTCGAATTGGTTGCTTCAATCAGCGTGCGTACCGGTCGTCGGGTGCAACGCGTCGAGAATGAGTATTCCGCGTGGCGGACCGCGTCAATTCGGTCGAGTCGCGTACTGCGCCGGTATCGGGATCGCTCGATCAAGCTATCGATTGGGCGCGCGGCGGCGCCGACACGGAACGTCTTGCGCAGCAATTTGGGTTGAGCAGCGGTGAGGCGGAATTGGTGGCCCGTTTGCACGGCCGCTCGAAGGGCGTCGACGTCCACCCGAAAAATGGTTAGAAAAATACCGGCGGCGACAGTGGCGCCACTTCTACGCGGGTCTTCCCTTGGCGTAAAAGCGGTTATATCACCATTATCTAACCGAAAAATGGTTAGATAATTCGACGGCCGCGGCAGCGAAGTTTCGTCATGGTTCTTGCCGGGGAGGGTATGAAGCGCGCTTTCCGTGCACCAGCGCAATGGCCTCGTGAAGTGTCGAGAAAATCCGCGCCTCGCCGACGACGGGCGTGATGCAATGCCGATCCATGTCGGACCGCATGTATGGATTGACGCGTGCGAACACCACGGCGACGTCTCGTTGCGCGAGGTCGTTCAGCAGATCGCGTATGGACTGTGCAGCCGAATAGTCGATATCCGTGATCGCACCGCAATCGACGATGAACCAGCGAACCGGCGCCGGCGCGCGCTGCACGAGAGCGCGCACTTCGTCGGCAAAGCGGTTCGCGTTCGCGTAGAACAAGTCCGCACCGAATCGATACACGATGAGCCCAGGGTCGGTCATCGTGCCCGGCGCCGCGGGTACCGGCAGCCACATTCCGGTTGTATCCGGCGCCAGCATCATCGTGTGTGGACGATAGCTATGACGCACGTGCCTGAACAAGGACAGAGCGATTGCGAGCAGGATGCCTTGTTCGACGCCGAGCGTAACCACCGTCGCCGCAGTCGTGATGGCGAGATAAAACTCGCCGGGGCTCTCGCCGCGGATGGCGCGCAACCGTGCGACATCGATCATGCCCACCGCGATCGTGAAGACGATGGCCGCCAATACACAACGCGGCAGATACTGAAGCGGACCGGTGAGAAACAACAGCACCAACAGTACGACGCCCGCCACTGCCAGTTGTGCGATCTGGCTGCGCGCCCCCATGTGATCCGCCATCGCCGTTTGGGTGGGACTACCATTGACCACGAACGTGCCGCTCAATGCAGCGACCGTGTTCGCAGCCGCAAGCCCCAGAATATCCGCGTCCGAGTCGACGCTTTCTCGATATCGCAGTCCGAATCCCCGCGATGTCGCGGCGCTTTGCGCGATGATGATCACGAAGCACGAAGCGGACACCGGCAGCAGGGCGAGTATCGAACTCCAGGTCACGTGCGGTAGCCTGAGCGTCGGCAACCCCCCGGGGACGGGACCGAGGACCGCGATGCCCCGGGCGGCGAAATCAAACGCGGCGCTCGCCGCGATCGTCCCTACGACGCCGATCAACGACAGGGGCAGGCGAGGGACAAACCGATTTCCCAGCAGGATGCTGCCGGCTACGAACGTGGATAGCGCCAACGTGGGAATGTTGGGCTGCCACAGGCCGTGCATGACTTCCCAAACGCGGACCAGCGAGTAGCGAGAACTGACCGCCACACCGGTCATGTCGCTCAACATCGCGATGCCGACCTGAAATCCGACGCCGGTGAGAAACCCGACCAGTACCGTGCGCGAAAGGAAGTCCGCAAGAAACCCCAGTTTGAAGATACGCGCCAACAATAGAAGCGCGGCCGTCAGCAGGGCCACCATGCTGACCAGAGCCATGTATTGTTCGGTGGCAGGCACTGCCATTTGAGACAGCGAACTGGAGAAGATCGCGGCCGTCGCCGAGTCGGCAGCAACGACCAAGTGGCGGGACGAGCCGAAGACGGCGAACGCCACCAGGGGCAGCAATACCGTGTAAAGCCCGGTGACGACGGGCGCGCCCGCGATGCGGGCGTAACCCAGTACTTGCGGAATGTTGATGGACGCAACGCTCATGCCCGCGATGCAGTCGCGTATCACACCGACGCGGTTGAAGGGCCGAAGACCACCGAAGAGCCTTATCGACATCGCCTGCCGCCGCCGGCGTTCACCGTACGATGCGCGAGCGCAGCGCGCAGGCGTATGGGTTCTTGACGTGTTGGTTGTGGGGCAAGCGGGCCATCCCTTCGTGTTTTTGCTCATCCGGAGCGGCCAATCGCCGTGGCCTGGTGCCGCGCGACCGAGAGCAAGTGTAGCAGCTAGCGGTGTCGAATCCCTTTACACTGCCGGGCGAAGTTAACGGATCGGCCAACGTTCAGGCGTAAAGACATGAAAATTCCCAAAGGCTTGCAGCCGCTGATCGACGACGGTATGGTCGACACGGTCGTTCGCCGCCTGAAGAGTGGCAAAGAAGCGTCGGTGTACATCGTTGCGTGCGGCGATCAGGTTCGATGCGCGAAGGTCTACAAGGAGGCGGAACAGCGAGGCTTCCACAAGCTCGCCCAGTACCAGGAAGGCCGCAAGACTCGCAGCAGCCGCGACGCGCGTGCGATGGGAAAGCGTGGCCGCCACGGCCGCAGGGTGCAGGAAGCGGAGTGGAAGAACGCGGAGGTGGATGCCTTGTACCGCCTGGTCGGAGCGGGCGTGCGTGTCCCCGCCCCCTACCTGGTGCATGAAGGCGTGCTTCTGATGGAGATGGTGCAGGACGAGCACGGCGATCCCGCACCGCGACTCAATGACATAGAAATCACGGCGGATCAAGCGCGCGAGTGGCATGCATTCATGATGACTCAGATCGTGCGAATGCTCTGTGCCGGCCTGATTCACGGCGACCTTTCCGAGTTCAACGTGCTGCTGGATGTCAACGGTCCCGTCATCATCGATCTGCCGCAGGCGGTGAATGCCGCAAGCAACAATAACGCGTTCGCCATGCTGGAGCGCGATGTCAACAACATGCGCGCGACGTTCGGCCGGACGGTGCCCGAGTTGCTCGAGACCGAATACGCACGCGAAATCTGGAAACTCTACGAAAGCAGCGAGTTGAGGCCGGACTCCGCGTTGACGGGGCGCTTTACACGCGATTCAACCGCACCGGACGTGAACGCCGTGCTCAATCAGATTGAAGAAGAACGACGTGAGGCAGAGGCGCGGCAGCGCCGGCGCGACGCGGCGGACGCCGCGTAGTTGATGCTCCGAAGTCGCCGCTGACGCCGCTTGACAAAGCGTAAGTACTGGCTTACCGTAAGCCATGGCTTACGCTGCTGCCTTGACCGCACTCGCTGATCCGACTCGCCGCAGTTTGTTCGAACGGTTGCATGCGGGGCCGGCATCGGTGGGTGACCTTGCGGCGGAGCTGCCGGTCAGCCGCCCGGCTGTCTCGCAGCACCTGAAGGCGCTGAAGCTCGCGGGGCTGGTGACCGATCGACCCGACGGGGCGCGCCGCGTTTATTGCATCGATCCGGATGGCCTCGGCGAGTTGCGGCGTTGGCTCGACCAATTTTGGGACGACGCGCTCGAGGCCTTCAAGAACGAAGTGGAAACACCCAAAAGATCTCCAGGGAGGACAAGATCTTGAATCGAACCATCAGCATCGCGCCGGTGCGCAAGACCCTGGTCGTGCAGGCGACACCTGAGCAGGCCTTCGAAGTGTTCACGGCAGGAATCAATCGTTGGTGGCCGAAGTCCCACGGCATCGGCGCCGCCCCAATACGGGAATCCATCATCGAACCGTTCGTAGGCGGGCGGTGGTACACGACATGCGAGGACGGTACCGAGGTGGTCGTTGGCCACGTGGGTGTGTGGCAACCTCCCGAGCGCTTCGTCGTGTCCTGGGAAATCAGCGCGGCGTGGAAACCGGATGCCCGCGCGGCGTTCGCCTCGGAGGTTGAAGTGCGATTCGTGGCCGACATAACCGGACACACGCGAGTCGAGCTCGAGCATCGAAACTTCGAACGCATGGGTACCGCCGCCGGGGAAACCATGCGCAACAACGTCAACGGCGGCTGGCCGACGATTCTCGAACTGTATGCGAAAGAAGTCTCCGCCCGGACCGGCGCGCGCTCAAACTCGGCAAATTCATGAGGTAAGTGCAAATGAACGAATTCGTCATTCATAGCATCCCTGGCAGTCCCTTCGGACGAGCGGTGTTGGTCGCATTGGAGGAGAAAGGTGTGCACGCGCGCCTAGCTCCGGTGGCGCCCGGCACATTTCGCACTCCGGAGCATCTGGCCAGGCACCCTTTCGGCAGGGTACCGGTGATGGATCACGGAGGCTTCAGGCTCTACGAGAGCGCGGCGATCTTGCGCTATCTCGATCGCATTCTTCCAGAGCCGCAGCTGACGCCGTCGAGTCCCGAGGCTGCCGCTCGCATGGATCAGCTGATGAACATCAACGATTGGTACCTCTTCCACGGTGTTGCCAATGTCATCGGGTTCCAGCGGATAGTTGGCCCACGTCTGATGGGGCTCACCCCCGACGAGGGCGCAATCGCCGCCGCCATGCCCAAGGCACACACCGTGTTCGACGAACTCGCGCGGCAATTGAGCGATAAGGCGTATTTCGTCGGTGATTCGATTACCTTGGCCGATGTACTCTTGGCGCCGCAACTTGATTTTTTTACGGAGACTCCGGAGTGGGAGCTGCTCACGGCAAAGAATAGGAACCTTCGAACGTGGTTGGACCGAATGAATGCGCGCCCCAGCATGGCTGCGACCACCTGGGAGCGAGTGGCCGCGATGGCGAAGGCTGCCTGATTCACCAGGGCATACCCGCGGCCTCGCCACGCCACGCCACGATGCCATGTCTGCGTTAGGTGCCGCGACAGCGGAGATCGCATGTATGTTGATCCACGGCAAATGTCACTGCGGAAACATCTCCTTCTCCCTCACTTGGGAACCGGATCCCGCCGAAATTCCAGTTCGTGCTTGCACTTGCTCGTTTTGTACCAAGCATGGTGGAGTGTGGACCTCCAATCCGAGCGGCGTTCTCAAGATAGCGGTCAAAGATCCGTCGCTCGTATCCAAGTACACGTTCGGTACCAGAACCGCAGATTTTCATACTTGCGCCCGATGCGGAATAGTGCCTGTCGTCACCAGCTGCATTGACGACCGCCTTTATGCCGTTGTTAGCGTCAACGCGTTCGAGAATGTTGATCAATCGCTCCTTCGCCGTGCGTCAGCAAGCTTCGATGGTGAGGGAGAAGACTCTCGCCTCGCGCGACGGAAGCGCAACTGGATTGCCAATGTCGAACACATCGAGAGTGGCGCCGCAGCCTAAGCCTTGCATCGAGGGGACCGAGGCCGCGCGCTCGATCTTGTGTGCTTGAACTCGAGCCAGACGTTCGCAATACTGCACTATCGGATAGTGACGTCGAAGGAATGGCAATATGATCATACTGCTGAACATGGGCCGCCTTTTGATGGCGGCATGGATCGTTTACGGCCTGCTCATTATCTTTGCGCCCAGTATTCTTCACAGGCAACCCGACCAAACGAGCGGAATCGTACAAGTCATCGTGGCTTATGCGTTGGGTTATTTGATGGATCGAGCCCTGTCGGTCGTGCGACGACGAAGAGCGGCACTCTCGGTCGGCGGTCCGCCATCGAACGACGCGGGTAGCATTTAAGAAAAAGACGTCGCGGTGCGTTTAGTTCGCTACCGTGTTGGGACCTTCTCAAGCATACTTTGGGGCGTCGCGCGCGGTTGCGTGTCCACACGGGAAATCAAGAATGTCCAATGAAAGTGCCATCCGCCGTGAAGTGGGCACCGTCGCCCTGATGTTCACTGGTTTGGGTTCGATCATCGGGTCGGGCTGGTTGTTCGGCGCCTGGCGCGCTGCGCAGCTGGCCGGTCCGGGCGCGATCTATGCCTGGATTATCGGTGCCGTAATCATCCTGTTCGTCGCCCTCACCTATGCCGAGCTTGGCGCGATGTTTCCGGAGTCCGGCGGTGCGGTGCGCTACGGACACTATTCGCATGGCTCGCTGACCGGCTTCGTCGCCGGCTGGGCCGCCTGGATTGCAATCGTGTCGGTCATCCCGGTGGAGGCCGAGGCATCGGTGCAGTACATGAGTTCCTGGCCCTGGGCTTGGGCGCACGCACTCTACGTGCATGCCGCCAATGGCCAGGGTGAGCTGAGCGTAGCGGGCCTGTCCATCGCCGCCGTGCTGGTCGTGATCTATTTCCTGTTCAATTTCTGGAGCGTGAAAGTGTTTGCCGGCGCGAATAGTGCCATCACATTCTTCAAGCTGATCGTGCCCGCGGGTACCGCGATTGCATTGATGTGCAGCGGTTTTCATTGGGAAAACTTTCGATTGGGCGTCCATGGAGGCCCGCATGTCGGCAATCTCGCCTCCATCCTTACGGCCGTGGCCACCAGCGGCATCGTCTTCAGCTACAACGGCTTTCAGAGCCCGGTGAACCTCGCGGGCGAGGCACACAATCCAGGTCGCAGCGTGCCCATTGCGATCTTCGGTTCGATCGCTCTGAGCACGGTCGTGTACTTGATGCTCCAGGTGGCCTTTCTCGGCGCAGTGTCGCCGGACCACCTGAACGAGGGTTGGGCGGCACTGGAATATAGCTCGCCGTTCGCCCAATTGGCGCTGGCGCTGAACCTGAACTGGCTTGCAATCCTTTTATATGCCGATGCCTTCGTGAGCCCGAGCGGCACGGGCGTGACCTATACCGCCACCACCGCGCGTATGATCTATGCCATGGAGCGCAACGGCACGGCGCCCGAAGTATTCGGCCGGGTGCATCCGCGCTTCGGCATCCCGCGTCCGGCGATGTGGTTCAACATCGTCGTGTCCTTCATATTCCTATTCTTTTTTCGCGGCTGGGGCAAACTCGCGGCGGTGATCTCGGTTGCAACCATCATCACCTACTTGGTTGTGCCCGTCAGCGTCATGGTGCTGCGGCGAACCGCACCCGATCTGCACCGACCCTTGCGGGTACCTGGTCTGCATGTACTGGCGCCACTGGCCTTTGTGCTCGCGACCCTGATGCTTTACTGGGCGCGCTGGCCGCACACGGGAGAGATCATGCTGTTGTTGATTCTGCCGATTCCGGTCTATCTGTACTACCAGGCCCAGGCCGGCTGGCGCGATTTCGGCCGGCAACTGCGCGGGGCGTGGTGGTTGATTACCTACCTCGCCGCCATTGCCGCCCTGTCTTGGGCCGGCAGCAAAGAATTTGCAGGCCACGATTACATCGGCTACGGCTGGGACCAGCTATGCGTCGCGCTGGCTGCACTGGTATTTTGCTTCTGGGGTGTGCGCAGCGGCTGGCGTACGCCATCGGTCGACGCCGTCCAACAATCGGAATGACACCTAAGCAGTGCGCGCGAGCCGGCGAGCCCGCGCTGTAGGCCCGACCGACTGGTTATCGATCAAACGAGTCCGTTTCCTGCTGCGTGAGCGTTCGCCACCGCCCCTTCGGCAGATCACCCAACGATATGGGGCCAATCGCTACCCGCACGAGGCGCAACACCGATACGTCGAAAGCCGACAACAATCGGCGGATCTGCCGATTGCGTCCCTCGTCGAGCACGATCTCGAGCCACGCATTTCGCTCGCCGGCTCGTAGACAGCGCGCAGTCTTTGCCGCAAGGCGCACGTCCTCGACCACCACACCGCGCTCGAGATTCGCGAGCAATGTGGCGTCCGGCAAACGATCGATTTGCACATGGTATTTTTTGTCGAGCCCAGTTGCCGGACTGGTTATCCGAGCGGCCCACACCGGGTCATTGCTGAACAGAAGAAGACCCTCGCTGGCTTTGTCCAACCGTCCCACCGGTGCGATCCAAGGCAAGCCTGCACCCTCCAAACATCGGTAAACGGTATCGCGGCCTTGTTCGTCATTCGCCGTCGTCACCAAGCCGCGGGGCTTGTTCAGCATGATGACGAGCAGCGCCGATGATGCGGGCTCCTGTCCGTCGACCAAGATGCGATCCACGTCTTGAATGACCGGGAACTCTGGGTCGAGTATGAGCTTGCCGTTGACTCGAACTCGCCCCTCGCGTACCCAGCGCGCAGCTTGTGTGCGCGAGGTGATCCCCAACTTCGAGAGCACGCGAGCGACTCCACGTCGCGGCGCCAGAGGCTTCAATGCGGGAGGCTTGGTCGTCATCGGCAATACTCGCTCAGAGAGTCGCAAAATGACAACTCTCAGACTTGAGAATGTACTTCGAATGGAGCACTCGCCAGCATCGCGTTCACTCGCGGATTCATGCAGCGGCACGGCCACGCGACGGCGTCGGCCTAGTCGAGATCGGCGCTCAAGGCATCACGCACCGGCGCTGACACGGGGTTGACGGAGTGACGGTAGTTCTCGTGATCGACGCCGAGGCTCAAGGACGCACCGCTTTTCATGGCGCTGACCATCGAGGGTGCCAACTGGAAGCGTAGAAAATGCACCGCCGAGGTCTTCTCGGCATTTTCGCGTTCCAAGTCTTCGTCGGCGAGGGCAAACACCCGTTCCATTTCGCCGACCTGCATCCAGCAGCGATCCTCCACTCCGATCAATTTTCCGAGCGCTACGTGGCGCTCGGCCGGATCCGGAAATTCGACCAGCAGGGTGGCTTTCCAATTGTTGCCGTCGGGAATCAGGGGATTGTACGCGTCCAGTTCGCCTTCGATGCCCGCGCTTTCGAAGATGCGCTCGGCGCGCAGCATTTCGAGGATTTGATAGCGAATCGTGGTGCGATCTTCGAAGCACCAGGTCATATTGGGGCCGACTTGCACGCGGCGCCGCTGTTTGTGCGCAATGACTTCATCGCGTAGGTGCACCCGTTCGGCAGCGTATTGCTCCAAGCTCATGAGATCCGCGCGCGCTAATTTCTGCATGTCAGTGTCCCGGCAATCCATACGCCATTCTGAGCAAGGTCAAGGGGTGGGTCGGCGGTGTATGCTGTTCCAAGCCGCTCTCGATTTGGTGGCCCGCCATCGGACAATCGCTGGCGTAATAATCCGCTCCGCTTGCCTGCACTTTCTGTATGACCGGCTTACCGATTTTCATCGACGTGTCGCGGAATTCGCGCTTGACGCCGTAAGTGCCGTTGTGGCCGGAGCAGCGCTCGATCGCCTCGACGGTGGTGCCCGGAATGAGCTGCAAGACATCGCGGGTCTTGAGTCCCATGTTCTGCACGCGCAGGTGGCAGGCCACATGGTACGAAATCTTTCCCAGGGGCCGTGCAAAGTCCACGCGCATCAGCCCCGCCTTGTGGCGCAACGCGAGGTATTCGAACGGATCGAACATGTGCTTGCGGATAGTGGCGATGTCCGCATCGTCGGGAAACATCAGCGGCAGCTCCTGTTTGAACATGAGTACGCAGGAGGGGACGGGCGCGACGATATCGTAACCGCGCTCGATCATGTCGAGCAGCGGTGGGACATTCTTTTCCTTCATCGTGGCGACGGCCTGCAAATCACCCAACTCGAGTTTGGGCATACCGCAGCAATTCTCGCGCTCTGCGAGCGCGACCTCGATGCCATTGTGTTCGAACACACGGGTCAGATCGAGTCCTAGTTCCGGCTCGTTACGATTGCCGTAACAGGTGGCAAACAGCGCGACTTTGCCGCGTGTGCCGCCGCCTGCCTGCGCCGCCCCAGCTGCAGGCCGCTGCGCAAGCTGTTTGCGCAGGGTGTTCGAAACGTAGTTGGGCACCGGCGCCTGGGGATGCACATGCAGCGTTGCGTCCAACATCTTGCGTCCCCAGGCGCTTTTGTTGACCGCATTGACGGCCTCGACGATGACGGGAATGCCGGCAATGGAGCCCACCGTGTCGGTGGAACTCAGCACCTGCTCGCGCCAGCGAGTACCTCCACTGCGATGTTTGACCGCCTTGGCGCGCAGCATCAGGTGCGGAAAATCGACGTTCCATGGATGCGGCGGTACGTAGGGACACTTGGTCATGTAGCACATGTCACAGAGGTAACAGTGGTCGACCACCTGGGAGAAGGACTTCTTGTCGACGTCGTCGAGTTCGCCGCTGGCCGTTGCGTCGATCAAATCGAACAGGGTCGGAAAGGAGTTGCACAAATTGAAGCAGCGGCGACAGCCGTGGCAAATGTCGAAGACCCGGTGTTGTTCTTTCTCGAGCGCGGCGGCGTCATAGAACGCCGGATCCTGCCAGCCCAGCGCGTGGCGCGTGGGCGCTTCTAAACTGCCCTCACGGCCTGAATTGGTGGGTCCTTCCGGCACGGTTATCTCCCAAACGGACCGCGGCAAGCAAACGAACGGCAGCGAGCTCCCTCGTGGAGCTCGCTTGTCGACGCCCCGCGCGCAGCGCGGTTTTCAGACTAGATGCTATCCAGCGCCTTCTGGAAGCGATTGGCGTGAGAGCGCTCCGCCTTGGCCAGCGTCTCGAACCAGTCGGCGATTTCGCCGAAGCCCTCGTCTCGGGCGCTCTTGGCCATACCGGGGTACATGTCGGTGTACTCGTGGGTTTCGCCGGCAATGGCTGCTTTGAGATTCAGCGAGGTTGCACCAATGGGCAGTCCAGTGGCCGGGTCCCCCACAGCCTCCAAGTATTCCAGATGGCCATGCGCGTGCCCGGTTTCGCCTTCGGCAGTCGAACGGAACACGGCCGAGACGTCATTGAAGCCTTCGACGTCGGCTTTGGCCGCGAAGTACAAATATCGTCGGTTCGCTTGCGATTCGCCCGCAAAGGCGTCCTTCAAGTTCTTTTCGGTCTTGCTACCCTTCAAATTCATGGCTTACTCCTCCCGATAGGTGATTCCGGACCCAACCACAGCTCACGACGTTAGGCCCCAAGCCGGCAGGAAGTCAATTGGTGCTCTCCAGCGGCGCCATCGGCGTCCTCTCGGTGGGCGTGGGCGATGGGGTGGGGGCTAAGCGGCACCCGGGAGGCCGCGTTTCGGGCGTATCCAGCGGCAACCCGGGGCAGTCCGCCGCGGGCTGCGCGATGGCTTGAAGCGGCCCAAATACTTGCCGCAACCGGCATGGCACCGCCCGAGGCTTGACACGCGCGCTGGTCAGTCACAATCTCGGACGGCAAATCTGTTCGAAGCTGCAATGGGCCTGTGTCCAAAATGATTGACGCCGCCAAGATGAGTACGGATGTCGTCCAGCCGAAGGCGCGACTGCGTTTTTGGAGAGAAGTCGTATGCGATACGTTCGTCGAACTCGAGTGCCATGCCGTTCAGTCGAGTGAGTTTTATGGGACTCTAACGAACAGTTCGCTCTTGGATATTCAGTTCAGTAATGTGAAGGCGGCCGCGCAGAAGGTGGTGCGGACGCGCTCAAAAATTGCTCAGTCGAACCACGACTACTATCTGTTGAGCCTGCAGACCCATGGTCAAGGCATTGTGGCGCAGGATGGTCGAACCGCCATCCTGAAACCGGGTGATTTTGCGCTCTACGACACCACTCGCCCCTATGACCTGACTTTCACCGAGGCGTTTGGCCAACTGGTTCTGCGGCTACCTCGAGAAATTGTCAGCAGCCGACTCTCGGACGCGGAGACCTTGACGGCGCTTCCCATCCAAGGCGATCGAGGTGCGGGCCGGTTGGCTTCTGCCTTCATCCATCAACTCCACGCGCAGCTCGATGAGCTCGATCCTCAGAGCGCTCGGCGGCTTCATGCCAGCGCGGTCGATTTGTTGGCGACTGCACTCGCGTCGCAGATCGGGACACCGCAGCCGGGTGTTCGAGAATCGCAGATACTCATCCGGCAGCGGATTAGAGCTTTCATCGATCGGCAACTTTCCAACCCTGACTTGAGCTGTGAGCTGATCGCGGCCCATCACGGGATCTCTGAAAGATACCTCCGCAAGCTGTTTGAAGGATCGAAGGAAAGCGTCTCGGAGTGGATATGGAAACGGCGTCTTGACCAAGCTAAGCGAGATCTCGTCGATCCCCTCCTCAGTCATATTGCGATTACGTCAGTCGGTTACGACGTAGGTTTCAAGAATTCAGCCCATTTCAGTCGCGCTTTCAAGGCGCGATTTGGTGTCACGCCCCGAGAATTCCGCTCCGGAGACGTCAGCGGCCAGCGGCCGAAGTAGTCGACTTTCTCCTCAGTCAGCGACTTGTCCCCAGCAAGCTGACTTCAGTCACCCGCGTCCCCTGGTATCGGCCAATCTGCGCGGATGGCATAGGCCAATCTGGACGGATCCTTACCGTACCGGCCGAGACAATCACCCATACCGCTGGCGGCAATAGGGGCCCGTGAGCAAGGGCTAAGCTTTCCCTCACGAGGACCCGAAGTTTCGGGGCCCGACTACAAAGACGAGGGATCTCAACATGGACCGACAGCGGAATCGATATTCCAAAGAATATCTGGCGGCGGCCGTCTCGGCGCTCGGACTGGGGATATGGACGCCTGTTTTGGCTGAGGTCGAGACATCCAGCCAACCTGTGGCTCTGCAAGAGGTCATTGTCACCGCCCAAAAGCGGTCGGAGAACATCGACAAGGTTCCGATGTCCATTCAGGCCTACTCGTCCGAAACACTACAAAGGGCAGGGGTCGATGACCCTTCGGGTCTGGCGCGCTTGACGCCTGGCCTGACTTTCGCAAGATCCAGCGCGAATACGCCGATCTATACGCTTCGGGGAATTGGATTCAACACGCCAAACCTATCGTCGACCTCGCCGGTGGGCATCTATGTCGACGAGGTTGCCTATGCCTATCCGTACATGAGCAACGGGCCGCTGTTCGACGTCGAGCGGGTCGAAGTCCTCAAAGGTCCGCAAGGCACGCTGTATGGTCGCAACACCACGGGTGGCTTGGTTAATTTTATTACCGCACCGCCCGAGAACCGTTTCGAAGCCTCGGCGACGGCGGAGTTCGGCAATTATAAGACTCGCAACTTCGAAGGATTCGTCAACGCGCCGGTCTCCGATACGCTGGCGATTCGCTTGGCCGGTCGATCGGAAATATCCGATGAAGGCTGGCAGAAGAGCGTGACCCGCGACGATCGGCTCGGGAAAGTCGATCGTCTCGGCGTTCGGGCGGAAGCGCGGTGGACGCCCACCGACGCCCTCAAAGTTGGCGTCACTGCGTCCTATTGGCGCGACCGGTCTGACACGGTCGCGACACAGGCGATCGTCTATCGGCCGGAACAACCGGCATTCGCCTATCCGGGCCTCGCTCAAGCCGTACGGACCCACTGGAGCAATACCGAAGCCGATTGGGATCCGGGTAATCCTCGGCCCAAAACAGACAGTGACTTTTATTCCATGACCGGCCGCATCGACTACAAATTCAATGAGGTCTATTCCTTCGTGTCGTTGACGGGCTACAACCATGTGAATCGCAATGACTACAATGACCAAGACGGGACGCCCTATCCGGTGTTTGGATTTCGGTCCTTAGGCCACATCGGATCGTTTTCGCAGGAGCTGCGATGGCTCGGAGATTTCGATCGCTTCTCTTTCATCGGTGGCGCTTACTATTCCGTTGATCGCATAACCGACGACCAGATCGGAACCTATAGTGGATCGTCGACCGGAGCGCTGCTGCGGTACGTCGCGCAGAATCTCATCGATCCAACCAACCAGCTGTATTCGGCACAACAGTACGCCAACGGGTTCGCCAACTATGGGAACGAACTCACTGAAAAGGATCAGTCAGGCTCTATTTTCGGCAACGTGGATTGGACGCTCAGTGATCAGCTCAAGCTGTCCGGCGGACTTCGCTACACCCGCGACGATCTACAAAATGGGGCATGTTCGAGCGACTACAACGGTGTCACGTTGCCCATTTGGAACACATCGGTGCATTTCATTGCGGGAGGCGTGCCCGGTGGGCCGCCGCTCGTGGTGCCGAACGGCTGCCTCACTTACTCGGCCGATTTCAAGACGATCGCGGGCTTCGACAAACCCTCTCTGGTGCAATCGAACGTTGCGGGTCGGCTGAGCGCTCAATACACGTTCGACAACGACGTACTGGCTTACGCGACGTTCAGCAGGGGCTACAAGTCCGGAGCAGTCCCCGTACTACCCGCGTTCTCTGAAACCCAATATACGCCGGCCCGCCAGGAGAGCGTGTCGACGTTCGAGCTGGGAGGCAAGTCGTCGTTCTTCGATCATCGCCTCAAGGCCACGTTGGCCGGTTTCTACTACGATTACACCGACAAACAGCTGTTTTCCGAAGTCCCCGACGTCGTATTCACGGCGTTGAAGCGTATCGTCAACGTTCCCAAGTCGAAGGTCTACGGCGCCGAGTTCGACATCGCGTGGCAGTTGACGAACGACTTGCAGTTGCATTCCGGCGCGTCTTACACCAAGAGCGAGATAACCAACTTCATTGGATACGATACGCTGGGTCACCCCCAAGACTTCGCCGGAAGCCCGTTCCCATATACCCCTAAATGGCAAGGTATCGCCGGCGGTAGCTATGAGACGCCGATCACGACGAGGGTCGGTCTCAGTGCTTCGTTGGATGCGAGTTACCAATCATCGACGTCTACGGCGCTGGGCAACGAGACCGGGCTCTACCTCAAGCAATACACGGTCGTGAATGCCACTCTCGGTGTGTACCAGCCCGACAAGAGGTGGCGGGTCGAGCTGTACGCCAAGAATTTGTTCGATGAGAACTACTGGACGACGGCGGATGTCGCGACCGATACGGCGTACCGAATTCCCGGGATGCCTCGCACTTTCGGAATTCGTATGAACGTTCGAACGAACTGACCGTCGCATCAAGGACCCAATATGCCGCTCCAACATCCCAGTTATAAAGTTGCCGTCGTACAGGCCGCTCCAGCCTTCCTCGATTTGGAGGCCGGAATCGACAAAACCGTCGCGTTCATCGAGGAAGCCAGCGCAGCCGGGGCACGGCTCATCGCGTTTCCCGAGACATGGCTGCCGGGCTATCCGTGGTGGATTTGGCTCGGAGCACCGGCTTGGGCGATCATGAAAGGGTTCGTCAGCCGCTACTTTGACAATTCGCTGAGCTACGATAGCACCGAGGCCGACAAGCTTCGGCAGGCGGCCCGACGCAACAATATCTTCGTTGTCCTTGGGCTTGCGGAACGGGATGGCGGCAGTCTATACATTTCCCAATGGATCCTAGGTCCCACCGGAGAGACGATCGCGCAACGTCGAAAGCTCAAGCCCACGCACGTGGAACGTGCCGTTTTCGGTGAGGGCGACGGCCGAGGACTCGCCGTGCACGACACGGAGATCGGTCGCCTTGGGGCGCTGTGCTGCTGGGAGCACATTCAGCCCCTGTCGAAATACGCCATGTACTCGCAAAACGAACAGATCCACGTTGGCGCCTGGCCGAGCTTTTCGGTATACGACCCATTCGCCCATGCCTTGGGGTGGGAAGTCAACAATGCCGCGAGCAAGATCTACGCGGTGGAGGGCGGATGTTTCGTCTTGGGCCCCTGTGCGACCGTCTCCGATGAGATGATCGGCCTACTGTGCGATACACCAGAAAAGCATCAATTGCTCCACGCCGGCGGCGGTCACGCCGTGATCTTTGGGCCGGACGGCGCGCCGCTCTGCGACAAACTGGCCCCGGATGCGGAAGGACTGCTGTACGCGCAAGTCAATCTCGGCGCCATTTCGGTGGCGAAGGCGGCGGCGGATCCGGCCGGTCATTATTCACGGCCGGACGTGACTCGCCTGCTGCTGAACACACGAGGTGCGAATCCGGTCGAACCGTTCTCGCTGCCTACCGATCACGTCGAGGGCGAGCATCCAGCCGCCGAGGATACGGCGCACGCCGCTCATGATGCCGCCACCGCGGCCCCAACTTAAGAGGATACGACATGGATTCGGCAATCCCACCCGCACTGCGCTGCCCCCGCACCCGGACTCGCCGCATTGAAGACGACTACGCGCCACCGTATCCGGCCTGGGTCGCACGGGCCGACCCATCGGTTGGCCGGGTTGTCATGGCCTACTTTGGCGTCCAGTCATCGGGGGAAGCGCGGCGAGCAGCCGCCCGGAAGGCGATTGACCAGATCGTCGCCAGCCTCAAGATGGATGACGGGCCGGCGCACCATGATCTGGCCCACTATGTAGACCCTGAAAGCTATGACACCTCGATCGCCATCGGCTACTGGACCTCACCGGAACGCTTCGACCGGTGGCGCTCCAGTCCCGGGGTCGCGGGTTGGTGGGACGCTCCCGAGAGACTCCAGGAGGGGGTCGGCTACTTTCGCGAAATTCTCTTCCCGGAAGCAGAGCGGTTCGAGACGCTTTTCAGCGCCCCCGACCAGCTCGAGGGCGTCGGTGTGGCGATGGGTGCGCGCAGCGCTGAGGACATCCAGGAACATGGTTACTGGGGCTCCATGCGCGAGCGCTTGGCTCTGTCCCAAACCGATGGAATGTCAGCCGCGGGTCATCTCGTAATTGCATCTGGGCGTCTTGGATTTGGTCAGCGATTGCGTCTCAATGGCCACGAGAACATCGCGGTCATTCGGTCAGGTCAGGATTGGAGCGCCACAACGGGCCGCGAGCGCGACTTGTACCTCAAAGACATGGAACCCGTGCTTCGGGCCGGAATGAATTTCCTGCGGGACCGCGGGCGCGAGGTCGGCTGCTATAGCAACCGATACATGCAACATGTCGATGGCACTGGCCGGACCGTCGAGAAGAGCTTCGGCTACAGCTATTGGCGCTCCCTCAGTGCCATGGAGCGATGGTCCGAAGCCCATCCCACCCATGTAGAGATTTTTGGGACCTTCATGCGCATCGTCCAGGAGCTCAAGTTTCAGCTGCAACTGCGGCTCTACCATGAGGTCTCGGTGCTCAAGCCCGATCAGCAGGAATATGAGTACGTGAACTGTCACCCCAAAACCGGTCTGCTCAACGGCCTGGTTGCTTAGGGCTGGGGCGATGCCGCCGAAACGCTGCATCGCGGAAGGACCGGGCGCATTCGCGCGTCGATACCGGCGAGCTCGGGCGACGTCGAGATCGCATACGATGGGGGCTTCAAGGACCCGGCCCATTTCATAGTACGAGCTCCACTAGTGACACCAAAAATATGGAGGATAAATATTTTATGTGTCATGATTATCGAACTGGACAATCGGGGTAGGTAAGGCCAACGGACTATGACTGAAGCAAATCGGGCGGCGGAGCCGATCGATGCCGTGCTCGGCATGGAGCGTCACGAGCTCGAGGCCTTGCAGCTCGAGCGTCTGCGTTGGACGCTGCGCCACGCCTACGCAAACAATCCCCACTATCGCCGGAGCTTCGATGCGGCAGGGGTACATCCCGATTGTCTGCGCTCACTCGCCGATTTGAGCCGCTTTCCGTTTACCACCAAGGCGGATTTGCGGGCGGCCTATCCCTTCGGCTTCTTTGCCGTACCGATGGATCAGGTGGCTCGTGTCCATGCGTCGTCAGGCACCACCGGCAAGCCGACGGTCGTGGGCTACACCCGAAACGATATTGCAACCTGGAGTAGTCTCGTTGCGCGTTCGATCCGCGCGGCCGGCGGCCGTCCTGGAATGAAAGTGCATATTGCGTATGGTTACGGCCTGTTCACGGGTGGTCTCGGTGCGCATTACGGGGCGGAAGCTGCGGGGTGCACGGTCATACCCATGTCGGGCGGCCAGACGGAAAGACAGGTTCAGCTGATTATGGACTTCGCGCCCGACATTATTATGGTTACGCCAAGTTACATGCTGGCCATTTTGGACGAATTCAGGCGTCAGGGCATCGATCCTCGCTCGAGCTCGCTTCGAATCGGCATGTTTGGCGCCGAACCTTGGGGCGAAGGAATGCGAGCCGAGATCGAGACCGCATTTGGCATCGACGCCTGCGACATTTATGGACTGTCGGAAGTGATGGGACCGGGTGTGGCGCAGGAATTTGCGGGTACCAAGGAGGGGCCGACCATCTGGGAGGACCACTTCATACCCGAAATCTTCGATCCGCAAACCGGCGAGGCGGCGGGAGAGGGCGTGGTGGGCGAACTCGCCTTCACATCGCTGACCAAGGAGGCGATGCCTGTGATCCGCTACCGAACACGTGACCTGACGCGTCTTCTACCGGGCAACACCACGGCAATGCGTCGTATCGCAAAGATCACGGGTCGCTCCGACGACATGCTGATCATTCGGGGAGTCAATGTATTCCCTTCACAGATCGAGGAACTGATCCTGTGCTGCAAGGGGCTCGCCCCACATTACCAGATTGAGATCTCCCGGCCCTCTCGTTTGGACGAAGTGCGGGTATTGGTGGAGGCGCGTCCGACACTCTCCGCCCAAGAGCATGAGGCTGAAGGACGGCTTCTCGCCGCAAAGCTCAAGGATGCCATTGGCATATCAGCGGACATTCGCGTCGAAGCAAGCGGATCATTGCGACGGTCAGCCGGTAAGGCATCTCATGTGGTCGATCACCGAGCGAAGTAAGTAAACGTGCGGGCCATCTCCGGCCCTGCGGACCGCGGCAACCCGGCTGACCATAACCAACGCCATATTGAGTCGATCAATGAGTCGGCAAGCATAAAAGGAATCATGGGGTGTTCCATCGACCAGAAACGCGTGACCGCCCCGTCGAAACTATTTCTTGGCGAGGCAATGACACAGGGAAACACGATTTGTCACGCCCAATCTGCGATAGACATTGCGAAGGTGACTACGTGCCGTTGCGATGGATATACAGAGCTTTTCCGCAATCTCGGCGTCGGTACAGCCGAGAAACGCATGATACGCAATTTGCGACTGTCGGGCAGATAGTCCGCCCAGGGCCTGGATTCGGCCAATTGTCACCTCTAAAGTGCCGCCCGCTTCTACTCCGGCTATGCGTCGCGCGAGCCGAGTCGCATTTCGCAGATGAGGTGCAAGAAGGTCTAAGATCTCAAGATCCCTGCGGTCGAAGTCGGCTCTCTGCCGTGATCGCCAAATTCTCCAGTCCGCCAGCGGCGTGTCGCCATCAAAGACGTGAAGATTCACGCCAAAATGCAATCCGTCGACTGCGAGAAAGTCGTTAAAAAACTCAGTTCTCGATAGCGCCGACTGATCCATGATCTCTCGGACATTGACGGCGCGGCGAATGCGTTGCATCGGTTTCGTAATGGGATCACGAAACTGAAAATATTTCTCGTAGCGTTTAAGGTTGCTGTCGGACATGTTGATGCTCGCTCGGTTTTCGAAGCATCTCCAACCCTCGTTCCACTCATACGATGCGAAGTAGTCAGCCTGGAGCAAATCCAGCAACCCTCGACCGGCGTTGAAACGCCGTGCCTGCGGGTCCTCGTCGCTGGTGAGGGTCTCAATGACTGAAAGGAGCTGTCTCGTCTCGTGACTAGAAAGATTCACTACTGCCGCCTCCTATGAACCCCCATACCGCGATTCCGACACCGAGCAATCGCCTTTGGCCTCTCTCCACATCATGCTACACCGAATGTCGCTATTGTAGAAAACCTAGCACTTGGGGCTGGAGCAGCCCTGTTTGTTGGTCGCCTCATCGAATTGAACTCCCGACGTTCCCAGTCTGGGCATCATCATAAGTGTTGATTTAGCACCCGGAGCATTGATTCCGGCGCGACCGCATAGCAAAACTCTGAGCTATGAGCAATTCAACAAGACCACCGTCGGCTTACTCGCCCCTCAAAGACGGGCGTGATCTCAACGCCTTTACCTATTTCGATAGCTCGCTTGGTTCGATGCATTCGGCCACTGAAGCCCCCGGCCCCACATCGGCACGACTCGATCAACCGCTGGCAACCTTTTCACTCGGCATTAAGGACAACATTGAAGTCGCTGGCATGCCCTGCAGCTGCGGAACTCCGAGTCTGCGTAACTACATGCCGAAGTTCGATGCTCCCGCAGTGGCCCGGCTGCGTGCCGCTGGCGCCACCATTGTGGGGAAAACTAACATGCACGAATTGGCGTATGGCATTACCAGCAACAACGCGGCATTCGGGCCCGTTCGCAACGCCTTTGATCCGAACTGCTTTGCAGGTGGCAGTAGCGGCGGGACAGCCGTAGCGATCGCCGCCGGGGTGGTGCGAGCAGGTTTGGGTACAGACACAGGTGGGTCCAGTCGGATCCCTGCTGCCCTGAACGGCATCGTGGGCTTTCGTCCGTCAATGGGTCGCTATCCCATGGATGGCGTTGCCCGAATCTCCCCGACCCGCGACGTCATCGGGCCTATGGGGCGCGATGTGAAGGACGTGGCCCTATTGGATTCGATACTAGCCGGAAGTGCCAATGGGGGGCTTCCGGCCATCGACCTGCGTGGCTTACGGCTCGCTCTGCCGCGGCAACACTTTCAGGAGGGGCTGCACGCGGATGTGCGGTCTGCCTTGGAAAGCGTGGTCGCTCGTCTGCGTGAGGCGGGGGTTGTGTTGATCGAGACAGACTTACCTGACATCGCGGCTCTAAACACGGCGGTCAGCTTGCCCGTATGCATCCACGAGACAAAGGGAGCGCTGCAGCGGTTCTTGCAGGATGCGGGACTTGAGCTCACCGTGGAAGAGCTACACGCGTCGATCGCCAGTCCAGACGTCAAGGCACTCGTTGGGCTCTCCCTCAGCGGGCACTTCTCGAGTGAAGCCTATCAGCGGGCGATTGAATATCATCGCCCGCGGTTACAGCAGGCCTACCGAGACTTCTTTTGCACTCATCGTATCGAGGGCATCCTCTTTCCGACCACACCCTTACCGGCTTGCCCGATTGAAGGCAGCGACGAAACGGTGACTCTCAACGGTACCCGTGTACCCACCTTCGAAACGTTCATCCGCAATACCGACCCCGCCAGTAACGCAGGTATCCCTGCAATCAGTCTACCGGCGGGTGTCAGTTCCGGGCTCTTGCCACTGGGTATCGAGCTCGATGCACCAGAGGGTGCCGACCGCCGCCTTCTCGCGATCGCCGCCGCCATTGAAGTTGTTCTCAACAATTAAACATCTTACCGTTCAGGGAGCCTCATGAAAAAATTAGATATTATCGCCGTCCAGTCGCTGCCACTCGCTTTGCTGATCTGTGTCACTACTCCTCTGCTCGCCGCAGAGGGTGAGTCATCCAATGTCATCTCGCTCGAGGAGATCACCGTTACTGCGCAGCGGCGCTCCGAAAACCTGCAGTCTGTCCCTATCGCCATCACTGCGCTGACCGCAGCGGACATCACCAGACAGGGTGTGCACGATCTCGGTTCGCTCGCCACTCAGGTTCCCGGCCTCACATTCGCCCCATTCGCACCGAGCCAGAATATTATTTCTCTTCGCGGCGTCTCCTCCAATGACGATGGACCCGGAACCGACAACTCCGTAGCCGTATTTGTTGACGACGTGTACATGGGTCGCGTGTCAAACATCAATCCGACGATGTTCGACGTCGATCGGGTGGAGGTACTGCGAGGTCCGCAGGGGACGCTCTATGGCAAGAACACCATCGGGGGTGCGATCAGCGTAGTCACATCGCGTCCAGACACGGATTCACTGAACGTAAAGGTCAGCGCGGACTACGGCAATTTCAATCGACACGACTTTTCTGCGCTGGTAACGGGCCCCATTTCCAGCGGTTGGGCCGGAAAGCTCGCGGTGGTTACTCGAGACGCGGACGGGTCTGTTAACAATGTTGTTCTGCATACGAAAGAGAAAAACGATGACGATCGAGCTGTTCGCGGACAATTACTTCGAACCGGCGACAGTTCGACGCTGCTCTTGAGCGCCGACTTCGAGCGGCTGCATGACGAGGACATGGCGCGGATTCCTCTTGGCCCTGTCACAACGAATCTCCCAGTAAATTTTGTCGCCGAGTACCAAGCTCTGTGCGGAAATAACTACCTGACATGCGCGACGAACCCGGGGGACGGCTTTGCGTATCGCGACTCCGGAGGAGTCAGCGCCAAGTATACGGATCACGTCACCTCCTCCTCGGACTTCATCTCGATCACCGCTGTCCGACGCAATTACGACAGTTCATCGATGGACTCACTCGGCGCCCCATGGGCCGGACTGGGCGCTCTAATGAACTATGTGGACGACGCTACGAACCAATACAGCGAGGAGCTACGCTGGGTATCCTCGTTCAACCGCCTCCAGTACGTCGCGGGACTGTGGGCCATGCGCGAGGACACCGACCGGTTGCGGGTGTTCATCCTGCCGAGCCTCAGTCCGCTGTTCGCGGATAACGATAGCTACCGAGGAATCAATCGGACTCTAAGCTACGCGGGATTTGGTCAGGCCGATTGGCATTTCGCCGATCAATGGACGCTTACGTTCGGTGGCCGCTACTCGTATGACCACAAGCACATCGACAACAATTCTGTGCACGGGCCAGACGGCGTTCTCGGTATCATCCCTGTTACGTTTTCAAACGAACGCGAAGCGTCCTGGAGCAAGTTTACACCGAAGATATCGATCAGCTATCAGCCGACGACCGCATTGAATCTATACGCGACCGCGGTCGAAGGATTTAAGAGTGGCGGTTTCGCTGCATCGCCTGTCAGCATTGCGGATACGAATCCGCTCCTGCCGGAGCAGGCGATCAACATCGAGGGCGGCGCAAAACTTGAGATATCAAGCCGCTTCCGCGCGAATCTTGCGATCTTCGACACCAACTACAAGAACCTGCAGATTCAGTCGTTCGGCCCTCCTGCCAACTGTGTACCGGGCCCAGGGGTTTCATGCGCCGGGCAATTCGAGACATTTAATGCACCCGGCGCCTACGCGAAGGGTGCGGAACTCGAGGTCTCCTGGCTACCCATCAACGGCCTGACTCTCAACGCATCCTTCGGTTATTTGGACGCGAGATTCAAGGGTGTCGTCCTTCCTAACGCCGACTTTCCAAATCAGAGCGGACAAGACATGATTCGATCGCCACGACAGAAAGAAAACGTCGAAGCGATATACCAGTGGTCGGGGTTTGGCGGCCAATTCGCGGCAAGCGGCGATTATAGTTTTACCGCCAGCCAACGTGGGGAACTGGAGCCGTACGCGGTCCAGCCCAAATATGACTTGATCAACGGCCGTTTGTCCTGGTCTAGTCCGCAACATTGGGACATCGCGCTATGGGGCAAGAACTTAGCCGACAAAGCCTGGGTGTCGCATGTGTACACGATCGGTGGGGAAGTATTCGGTGTGTTCGGAGACCCACGTACCTATGGAGTGACGGTGAACTGGCATCTCAAGTGATCCGTAGCCATAGACCCAGGTACTTGAACCGGTAATCAGCACATGCCAACGATTCGCGCGGCAGCAACCGCAAGCGCCATCATTCTGACCTCCTGTGTCGGCTATTCGGGATTGTTCGGGATGCCAATGTGGGTGGGCCCCGTCGCAGGGGCCCTTGGGCTATCCGCGCTGGCCGTGGGCGCCATCGCTTCCGCGCAGATCTCTGCGGCAACCCTCGCTTCCTTTGTGGCTTCTCGGCTGGTTCGAGCCGAGAGAATCCGCAAGGGCGCGGCCGCAGGCTTGATCCTCATCGGGATTGCGAATCTTGTTTCCGTCGTGGTCACGGGGGCCGCCACGCTGCTTGTCGCCCGCCTTGGATCGGGTTTGGGAGAGGGGTTGGTTCTGGCGTTCGCCAACGCATCGATCGCCTCGACAGCGACGGCCGATCGATATTTCGCGTGGTCACAGATCGGTCTTGGCCTATTTGGCTTGATTCTCTTCGCGGCGGTGCCGGCGATGCTGAGTCACTTTGGTGCGAACGGTGTGTTCCTTCTGGTGGGTGTTGCGGCCCTGGTTTCTGCGACGCTCGTCGTGTATCTGCCGACGGGCGTTCAACGCTCAGGCGCACCCATCGCGGGCGCCTCAGGTTTTCGCAATGGCACGTTGTGGCGTGCGCTTTCCGGCCTCGCCATTATTTTCATCGGCTGCCAGGGTGCGTGGGCTTTCCTGGAACGAGCGGGCTTCGCGAAGGGATTCCCCAGCGCTCGTGTGGCGCGCTATCTTGTGGTGGGGCAGCTGCTGGGACTGTGCGGCCCCCTACTTGCTCGGGCCGTCGGCCGCCGCCGCGCATGGAGCGCAGGGGTCACGCTGGGCCTAGCCATCTCAGCGCTGGCCGTCCTATCTGCCACGCAGCCAGTCCCGCCATCCTTGTTCGTGTTAGCAACCTCGGTGTTTCAACTGGGCACTCTGTGCATCGTGACCAGCTACCTGACTTACCTCGCTTTGTCCGACGATTCAGGCAGATCGGCGGCTGCCGCGCCGTCCGCCATTAACCTGGGCTGCGCCATCGGGCCCGTCACGGTAGGCCTGCTTTGGAAACTGGGCGGATCCGCCATCACCGGTTGGGCAATCGTGTTTTCGTACGCAATCGGCCTAGCGCTGTTGCTCTCGGGCGACCGTCCACGCATTTCTCGGAAACTCCGACGCCGAGATCGCGGATAAGCTGTTCATATCCGTTGCGACGACGCGTAGTCATCTGCGCAGCGTCTATCGCAGGCTGGGTGTCACCAATCGCGTTTCTCTGTGCCACTGTCTCGCCAAGCGATGAGGCGGTCCTGACTTTTAAGCGTCCCGCTCAGACCGGTCAAACAGGTCAGACCGTCCGCCAGAGATCGTCCTGCACCGAGCCGGGCAGGAATGTGTTGCCCTGCTTCGCCACGAGTTCTACGTAGACCTTATCGGTCAAGAGCCTGGTGGTAGCGGCTTCCCATTGCGCGAGGCTGTCATAGTGAGCGCGCCAGGCAATCCGATTCGGATTTCCGCCAATCGGTATCAGCACCTCGAGCGTCGTGTCGTAGTTTTCCTTGATGTACTTTGAAATCACGTGAGCGAAAGCAATGGCGTCGCCGGTTCTACCGGGCGCTATCGATGCGGTGCGGGAAAAATAGATCATTGCCGTTCTCCCTGGGGCGATTGGTAAAGAGCAATCATAAGCCTGAACCGATTCGAACAAAGACTGGCATGACGCGAATTCTACCCGGCCATCGCCTGCGGCATGGGCGGCTCGTGCGCCGCCGCGGCGAGCGGCCGCCGAGCGGACACGGACCCGGCGTGGGCCGCTGCGCCGCCGCTTCCCTCCTGGATTTGCAGCACGAATCGCGTCACTTGCTCCTCCAGTTGCAGCGCTCTCTCCTCCATCAGGTCCGCTGCTTCCAGAACGAGGGTTGACATGTCCTTGGTCGCGCTTGCCGTGCTTTGCGCTTCGTCGATATTCTTCGCCACCGACCGCGTCGACACGCTGATCTCCGCCACGCGATCGGCGATGTCGCTGGTTGACGCGCATTGTGTGTCAGCTGAATTGAAAATGCCGGTCGCGGCTCCTTCAAGGCTCTCAATGCGCGCGCTCACGCGCTGCAGGAATTCAACCGAACGACTTGCGCCGTTGCTGACCTGGTCGATCTGCCCGGCGATGCCATCTATGGCGCTGCGGGTCTTGGCGGCCAGGTCCTTGACCTCGGTGGCCACGATGGCAAAGCCGCGGCCGGCCTCACCCGCCAGCGCGGCCTGGACGCGCGCGTTGACCGCCAATAGATTCGTATGCCGTGCAATGTCGATGATGACTTCAGCGATGTTGCTGATTTGGCGCGTGGCCTCCACAAGACTGTCGATCTGGGCTTTTGCCTCAGCGGCTTCCTCGACCGCCCGTTTGGCTTGGGATTTGGACTCCCCGGCATGACCGCGAACGGTTTTCGCCGCGGTGGACAATTGCGCGGCCCCCGTGGCGATCAACGACGCCGTTTCGCTGGTCTGGCGGGCGACCTTGCTTGCGTCGCGACTGCATTGCGCGCTATTGCTGGCGCTGACGGCCATCTTGTCGGCGGTTACCTTCAGGTCCCGCACCGTGTGCGTCACGGACTCCACGATCCCGGCCACCTGTGTCTCAAACTCCGCGGCTAAAAGATGGCGCTCGCGTTCCAGCTGGTTCAGTCGTTCGGCTTCCGCTTGCTGCCGCTCGGCGGTTGCCTGCCGCTCCGCGGCTGCTTCGCGTTCCTGCGATTCCTCGGCCAGCCGGACGCGGTCCGATTCGAACGCGCGACGTTGTGCCGCGGCTTCGTCGCCGCGCTGTTCCACTGCCATGCGCATGGTGAGCATATCGCGCATCAGCGCGGAGAATTCTCCCCTGCCGATGACTTCCATTGCGCCGTCGGACTGTCCCGATGCAACGGCGCGCACGAACATGCTCATTCGATTGAGCGAGCCGCTGATGCTTCGGGCCAACAGCAAGGCGACGAATATGCCGACAATGGCCGTCGGCAGGAGCGCAACGACGATGAGGTCGTGTCCGCGCGCCGCCTCCTCGTCATTTTCCGTGCGACCCTGGAACACGTCAGCGCTCTCGGAATCGACGACGTCCTGCAGCTGTGTATCGATGCTACGCAGCTCCGCCAGCCGCCACGCGGCGCCGGCGGGAGTTGCGGCGGTGATGTTGCCGACGAGTGCGGTCAGCGCATTGCGCACGTCACCTGGCTTGCTGTGTGAGGCCGCGTCTTCCACGCTGGATCTGGCGGTATCGGCGAGATCACGCATGGGTTGGTCCGCGATCCTATCGGGTACTGCGCCGGCCGGCCCAAGCAGTTCCTTCCACGCCACTTGAGCGGTGCGCGTGGCGTTGGCGGCGGCCACTTCACCAGCCTGGAATACCGCGGTCATTTGGGTGAAGTCCCGATATTTCGAGATTGCATACATGCCGGTCAGCATGGCAATCGTGATCAACAGCCCGAACGCCACCGACATCTGGATCGCTATGGGCGTTCGATTGATGAGTCTTTCCGCCGGCGCCGCCGGTAACATGCGCTCTATGACCGAAACGCCTCTGACGACTCGATTGAATACGATCGCGCCGATGTGCAGCATCGTCAAACAGAGCAGCAAGACCGCATTGACGATGTGCGCTTGCATTAGATTGTCGCGCGCCGCATCCGAGATCTCGAACGGTGCCGACACCGCGATCAACCCTATCAGCTTCACCGCGTCGCCGCGAGCCCAGGACACGGCGATGCCGATCACCGGTTGCAGGATCAGCAGTACATAAAATAATCGGTGTACCGTCGTCGCGACGCCCGACTGCCAAGCCGGCATGCCCAGGGCCGGTTGTTTCGGCACCCGAAATTTGCGGCCAATGGCGAGTCGGACCAACAGCAGGATCAGGATGACCAAACCCATTTCCCGATGCAGCTCGAGCACCGCTTGCCCGTACGCCAATGAGCGCAGTTGCGTCAACACGACGGCGACTGCCAATTGCGCCATGACCAGCAGCGCGACAATCCAGTGAATATGCCGCAGAGGTCGTGGGTATCTTGCTACCGGCGGCTGCATTCGAAACCACTCACTGAACGACGATGGTCATTTTCATTTTCGGATGAATGCCACAGGAGATGGCATAGGTTCCCGGCTTCGAGAAGGGCATGCGGAAGTCAGCGCCCGGCGGTTGCAGGCCGCCGTTCACGCTGACACCGTTGCCGTCGCCGCTCACCGTGACATTGTGAGTCGTGCGATCGTCATTGAAGAACACCACGGTTTGGCCTTTTTTCACGCTGAGCTCCGCAACGCTGAATTGCAAACCTTTTTGGTTCACGGTAACCGGTGCATCAGCAGACGTCGCAGCAGCTGCCAACATCGCGACGAGTCCGAGCGCCAAGGTGATCTGTTTCATGTTCGTCTCCATCCTGATGCGTTGATTAATTGGGCAATACCGGTATGGTCACGGGAGCATCGACGCTGGTCAGAGTCCCGAGGAAGGCGAGTAGGTCGGCCTTCTCGTCGGCGCTCAGGCTCAGGGGGCGCATCTGGGTATCGAGACTGGCACGGCGCACAAAACTGGTATCGTAGTGTTCGATGACTCCGGCAAGCGTGGCAAGCGATCCGTCATGCATATAGGGAGCACGCTGATCGACGTTTCGTAGCGTGGGCGTCTTGAATGCCTGCGCCATTTGCGCGATGCCCGGCGCTATTCGCGCGCGGCCCGGGTCGTTACCGGGCAGACCGATGTCGTGAAAACCGTCGTCACTGAAACGCCATCCCATGTGGCAAGTCGCGCAATTTGCTTTGCCATTGAACAGTAGGAAGCCGCGCTTGGCGGCGGCGGAAATCGCTGTATCATCGCCGCCGACCCAGCGATCGAATGGCGCGGTTGCGGACACTACCGTGCGTTCAAACGCGGCGATCGCTTCGGCGATGGTATCGATGGAAATCGATTGCCCCGGAAACGCATCGGAAAACATCCGTGCATAGCCGGGATTTGCCTGTAACAGCGCCACCGCGTCCTTGGCCGGCATGTTCATCTCAGCCGCGGATGTCAGCGGACCTTTGGCCTGATCTTCGAGCGTAGTCGCTCTGCCATCCCAAAAGTAGGGTTCGCCGAACGCCACATTGAGAATAGTCGGCGTACGCCGCCCCAACCGGCCGCCCAAGTGTCCCAGGCCCTTTGGCATCGCATCGCCCCAGGCAAGCCCGGGATTGTGGCAGCTTGCGCAGGATAGGGCCCCGGAGCCCGACAGGCGGGGGTCGAAAAACAGGGTCTGCCCGAGCGCGATCTTCTGCGCGGTCATGGGATTGGTTTTGGGCGCGGGCGTTTGCGCCGTTCGTTGGTAATCCGCGAGGGCGGATTGCAATTCAGCGCTGCGATCCGGTAGGGCCGCCGCGGCCCCGAGGGCGCCGTGCGCGATTAATAGTCCCATTGCCGGTATAAACAGCGAGGCAAGCGGACTGCGACGGTTATTCATGAATACTCTCCCAATCCAAGCAGGCTCGCCAACCGGCGCGTGCGGGATTTATCGACCGGATCCAGAGTTTCCTTGAGCCGAACGGAGCTACACGCGTCTCAAATTATGGGTTTAATCCGCAGAAATTGCTGGTTTTCGGCCGCAAACGCCGCGGCTTCCGCCCGGGCTGCGGACCTCGCGCGTCCGAGGGGGCTCAGACGCGCCCGCTATCCGATCGTCGAAGTGCTTTCCATCGGCCCGTCTCGGTGGCCGCGGGAGCGGGAGCGGCCGGCGGGCTCCAGAACATGGCGCAACCGCGTGCCTCGCGCTTCGCCTGATAAAGGGCGGCATCCGCGCGGGAGGTGAGTTGCTCCAAATCGAGCCCATCGCAGGGATACAAGGCGATACCGATGCTGACGCCGATACGAATCTCGCGACCATCGAGAACGTAGGGGTCGCTGAGCACGCGAATGATCCGCTGCGCCAGCAGCCGAGCTTCATCGGTGTGGCGGATGCCGGGCTGTACCACGACGAACTCGTCGCCGCCGAGACGCGCCGCCGTGTCCGTCGCTTTCAGCGTCCGGGCGAGCCGCGTGCCCACGGCTTGGAGCAGCGCGTCGCCCGTCGGGTGCCCGAAGGTATCGTTAACGGCCTTGAAACGATCAAGATCCAGGCAATGGAACGCTAGGAGGTCGCCCGTTTGTTTGATGTGCAGGACGCTCTCGCTGAACCGTGACCGTAGCTGCATGCGATTCGGGAGTCCGGTCAAGGCATCGTTTCCAGCCAGCACGGCGAGATCTCTTTTGGTGAGAAGTTGCTGAAGCGTCGTCTGGTATCCATGAGCCACCGTCTCCAAGCTGGCGAGTGCGAAGCCCGCTACCAGAAGCGTCTGTCCGGAATGGATGGCGATGTCCGATAGCCCCGTGGCGAGGGCGGTTTCAATCCCAAGGCTGATGACGATGGGCACGGTTGCCAAAAACAGGCTGGTGACGCATATCGCCGGACGCACCGCCACGCGAGTGACCAAGCCCGACCCATAGCCGAATATCAGGCCGACGATCAACGTGGATACCAGGGGATCGCCCAGCATGAGGGCTCGAGCGCTCAGCGCCCCCAGCAGGATGGCGAACAAAAAGCTGCCCAGAGCATACCGGCGCTCCCAAACCTTGGCCTCTTGCGCCGTCGGCTGCGATCTGGCGAGTCGGCGCCGATAGCCCAGAACGAACAGGACCCGAACGATGGTGGTCAAAACGCACGCGATCGTCAGCGCAAAGATGGCAGCATCACCTTCCCTCGCGGCGATGAGGGCGCCCACGCCCATGGTGACGACGCCGATGGTGAGTATCGGTAGGAGAGCGGTGAATAAGATAGCGACCAGCTCGACGAAAACGACATCCGGCAGGTGTTTCGACGAAGGCCACAATGTATTCAAGATGCGATCCATTCAGTTATCTCGGCGAATACGCCGATGTGCATTTTCATGAACGGATTTCTAGTATTTCACTGTTTGAAAAAAATGCGTGAACGCATTTAACATTTCGATAAATTTCTGCGGCGAAATGCCTAATTCCACGGCGCCGGCCGGCAAGCACTGAAGGAACTCAAGCGCTTTGCAGCGCTCCATATCGAAGCGGCGGGCGACTTCGGGCCAATTTGGCGGAAATCCCAGCAGTGCCGCGTTCGCCGAGAGGTTCAGCGCTGGTCATGCCGTTGCTGACCGCATACAGGGTGATCGCGGCGACACTTCGAAGTTGCAGCTTCCGCATCAAATTGGAGCGGTGCTTTTCGACGGTTTTAGGGCTCACGCCAAGCTCACGTGCGATCGATTTGTTGGAATTCCCGACGGCAATTTGAGTCAGGACCTCGCGTTCGCGTTCGGTTATGGATTGGGCTACCGCCGCAACTGGAGAGACTTTGTCGCGCGATAAATAGGTGGACAGAACCTTGCCGGCGACCGTCTTGCAGAGGAACTGCTGGCCGGCTGCCACGGTGCGAATGGCAAGCATCAACTCAGCGCTGTTGCAGTCCTTCAGGACGTAGCCGTCAGCGCCCGAGCTCAAAGCGGCACGAACGTGATTTTCGTTGTCGTGCTCGGTCAGCACCAATTTGCGCGTCACGGGCGAGAGCCGCTGAATCTGGGCCAGCAATTCGATACCTGATTGCCCGGGAAATATGAGATCGGTTATGACGACGTCGGGCGGAATATCGCGGATGCCGTCCAGACATTCTTCCACGCATCCGAAGGCGCCGACGATGCTGAAATCGGCATGAAATTCGATGAGGTGTTTGAGGCCTTCGCGCATGATGGCGTGATTATCGACCAATACGATGCGAAGTCTGGGCTCAACCTGGTAACGGCTGGGGCTGGATGTCCTCGACGCTGCTTCCAATGTCATCCGGGCACGGTAGGTTAATGGGAAATGCGCGAGGCGGGTGCACCTCTCAAATGACGACTATGCAGAATCGAAAGATGTGAGCTTGCGATTCGCATCACACCCAGTCGCACGTTCTGTCAAATGATGCTGTAGCGCACACCTGCGCCAACCGTCGGCCCATACTATTCGGTGGGCAGAGAAATCGTCGAAAGCCTTGTGATGCCTCACATCAAGGCATATCAGTATGGGGTACGCTTTGCGCTCAACAACACGTCGAACCGTCGACGGGAAGTAAGGATGACGGTAGTCGAACACCGAAAGGATCTCCGGTATCCGCTGGTACGTCAGGCGGCCGGCGAATTTAGGCTGCTGACCGCAGCGGCCGCCTATCCCATTGAGGTCATCAAAGACATCTCGAGTTCGGGAATCCGGGTTTACCTGAATACTTGCTTGGCCGAGCGCCTGCAGGTATCGATCGAATACGTCGAGCCGACTTTAAAGCTTGAACTGAACGGTATGGTGGCCTGGTGCACGGAACTGGAAGAGCGCACCGACGCCGTCGAAACCTACGGTCGTTACATCGTCGGCATCCAGTTGTTCAGCCCTGTCCTTCTAATGGCCATGTCGGGCCTGTATTGATTCGCCTATGGTCCGCGTGGGAACGGCCGACACCCTAACGCTTGGGATACGGGGTCCCGTCCCGATGTACATAGCCCGCGTCGTCCTTGAGGAAACACATGTCGATATCCGGGTACTCCCCCTCGTCATCGGCTGCCTTGCGTGATCCCACTTCCAGTGCCACCGCATCGTGTTTCGACCGATTCTGCAAATGATGCCCATCTTTGACGCCCGCCTTGAACCCCGCACAATCGCCTGCCCGAAGAATTTCCTCGCCGGCGTCGGTCACCAGCACCAGCTCGCCCTCGAGGACATACACAAACTCATCTTCGGCGGTGTGCCAATGCCGCTGACTCGACCAAGCGCCCGCCGGTAGGCGCAGCAAGTTCACCCCGTAGTCCGTAAGACCTGCCGCGTCCCCCAAACGTTGCCGTGCGCGCGCCGCGCACGGCGCATCGAACGGCGCTGGATAGCCCGAGCCGGTAACCACCGGGATCGCTTTCATGTCAATTCGTCTGCTCATCGATGTACTCCGAAGGCTATGCCGAGACGCTGGTAGATTATTACCGGAGGTCAGCACGAAGTGAAGACGCGGGGCAGCGGGCCTCGAGCCCGCTCGTGGCGGCGCTCTCTCTTCCCCGCGTTTGGCTGGTCCGATGCATCTGGCGCGTTTCCGCGGAAACGTCGGCAGCTCGTGCGCCTTGAAGGACCCGGGGAATGACGCCGAATTAACGCAGGTGTCACGATCGCGACCTAGGCTAGCTGGTTTTTAAATCGGGTGGTGTCGACACATGGTTTCCGGGCGACGCGTGAGCACGCTGATATTTCTCCTCCTTGCGGCCTCGCCGAGCATTGGCGCCGCCGCTGAATCGTCCCCGGCGACAGTGCTTGCCGAGAACGACGGCCCCCCTTCAGGCTTGCCTCGGCTAATCGTCGTCGGCAGCACGCCGCTGGGGGGATCAGATTTGAATCGCGACCAAGTCCCGGAGGCCACACGGGTTTTGGGGGAGAGGGACATCAACCGTACCGGAATCCCCACCCTGACCGGCGCCATTCTCGACAATGTGCCCTCCGCGACAGTCAACGACACGGAAGGCAACGTCTTCCAGCCGGATATCCTGTTCCGCGGTTTCACGGCATCGCCCGTGGCCGGCACCCCTGAGGGCCTGGCCGTCTATGTGAATGGCGCTCGCTTCAACGATGCGTTCGGCGACACGGTGAACTGGGACCTGATTCCGCCCTCGGCGATCGAGTCGGTCAATCTGGAGGCAGCAAACCCGGTCTTCGGCCTGAACGCGCTCGGCGGCTCCGTGAACATTCGGCTCAAGAACGGATTTACCAGTCAGACGCTAAATGTAACGGCCTACGGCGGTTCTTACGGCCGCGAGGCCGGTATCTTCGAATTCGGCCGGCAGTACGGTGCGTTCGCGGTTTATTCGGTCGCCGATGTCACGCACGACAACGGTTTTCGCCAGACCAGCACTTCGAATCTGTACCGGCTCTTCACGGACCTTGGGTGGCGTAGCGGGCGCGGCGAGTTGCATCTGGGTATCAGCGCCGCGCATGACACCCTCGGCAACCCCGGTGCCACCCCGGTCCAAGCGCTGGACGCGAACATCTCCAGCATCTTTACGGCGCCTAACGTGGTCGACAATACCTATCTGGGCTTCAACCTGAACGGCAGTTACAAGCTAGGCGAGGCCACCGCGATTCAAGCCGTCGCGTACTTTCAAACGCTCAACCAGGTCGTGCCCAACGGCATTACCGAAGAGGTGGCTCCCTGCGGCGACGGCACGGGCCTTCTGTGCACGGCGGATGGCAACGTCGTGACGGGTCTCAATGGCCAGCGGGTGACTGACTTTCTGAATGGCGCCACCTACTCGGGTTTGAGTGTGCAGCAACTGAACAGTCATGCGTATGGAGTCTCGGTCCAGGCCACCGATGTTGCACCCCTCGCGAGCCACGCCAACTACCTCGTGGGAGGCGTGAGCTTCGACGGCTCCAACAGTGTCTTTGCGGGTGTGCAGGAACTCGGCGGTTTCGATCCTTACACCCGCGAATTCCTGGGTCCGGGCGTCGTCCAGGACCAGCCGGACGAAGGGGTAAATCCGGTGCGAGTGCGCAGCGTCACGCACTTCTACGGATTGTCCGCGACCGATGTTCTGAGCCTTGCTCCCAATCTCGACTTGACTGTCGCCGGCCGTTTCAACGACGCGCAAATCACGCTGGAAGACCAGCTCGGGGGTCCGGTCAACGGTCAGCACACCTACAACCGGTTCAATCCCAGCGTGGGACTCAGCTACCGCTTCGCACCCTTGCTCCAATTTTACGGCAACTTTTCGCAAACCAACCGAGCCCCGACCCCGCAGGAACTGTCCTGCGCCAGCGCCGCAGCGCCCTGCAGTCTCTTGAACTTCTTCGTCGGAGACCCGAATCTGCGCCAGGTGGTGGCGCATACCTATGAGGTCGGTCTGCGCGGCCACACAGGTGAGCCGGCTGACGGGCGGGTGAGCTGGAATGTGGATGCGTACCACACCCTGAATACCGACGACATCATCTACGAGACCACTGTTTACAATCCCAATCTTGCTTTTTACACCAATGCAGGGCGGACTTTGCGTCGGGGCGTGGAGGCGAGTCTGCGCTATGACGGCGAGCGCGTGCACGTCAAGCTGGGCTACGCATTCACCGACGCGACGTTCCGGACGCCGGTGCTCTTGAACAGTGGGAATAATCCGGCGGCCAACCCCGACGGCCAGGAACAGGTGCTGCCGGGAGACCGCATTCCCGGCATCCCGCGGCATCGCTTCAATCTCGTGCTGGATTACTCGGTGACTGACCGCTTCAGCGTGGGCGCCTCCGCCGTCGCGCAAAGCAACGCCTACCGATTCGGCGACGAAGCCAATGTGACTCAGCCTCTCGGCGGACATACCGTGGTCGACCTGAATGCCGCCTTCCGTCCCGGCGATCGCATCACGTTGTTCGCCGTGGTCAACAATGCGTTCGATAAGCGCTATTACACCTATGGCTCATTTGGCCCTGTGGGCGACGTCCCATGGCCGAGCGTTCCCGCGGGAGTGAGCGACACGCGTACCGCCAGCCCTGGAACGCCCATCACCATTTATGGCGGCATGCGGCTTAGCTTCTAGGAAATTCCGGCGCCGCTCTTGTTATAAATTATTCACATAACTGTCACCGGTGAATCCGATCGGAGTGCTAATTTTCCATAAGGAGCCAGCGATACGGAATGTCTCGTAAACGCCAGTTCATCAGCTGGTGCATCCAAGCACGCCACGCAACTCGATACGGTGCCGAGCGGCGACGAAAAAGTTAAAGGAGTTAACCGTGAAGTTATCGTCTCAAAATCATTTGATCGCCGCGTTGTTCGGGGTAGCGATCGCAGCGTCCGGGTCGGCCATCGCCACTGACACTACGCGAACCGTGGGCCCGCAAACAGACGGTTCGATCGTCGCGTCGGACAATCAGCTGCTGACGCCGGCCGGCACGCTGGTCCAACTGGGCTCGCCCGTTCGCGCGAAGGCAGTGGCCGTCAACCCAAACCATCAGACCAAGACCGCTGCTGTGCTGCTGATGAGCGCCGACGCGCCCATCGTCGTGTTCAACACGGTGACCGGCGACGTGGTGCAGCGCTACATCCCCTCCACAGTAGGAACAACGGGCACCTTCTCCAGCAACAGCTCGGGCTCCTTTACCGGCATCACCTACTCTGCCGACGGCTCCAAGCTGCTGTTCAGCCAGGACAACAACTTCGTCGCGGTGGCCAACGTCGACCCGACCTCGGGCGAACTCACACCGGCCTTCAGTGTGTCGCTGCCCTCGCCACCGGCCAACCCGTTGCTGTTCAACAGCTTCTCGGCCAATCCCGGCGGCATCGCGGTCGCCGGCTCGATCGGTCTCGTGGCGCTGAACGCGAACAACACGCTCGGGGTGATCAACCTCGGTAACGCTACGCTGACATCGCAAATTCCGGTCGGTAATGCGCCGAACAGCGTCGTGGTCAAGGGCAAATTCGCCTATGTGAGCAACGAGGGCGGGCGTCCCGCGACCGCCTCCGACTTCACCAATCTGTCCGACGGTACACCTATCGTCGTCGATCGCACCAATGCCTCGGCGATTTCCGGCACGGTCTCGGTTGTCGACATCCAGGCCGGCCAGGTGGTCAAGACCATCAACGTCGGCCTGCATCCCGCCGGCATGGTGCTGTCCGGCCGGATGCTCTACGTCGCTAACGCCTACGACGACACCCTGTCGGTCATCGACACCGACCTCAATAAGGTCGTGCAAACGATCAGCATCGGAATTCCCATCGAAGGTGGCGCGTTCGGCGCCGGCGTGAACGGTATCGCCATTGCCGACGGCGTCGGGTACGTCACGCTCGGGCAATCCAACGCCATCGCGGTGGTCAATCTCGCGGCCGGCGCGCGCGACCGCGAGGGTGGCGCTCACGAGAGCGAGGGTGACGCGCACGATCCCGTCTTGGGCTACATCCCGACCGCCTATTTCCCGACCACCATCGCCTACGACGAAGCTCACCACGTGCTCATCGTCTCGGACGACAAGGGTTTGGGGGCTCAGGGCTCGATCGGCACCGCGCATGGCGTGTCGGCCTTCAACACCCACCACGATACCGGCGTGGTCAGTCTGATTCCGCTGCCCTCGGCCTCCGAGCTGCGGAAGATGACCAAGCAGGTCATCAGCAACAACCATTGGGACTCGCCAGATACCCACGTCGGGCCGCGCCACGTCGATCGGAACGCGGCGCCCGTCGCGATACCGGCCCATATCGGCGAGCCGTCACTCATCAAGCATGTATTTCTGATCATCAAAGAGAACCGAACCTACGATCAGATGCTCGGCGATTTGCCGCAGGGCAATGGCGACCCGAGCCTGGCCGTGTTCGCCGCCAATGTGCCTAACCAGCATGCTCTGGTACAGCGCTTTCCGCTCCTCGATAACCTATACGCGCCCAGCCGCCAATCGGCCGACGGGCATCCGTGGATCGTCTCGTCGGGCTCGTTCTACTCCAACGACGTTCTCTCGCCCGACTGGATCCGCAGCTACCCGGGCGGCAACAGCAATGACGCCTTGACCTACACGCCCAAGGGTTTCATTTGGTCGGAGGCCATCAGGAAGGGCCTCAACGTGAAGATGTACGGCGAGTGGAGCGCGGGCTACACCATCGCGCCGAAGCCGAATGGTGGCAGCTATAGCTGGGCCGATTTCTATAACACGGCTCTCTTCAAAGAGAGCGGCGGCACCCAGGGCGCCAACATCGTGCCCGACAATTCCGACACCGAATCAACCGCCGTCCCGTCAGCGGCCGCGGTCCTCGATCCGCATTTCCCGTCCTTTAACCTCGGCATTCCTGACCAGTACCGTGTCGACTACTACCTCCCGATCTTCCAGAATCAGGATGCCACCGGCACTGTGCCTGCCCTGACGATCATGTGGCTGCCCGACGATCACACCAACGGCACGACCAGCGGCGACCCGCTTCCCGCAAACTATCAGGCCGATAACGACCTGGCGCTCGGCCGGATCGTGGAGGCCGTCAGCCACAGCAGCGTCTGGGGCACCAGCGCGATCTTCGTCGAGGAAGACGACGCGCAGGACGGCGTCGACCACGTCGACGGTCACCGTCAGCCGGTTTACATCATCAGTCCCTACACCGTCGCCCCGCAGTCGCCGGGCGTGGGTCAGGTCATTCACACCACTTACACGGCGGAGAACATCAACCGCACCATCGAGAATATCCTCGGCCTCGCGCCGCTGACCCAGTTCGACCTTACCGTCCCGCCGATGTTCGACTGCTTCCAGAACACGCCGAACTTCGCGCCGTTCACTCACGTTGCAGCAACCACGCCGCTGAATATCGGGCCCGGCAACGTGCCCATCCCGGGTACGGGTCCTGCCAGCTACGCGAAGATGACGCCCATGCAGAAGGCTTGGAATCTGGCGTCCAACAAAATGACCAAAGGCAAGGAAGGCAAGGCCGATTCAGTTGACGAAAACTTCCTCAACCACGTGATCTGGTACTCCGCTACCGATTGGAAGCGTCCCTATCCGGGCGACGCCAAGATCCTAGGGCCGGCCGTTTTCGTTAGAGCCGCGGCGCACAAGACCCAAGCCATCGACGACTGAAATTCTCAGACACCGCCTTGATGGAATGAAGCCTTGATGGAATGAAAGAGAGGCCGGGCGCGAAAGCGCCCGGCTTTATGGTGAGTCCAGCTTTACCGCGGTGCGCCCCGGCTGGGGTGCGGTTGGCGTGCACTCACTTCGGCAACCCGGCGACTCGCGGCCGGAGAATGGTCAGTGCCACCGAAAGTGCCAGAAGGGCAATCATATAGCCGGCGGCGACGATCAGGACCAGGGGTGGACCTAAGCCCAGCTTCGCGCCGAATACATGCGTATCGGCAAGCGCCACCGCGGTGGGACCAAGACCGGCACCGAGCGCCACGTTGAGGAAGAAACTCACCGACATGGCGAGCCCTCGGGAGCGATTGGGCACCACGTCGAGGATGGCGGAAAAGCCGACCGCGGTGACGATACCTGACAACGCGAAGTACAGCGGCACGCCGGCCATTACCCGCATGAACGTGGATGAATTCATCAATAGAGATACCGGCAGGATCAAGAGGCCGGAAAACAGACATACACGCAGCTTGCGCGACCATCCGCCGCGGACGCCGGCGCGGTCGGCCAGCACGCCGCCAACCAGCACGCCACCGCCGAATCCCACGGTGAGCAGCAATCCCAATTCAAGGCCGACCCGGGCGGGATCTGCGCCGAAGTCTCGGATCAGAAGGGTGGGTGCCCATGCGCCCACGGCATTGTCGACGAATGAAGCCGATGCCAACACCAAATAGATCGGGACTACGCGTGCCCAAGTCGCCGCGTGCGAGGCATTGACCTGCGCTGCGCCGGCTGCCGCCGAGGCGGCCTCCGTGGCGCGGCGAACAGGTTCGCGAATGAGCAGAATCGCCAGGGCCCACAACAGTCCCGGCGCTCCAATGACCAGCAACACCATGCGCCAGGGCGGCTGTGCGGCGAGGGGCGTGCCGGTCAAAGTCCCGAACTCGATGGCGTGCAGGACGCCGCCGCCAATCAGAATCGCCGCACCGTTGCCCATAGCGATGCCGCTGAGAAAAAATCCGACCGCGGTTCCGCGACGCGACGGCGGAAAATAATCGCTGATGAGCGATATCGCAGCGGGAGAAAGCGCGGCCTCGCCCAGTCCCACCACGATGCGGCTCGCGAAGATTTCATTGAAGTCGTGCGACAGCCCACATGCGATGGTGCCCAAACTCCAGACGAGGACACCGGCGAATATGAGATTGCGGCGCGAGATGCGGTCCGCCAGGAAACCTAAGGGGACTCCGGCAATTCCGTAGACCACGGCGAACGCCGTACCCAAAAGCAGGCTGATCTGCGTGTCGCTGATCCCGAGATCGCCGCGGATCGGATCGACCAGCAGGCTCAGGACCTGACGGTCGGTATATGACAGAACCGCGGTCGCAATCAGTATCGCGACGACGGTCCATGCATACGGACGACTCGGGTAGTCGGTGGTCATTGCGTCAAAACTTGAAGTTGAGGTCGGCTCCAAGGGTTCGAGGCTGGTTGGTCGTCACCCGGTTGAGTATCGATATGTTGGCCGAGAGCGCGCCGGTATCGCTGAGCAAGGCCAATTTGTTGGTGGCATTGTCGATGAAGAGCATGGCGGTCCATCGGGCCGCCTCCACGCCCAAGCGCGCTCCCACCAGATCATAGGACGGCAGCGTATTGCGGGTGTAGGTAATGTCCTGAATGGAGCCGACATAGCTATTGGTCGCCCGCGCAACGAGATTCATCGAATTCGGCAATGGATACTTGTACGACAAGCTCGTGCTGGCGGTGACCTCGGGGACATCCAACAGGCGCTGTCCAGCGACCACGCCGGCACTCGCCAGAGTGGTGGAGTTGGTCGCGTGTGTGTAGCCCCCATTTTGCGAGAGCACCAATCCCGGCATCAGGATCACGGCCACTTCCAGTTCAGCGCCGTAGATCTTTGCCTTACCCGCGTTCGTGGTGAATTTGAATCCGCAGCCCGGCGCGACTTGTTGTTGGATGTTCGACCAGTCCTCGTAGTACACGTCGCCGTCGATGGAAACGCGCGAGTTCACCATCTTGGCTTTCTCACCGAGTTCGTAACTCCACACGCTGTCCGGGCCGAACTGACCGGGGGCAACCGGGCAGGGGCTCGGAATCGGCGAATTGGGACCACCGGGACGAAAGCCCTTGGATGCGGTGCCGTAAATAGTCAGATCGTCGGTGGGCACGTAGGCGAGATTGAACTTCGGGGTGACGCCGGAGTTCTGCGCCCTTCCGAACAGGGTGTCGCTGGTGCCGTTGGCCGATACCCCGCTCACGCTGGTGGCCGAGTCGCTGTGGTAAGTGAAATAACGCAACCCCACCGTCGCTTTCAAATGATCGGGTAACTGATAGGACGACTCGCCGAACAACGCGTATTGATCGACCCCGAGCAGGCGATGATTGTCGGCAAGGTTGTCGGTGCCGAACAGTGCGGTAAATCCTTCGTAAAACGAATAAACGTGCGACGTCGCGTGAAAACCGCTGTAGTAACCGCCAACCAGCCATTGCAGAGCGCCATCGCCGGTCGACGCGACGCGCAACTCTTCGCTGAACTGGCGAGTGTAGTCGTTCTCGGAAATCGACCCGGCGCCCAGGCCGCCGTCGGCAGTGGAAAACGGAAAGCTCGCGGACGGACCGAAGAAGCCGCCGATGTAGTCCTGCATCGCTTCCGAAATGTCCTGCGTTTGGAACTGCGTTCGATTCCAGTCCGAGGTCGCCGAGACCACTTGGAAATCATCAAAATTATATTTGACCGTCAGGTTATACAGATTGAACGTGTCGTTGAACGGCTCGGCGACATCGAAGGGCTGGTAGTGCGCTTCGCTGCCGGGCGGCACATCGATGGTATTCGGTGCGCCCTGGCCGATGCGCTGATACATCACGCCTGCCGTGACGCTCAGGCGATCGGTGGGCGTGACGAGAAGGGCCGCGCGTCCGCCCCGCAACGTTTCCCAGTTTGCCCGGCGATATTCGCCGGTCACCGGAGCCGCCGCTACATTTCCGCGCGTGGTGCTGTTGTTGGTCTCGAGCGGAAACGGGCTCACCACCGTTCGATCGATCCAGCCTTCGAGGTATTTGTCGGTGACGACCACCCGCAGTGCCGCCAAATCCTGCACGATGGGGACGTTGATCATCCCGTTCTCGGTGTGATTGAAGCCGCCGCCGTTGAATGTTCCCGAACCCATACCCTCGACATCGGCGGAAAAATTCTTTGTATCCGGTGGGTTGGTGACGAGCTTGATGGTTCCTCCCATGGATCCGGAGCCATATAGCGTGCCCTGCGGTCCACGCAGGATCTCAATACGGTTGAGATCGAAAAGATTCGGATCGATGACGACTTTTCCATTCTGGGCCATCGCCGGAGGCGTCAGAGCGGTTTCGTCAAGGTAGAAGCCGACGGTGGGCGACTCGCCGCCGGTCGAGGTCAAGCCGCGCATTTCAAATTCGGTCTGGCCCGGGCCGGAAGTCTTGAACGAGAGGCCGGGAACTTCCTGCGCGACTGACGTCAGATCCGCGATACCTTGAGCTTGCAGATCCGCTCCGCTAAAGACCGTCATGCTAATCGGCGTCTTTTGTACCGTGGACTCGCGCTTCTCGGCGGTGACGACGATTTCTCCCAGATCCTCATTCGGCGGCGCGAGCTGTGCCCATGCCGGGGTGGTCACTGCCGTGCAACATCCCAAAGCCGTGAGCGCTAGACTCACGCGGTATTCCCTAGTCATTTCGGCACCCTTATTATTTCAGTAGGTCAAAATTCATGGCGACGCATTCAATTCGTATTTCATGATCCGGCCATGCACGCCGGTGCGATCGCGCTCCAGTTCGTAGATGTCGCCCGCGGGTCCGCGGCGCCGATCGGTGACGCTCGCGATCATCGACAGCTCATCGGGGCGCAGCCGCAGCGTTCCAATCTGTTCGTGGGCGACGAGATGTGACGTGTTGACGGCACCCACGATTACCGCACCGACTTGATCGCGGTCGAGCACTGCTCGCGAGGCGACGGAAGCGATATCGGTGTGGTGCGCCACAGCGATGCAACTCAGCACGCTGAGCAATTCCTGGAAAAGATCCCAGCCGCCGAAGTCATCGATGATGGGCTTGTACTTGATGAGTGAACGATTGCCCAAGTCAGGCTGCGGGGCAGGTCTTCCCAGCCATCGCTCGGATACGAACCCGCCACAGACAGTGCCGTAGCAGAGCAGCGCGATATTCCGAGATCGGCAATATTCCACCATGTTGTGACGAGCGCGATCATCCACGAGCGAGTACTGAATCTGGTGAGACGCAATGGGTATTCCGGCGTCGACCAGTTCTGCGAGATGCGGCGTGTCGAAATTCGTGAGTCCAATGTGCGCGATCTTCCCCGCGCGGCGCAGCCGATCGAGTTCGTTTGCCGTTTCGACATAGCGCGGGATGGTAAAGTCCCACCAGTGGAATTGAACCAGGTCGAGTCGCTCCATGCCGAGGCGCGTCAGCGATCGATCGATGATGGTTTCGACATAGCCGCGATCCACGGTGCGAAGATCGGAGAGGTCGGGAACAAACTTGGTGTGGACCTGCACGTTCTTGGCATGCGTCGGATAGGCTTGGCGGAAGCTGCCGATCAGCGATTCGACCCCGGTATAAATATCCGCGCAATCGAAAGTCGTGATCCCGGCGTCGACGAATGTCGACATGTCTTTTCGTGCTTGGTTCGGGTCGACGTCGGATCCATGATCGCCGGCCAAGTGCCAGCCGCCTTTGATTACCCTCGAAATCGAATAGCCCTCGGATAAGCTAAACCGCGGGATCATGGCGGATTCTCTCCGAGCGACGTTGCGGTAACAGTCGAACGGGTAAAGCGGCGCCGTGCCGTGCGCGTGATTCGAAAACGTGTCAGGCAATTAGGGTCGGGGCACGCGACCTCTGCGTCGGTGGACATCCAATCGTTCGGATCGGTCACCCGCTGTTTGGCCGGCAGTAGGGGCAGCAATGCCGCCAGGGAATAAATGGAAAAGCCTTGGCCCGGCGGAAGTTTCAGCATCTCGCCATGCAGCTCGAAATAGTCGCCCAGTTTGGCGCCGCAATAAATCGTTTCGCCCGCCGGCCCGACGACTTCGACACGCAGGTCGTAGAGCTCGAATTCGGCGGAACCCGACCCGGCGGGGGCTGTCACGCCGCTCCGCCCCGAGCCTGCCACAGCGACTCATCATTCATCACCAGATCGAACGCACGGCCAATGTCGGCTTCCAATGCCGCGCGCGCCGCTGTGCCGTCGCCGCGCGACAGCGCGTCGAGGATGTCGACGTGGAAATTGGTACCTCGTCCGTCGCCGCCGTCGAACCGCTCAGACGCGGCGCGCAAGTACGGTCCAAACTGAAGCCACAGGCTTTCGATGATGGGCAGTAGGACGGCAGAGCCCGACTGACGGTAAATGGCGAAATGAAACGCGCGATTCTGTCGCGCGCTGGCTTCGGAGACGTGCTCCTCGTCGGTCTCGCTCTGCGCCTGAATGAGCTGCTCGAGGAGGGTCAATGATTCGGCGGTCATGTTCGAGGCCGCGCGCGAAATGGCCAATCCCTCGATGGCAAACCGCGTTTCCCGCAAGTCCTGCAACGCACTCTTCGACAAGGCCGGCACGCGAACAGTCCGGCTCGGCAATGTCTCGAGCGCGCGCTCAACCGCGAGCCGGTTCAGCGCCTCGCGAACGGGCATCGCGCTGGTGCCAAACGCCTTAGCCAGTTCGGCGATCTTCAGCTTTTGGCCCGGCTCGAAGCCGCCCCGCATCAATTGATCGCGAAGCGCCGCGTAGACGCGCTCCTGCACAGTTTCGCGGGCGATTCGCACCAATCCGAGGGGGGAGCGATCTGTCATCCATGCATTTCCTGATATGTGATCACAGATTTATAATCAAAAATCAATGATTGCGCAAGCGATTTGGAATTTCGAGTGATTGCCGCGTTTGAGGGGCCAGCACGAGGGCGAGGCCACTGGCGACTCTGGGGTGGCTATATCCAAGACTGGGGCGGCTAATGCCCAAGACTGGGTGGCCAATACCCAATGGTCCCAACCAGTTACCGGGTTGAGATTACTTGCGCTGAGCTACGTTGCCTTGAGACTAATAGAGGGGGGCGCCGGCGCCGGCGTGCCTTGCCACCCGGGTCCCGATGGAGCGCTTCGTTTTCTGCAAACTTGTCGAAATAGCGAACCAGCATTTCACACACCTCGGCAGTGATCTGCGCCGCATCGAGATTGGGGTTGTCGAGGACCATTTCGGTGGCCGAATACATGACTTCGGTCGAGATCCGCGTTGCCAAGCGCAGTTGACCTTCGACTTTCGCCTTAAATGCTCGAGCGCCTGGCGGACCTTCCCTGCAACCATTTAAAGTAATGTCGAGTCCGAAACGGGAGCAACCAATGTCGATGGATCCACGCGAAACCCTCAGTGTGACCAGAATGAGTGCCATTCAGATCGCGGCCGTAGCGATTACGATTGGACTCAATGCGCTCGACGGCTTCGACGTGCTCGCGATCAGCTTCGCATCGCCGGGCATCGCGCGCGAGTGGGGTATCGACCGTGCGGCGTTGGGCTTCGTGCTCTCCATGGAACTGATCGGCATGGGCTTGGGTTCCATGCTGCTGGGCGGTGTTGCCGACAGGTTCGGGCGCCGACGCACCTTGCTGGGCTGTCTCGTGGTCATGACCTTGGGAATGATCATGGCGACCCGCGCCAAAGGCGTATACGACCTCTCGATATGGCGCGTTTTCACCGGTCTTGGCATTGGCGGAATGTTGGCGGCGACCAATGCCGTCGCCGCTGAGCTCTCCAATGACCGCCGTCGCAGCTTGAACGTTTCCTTAATGGCGATCGGCTATCCAATCGGCGCCGTGGTCGGCGGATCCATCGCCGCGTCATTGCTGAAGCAAGGCAACTGGCGTGTCGTGTTCCAATTCGGCGCCGCCGCAACGGCGCTGTTCATTCCGTTGGTATTGTGGCTGGTGCCGGAATCCATTGCTTGGTTATGCCAGCGTCAACCCGCGGGCGCCCTCACCAGCATCAACCGCAGCTTGGTTCGCATGGGCCACAAGCCGATCGCGGCCTTGCCCTCGGTGTCTGCCGAAGCACGCACGCGCTCGGTAGGGGATATTTTCAGCCCGCGGTTGCTTCGTGTGACGATTTTGGTGACGGTGGCTTACTTTCTCCACATCACGACGTTCTACTTCATTCTGAAGTGGGTGCCCAAGATCGTCGTCGACATGGGTTTCACGCCGTCTTCCGCGGCAGGTGTCTTGGTGTGGGCCAATGTGGGCGGCGCGTCGGGCGGCGCAGTGCTGGGGCTTTTGTCGCAACGTTTCGGCTTGAAGCACCTCACCATGCTGGTGCTGGTGCTGTCGACCATCATGGTGGCTTGGTTCGGCCGAGGACAAGCTGATCTCGCGCAGTTGTCGCTGGTGTGCGCCGTCACGGGCTTCTGCACCAACGCCGGCGTGGTCGGTCTGTACGGCATTCTTGCGCAGGCGTTTCCGACCTACGTTCGCGCCACCGGCACGGGATTTGCCATCGGGATAGGCCGTGCGGGGGCGATGCTGGCGCCGATCATTGCCGGCTATCTTTTCCGCGGCGGCTACAGCCTACAATTCGTTGCCATTGCGATGAGCGCGGGGTCATTGGTTGGCGCTGTCGCGCTGTGGATGCTGCCGCTCAATTCGCCGCCTGCCCGGACCATCCAAGGAGCGCCGGCCACGGCTTTATAGGGCAGGGGCGCGGGGCACTCGCCGCGGGCGCACCGCCATCAGCCCCAGCACAATCGAGCCGAGATGCGCGCCCAAATATTGGGCCCGAGCTCATCAACGACGCACCCGGCAGTGCCTCGGAAATGTATTGGCAATGTGGCTGATATGCCGGGTTGGGTTCTCGTCCCGTACGGACGGATAAAGTGGACCGTTAGCACAATGCCCAAGCTACTATGGGACATCATGTCAGACCGGCGAGAAAAAATAGTAGAACCGGCTAATCCGGACGGAGCGGGAATCGATGAGGCGGCCGACGAGGCGGCCTATATCGGCGAGATCGATGAGATCCTCGGTTTCCACATCCGATTGGCGCATGGCACGGCTTATCGGCACTTCATGCAGTCCTTCAAGTTTCTGCACATGACCCAGAAACAAGTGTCTGTGCTGTGGCTGGTATCCGATCACCCTGGCATTGCGCAGGCGGATTTGGCCAAGCGGCTGCAACTGGACCGTGCGACCGTCATGGCGATAGTCAATCGGCTGGCCAAGCGTAAATTCCTGGTCAGAGGCGAGTCCGCGACGGACGGCCGGAAGCAAACCCTCAAGTTGCTGCCGACGGGAGCCAAGGCATTGCAGGATGCGAAGCGCGCGATTCGTGCGCATGAGAAATGGCTCAAGGGCCGTTTCACCGCCAAAGAGCTGAAGACGCTGATCGCACTGCTGCGCAAGATCCACGGCTGACGCCAAGCAGCTCCGCGGTGGGACAGTACCGCCGGATCGCGAGACTTACCGCGATCTATGCGGCGTCGCGGGCTTGCGCTCGGGAAAAGGCCGGCCGCGCGACAACCCGCTTGGCATAAGCGTCGATGAGAGTGGATCTCGGTAGCAGGGGGCTTTGCCCGACCATTGCAAACGTCGTTCCATAGAGCACGTCCGCCGCGCTGAAGTGCTCACCCAGCAGGTAGGGTCCCGGGGACAGCGCCTTGACGATGGAGGCCATCGCTTCTTCCACCGGAACCCAACCGGCCGTGACTCGGACTACGTCTACATTCTGGAACTTGGACATGAGCGCCGGCTCGAAGACACCGGTGTAATAACACAACCACGACAGGTATGCGCCCCGTTTGGGATCGCCGACCAAGGGCCCCAAGCGGTTCTTCGGGAATCTGTCGGTCAGATAAAGCGCGATGGCCGGGGATTCGAACACGATGACGCCATCGTCGGAAATGGCCGGTACCTTGCCGTTGGGGTGAGGGTTGGAAGGGTCCACGATGCCGGTGCCGTCATGGCTTTGCGTCGTGACGCGCTTGATCTCATAGGGCGCTTCCAGTTCCTCCAGCAAGAAAATGAAGCGCGTCGACCGCGTCTTCCCGCGGTGGAACAAGGTAATCATGTCGACCTCTCCTTGCGTAGCAACGACTCCCCGGCAGATTTTGCCACGGAAGCACCGGTGGGTGCCACGGAACTACCGGCAGTAGGCATCCTTCATGCGTACATGGCTGCCCGGGTGTGCTGTTCGGCAAACTTGGCGGTCGCGGCCAGCGAGGCGAAGGTGAAAAAATGCACACCCTGAATGCCCAATCCCGTGTCGGTCGCCTGCGCATGCGCCACTTCGGCAAGCAATTCCTCCGGTGTGTCGCCGGCGATCATACCGCGCGTACCCGGCCGTTCTTTCAGCGCTCGGATGGATGCACCGACGCCGCATATCATCGCGTACTTGAGAAGCGAACCGCGGCTGGCGGGTCCGGCGACGCCTACGCGCAGCGGAACCGTCACCCCCTCGGAGCGAATCTGTTTGGCCATTGCAATAATGGGCGCCGGCTCGAAGCAGAACTGGCTGACCAACGTCACGTCGAGATCGGCCTGCGCGGCCACCGCGAGTTTCGCGGCGCGTGCGGCCACGATATCCGCTGCGGGGATGCGCGGGTGGCCTTCCGGATACCAGCTGAGGTAGACCTTGTGGATTCCATGTTTACTCAGAATCCCGGTTTCTAGAAGTTGCTGGCTGGATTTGAAATCGCCCGCGGGTTGGTCGCGGTCGCCCGCCAAAATCAATGCACGATCAACGCCCGCCTCGTTGGTGAGCCGCCCCAGAAGGGCATCGAGCTCGCCGACATTTTTGATGTTGCGTGCAACTATATGGGGCACCGGCGTAAGGCCGGCGCGTTTTAGTTGCGCTGCAGCGAGTACTTGACGATCGCTGGTGTCGGACGGCAACGAGGCGATGAAGACCTCGGAACCCGGCCGCATCATGCCGATGGCGGCGTCGATGGATTTACGGTCACCGGAGGTGACCTCCGCGGAGTAGTTGCGGAGCAGCTCCGCAAGCTGGAGCGTCGGCCGTGTCGTTTTGTCGCTTAACACTTTTTTTTCATCCCCATATTGCGCAGCGCGGTCGCGAGCCGGGTGCCCCCCAAGGCCTCGCGATGATTGTATGTTACGCATACAATATTTATATGCAACACCTTCGATTATGCTAGCCTCCGAAAAAGCGGCGCCGGTCCGTCCGTGCGCCTTCGGAATTGACTTAACGCTTGCTTCAAAGAGGGGGGTTACGACATGAAACCACGTAGTCTGGAAGAGGTTCTCAAGGCCGCGGGCAATACGGTGGACATGCTGCGCAATTCGCAGCTGGGCGCCTATGTATATCCGGTGGTCGCGCCGGAATTTTCGAATTGGCGCGATGAGCAGCAGGCCTGGGCCGAAACGGCGGTGCTGTTCGATCAGTCGCACCACATGGTGAATCTGTTCATCGAAGGTCCGGACGCGACCAAGCTGTTGTCGTACCTGGCCATCAACAGTTTCGCGGGATTCGACATCAACAAGGCGAAGCAATTCGTGCCGTGCAACTATGACGGCCAGGTCATCGGCGACGGGATTCTTTTCCATACCGAAGCCGATAAATATGTCTTCGTGGGACGCGCACCGTCGGCGAACTGGATCATGTTCCACGCCGAGAAGGGCGGATACGACGTCAGTATCGTCGAGGACGATCGCTCGCCATCGCGCCCGATGGGCAAGCCCGTGATGCGCAAGTTCTATCGCTTCCAGATCCAGGGCCCGAACGCGAAGGGCATCATCGAAAAGCTCAACGGCGGCCCGCTCCCCGATATCAAGTTCTTCAATATGGGCTTCATCAACATTGCCGGCCGGAAGGTCAATGCATTGCGGCACGGCATGGCCGGCGCCCCGGGCCTCGAGATTTGGGGGCCGTATTCGGAAGGCGACGAAGTCCGCGGCGCGATTCTCGAAGCCGGAAAGGATTTCGGTCTGCGGCAAGTGGGTTCGCGCGCGTACGCAACGAATACCCTCGAATCCGGCTGGATTCCTTCTCCGCTCCCCGCGGTGTATACGGGCGAGAAGATGAAGGCGTATCGAGAATGGCTGCCCGCCGGCGGCTATGAAGCCACGGGTACCCTGGGCGGCAGCTTCGTGTCGAAGGAGATCGAGGACTACTATCTCAATCCGTACGAACTGGGTTACGGCCCGTTCGTGAAGTTCGACCACGACTTCATCGGCCGCGACGCACTCGAGAAACTGGACAAGTCCGCGCAGCGCAAAAAAGTGACGCTGGCGTGGAATGGCGATGACGTGGGCAAGGTATTCGCCTCGTTGTTCCATCCCGGCGCGCCGCATTACAAGTACATCGACCTGCCGCTATCCAACTATGCATCGTCCAATTACGATCGCCTGATGGTCGGCGACAAGTTCGTGGGTTTTTCGATGTTCACCGGCTGCAGCTACAACGAGCGTTCCATGTTGTCGCTCGCGACCGTGGATCAGGATGTGAAGATCGGCAACGAAGTGAAAGTGGTGTGGGGCGAGGAGGGCGGCGGCACCAAGAAGACCACGGTCGAACCGCATCAGCAAATTGAAATCCGTGCCATCGTCAGCCCGGTTCCCTACTCGAAGGTTGCGCGTGAAGCGTATGCCGAGGGTTGGCGCACCGGCAAGGGCTGACTACGGGTAGAGTTGACGCCGTTCGTATCCGTCTCGAGGTCGGGGGCCATGCGAAAACGTGGGCCCCCTTCCCACGAAATCGTGTCTAGCCGCGCCGTCCGGGAGATATCACAACTAGGGGCAGCCTAAGTCGGGTGCCGGACCTCGAGCCATGCCGCATCTATCGCGAACGAGTGCCCTTGAGTCACCGCGAAATATTCGCGAGCTTCCGACGGCAACTCGTCGAACACCAGCCGCAGGGCTTCTATGCGGGGACGTGACGTTCCAATGCGCGCCACCCAGCTGTTGAATTCCATCGGCAGTTTCCAACGATGGACGGTGGGTTCGGAAAAATTGGCTGAGTCGAACATCGCGCGCCATTCGGACTCGCGATAGTTACGGACATGCGAGAGGTCGCGCAGTACTTCGACGGTCTGAAGGACGGTGTCCATGAGTGGGTTCTCGGGCGCGAGTACGTCGATGACGACCATAGTTCCGCCGGGCTTCAAAACGCGGGCGGCTTCGTGGACGGCCCGACGCACATCGAGCCAATGGTGGGCGGAATAGCGCGTCACGACCAGGTCGAAGCTCGAGTCCGCAAACGCCAACCGTTCGGCGGGACCGGCGCAAGTTTCGATTTGACCATGGCCGCGTGCCGCAGCCTCGGCAGCCACCACTTCGAGCATCTGCGCTGCGAGATCATAGGCAACCACCCGCTTAGGCCCGCCGCGCGCCAGCGCGAAGCTGGCATGGCCGGCGCCGCACCCCAAGTCGAGCGCGCTCGAGACCTGCGAGTTCTGCACGAGATCGGTGAGGCGCTCCAAATCGCCGCCGGTCGCGTGCACGGAACTGGTGAGATATTGCGTGGCCGTTGAGCCGAACTGACGAACCGCTAAATCATGTTGATCCATGAGGCACCGCTTTGTTTGACAGACGCATCGTAGCGCCGTGAGGGCGAGGCTATACTGAGATATTCTCAGCAATAGCTGAAATCCGAAGGGTTGATACAGTCTGATGTCACTCGCCATCGTCTCGCATGGACCGCGGCGTGCTGATCGAGTCTGACGGCTCGTCTCTGGTATGGCGCTGCAATTGCCACGCTCGTCGCAACTGAATATCTGAAGCTACACCCCGCGCTGGCCGCGCCAGTACGTGGGGCCATTCTTGATTGGTTGAGGCAGTAGCGCCGCGCAACTTCGCCTGGAAAGTGCGGCAGAGGCGCTGAAAGGCGAATTCGGCCGCTCTTTCTTGATCCTCCAGCTGACGCTTGCGGCAGGCAGAGTGGGTCAACTTGGGACCTTCGATGTGATTTAGATCGTCGGCCACCATTGCCCGGGACAGTGACGCACGCAATATCGCTACAGTTCCGGGGCCGCGAGGTGCTCGTTAGCGACCGCCATGCCCCCACGCCTTGGAGGACTCGTCGGTCAGTTCGACCTGGTCCAGCGAAGTCTGCTTTTCATAGTGTGGTGCTGTAGCAGGGGCCGACTAGCATTAGTTATCCCCCATCCTCGCCGCGAGCGTCAAGCGAGCAAACTGACCTATTCGTTGCGAAAGTCAGTTAGGGCTCAATGAGCGCCGAATAGCGTCCGAGGAACCGCGGCCGCACTTGCCGCGTAGCCAGCGTCATTCGGGTGCAGGTGATCGCCGCTGTCGAATGCAGGAAGGAATAGTTGCTTCCCGGCGTGATGGAACCTACGATCCACCAAATATTGACCTGGCTTGTGCTCGGCCATTGCAAAAAAGGAACTCCGATGACCACCGGCCGCCGTGAATTTCTGACTGCCGCCATCACGGCTGCGGGTACTGCGGTGACACCCGAGTTATCTCACGCGGGCGTCCATCATGATCACGAGCACCAGGTCGTGCCGACCGATCCCGCCCTGCGAGTCAAGGCACTCGAATCACTGCTGGTTGAAAAGGGGCTGGTGGATCGCGCCGCGCTCGATGCGCTCATCGATACCTATGAACACAAGGTCGGTCCGCGCAACGGAGCACGGGTAGTGGCGCGTGCCTGGTCCGATCCCGCTTACAAGCAGCGCTTACTGAGTAACCCGGACTCTGCTATTTCCGAGCTGGGATATGGCGGTCTGCAGGGCGAGCACATGGTGGTGGTGGAAAACACCTCAAAGGTGCATAACCTCGTTGTCTGCACCCTGTGCTCCTGTTATCCGTGGCCGGTCCTCGGCCTGCCACCGGTCTGGTATAAGTCCGCGTCCTACCGTTCGCGGGCGGTGATTGACCCGCGCGGCGTTCTGAGAGAATTCGGGCTTGAGCTCAAAGAGAGCGTCGAGCTGCGGGTATGGGATAGTACGGCTGAGCTGCGATATCTGGTACTTCCGGAGCGGCCTGCGAACACTGAAGGATTGAGCGAAGAGCCACTGGCTGCCCTCGTTACCCGCGACGCGATGATCGGTGTGAGGAAGATCGCGACGCCGCTCCAAGGAGATCGCGCATGAATGGCGTACATGATTTGGGGGGTATGCATGGGATGGGTGCGATTCAGGAGGACAAAGAGGAACCCGTGTTTCACGCGCCATGGGAGGCGCGAGCGTACGCCGTGACCCGAGCCATGGGAGGATGGCGCATGTGGAGCCTAGACGCTGCCCGTTATCAACGCGAGTTGATAGCACCTGTCGACTACTTTCAATTGAGCTATTACGAAAGGTGGATCGCCGCACTCATGCAGTTGATGCTGGATAGGAACCTGGTCACACGCACCGAAATTGAAAGCGGGAAACCAGATCAGGGTACGGCGATGCGCAGCCCCGCCCTCACGGCCGACAAAGTGCCGATGTTGATTGCGAAAGGAGTACCGGCGCGCCGGGATGTGGCGGTGACAGCGCACTTCCAAGTGGGCCAGCACGTGCGTGCGCGCAATATCAATCCGAGTGGTCACACGCGCCTGCCGCGATACACGCGCGGGAAACTTGGAACCATCGAACAAGATCATGGCGTCTTTGTATTTCCGGACACGAACGCCCATTCTCTCGGCGAAAAACCGCAGCATGTGTATTCGGTGCGTTTTAGAGCGCGCGCACTCTGGGGCGAACAAGCCGCGGATCAGGACTCGGTCTACGTCGACCTGTGGGACGACTATCTTGAATCCGCTTGACCCACACCCGACCTCCGGGGAACTTCGTACACTGCCACATTTGCCCGTCGATGAGCGTGGACCGGTATTTGCGGAACCATGGCAGGCGCAAGTCTTCGCGCTCGCCGTAAAACTGTCCGAGCAGGGGGATTTTACGTGGACGGAATGGGCCACTGTACTCGCAACCGAACTCAAGGCCGCGGCGGATCGTGGGGAGCGCGACGACGGTTCGCGCTACTACCACCATTGGTTGTCCGCCCTCGAGCGATTGGTGACGACAAAAGGACTGTCCGATTCGGCAGCGCTGCGAGCACGTAAAGAAGACTGGGCCGAGGCTTACCGTCACACCCCGCACGGGCAGCCAGTCGAATTGGCTGGGGATTCAGGTTAGGGATGCGCTCCCACGTTCTTGGGGCACCTCAATAAGTGGTTGATCGGCAGGTTCCACTGAAGCACAGGGAAAAAGTGCCCACACGCGCCGTGCAGGCTTTCGGTGCGGTGGCTCGCGCCGGCTCGGTCGTCGCAGCGGCTCGCGAACTTGCCGTGAGTCCTTCCGCGCTGTCGCATCTCATTCGGCAATTGGAGCGGCGTCTGGGCGCGCCGTTGTTCTTGCGTGCGGGGCGTGGGCTCAAGTTGACCGCCGATGGCGAGCGGCTTGCGGGCGCGGTGGTACCGGCGCTGGCGGCGATTTCGGACGCGTTGAGCGGGTTCTCACGGCGTGGCACCGAACTGCGCATCAGCACGATTTCCACTTTCGCCGTGCGCTGGCTCATTCCGCGCCTCAGCCGGTTTCAATCACGGCATCCGGATATAGAAATTTTTTTGTCCACCTCGACGCGGCCGGTAGATCTCGCGCAAGAGACTTTCGACTGCGCCATCCGGTTCGGGCGCGGTGATTGGAGCGGAGTCGCGAGCGACGCCTTATATCGCGAAGAACTCGTTCCCGCCTGCAACCCGCAGTGGCTCAAGGCCAACGCCGTGCGCACCCTCAAGGACCTGCGGCGCGCCAAGCTGCTTCACGCCCGCGCGAGGCGTCAGGATTGGAGTCGGTGGCTGGTCGCGCAGGGCATCGCCGGCATCGACACCGATGCCGGTCCGATCTTCGAGACTCGGGATCTTGCGATACAGGCGGCAATCGCCCAAATGGGAGTGGCTATCGTCGATCCGCGATTCATCGAAGCGGAAGTTGCGGCGGGTCAGCTCGTCATGCCGTTTCAACGGCGATTGTCTCTGGATACCGGTTACTGGCTCGTTTGGCGCCTGGGGCGCGAGGGCGGTCGGCCTCTGGCCGCGTTCCGCCGGTGGTTGGCGGAAGAAATGACGGCGGCGCGGTGAGTTCCATATATATGCCGAGTTCGATTCTCGAGCGTGAGATCTAAGCTCGTACGTGAGATCTAAGACAGGGTGTTGCGGATGTCCGCGGCGATCTCATACGAACGCAATCGCGCGGAATGATCGAAGATTTGCGAAGTGATCATGAGTTCGTCGGGTTTCGTGCGTGCGATGAACGCGGCAAGCGCAGCGCGGACCGTGTCCGGGGAACCGATGGCGGACGAGGCCAATACATCGGCTAGCATGGCCTTGGCGGCCGGCGGAAGCGCGCTCTCGTAGCCCTGCAGCGGCGGCGGAAGCTGCGTCGGTCGCCCGCTGCGCAAGTTGACGAATGCTTGTTGCATGGACGTGGCCAAGAGTCTCGCTTCGGCATCGGAATCGGCGGCGAAAATGTTGAACCCCAGCATCAGATAGGGCCGATCGAGTTGTTCCAACGGCCGAAAACGGCTGCGATAAATCTCGATCGCTTGCGTCATCATTGCGGGCGCGAAGTGCGAGGCGAACGCGAACGGCAGACCCAGCGCCGCGGCGACTTGAGCGCCGAACAGACTCGAGCCCAGAATCCAGAGCGGTACCTTCAATCCGGCGCCGGGGACGGCCATGACGCGCTGGCCGGGTTCGGCCGGCGCGAAATATCGAATCAGCTCGACGACGTCTTGAGGGAACCGATCGGGATCGGAAGCGAGATTTCGCCTGAGGGCCATTGCGGTCGACTGATCCGACCCCGGCGCCCGGCCCAAGCCAAGATCGATGCGGCCGGGAAACAGGGCTTCCAACGTGCCGAACTGCTCGGCGATCACCAAGGGAGAATGGTTCGGCAGCATGATGCCGCCGGCGCCGACGCGGATGGCCGATGTCCCCGAGGCAACGTGACAAATGACCACCGATGTCGCGGCGCTGGCGATGCCGGGCATGCTGTGATGCTCGGCCAGCCAGTAACGCCTATAGCCCCAGCGTTCCGCATGTTGGGCAAGATCGAGCGTATTGCGCAACGAACGCTCCGCGTTGCTGCCCATGGTGATCGGTGAGAGATCGAGTACGGAAAACGGGATCCGGTTCGCGCTGGGCATGGTGGCTCAGTGGGGTGTGGTAGGGGCTTTCTCAAGTCGGGCACCGCGGTTCGCTCGGATCCGAAGCACCCGTTGCGCATCGGTGAGGAGTACTACCCAGACGCGGCGAAGCGGGCCAACGAAGAAGGCCGGTGTGTGGTGCTGTCGCGCCCGGACCGGCCCCGGGCGGGCCCAAGTCCGGGGCGGGGCACCGCGACTCCTAGGTGCGCGTAGGCGTACCTAGGATTTCCGCGGTGGCGCGCTGCAATATCTCAACGATGCGCTGTTGTTCTTCACGCGGGCTGTCCCATTTATCGGCGAGCGCCAGCTTGAGCTCGCGCCTCGCGCGCATCAGCTCGCCGGAGCCGCGGTCTCCGCGCTCGGAGTCCGGCTCGGAGTCGGCGGTGTCGGCACTCATCGCGCGGCGCACACGGTCCATGCGCTCCCCGACACGTTCGAACTGAGTGAACAAGGCCTCGGCCCGGGTGCGATTCTTTTCTAGGTATTCTTTACCGTCGTCGGTAATGTGATTGAGCTTGCGCGTGCCGTCCGCCTCGCTGACGGCATGCCCTATCTCCTCGAGGTACGTCAGCGCCGGATAGACCATACCGGGGCTGGGCACATAGAAGCCCTTGGACCGTTCTTCCAATGCCTTGATGATTTCGTACCCATGACGAGGTTTGTCGGCGAGGAGCGCCAGGATGAGCAGTTGCAGGTCGATGGAGGCGAGTTTGCGGCCCATGCCGAAGGCACGGCCCCCCAACCCGTCGCTGTCCATGAATCCTTTGCCGAAGCGGCCAAGTCCGCGACCGCCGTGGTGTCTGCCGAAGTGAAAGTGAAAACGATGATGCATATATCTCCAAATATGTTGTAAGACGTATCGTAAGATATACATATCGTACGACAGTGTCAAGTAGAGGGCAGCGGACTTGCAAAAGGATGCTTTTGTCGGCCGTTGGTGGTGTTCGAGGCGGGAATTGACGGCCTTCGAGGCGGAAAGACAAATCTGAATGCCGAGACCTGGCAATTTAGACTGCACTTGACATTGACACTTGACGCATCGCGCTCCAAAATACGCGGCTCATTTTGAGGAGGGGTACCCAAGCGGCCAACGGGGGCAGACTGTAAATCTGCTGGCTTATGCCTTCGTAGGTTCGAATCCTACCCCCTCCACCATTGGGTGAGGGTACGGTGCCATTGGCGAATGTATTCGTGCGGGTGTAGTTCAATGGTAGAACGTCAGCCTTCCAAGCTGATCACGTGGGTTCGATTCCCATCACCCGCTCCATGTGGATGCGGCCCACGTAGCTCAGTTGGTAGAGCACGTCCTTGGTAAGGACGAGGTCAACGGTTCGATCCCGTTCGTGGGCTCCAGTTTTT
>Ga0179596_10000124_pt1 | contig 61952 bp, 63 predicted proteins | sample CZODoug1_1_08_16_FD_155494 | JGI IMG/M metagenome (GOLD analysis project Ga0179596, IMG submission 155494) | Vadose zone soil fungal communities from Angelo Coast Range Reserve, California, USA - CZODoug1_1_08_16fungal (Illumina Assembly) | ecosystem: Environmental > Terrestrial > Soil > Vadose... | reverse complement strand
AATCATAAAAATATAAAAAGGGCGTAGGGAGGGCGGCAGTAGCCGCCCTCTTTTTTTTGAACTTTTTAATGGCAAAGGCGTTTGTAAAAGCAGCGAGCTCTTCTAAAAAGCCGCAGAATCATGAAATTATTTATACTATTCGCCACCCTTTTTCAGGGTCTTCTAACCTTTCCGGTATACGCGCAGGAGCCAGGGGTAAGGTTACATATCTCCAACATTCAAAACCACTTAGCGACGTTGCATATTGGTGTTTATCAAAAAGGACGTTCTGCCGCCACCGCCAGAATGACTTTTCATATCGATGTCCTGCCGGGTGGCAGCGATACCCTCCTCGTGACTTTGCCAGCGGACCTCCAGGGCGACTATGCGGTCGCTGTATCCCAGGATGTATTGTTCCGACAGGAAAATAATATTTTCAACTCTTCGTCCCTGGTCTACGAGCGAAGCCTGCCAAAAAAGATTTCAATGACGCAATTCGATCAATGTCATATCTCGGTTGCTGCCGGATCTGCTTCTCTCGATATTCCAGTGGTCTACCAGAAACAGTAGTATCCAACAGAAAACCTTTCCGTCGGATTATTTCTTTTTATTCTTCAGCAGCATATATTTCGCCGTCTCATAGAGACCTTCCGACAGCTGTTGCAGCTCTTTCTTCACCGGGCCCTTGGCCACGGCATCCGGCACGGGATCATTTCCCGTCACGGAGACCATTTCTTCTTTACCCGTCTTCAGCTGCCGGCGATAGAAATATCCATCCCGGACCACTCCGATCTCTCCCTGGTCAGGATCATAAATAAAAGAAAGGGCCTTGCCATTATAGAGGGCCGTATCCAGCAGATCACGTCCCAGCGTGGTATTCCGGTAAGGGATGTTACAGAGGCCGGCCAGGGTAGGCAGCACATCTACCTGTGAACAGTATCCGGGAATACGTTCCGGCGAGATCAATCCCGGAGAATAGATCAATAAAGGTACATGCTCGGCCGAAAGACGCTGGTCTGTCCAGGCACGCGGGAACATAGCTCCGGCATCGCCGGGGATACCATGGTCACCGATGAACAGGAAGACGGTATTGCTGAAATATTTTTCTTTGGAGGCCGTCTCAATAAGAGTCTGGTATCCGAAATCGGTATAGCGGAATGCATTCATCTCCTCAATGCTCTCGAACCCACACTTCCGCAAAGAATCCTTTGGTACGGTGATCGAATGAAAAGCCTGCCGGTCTTCCTCCGGAATCGTATAAGGGCGATGATTATCCGCCGTCTGAATGACGGCGAAAAAAGGAGCTGTCTGCTGTTTCAGCACCTTATTGGCTTCCAGGAACAGGTTCTTATCGCTGATACCCCATACGTCCACTTTCGGGGCCGTATAATTCTGCTGCTCATACAGGTGCAGTCCTTTGATATTATTGGTCAGCAAACCTCTTATATTCGCCCAGCTGGTGCTACCACCCAGGAAATAAAGCTTATCATAGCCCTTAAAGTCATTGATGATCGTATGCTGATCGACGGCAGAAGGATTGCGGCTGGACGTAGTAGTGGATACTTCCACATCGGGAATTCCTGTAATAAGGGCCCAGACCCCTCTCGCCGTGCCATAGCTGGGAGTAAAACAATGGTCGAAGAATATTCCTTTCTGACATAGGCTATTGAAAAAAGGCGTAGTATTCAAAGGATTACCCCACATGGAGCTCTTATAGCCGCTAAACGACTCACAGATCACCACGACCACATTCGGCCGGGACCTGAGCGCACCCGCCCGGGGCAGGACATTTCTGGCAAAGGCCCCGGCCAGGTCATCCGAAGCGCCCGTCGTCCCCGAAGGGCTTGTTGAATCAGTCGTCCCCGAAGCCGCTCCGGTCTTTCCAAAGCCGAAATAAGGTACCAATACCGGCAGGGCCTCCTTCACTTTGGCGGCATCATATCCGCTGTTCCTGAATTTCAAACTGCTAAAAAAAGATTGGAAAGGGTTTAGAGAAAGATTAGCCTTATAATCACTGCCCAGACCGAAGGCATCACTCCACCGGAGAGGATATTGGCCGATCCTTCCGAAGATGGCAAGGCCCGTTAATAAGAAAAAGACCAGGAACCAGGAGATCCTGTTCTTTCGGGGCAGCACAGGAGCTTCCGCCTTCCGTATCTTTCCATAGACCCTTTTTACCAGGAACCGGATCAGCCAGGTGCCGGCTATCAGTAAAAGGATAAGGCGAAAGACCGGATAGGTCTGCCAGATCATACCCGTAGAGATCCGGGCATCGACCAGGTAGTTCAATACACTGGCGCTCAGCCGCTGGGACAGGTAGCTATAATGCGCGAAATCCACCACGTAGAAAAATACCACCAGGAACGCGGCCAGCCCGGTGAAAAAGAGGGCCAGTTTCCTCCCCCACGTCGTCAAAAAAGGGTTCAGCGCAGGAAAACTACCTGTTATCAGCAAAAGAGCCCCTAAAATACCAACATAGCGCAGATCAAATCGCACCCCCAAAAGGAAGGAGGGGAGCACCTCGGCGAAATGATTTCCCTGCCTGGAAAAAACCAGAAATAGCAGTATACGCAACAGGCTCATGATCAACAAAAAAATAATCTCCACTGAAAAAATGAAACGGACCAATTTTGGTATCTTTATCCCCGATCTGGTTAGCATAGCCTTTTTTATTAAATGGGCATAAAATTAGAGCAATTATTTGGAAACCATGATTTTACTCGATAGTGGCAGCCATACCGGCCTATTACAAAAGATCTTAGAGGGTGACTATTGGCTGTTTTCCAGGATCAATCAGCAATGGACCAACCCTTTGTTAGACAATGTTTTCCCCTATTTACGGGAGGCTGAATTCTGGGTGCCTTTTTACCTGTTTCTCCTGGTCTTTATCACGCTCAATTTCGGAAAAAAAGGTTGCTGGTGGGCAATATCTCTCATAATGACCGCCATCGTCGGTGACCTGGTCAGCAGCCACTGGATAAAACAGCTGATCTTCAGGTTGCGTCCCTGCCAGGATCCGGCAATGGCGGAAAATATTCGGATCCTGGTGAATTATTGCCCGGTCAGTTCCAGTTTTACCTCCTCCCATGCCTGTAATCACTTTGCGCTGGCCACTTTCATTTTCCTCACCCTACGGCCCTTCAGCCGCTGGTGGGGATTGGTATTTGCATGGGCTTTTTTCATTGCTTATGCGCAGGTCTATGTTGGCGTCCACTACCCTATCGATATAACCGGAGGCGCCCTGATAGGCACCTTGATTGGCTTTGGAACCAGCCGCCTGTTCCGCCTCCAATTCGGTTCCCTCCATCTGCAACCTTACAACCACTCACATGCTTGAGATCATTATATTATTCTTTCTGATTTTTTTGAACGGACTATTCGTAATGACAGAGATCGCGCTCGTGTCTGCACGTAAAAGCCGTCTGGAAAACCTGGCTGACAACGGAGACGAAAAAGCCAGGGCGGCCCTGAAACTGGCAGAAAAACCCGAACTATTCCTCCCTACCGCCCAGATAGGTATTACCCTTATCGCCATCCTTACAGGGTTCTACTCCGGAGAAAAATTCAGCGCCGATCTCCAGCCTTACCTGGAAAGGATCGTCGTTCTGCGACCCTATGCCGCCAATATCTCTACCGGCCTGATCCTGGTTTTTGTCACCCTGATCTCTATCATATTCGGGGAACTGATCCCCAAACGCATCGGTCTGCTCCGTGCCGAATGGATCGCCCGCCTGGTCGCAAGACCGGTAAGGATCTTGTCCCTGATCACCCATCCGCTCGTCTGGTTGCTGAACACCAGCAGCAATCTCTTCTTCAAGTTCTTTCCTATCACTCCTTCACAGGACGGGGCCGTTACGGAAGATGAGATCAAAGCCATCATCAATGAAGGAACGGAACAAGGCACCATCGAGGAGGCAGAGCAGGAGATCATTGAACGGGTATTCCATTTGGGCGACCGCAATATCACCTCCCTCATGACCCACCGGAGCGATATCATCTGGTTTGACCTCAATGAGAATGAAGAGACGATCAAGGAAAAAATAATAAAAGAAACCCATTCCGTCTATCCCATCTGCGATGGCCAGATCGACAATATTAAAGGGGTTGTCTCTATTAAAGACCTCTACGTCACGGATGATACCGTCTTATTTAAAGACATTATGACCACGCCTTTGTTCGTGCCGGAGAACAATTCAGCTTATGTGGTACTGGAAAAATTCAAACAGTCCAAGATCCACTGCTGTTTTATCGTGGATGAATACGGCAGTCTGCTGGGCCTGATCACCCTCAACGATATCCTGGAAGCCATCGTCGGGGAAATAGCTCAGCCGGATATTGCTGATTATGAGATCAAGGAGAGAGAGGACGGGTCTTTCCTGGTCGACGCCCAGATACCCTTCTATGACTTCCTGTCCCGGTTTCACAAAACGGAATGGATGAATGAAGGCGATCATGAATTCGATACCCTGGCCGGCTTTATCCTGAATGAGCTGGAAAGAATACCCCGCAGCGGGGACAAGCTCGCTTGGAGGGGATTTAGCTTCGAGATCGTCGATATGGATGCCCAGCGGATCGATAAAGTGCTGGTGACGATGTCCGAAGACCTCAAAGCCGCTATCAAAGAAGACTCGTAAAACGCCACAGGCGTTTTGCCCCGAAGGGGTCATCATTAGACCCGAAGCCCGGGACGATCCATCGTCCCCGCTTCGCTCACTAACAACTTCGAGAAATCAGCGATCTCAAAATTCTAAGCTCGCATTCACATCCGGATAGTTCAGTCTTGTGCTCTTTTTCTCGCCGCCAACCGAAACATGCATAATATTGATCTCCTGCGCAAAATTGTCGTATAGCAGGCTATTCATAATGTCGATCTTTTTCACCGCAGGGATATCATTGACCTGAAAATAGCACCAGGTGCCGTCCGCCTCCTTTTCGCTGCCGATATAATGCAGTACTACGGCCCTGCCATCCACTTTCAGCTGCAAATGCGCGCTCACATAATCTGTAATTAGCTTATCCGTAACCCTCTTATTCGCAGGCTCGGAAAGATCCACTTTAACATGAGCCGACTTTTCCAGGGTCGCTTCAAAATCGTTGGTGAACATCTTGCAACTGACTTCCAGGGTCTTATCTTTTGCATTATGGTTGATCTCGGTGACGCTGATATAGAGCGGGTGAAAAACCAGGAAAAACCATTTAAATAGGGATGCTGCCATTTAAAAAGTAAATTTTTATGCTACAAAAGTCTGGATAATTTTGGCAACTCTGACAATATGCAAGATTTCAACCTTTATTTCAGACTGGGAACGGAACATATCCTCACCTGGGAAGCCCTGGACCATATCCTCTTTGTGGCGGCCTTATGCCTGCGCTACCTGGTAAAGGACTGGAAAAAGGTAGTAGTGCTCGTCACCGCTTTTACCATCGGCCATTCCATTACCCTGGCCCTCAGCGCAGCGGGACTCGTGCATGTTCCCACCCGCTGGATCGAATTCCTGATCCCTTTGACTATCGTCGCTACCGCCATCAATAACCTGGTCCAGAAGACCGGGGAGGTCGACCACCCTTCCAGATTGCCCCTGATCTATTTTTTCGCCCTTTTCTTCGGGTTGATCCATGGAATGGCCTATGCCAACACTTTTTTGAGCCTGGAAGGAAAAGAAGGCCTGGTCCTCCATTTACTGGCATTCAACCTGGGAATCGAAGCCGCTCAATTACTGGTAGTGGCTATCATACTGGCAATTTCCTTTATTTTCGTGCAGGGGATAAAGCTCCGGAGGATATGGTGGGTCCGGGGAGCTTCGGCCCTGATCCTGATCCTGTCCCTAAGAATGGCTCTTGAACGCTGGCCCGGTAAAACAGAAAGACTAACAAGCTATAAAACTAACACACATGAATTGCAAGAAATCACTGCTTTTATTCCTGAGTTGCTGTTCCGCGGGAGCCCTCCTGGCGCAGAATATTCAGAACAATCCTAATTCCAACCACGGTAACAAATTCGAAGCCCTGGGCACTATTTTGCCCTCGCCGAATGAATACCGTACCGCCAGTGGCGCCCCGGGCCCCAAATACTGGCAGCAAAAGGCCGATTATGATATCAAATGCGAGCTGGATGAAGACAAACAACATCTCACCGGATCGGAAACCATCACCTATTCCAACAACTCTCCCAATGAACTGACCTACCTGTGGTTGCAACTGGACGAGAACCAGCTCAGTAGTAAGCATAATGCCAACTACCAGGATGGCAGCAGCATGAGCAAGGTGATCAGCGACCAGGGGATAGACCGGATGAACAGGGGAAATGAGGAAAATGATTTCGGCGTAAATATCACGAAGATCACGGACGCGCTGGACAAATCCCTGAAATATACGATCAACAAGACCATGATGAGAGTGGAGCTGCCGGTCGTATTAAAACCCGGACAGAAATTCATTTTTAAGATCGACTGGAACTACCATATCTCCGACCGCATGAAATATGGCGGTAGGGGCGGTTATGAATACTTTGCCGAAGACGGCAATTACCTTTTTACCATGACCCAGTGGTATCCCCGTCTTTGCGTATACAGCGATTTCCAGGGCTGGCAGAACAACCAGTTCACCGGACGAGGCGAATTCGCCCTGACCTTCGGCAATTTCAAAGTGCAGATGACTGTTCCCGCCGACCATGTTATCGGCTCCACCGGCGAATGCCAGAACTATCAGCAGGTACTGACGCCAACACAATTCAGCCGCTGGCAGCAGGCACAAACTGCCAAGGAGCCCGTAGAAATCGTCACCCTCGCCGAAGCCAAAGCTTCCGAGGTGAAAAAGAATAAGGCTAAAAAGACCTGGATCTTCAAAGCCGACAATGTACGTGACTTCTCCTGGGGTTCCAGCCGGAGGTTCGTCATGGATGCCATGCCCGCCTATGTAGAAGGAAAGAAAGTAATGTGTATGAGTTATTATGGTAAAGAAGCCTATCCTCTTTACCGGAAGTTCTCCACCAAGGCGGTGGCCCATACGATCAAAACCTATTCTCATTTCACCATCCCATACCCTTACCCGGTAGCACAGAGTGTGGAAGCCTCCAATGGGATGGAATACCCCATGATCTGCTTTAATTATGGCAGGACGGAAAAAGATGGCAGCTATAGCGAAGCAACGAAATACGGGATGTTAGGCGTCGTGATCCATGAAGTAGGGCACAATTTCTTCCCCATGATCATCAACAGTGATGAAAGACAATGGTCCTGGATGGATGAAGGGCTCAACTCTTTTGTGGAATACCTCACCGAAGAATTATGGGACAACAAATTTCCTGTTCGCGGTAAAGGACCGGCATGGGCGATCGTGGATTATATGAAACTGCCGAAAGACCAACTGGAGCCTATTATGACGAACTCGGAGAACATCGTCAACTTCGGGCCCAACGCGTATACCAAACCGGCGACCGGACTCAATATCCTGCGTGAGACGATCATGGGCCGCGAACTTTTCGACTATGCCTTCAAGGAATATGCACGCCGCTGGGCTTTCAAACATCCCACTCCGGCCGACCTGTTCCGCACCATGAATGATGCCAGTGCGGAAAACCTCGACTGGTTCTGGCGGGGCTGGTTCTACGGCATCGACGCGGTAGATCTCTCCCTCGACAGCGTCAAACATTATACCGCCGATCTCAACAACCCTCCCGCGAAAGTGGATACTACGATCATGAAAAGTATCGACAAGCCCTTGCCTGATGGCAAATTCCCGCAGGACGTATCCAAGGAGCGCAACCGGAATGATAAGAATATTACATTCGCCACCGATACAGATACGTCATTACATGATTTCTACTGGAAATATTCCCGGGGCATCATTCCTTATGATACCACAAAGTATGCACAGCATACCACCCAGTATGACGAGCCCATGGACGATGCCACCAGGGAAAAAGTCAAATCCAGGCAGTTCTACGAATTGCAGTTCAGCAATAAAGGAGGCCTGGTCATGCCGATCATTATCGAATGGACTTACAAGGATGGCAGCAAGGAAGTTGAACGCATCCCTGCCCAGGTCTGGCGTAAGAATGAAGGCCACCTGACCAAGCTGTTCATCAAGGATAAAGAGGTACAGAGCATTAAGCTGGATCCCAACAGGGAAACAGCCGACATCGACGAAAGCAATAACAGCTGGCCCGCCGTAACGACGGAAAGCAAGTTCCAGGTTTATAAAGCCAAACAACAGTTGCTGCGCAGCATCCCGCAAACTAATAACCCGATGCAGCAGGCACAGGACAAGAAAGCCTTCTAATACAAGCTGTTATAAACATCAAAAAGAAACCAGCCGGAGAATATCCGGTTATAAGTCTAAGCCGCCTCCCAATAATGGAGGCGGTTTTTTTTGCCTATATGTTCTTTATTCCTATCTTTGTTTGACAAAATCGTCAAACACACTTGTAAAATATGGCTATCAGGGACACCGGCACGGAACAATTGATCAAGGATACTGCCAAACGCATATTCTTTGCGGAAGGCAAGCTGAATGCCACTACCCAGGATATAGCCGATGCCGCCGGTATGTCCCGCACGCTGGTGAACTATTACTTCCGCTCCAAAGACATCCTGTTCGAGCAGGTCTTAAAAGAAGGGATGGAGGATATGCGCGTACGATTGGATAAAGAGTTGATGACCGATCTCCCTTTTAAGAAAAAGGTCGAAAAATTCATCGACATATTTTATACGGAACTGACCGCCTATCCTTACAAAGAGGCCTTTATGATCAGCGAGATCAATTCCCATGGCTGGGTCACTCCTCCGAAAGAGCGCTCGATCCCGCTCCAAAATTTTTTAAAAGAGATACAGACGGCGATAGATGACGGCCTGGTAAAAAAAATGAAACCTGTAAATTTCATCATCAATCTCTTTTCGTTGATGGCCTATCCTTTACTAACCCGTCCGCTCTTTAAATGGGTCTTCGACCTGAACGCCCCCCAGTACGAAAAACTGTTGACCGAACGCAAAAAAATGATCGTGGACCTGCTCTTCATCTAAAAACCAGCTCCCAGGGTCACAAAAAAATTTAACTAAAAATTGACAAAAATGTCAAACTCAAAAATCAAACAATAACTTCAAATCAGCATCTAAATTATATGCAGCACTCCTCACAAAAAAACAGCAACATCCGCCCCCTCCCGGCTCTGGCCGGTCTGGCATTATTTATTTTGTCGGCATGTGGCAGCAGCCAGGACAAGGCAGCCGCCGCAGCCCCGGACGCCGCGCAACCGCCGGCAACCTACGAAGTGTTTACCCTTTCGCCGCAGTCGGCCGTTTTAAACAGCGACTACCCGACAACCCTGCAGGGAGAGCAGAATATCGAGATCCGCCCCAAAGTAGACGGTTTTGTAGATAAGATATATATTGACGAAGGCTCGGTAGTCAAAAAAGGCCAGCTGCTTTTTCGCATCAGCGCCCCGCAATATCAGCAGGATGTAAACAATTCTGCCGCAGCCATCAGCAGCGCAGAAGCCGATGTAAGTTCAGCCCAGCTGCAGGTCAACAAAACCAGGCCGCTCGTTGAGAAAGATATCATCAGCCATTATGAACTGGAGTCCGCGGAATATACGTTAAAGGCCCGCCAGGCGGCACTCGCCCAGGCAAAAGCAACGCTGGCCAATGCCCGGACCAACCTGGGCTATACGGTTATAACCAGCCCCGTCGACGGAGTGGCAGGCGCCATTCCTTACAAAACAGGCAGCCTGGTTACCAGCACCAGTACAAACCCGCTCACGACCATTTCGAATATCGGTAAAGTTTACGCCTATTTCTCCTTGAATGAAAAACAGCTGCTCGACTTCTCCCGAAATTTCAAGGGCAGCACCCTTCGCGAAAAACTGGCCAATATGCCGCCCGTATCCCTGATCCTCCCCGATGGCACGACCTATCCTGAAAAAGGTCGTGTAGAGACCATCAGCGGCCTGCTCAATACCGAAACGGGATCAGCCAGTTTTAGGGCCACCTTCCCTAATCCTGTTGGCTTGCTTCGCAGCGGAGGAAGCGGAAGTGTACGTATTCCGCAGGAAATTAAAGACGGGTTGCTGGTTCCCCAACGTTCGACCTATGAACTGCAAGGGAAGCGATTTGCCTACGTAGTTGGAGCAGGCGAAATCGTTAAAAATACGGAGGTCGGAATCATGAATCTTACCGCAGGGCAATATTACGTAGTAACCAGCGGTCTTAAAAAGGATGATACGCTGGTATATGACGGAACGAGTTCCCTGAAGGATTCTACGAAGATTACGCCGGCATTGATGGCCGCTGATAAAGTGTATCAGGACTTAAATAAATAACCCAGTCCGTTAAAAACTTACTATGCTACGCACATTTATAGAACGTCCGGTATTGTCTACCGTCATATCGGTCATCATCGTTATTCTTGGAATCCTGGGACTGACCTCCCTGCCGATTTCCCAATACCCTGAAATCGCACCGCCTACCGTACAGGTATCGGCCGCTTACCAGGGCGCCAACGCCGATGTCGTCATGAGCAGTGTCATCGTTCCACTCGAAGAACAGATCAACGGAGTCGAAGACATGACCTACATGACCTCCACCGCCAGCAATGACGGCTCGGCAACCATCACCGTTTATTTCAAATTAGGGACTAATCCCGACCTGGCTGCAGTCAACGTACAAAACAGGGTCTCCAAAGCGACATCTCTATTACCCGCCGAGGTGACCAAGGCAGGCGTTACGACCAGCAAAAGACAAAGCAGCATGGTGATGATTTTCTCGCTGTACAGCGAAAACAAATCATTCGACCAGACCTTTCTGCAGAACTATGCCAACATCAACCTCCTGCCGCAGATAAAACGTATCACCGGCGTAGGTGACGCCAGCGTTTTCGGTTCAAAGGACTATTCCATGCGGATCTGGCTTAATCCCACCGTGATGGCTACTTACGGCCTGATACCGGATGATGTCAATACCGCCCTGGCAGAACAGAACGTGGAAGCAGCCCCCGGTAAATTCGGCGAAAACAGCAACCAGTCCTTCCAATATACAATTAAATATAAAGGCCGCTTAAAAACGATTGAAGAGTTTGGGAACATCGTGGTCCGCTCAGCCGGCAAAGGACAGCTACTAAGATTGAAAGACATCGCCCGGATAGAGCGGGGATCCTTAACCTATTCCGGGAATACCCTCACCAACGGGCACGAATCCATAGGGGTAGCCATCAATCAAACAGCCGGGTCCAATGCACACGCACTGATCAAACAGCTGGAATCGACGATAGCACAGGCTTCGAAATCTTTCCCGGCGGGGGTAAAATACACATCCCTGCTGAATGCTAACGACTTTCTGGATGCCTCGATCGAGAAGGTGATCCATACCCTGGTGGAAGCCTTCATACTGGTGTTCATCGTGGTGTTCATATTCCTGCAGGACTTCCGGTCTACGCTTATACCCGCGATTGCGGTACCCGTAGCGATTATCGGCACCTTCTTTTGCTTAAACCTCTTTGGATTTACCATCAATCTGTTGACGCTCTTTGCGCTGGTGCTGGCGATCGGCATCGTGGTCGATGATGCGATTGTCGTCGTCGAAGCCGTACATGCCAAACTCGATGAGGGCGAACAATCGGCTAACAAAGCAACCATCAGCGCCATGCATGATATCAGCGGCGCCATTATATCCATTACCCTGGTGATGGCAGCTGTATTCGTACCGGTATCCTTCATATCAGGCTCGGCCGGTGTCTTCTACAAACAATTCGGGCTAACCCTGGCCATAGCGATCGCTATATCGGCTATCAATGCCCTTACATTAAGTCCTGCACTCTGCGCCCTGCTCCTTAAACCGCATAAAGAAGGCGGATATGCTAAAACAACTTACCTGCAACGCTTTTATAAAGCCTTTAACGCCTCCTTCGAATCCGTCACCGGCAGATACCGGCGTTCGGTAAATTTTCTCGTCGGTAAAAAATGGCTGGCAGGCCTTGGTATATTGATTTTTGCCGGCCTTTTCTGGTTCCTGTTAAAGACAACCGCCACAGGTTTCGTACCGAATGAAGACCAGGGGGTACTTTTTGCCAATATCAGCTTACCAGCCGGTTCTTCCATGGAACGCGGAGCGGTGGTGGCTGAGCAGGTGGATCAGATCATCCGCAAGTTGCCCGAGGTAGAAACAACCCTTCGCATTACCGGCCAGAATTTTATTGCGGGTGCGGGTGGTTCGTATGCAATGATCGTTATCAAATTAAAGCCCTGGGATCAGCGTACCGGCAAAGGTCAGGACCTGACCAGCCTGAACGGTAAGTTATTCGGGATGACGGCCGGTATTAAATCGGCCCAGATCCTCTTCTTCGCTCCGCCGACGCTACAGGGTTTTGGTAACAGCAATGGTTTTGAGTTCCAGCTCCAGGATAAAACCGGCGGTGACATCGAAAAATTCAGCGAAGTAAGCGGAAAGTTCTTAGGGGCGTTGAACCAACGACCGGAGATCATGTATGCGGCTACCTCCTTCAATACGAAGTTCCCGCAATACGAGGCCGAAGTGAATGTCCCCAAATGTCTGGATGCCAATGTTCCCGTCAGCACCGTCCTGTCAACCCTGCAGGGTTATTATGGCGGTCTGTACGCCTCCAATTACAATGAATTCGGGAAGCAGTACCGGGTAATGATCCAGGCTGACTACGGGTACAGGAGTACCCCCGCCAGTTTGAATAATATCTATGTACGCAGCACCACCAGCGTGATGGCGCCCATTTCGGAGTTCGTAACCCTTAAAAAAGTGTACGGCCCCGAAGCCATTAACCGGTTCAACCTGTTTACTTCTATTGCCGTACAAGGTTCCCCCAAACCGGGTTTTAGCTCGGGAGATGCTATCAAGGCTATTGAGGAAGTCGCCGCGCAAACCTTGCCAACAGGCTACAGCTATGAGTATTCCGGTTTAACCCGGGAGGAGTTATCCAGCGGCAACCAGACCCTCTTCATCTTTATGCTGTGCCTGATCTTCGTTTATTTCCTGCTGTCGGCGCAGTATGAAAGTTATATCCTTCCTTTTGCGGTATTGCTTTCACTGCCCATCGGGTTAGCCGGAGCCTTCATCTTCGCAAAAATATTCGGGGTGGAAGATAATATCTACCTGCAGATCACGCTGATCATGCTCATCGGTCTGCTTGCCAAGAACGCTATCCTGATCGTGGAATATGCCGTAGCGCGTAGACGCCTGGGCCTATCCATTGTCCAGGCAGCCGTTGAAGGAGCCACAGCCCGTCTCAGACCGATCCTGATGACCTCCTTTGCCTTTATTCTCGGCCTGGTGCCTCTGATGCTGGCATCGGGTGCAGGTGCCGTAGGCAACCGCAGCATTGGTACAGGCGCCGTAGGAGGAATGCTGATCGGTACCTTGTTTGGCTTATTCGTGATCCCGATACTATTCATCATTTTCCAAAGCCTGCAGGAAAAGATCAGCGGCCAGCCTAAAAGAGTGCGGATAAAAAAGCAATTGGACGATGAAGAAGTATAATGATCATTCTTAAAATTTTACAACGATGACTACAAAATATCTGAAATATAGCATGCTTGTTTTTGCGGGGCTCCTTATCATCGCCTCTTGCAAAGTATCCCAAACCTATAAACGCCCGGATCTTGTTCCCGGCCATCTCTACCGCGATAGCCTGAACACAGACAGCAGCCGCCTGAGTACGGATACCACCTCAATGGCCGATCTGCCCTGGAGATCGTTATTTGCCGATACCGTTCTGCAAGCCCTGATACAGGAAGGAATCGATAATAACCTGGACCTTCGGACCGCTGTCCTGAAAATCGTCGAGTCGCAGGCAACCCTGCGCCAAGCTAAAATGGCCTATTTTCCCACGCTGGACGCAGGTGTACAGGTGACCAAAGCTAAATCCTCACAGGCTGCATTGAACTTCCCAACGGGCATCGGCATTAACCTGAATACTACGACCTACCAGGCTTCTTTAAGCGCCAGTTGGGAAATAAATATCTGGGGACAGTTAGGCAGTTTAAAACGCCAGGCTTTGGCTAATTTCCTGCAGAGCGATGCCTCGAAACGAGCCGTACAAACCCAGTTGATCGCCGACATCGCGAACAACTACTATACCCTGCTGGCCTATGATCAGCAACTGGCGATCACTCAGCAAACAGTGACCAACAGGATATCCGATGTAGAAACAATGAAGGAGCTGAAAGAGAATGCCGTGGTCAACGGAGCAGCCGTAGTACAAAGCGAGGCTAATCGTTATGCAGCAGAAGTATCGATCCCCGATCTGAAACAAAGCATCCGCGAAACGGAAAATGCGTTGTGTATCCTACTGGCCAGGGTACCCGGCCCCATCAAAAGAAATACACTGACCGACCAGCAGGCGGCAACGGCCCTGAATGAAGGGCTGTCCACTCAGCTATTACGCAACCGTCCGGATGTGCAGGCTTCGGAATTCGCCTTTCGCTCGGCATTCGAGAATACCAATGTAGCACACTCCTACTTCTACCCTACGCTTACCATCACTGCCGAAGGAGGTCTATCCACCTTACAATTGAAAAATCTCTTCGATCATTCGATATTTTATAACCTGGTAGGCGGGTTGACGCAACCTATCTTTAACCGGGGGCAAAACAAGGCGCGTTATCAGATTGCGAAGGCACAGCAACAGGAAGCTTTTAATACCTTCAGGTCAACCATTCTGACGGCAGGACAGGAAGTATCCAATGCCTTATATTCGTACCAGACAGCAGCTTCCAAACAAGCAACCCGGCAATTACAGCTGGAGGCGCTGCAGAAATCGGTCGATTTCACCAAAGAATTATTACGCTATAGCTCGGCAACCAATTACACGGATGTACTAACATCGGAACAAAGCCTGCTGGCCGCCCAGTTGAGCGGGGTGAACGACAAGCTACAGCAACTGCAGGCTACCGTGAACCTTTACCGGGCCCTGGGAGGAGGATGGAAATAAAGCTTTATTCAGGGATGCCCGCTCATTCCCCGACGAACGTATTGGCCGCCGCCTTATATTTGTTGCTAAAATTATCGCATGAAGAGATTATTCCCTTTCCTTATTCTCTTATTGTCTTTTGCATTTGGTGTCTGCGCGCAAACGGATACGATCGGGGTGCATAGCACGGCCATGAATAAAGACATCAAATGTGTCCTCATTCATCCCAGCCACGCCGCTGCACCCGGTACCCGATGGCCTGTCATTTATCTCCTGCATGGCTATGGCGGCAGCTATGCTCAATGGCCGGAGACGGCGCCCCAATTACAACAAGAGGCGGATGAATGGGGTATCCTCTTTGTCTGTCCCGATGGAGGTCTCGGTAGTTGGTACTTTGACAGCCCTGTCGATCCATCCATCTGTTATGAGACCTTTATAACCAAAGAACTAATCCCTTATATTGACAGCCATTACCTGACAATTGCCGACCGGCAGCATCGCGCCATCACAGGATTGAGTATGGGAGGGCATGGGGGGCTCTACCTGGGTATCCGTCACCAGGATCTCTTCGGCGCAGCAGGAGCTACCAGTTTCTTTTTACAGGTGAACCGCGATCTTCACCTTAAGCTATTGGAAAAGAAGATCGATCACGATTATACCGAACGCCCCGGCGGACATAACGGCGCTTACTGGAGCAATAGCATCGACTACCAAATCTTGTTCTTCCGGAAATACTTTAGGAAAGCGGTGTAATCAAGCGCTTTCGTCAAAGAGCCTGGTTATATGATCAGAGGGTCTGATCATATTATTTTCAACAGCAGTCCGGTTATAATGGCGATACCGATACTCAACAATGTGCCTATCACCAGGTATTCCGTCTTCACTTCCTGCCTGTCCTTTTCATTGAAGCGGATAATTCCCTTGGCAGTCACCAGCAAGGCAATGGCTGAATATTGATTTTGCGATACCAGGATAAGAACGATAATACGTTCGACAATGCCTATCCATTTCCCTGCATTCGCCAGGCTGTTATCGGCGTCCTCTATCTTTTTGCTCCACTGCCCGGTTAATTGCGCGATGAGGATACCGGCGGGCGTCGTCACGAATAGGACGGCTGCCAGCAGGAGCCAGCTATGTGGATCTGCATTCAATCGCTGCCAGTCCTTTCGGAAGACATCCATATTGCCGAATACGGCATACCAGCATGCAGCAATAACTGCCAGGTGCAGGAACTGATCGATCAGGAAATAGCTGACCTTTTGCGGCCTGTATGATTTCCATCCGTCAATAAGAGTGTGGGTTACTAAAATAACAAGGGCTGCCATCCAATAGGACCAGCCGATAAAAATAAAAGCGACCAGCGCTGTAATCAATCCATGCAGATATAGCCGGGAGGAAGCAAAATGCTTTTCCTGACGATCCTTAATCCATTGAGTAGGTTGTAGGACAAAATCCGTCAACAGGTGAGCAATCAATAATTTTGTCAGCCAAACCGATCCTGTTATCATACCAGATGATTGATTAAAAGTTCATATTGCTCTAGCAACATTTCGATGGCCGGCCATTCTCCCGAACTGGCGGACTGCGATACAGTGCTCTTCGATCTGTTCAGCTCCGAGGCTATCTGCTGCTGTGCCTTCCCTTTCAGCAAACCCAGGATTACCGCGGCTTGTTTCCCTGTCATTCTTTTATAAATGGCATCGATATATTCGGCTATCACCCGCAAACCTATATCAGCTATGGTCTGGCCCGATGAGATCGACAACCTCTTCTCCGTACCCGCCCCCTTGCTTTGCAGTTTATCGAAAAATCGGCCGGATAGTACAAAGGCCTCTCCTTTAGCCATCCCCAGGTCCTTGACCGGCAGCGCCACGGGACCGATGCCAATGCTGATCCGGATATCCGACAGCGAAGTTTCATCCTGACCCTCCGTCATACTTATGGCCTGCGTTCGGCATAACAAGGCTAATCGCAGAGAGGAAACCGGCTTTTTCAAATAAACCTGAAAACTGTCACCCCGGTAAAATTCATACTTATAAGGCACCAGGATCTCCTTCAGCGCCTTGATCAACCCTTTTTCCATAGCGGGTTCCAATCGGGTTGAATTAACGATATCTCCCGTCAGAACTGCATGGATAGAAGAGGATAATTTCATAATTGAATAATTCGTACAAATATACGAACTTTCACAAAATTCGGCCTTTTATACGAACCCCTAAAATATTCGTACAATTATACGAACTTTCACAAAATTCGCCCTTTTATACGAACCATCTACCTTATAGGATGAATCGAACTAAAACGCACTCCCGGTCTGCACCTTGACTTTCTTCTTTCCGGCCTTCTTTTCGAAGTCGAGCACTTCTTTGGGTTTGGTCTGGGTCTTGGAGGCATCGGCCGCCGCAGTGGAAGCGCCGGTATTTTTGGGAGTTTCCCGCTTGCCTAGTGTATAAATCTCTGTTTTCGACACCATGCCCGTCGTCGGGTCATAAAACTTCCAGGTGCCGTCTTTGATGGCGACGCCTTCATTCTTTACGATGACAGTCTTGTATTTATCCAGGTGATCGATATCTTCTATCTGCAACGTATCATATTGCTTATCAGGATTCAAAGCCCTCCAGCTTTCTTCCCGCAACAGGGTGCCATTAATACCAAAATACTGGCAAACGCCGTCCTTATTGCCCCATTTATAGTACTCTACCCCTGACAGATCTCCGGACAGGCCGTAAAGCCGCCAGGTGCCCTCTTTACGGTCATTCTTATATAGCCCCTCCTCCTCATATCCCGGTTCCCCCCTCACTTCATCGAAATGGTTCACCCACTTGCCCTGCTTTTTGTCCTGTTTGTCAGTGCAATTGATAGTATCTCCTTTGGGACTAATAGTATAATCCTTCCATTGGGCGTATCCCTTTATGGTGCATATCTGTAAGATAATCAATGAGAAAAGAAATATTATCCGCCGCATCGTTACTGGTTTTAGACCGGAAGAAGCCCGGTTTCACTGTGTAGAGAACGAAAATCGTTCCAATTTATGATACCCCACCTATATTTGCACCCTCAACTGACTAACATGAAGAATTTTTTTATTATGGGATTTTGCCTGCTGTTCAGCGGCATGGCAGCAAGGGCCCAGGCAAAGGCCCCGCAGGGACAGGCTCCGGCCCAGGGCAAAGAACAGCCCCGGTCCCTCACCCCTGCCCAGGAGGCGCAAATGATAGCGCAGATGCAGGCCCAGGCTAAAAAGATGACAATCCCCCAGCTGAAAGTGGAATTGGAGAAATCCCCTAATCCTGTATTATATACCAAGCAGATCCTGCAAAAAAGATTTAAGATCGACACCATTGCGGTGACGAAGACCCGGGGATTCAGCAGTCTGGCGGACAGCCTGGCTTATTCCGGAAAGGTGAAAAAGGTATACGGCCCTTATGGAGACAAAGGCAGCCAGTTCCTGGTGCAGATATTGACCAAAGCACCCAACGAATTCTACCATGTCAGCCAGATCTTTATCGATACCGCCGTATTCCGTCCCCGGGTTGCCGACTCTTTAGGTAACAAAATCCTGGAAAAAATAAAGGATGGATCGGCCAGCTTCGAGCAGTTGGCCCAGGCCTATTCTATGGGTGGAGAAGCCGCTACGAAAGGCGACCTGGGATGGATAGCCCGGGGGATGCTCTTACCCCAGATCGAACATGAGATCTCAATAAGAAAAAAAGGAGAAGTCTTTAAGATCTGGAGCCCCAGCGGACTGCATATTATCCGGAAGACAGATGATCCCCGCCAGGACACAGGTTTTGCGCTGATGATGCGGATATTCTTATAAGAAATAATTGACCGCCAGCTCATATCCCTTCAGCCCCAGTCCCATGATCGTCCCTTTTGCCTTTGCGGAGACATAGGAGAGCTTCCGGAACTCTTCCCGTGCATGTACATTGCTGATATGCACCTCTACCAGGGGCGTCGTAATGGCTGCGATCGCATCCCCGATAGCTACCGAGGTATGCGTGTACCCTCCCGGGTTCAGGATGATGCCATCATAGGAAAATCCAACCCGTTGTAATTCATTGATCAGCTCCCCTTCCACATTGCTCTGGAAATAGGTGAACGTTACAGTAGGATATCTCTCCTTCAGGGTGACGAAATATTGTTCAAAAGTCTGGCTGCCATATATCTCTGGCTCCCGGGTGCCTAACAGATTCAGATTGGGACCGTTGATGATTGCTATACGCATAAAGGAATACTATTCGGGAACGAATATACGCTACCGGGCCCTTTATTTCATAATAATTCCCTGTTTCAGCATATCCGCTACGACCGTCTTGCTGAAATCGCTGGCAAGGGACTGCGCGGAGCCGGGATCGAAAGTCTTGGTTTGCGCCGAATATTCCAGCTTTTCCTGTTTCGAATCGTACATATTGACTTCCAGGCAGTAATCAGTAGTAGTGGTATAATAGCCTGGGGTATAAATGCGATCATAGACCACCCGGTAGTGGGGCCACCAATGCCCCCGCATCATGCCATAAGGAGCATACGTGACGGAACCCGGAGTATAATTCGTTTCTTTTTTCCGATCGATCAGTTCAATGACCAGCACCCCGTCAAAATTATCGCCATTCACCATTTTTATGGCATCCTCTTCCTTCATATCCCGGAATGTCCGGGGGCCATACTGCTGGGTAGCCGCCATGGCGCTGATGCCATTGGACTGCAATTGCTGCACCATGGCGTTTTCTACATTTTGCCGGATCGTCTGATCCCGGGCGCCCATCATGCCGACCACGAGGATCTTATTGAATTTCTGCGGGCTGGCGTCTTCTGCTTTCCAGGAAGAAAGAATTCGGGTGTTGCTGCAGGCGGCAATGATCAGGGAGGCTATGACGCAGGTAAATAACGATACTCTTCTCATAAGATGTTGTTTTAGAGAATGAATAAAAAGGGCTATTTAATGCGAAAGGTGAGTGGGCTACGCTAATTTATGCTTTTTTATCAGTTCGATGAAATCGTCGAAGAGATAGCGGCTGTCATGTGGCCCGGGGGTCGCTTCCGGGTGATATTGTACGGAAAAGGCCGGACGGTCTTTCAGACGGATCCCCTCGATGGACTCATCGTTCAGGTTCAGGTGAGTGATCTCGATATTAGCCGCTTTTTTTACGGCAACCGGATCTACGCCGAATCCATGATTCTGGGTGGTGATCTCACATTTGCCCGTAATGATGTTCTTCACAGGGTGATTGAGTCCCCTGTGTCCGTGATGCATCTTAAACGTGGGGATATCGTTGGCCAGCGCCAGCAGCTGATGCCCAAGGCAAATGCCGAATAAAGGTTTCTTCTCTTCCAGGATCTCTTTCACCGTAGGAATCGCATAATCCATGGGAGCCGGGTCGCCGGGGCCATTGGAAAGGAAATAGCCATCTGGCTTGAATTCCCTGAGTTTGCTCACAGGTGTTTTGGCAGGGAAGACCCTGACATAAGCGCCTCTTTCCACCATACATTGCAGGATATGCTGTTTGACCCCATAGTCCAGTACCGCGATGCGGATATCGGCCCCCGGATTGCCCAGCTCGTATTCCTTATCCGTGCTCACCACCGAAGCCAGTTCCAGTCCGTCCATGGAAGGAGTCTTGGCTAACAGGGCTTTTAAAGCATCCAGGTCCTTTATTTCAGAAGAGATAATACAATTCATGGCCCCTTTCACACGGACATGCTCAACGAGGGCACGGGTATCCACGCCTTCGATACAGACGATATTATTGACCTTCAGGTATTCATCCAGGGAGCCATTGGCCTGCTTACGGGAAAACTGCTCTTCCAGGTTGCGGCAGATCAATCCGCGGATCTTGACGCTATTGGATTCTATATCACTTTCTTTTACCCCGTAGTTGCCGATATGCACGCTGTTCATGATCAACACCTGCCCATAATAGCTGGGATCGGTGAACACTTCCTGGTATCCTGTCATCCCCGTATTGAAACAGATCTCGCCGGTGGTAGTACCTTGTTTACCAAATGCCTTACCATAATGAACGGAACCGTCTTCGAGTAACAGGATGGCTGATGTGTGGGAGCTTGTGTGGGACATTTATTGAGAAAAGTTTTGCAAAATTAAAGAAATTAGACGTCTCCGGCCCAAAAAAAAGCAAGACTTTCAGAGTCTTGCTTTTTTTATCTTAATAGTTTAGCATTTTATTCTGCTGCTTTCTTCTCTTTTTTCGTTTCTTTCTTTACTTCGGCTGCGGGAGTTTCTTCTACTATTTCAGCAGCTTCTGCACCTTCAGCTTTAGTATCGGCCTTCTTACGGCTGCCACCTGAACGACGAGTCTTCTTAGCGGCGGTTTCTTTCACTTCGCCTTTACCCTTACCATAGATCTCGTTGAAATCTACCAGTTCGATCATGGCTGTCTCGGCATTATCACCGACACGGGCGCCTAATTTGATGATTCGGGTGTAACCACCGGGACGGCCAGCTACTTTTGTAGCGACGTTACCGAATAATTCCACGATAACATCTTTATCCTGCAGGTAGCTGAATACTATACGACGTTGGTGAGTGGTGTTCTCTTTTGCCTTGGTGATCAGCGGCTCTACATAGGTCCTTAAAGCTTTCGCCTTAGCCAGCGTAGTAACGATCTTTTTGTGCGTGATCAGTTGAATGGCTAAATTGCTCATCAGGGCTTTACGATGGGAAGCCGTTCTGCTGAGGTTATTGATTTTGTCTCCGTGACGCATGACATGTAAATTTTGGAGCCTTGCACCGTGTCAGGAATTACAAGACTATGTTATAAAAAAAGAAGACGGTTCGCGGGTAACGCGAACCGTCCGTTAAAATCATTCATCATCTACTTTCAGCTTGCCGAGGTCCATCCCGAAATGCAAGCCTCTTTCGCCCAGAACCTGCTCGATCTCAGCCAGAGATTTCTGACCGAAATTGCGGAACTTCATCAGGTCTTCCTGTTCGTAAGTCACCAGCTCGCTTAAGCTGTTGATCTTAGCAGCTTTCAGACAGTTGAAAGCACGTACGGAGAGATCCAGGTCTTCCAGCGGTGTTTTCAGTATCTTACGAAGCTGCAGGGTCTGTTCGTCAACCAGGTCTTCCTTCTTCTCTTCTTTATTGTCGAAAGTGATATTCTCATCCGTGATGATCATCAAGTGCTGGATCAGGATACGGGAAGCCTGTTTAACGGCTTCTTCCGGATGGATGGTTCCATCGGTGCTAACTTCCATGATCAGCTTTTCAAAGTCGGTGCGCTGTTCCACACGGGTGTTTTCGATAGAGTACTTCACATTCTTGATAGGTGTGAAGATAGCATCTGTCGGGATATAACCGAATGGCGCATCTTTAGGCTTATTATCTTCCGCAGGAACATATCCACGACCTTTACCGATCGTGATCTCGATGTCCAGCTTAGCGGAAGAATCCAGGGTACAGATAAGCAGGCCCGGGTTCATCACCTCGAAGCTGGGAGTAGATTCGCCCAGGGTTCCGGCAGTAAACTCAGTTCTGTTCTTCAGACTCAGCGTGATCTTTTCCTGAGCTACTTCGTGTTCAACTTTTTTCTTGAAACGAACTTGTTTCAGGTTCAGGATGATCTCCACCACGTCTTCCGTCACGCCTTTCAGCGTAGCGAACTCATGGTCGGCACCTTCGATCTTGACCCCAACGATTGCGTAGCCTTCGAGAGAGCTCAGTAATACCCTGCGCAAAGCATTACCAATGGTTACACCATAACCCGGCTCCAAGGGACGAAATTCAAATTGAGCTTCAAAATCAGTCGCTTTTTGAAGAATGATTTTGTCTGGTTTCTGGAAATTTAAAATGGCCATATTTAAATTTACTATTTAACTTTTATAGTGTCCCGATCCCTTTGTTCCCCCTTGAGGGGTTGGGGCCGGGGGTGTTGTTACTTAGAATACAATTCAACAATCAACTGTTCCTTAATGTTCTCAGGAACGCTTTCACGCTCTGGAGCAGCGATAAAGGTGCCCGTAAATTCAGCCTCGGACCACTCCAGCCAGTTGAACTTAGGATTCTTTCCGCGGATCATACCGGTAATGCCGGCATTGCCCTGTGTAGATTCTTTCAGACCGATGACATCGCCTGGCTTCAGCTGATAAGAAGGAATATTCAGCACATCTCCGTTCACAGTGATGTGCTTATGCGTAACCAGCTGACGGGCAGCGGGACGGGAAGGAGCAATGCCCAACCGATATACGGTATTGTCCAGACGGCTTTCCAGCAACTTGATCAGGTTCTCACCCGTAACGCCTTTACGACGGTTAGCTTCATCAAAAGTATTGCGGAACTGGCGCTCTAAGATACCGTAGGTATATTTGGCCTTTTGTTTTTCCTTCAGCTGAAGAGCATATTCACCGGGAGCCTTACGCTTCTTGGTGCCACCATGCTGTCCGGGAGGATTGCTGTTCTTGGTTAAATACTTGCCATTGCCTAAGATAGGCTCGCCGAAAATGCGACAAATTCTGGTCTTTGGACCTGTGTAACGTGCCATAATTTATTTGTTAGATTTTTAAGTTCCCGAACAAGATTATCTAAAAATCTTAAAATTGAATCCTGCCCGGCTTTTGAATATTTCGCGATGGACAGTGGTCCATCTATGTCTTACTTAACTATACTCTACGTTTTTTAGGAGGACGGCAGCCATTGTGCGGCAACGGTGTCACATCCTTGATCATCACTACTTCGATGCCATTGTTGGAAAGGGCACGAATAGCGCTCTCACGACCGCTGCCAGGACCTTTGACAAATACATCCACTTTCTTCAGGCCTGCATCCAAAGCAGTCTTAGCGGCATCGGAAGAAGCCATCTGCGCAGCATAGGGAGTGTTCTTCTTGGAACCCTTGAAACCCATTTTGCCGGCGCTGCTCCAGGAAATTACCTGGCCATTCTTGTTGGTGAGGCTGATAATGATATTGTTGAAGCTGGCGGTGATATGAGCATCTCCGTAGACATCAACTTTTACGACTCTTTTTTTCGCAGCGGCTTTTGCGCTGGGTTGTTGTGCTTTTGCCATGATCTTTTAGATAGGTAATCTTTAAATTTTTAAAAAAACAACCTGGAATTTCAGGCCTGAACCAACCCTCCTCCTGCACCGGGTATCCGAAGCTGGTTCATAAAAAATAGTGCATATAAAGAGCTTCACGCATGCAAGCCACAAGTTTCAAGCTAAGCCCTATGGAAGAGGACTTGTAGCCTGAAGCCTGTAGCTTGCAGCTATATTTTATTTCTTAGCTATCTTCTTCTTACCGGCAACTGTCTTACGCTTGCCCTTACGTGTACGGCTATTGGTACGTGTACGCTGACCACGGACCGGCAGACCCTTACGATGACGCAATCCACGATAGCAGGCGATATCCAGCAGACGCTTGATGCTCATCTGAACTTCAGAACGAAGAGCGCCTTCCACCTTGAACTCATTGGTAATGGTAGTACGGATAGCGTTCAGTTCGTCATCATTCCACTCATGCACCTTTTTGTCCAGGCTAATGCCCGCTTTATTCAGGATATACTGAGCTGTGGAACGGCCAATACCGAATATATAGGTAAGTCCGATCTCCCCTCTTTTATTTTTTGGTAAGTCTACACCGGCAATACGAGCCATAAATTATTATTTCTATTTACGATTTTACAAATCAATAATGGACCTGCGGCCCACCTTACGAATTATCCCTGACGTTGTTTAAAACGGGGATTCTTCTTGTTGATAACATAGAGCTTACCCTTTCTTCTCACAATCTTACAATCAGCACTACGCTTTTTAATAGACGCTCGAACTTTCATGATGTTTATTATTTGTATCTGAATATAATTCTTCCCCTTGTCAAATCGTATGGACTCATTTCAACCCCCACCTTATCACCTGGCAGGATCCGGATATAGTTCATCCTCATCTTTCCGGAGATAGTCGCCAATATTTCATGCCCGTTTTCCAACTTTACCTTGAACATAGCATTGGATAGAGCTTCGATAATTGTACCATCTTGTTTAATGAGCGTTTGTTTAGCCATACAGTTTTTGGGAGCGCAAAGATAGGAATAATTTATTTTGCGGCAAAAATTTGGTTAAAATATAATTTTTTGCCGTAAAATACCATTTTTGCCGGCATACCCGGCCTTGGGACTGGGTATGCGAACCGGACAGGTCCGATTCAGGCCGAAATATGAAAATTGCGGAAAAATTTTTAACCTTTATGTTAAAAAACAGGTGATTATCCAGAGAAAACTCCGTTTTAAGAGGCCTGAACACCCGGGGTGGACACCTGTGCTACCTCCCGGGTCAAGTCTACTTTAGTCATCGAGTGGTAATGATTCTGCAGCTCATGCACGCTAAGCGGCTGCTTGATATGCCGCCGGTCTTCCCGATACCACATTTCAAAATGGGAAAAATCCCCTTTTTGGGACAACAGGATCCGAAAAGGTCCCTTGAGATACTTCACCGAACCATCCCCATATTCCTGCCGCTCAAATTGAAACTTAAACAATTGATCTTCATCCAGGGCAATAGGATATAAATTGTCCGGGGTAAACCAGAAATCCTGCACGCTGGTCTGCACATTCACCTCTTTATCTTCCCCATCCAACCCAATCACTTCCCCTTCAGAACGCTGACCTTCATACTCGGCCAGCACGATGTCTCCGACTTTAAGTTCATGAAATTTGATCATATGGAATCGTTTTATGGTTATTTCCGAATTTACGTTATTTAGCTTACACACCAAAGAACTTTTACCCCTACTTCACCAACACCAGCTTTACCCCTATTTCCCCTGAAATACCGGCATCCCCCCGGAATAAGTGTTCAGCACTTTCGTCTGCAGTACCTCCGCCGGAGGAACCCGCATCAGGTCCCTGTCCAGGATGATGAAATCCGCCTTCTTCCCCACCTCGATACTGCCGATCTCTTTTTCAAGACAATCCGCCCTCGCCGCCCAGATAGTCATCCCCCGGATCGTTTCTTCCCTGCTCAGGGCATTTTCCGGCTGAAATCCCCCCGGCGGGAAGCCCTTGGCGTCCACTCTGAACACAGCCGCCAGAAAAGTCTTAAAAGGGCTTATATCCTCTACCGGAAAATCCGTTCCCAGGGGCAGCCAGCCATTCTGTTCCAGCAATTGCCTGTAAGCATACCCTCCCTTAAGGCGATCGGAGCCCAACCGGTCCCCCGCCCAGTACATATCACTGGTGGCATGGGTAGGCTGAACGGATGGTATAATATCTCCCCGGCCGAACAGGGAAAAATCACGTCCGTTGATCACCTGTGCATGCTCTATCCGCCAGCGCTTATCATTCCGTCCCCCCAGGTATCTATTATAGACCGTCAGGATCATCCGGTTAGCCGAATCTCCAATGGCATGGGTACACAACTGGAAATCCGTCCCCACCAACATCTTCGCCAGGGAATCATAATGCGCGGGGTTGCTTAACAGAAATCCTACCCAGCCCGGCTTGTCCTTATAAGGCTGCAAAAGGCAGGCGCCCCGGCTGCCCAGGGCTCCATCGGCATAAGCCTTCACGCCCTTCACATAGAGCCGGTCTGTCTTATAAGGTCCCTTGGGAATGTAATAATCCAGGTTCTCTTTATTATCCCTCAGCATAACATAAAGACGCATCTTTAATTTACCCGCTTTCTGCAGGGAATCGATCATTTCGATATCCTTCCGGTCCAGCCCGCAATCCGTCACCGTGGTCAGCCCCTGGGCAAAACAATGCTCCTGGGCCGCCACCAGCCGCCGCTCATAATCGGCTTCAGAGGGAATGGGGATCTTCGCCTGCACCAGCCGTTGGGCATTGTCGATCAATATACCCGTCAGTTTCCCTCCGCGAGTCTCTACCTCCCCTCCCGTCAGCTGCTGCCCCGGCTGTACCCCGGCCAGCTCCAGGGCCCTCGCATTGGCGATGACCGCATGCCCATCCACCCTTTCCAGCACCACAGGAATAGCAGGAAACAAGCGATTGAGCGCATCATTATCAGGAAAAGACTTCCCGGGAAACTTATTCTGATCCCAACCCCAGCCCGTTATCCAGGGCAGTTCCGGATGAGCCTTTGCAAATTGCTGTACCCTTGCCGTCACCTCCTCAAAACTGGTACAACCAAAAAGGCCGACAGCGAACAAGGACTGCCCATACTCGACAAAATGGGCATGGGCATCAATAAAGCCCGGATAAACAGCCTTCCCCATCGCATCGATCACCCGGTGCGGCTCGAACCGCCGGGAGATCTCCTGGTCAGTCCCTACGGCAATGATCTTTCCATTCTTTACGGCAAAGGCCTCCGCTCTGCTAAAAGCGCTGTCCACCGTATAGACCCGGCCGTGATGCAGTACCAGGTCCGCAGGCTCTTTGGAATGACAGGAAAAGAGCAGCGGGGAAAAGAAAGCCGGCAGCAGGGACACCGATATTACCGCGCGAACAAGGGAGGCAGGTCCCCCGTCCTGAAGGCTGCGTTTATTATGGAACATAACGAGAGCATTAATTATTTGTCAACGAATTTAAGGTAAAAAGCCCCTCACTCCGCCCAACTCATCGTATAACCTGCATTCTCGATTTCCAGCGCTTCAACGGTCAGCATCAAAGGATGGAAAGTATCTACCATTACGGCCAGTTCCTTTGTCTCCTTCGCTCCGATGCTGCGCTCGACCGTTCCCGGGTGCGGTCCATGGGGAATCCCTCCAGGATGCAGGGTGATCATCCCCATCGTGACGTTCTTCCGGCTCATGAAGTCGCCGTCTACATAATACAAGAGCTCATCACTGTCGATATTGCTGTGATTATAAGGAGCCGGGATGGATAAAGGATGATAGTCGAAAAGACGGGGACAGAATGAACATACGACAAAATTATGCCCTTCAAAAGTCTGGTGTACCGGCGGAGGCTGATGCACCCTCCCCGTAATAGGCTCGAAATCATGAATGCTGAAAGCAAAGGGATAACAACATCCGTCCCATCCCACCACATCAAAAGGATGATGGCCATAATGAATGCCATAAATCCGCCCCTTCTTCTTAGTCCTGATGAGGAAATCGCCCTTCTGATCCACCGTCTCCAGGTGATGCGGTTCCCGCATATCTCTTTCACAATAAGGCGCATGCTCCAGCAGCTGTCCATAAGGGCTCAGGTATCTTTTGGGATAACGGATAGGGCTGAAGGATTCGACAATGAACAACCGGTTGTCCGTATCGGAGAATTCAATCTGATAGATCGTACCCCTCGGCACCACCAAATAATCCCCATATCCGAAAGACAGATTCCCATACATCGTCTTCAATACCCCGTTGCCTTTATGAATAAAGATCATTTCGTCCGCGTCGGCATTCTTGTAGAAGTAGCCGGACATGCTTTGCCGGGGAGCCGCCAGAACGATGTGACAATCATTATTCACCAGCACGGCCTTGCGGCTTTTCAGGTAATCCTCTTCGGGCGGTATACGCCACCCTTCCAGGCTGCGGTGCTTCAGCATTTTCTCTTCCGCGATGCGGGGCATAACATCATAGGGTTCATCGGTGCGGATGATCGCCGTAGGAGGATGACAGTGATACAATAAGGAATAATCGTTGGAGAATCCCTCGGTGGAAAATAATTGCTCCGAATAAAGGGAGCCATCCGGTTTACGGAATTGAGTATGACGTTTATGCGGGATAGCTCCCAACGTATGATAATGTGGCATGTGGATGAATTTTGGAGAACGTGAAAAATGGAAATTCATTCCTGGAAACGTCCGGGCGAAAGTTGCCATTGCCAGGATCGGATCAGGAACTGCATCGCGATTAGTAGATTCGCCTGTCCATCTCGAGCGCAACCATCAGGAAATAATATTTCCAGTTACGCTTGTCGATCCAATAAGTAAAATTGCGAAAGTAAGGCATAAGCTGATCGTTGGCCTAAAGGTAATAAATTGTAATTTACGACCGGAATTAAATAACATGAAGACTTTAATAACTGCCGGACTGGTCGCCCTGAAAGACCGCAAGCTCTTACTGGCATTCAGCAACAACAAACAGGCTTTTTATCTGCCAGGCGGCAAAGCTGACGAAGGAGAGACCACCCTCTCCGCCCTGGTGCGGGAAATACGGGAAGAGCTCAACGTGGAGATGGACCCCGCAGGTCTGACCTTCTATAGTCATATTGCGGCGCCTGCTTTCGGGGAACCAGAAGGTATCCTGATGGCCCAGGACTGCTTCCGGTACGAACTCCGGGAAGAGCCTCGCCCGGCAGCGGAGATCGGGGCCCTTCGCTATTTTGATACGGCCGCTTACCAGGAAGAACCCCAGCAGGTACCAGGTGTCATTATGGTCATGCGGCAATTACGGCAGGACAATCTCATCGATTAAGCCAGCCGCTACCCATCAGCGACGAAACAAAAATCAATTTTCCACGAACGGCCCCAAAACAACGCCATGTTAAGAATAGGTCTTTTATCGGATACCCATCATTTCCTCGACGACAATATCTTCCGTCATTTTGATAAATGTGACGAGATCTGGCATGCGGGCGACTTCGGCACGGCGGCATTGGCCGAAAGACTGGCCGCATTCAAACCACTTCGCGGGGTCTATGGCAATATCGACGGACAGGATATCAGAAAGACTTATCCTGAAAAATTAAGATGGCGATCGGAAGAGGTGAACGTATGCATGATCCATATCGGCGGCTATCCGCCCAAATACAATCCCGCCGTTAAAAAAGAGCTGGAAGCCGATCCGCCACAGCTATTTATCTGCGGCCACTCTCATATTCTCAAGATCATGTACGACGACCGGCTCCAATGCCTGCACATGAATCCCGGAGCCGCCGGCAACCAGGGATGGCATAAAATACGCACCCTGATCCGCTTCTCCATCGACGGAAATAATATGAAAGATTGCGAAGTGATAGAATTGGGCAAAAGATAATCACATAATCCCCTCTATTGCGGCAATATTATTTTTATCAATAGAAAGAACATACTTCAAATCCTCCATGGCCTTATTGTAATTTTTAATTTCTATATAAGCCACCGATCTTGAAATAAAAAAATGAATATTCTCCTTATTTAGATTTATAGCCTGACTAAGCAGATCAATCGTTTCCTTAGGATTATCTTTTTTTAAAGCCAAAGAATACAATCGATTCGCCTCCTTAATCGCTGCAAAACGTTTTTTGTCACCCTCTGTTAAATCATTTTGAGTTACCCTTTCAAACAATTTAAGATAGTCATTGGCAATTGAAATCTCCCCTTCTTCCTTTTCATTGCCAATTTTCAATCTTTCGAATTCTTCCAGTTCTCTATCTGAATGAACAACTATAATTTCATCTGTATAAACTTCACTAAACTCTTTGTTCATTTTTTCAATGAAAATTTGCTCTTTTGATCGATCTATTGGTGAGTTGGTAAAAGGAATCCGACTTAATACAAGGGTGATTTTCGGAGGAAGATCGATCAGTAAGTTTTCCTCTTTGGTGATACTTTGTATTATCTTTCGGGCACCTTCCAGGTTTTCCTTATTATTGACCGCTACAATCACCACTTCATCCGCAAATAAAGAAATACTTATCCCGGACATTTCAGAGATGCCGGCCCTGGAATCAATTAATAAAAAATCTGGTTGGATCTCTTTCCTTATCTTATCCTTCATGTCAAGAAAAAACCCCATTCCGTTGCTGTTTTCGTACAAAAGTTCATACCAATTAATGGAGGATAATTTCTTCCAATATTCCGGGGAACCTACATTTCCTGCGGGAAGCAGGAAAAGAGGTGATTTATTTTTGCCCATATCCAGGGGAAAAATAAAATCTGATATGCCGCCCGGTAAAACTCCTGTACTGGTAAATTCAAAAATATAATCGACCAGACCCTTTTTTATAGTATCACTATGGAAGGAATCAGGGAATTTATACGGCAAACCCGGAGCCTCCAAATCGAAGTCAATCAAACAAACCTTCTTATTAAATTCGCAAAGCCTCTTTGCAATATTGGCCAACGCCAGCGATTTGCCCACGCCGCCTTTATACGAATAAAATGTAATAGTCTTCATGGTGAATTATTAAATCGGCAACAATGTCCTTCTTTCACTCATTTTTGATTGTATTTGTAAAATTCTTTCTGCACTTAATCCTTCAGGAATACCAAATGAAATACCTTCAAAATACGCTTTAATAGGATTAAAATGCAGACCTAATGCCTTAGCTACAGCAACGATCCGGGCTAAACTGGCTGTTTCATAATCTGTTGCTTCATATCGCTGAATTTGTTGCTCTTTAATATTTAGCTTCTCTGCCAACTCAGCATGGGACCATCCTTTTGCAATTCTTCCTTTAATTAATAATTGAGGAAGGTCCAATAAGGAATCTGCCGACACATTGGCAATTCTCTTGTTTTTCAATAAAGAATATTCTTTCACCTCATCTTCGAATATCTCGATTTGAGCTTGGACTGCTCCCATCTGAATCTCTTTGAGCGTAGGGTTAATATCCTCACGTTCATGCAAGGTTTTCAAAACATCTTTAAATTCTTTTAATTTCCTGGAAGATACCTGGAACTGCTTTTCATTTTTTATCATAAAATCGAATTTAAATTAATGAGATCCTTATGATTCCTTTCTCTTTCCCTTGCCTGTCCTCCTGAAAGTATACCAGAAAACCAGTTCCTCTCGAATTGGCATAGTTGGTCATAGGTACAATATCACCACCATATCTTTTCTTCATGTTTTTCATCTTAAAACCGAAATCTGTAAGTCCTGGATAAGATGAATTCATAAGCTCATAATTAACATCTTTCTCATCCCAGCACATATCGAAATCCCCCGGATATATTTTTTTAGTAACAAAGCTCCCATCGATATAAACCGCTTTACAGCCAACGGCTTTTAATTCGAAAATAGCCAATTCCAACCCTTTTATTAATACTTGCCGATGCGCGTTGAACCCAAACGTAATTTTAAAATCGTCCCACCCCATTTCATATATTCCAGGTTCCAGGTTTCCTGACAAGCCATATTCTAACATTTTTCACAATTATTTTGTTGTGATTATTTATATTTATTAGCCAATCAGAAGCAAATGTCAGATTTAGTACTCAAATATACTAATTAAAATCTATTTAACACAACAAAAAAGATGTGTAAAATTTACGATTGAAGCATATTTGCGATTTTTATTGGCTTCGTTGAATCCAATAAAAATCGCAAATAATTGATTATCAATTATTTGAAAGAATAAATAATTTGAAATTACCTAAAGATATTCCAGGATCTTATTGCGAAGCTCATTGGGCTTGAAGGGCTTGCTGACAAAATCATTCATCCCGCAGGACATGATCTCCCCGATGATCTCATTCTTCGGCGAAGCCGTAACGGCAATAATAGGGATATCCGTCAAATGTTTGCGGATCTTTTTGGTACAGGCGAACCCATCCAGCAGCGGCATCTGCACATCCATCAGGATGAGATCGTATTTTCTCCGGAAGGCGAATTCCAGCGCCTGCCGGCCATCCACCACCAGGTCCACCTCCGCGCCCCATCCCTTGATGAAACGGCGGGCAATATTGGCGTTGAACAAATTATCCTCCGCCAGCAGGATCAGCTTGTTCCGGAATGCGTCGTTATTCTTCACAATAGCTTTGGGCAAGGGCGTCGTCACCTCTACCGTATCCGCTTTCTGCAGCACGATGCTGAAATTAAAATCGGACCCTTTCCCTACCTCGCTATCGATAAGAATGGCGCTGTCCATCAGCTCCACCAGTTTAGCCGAGATAGAAAGCCCCAACCCTGTTCCTCCATAAAGACGGGTCGTATCACTGTCAGCCTGGGTGAACTGCTCGAAGATCTTGTCTTTCTTTTCTATGGGGATCCCAATCCCCGTATCGATGACATAGAATTTTGTAATGAACGAATGGATCCGGTTCTCTACCATCTCCACCCTCAGCTTGACAGATCCTTCGCGGGTGAACTTGATGGCATTGCTGATCAGGTTATTCAATACCTGCGAAAGCCGGAAGCTATCCCCCTTCACCATGAACGGCATGTTCTCATCATATTCGACATCGAATACGATATTCTTCTCCCGGGCCTTGTAGCTGAAAGATTGATAAAGGCTTTGTACCAGCTCCCGAAGGTTAAAGTCAATAGCCGACAATTCTATTTTTCCGGAATCCAGCTTGGTAAAATCAAGGATATCGTTAATGATATGCAGCAGGCTCTCTCCGGAAAACTGCAAGGTCCGCAGATCCTCTTGCTGATCTTCCCGCGGGTTACCCTGCATCAGCAGGTGAGTGATCCCGATCACGGCATTGAGCGGAGTGCGAAGCTCATGGCTCATGACGCTGAGGAACTGTGATTTCGCCTTCGCAGCCTGCTCGGCCTTCTCCTTCATTTGCACCAGTTCCTGCTCCCGCTGCCGGCGGCTGGAAATATCCCGTATAAATCCGTTAAAATAAAAATCAGTGTTGTGCTGAATGGCCGTAATAGTCAATTCCATGGGAAACTCATCCCCATTCTTCCGGATGCCCGTCATCTCCAGGCGCTTATTGAGAATATTACTGCTGCCTTTCAGGAAATCATAAAACTCCCTCCCATGCACTTTCAGAAAGGAGTCAGGAATGATGGTCTCCATAAATGTCCGGCCCTTCACCTCATCCTCCGTATACCCGAACACTTCGGTAGCCGCGCTGTTCCAGCGGATGATGGTCCCGTCCTGGTTCGTGATCACAATGGCATCCAGGGCCGAAGAGATCACACTGCTCAGCATGATCTCATTCTTCTGCAGCAGTTTCTGCGTTTCCTCGTTCTCCCTTATCTTTTGATCGAGGGCGATATTGAGCTGCTCCGATTCCGCCAGCTTCTCCAAAAAGATCTGCTCGATCTGGGCCTGCGAAAAGATTCCCAGATGCCCCCGGTCCACGATCTCCTTCGGAATGAGCGTAAGCATGTGCGGGAAAAATTCCAGCTCCTTGTATTTGGCTGAAAAGATCTCATAGGTCTTCTCAAAGATCTTGCCCGCCAATACCTCTCCATAATTACTGCCGACGAACTGGAAGGCTTCAAAACTTAAGAACTGTAATTTCCGAAAGACCTCGGCCTCCCCCTTTCTTTCTTCCAGCAGGGCCAGCTCTTTCATTTTCTTTTCAAAAAAGCCTTCCCCTGTACGCCCGAACTTATCACTGACATTGTTCAGAAAATCCTGGAGGAATTGCGTAGCCAGCGTATTCTTTTGCTCTGCCTCCGGCACATAGAGCAGCGTGAAGATAGGCTCCTGCAGGATAGCGGGAAACCGCTGCCGGACACTCTCCCGCAAAGATGCCCGCGTGTGGTGCAGCTGCTCAAAAGAAGTGAGATATTTTTCAAAAAGAAGGTAGGTGTGGAAAGCCTCTTCCGCTTTCTTGCCGGCAGACTTATGCCCCAGCTGAATCAACTGCTCTGCATTCCCCGGCGCAGTGATCCGCCCGATCAGGAATTCGAATAACGCCTTATATAAATAGGAATGGGTACCAGCCGTTTTACCGGCAGCACTCTTCTTTTTTCCCTTCAAAAAATTTTTCAGCATGAGAATAATCCTTGATCAGCATGCAAACGACTACACGGACTTACGCTCCCTTACTGGCTTTATAAATGGAATAGAATAAACATGGGTGGTAGCAACAGCATTATTTGCCTGTAATAAATTACACCGCACCTGGCTGAATGCAGGAGAGGCACTCATTACACCAAATGTAACGAGCAGGAGGAAGAGGGGTCGAAATTTTTTCATAACAATTTGGCTTTTAAAACAATAAATGCAATTTTTTCTCGTATGGATAGGGAGTAATTCGGTTTTTTGGATATAATATATGTAGTTTTTACATATATCCTATTAAACGAACTCTGGAACAAAAAATTGTGACCTATGCAAAACGCCCCTTCTAACAAATTCGTTTTCAATGGCAGCCTGAATGCAGCCTTTTTGGACGAGCTATTCGAAGGTGATACTGTATATGCGGAGACTGTCTTTGAAGATTTTTTAAGGGACCTTCCTGGTTATTGGAAACGGGTAGAGACGGCTTATCAAACCAGGAATATAAACGAATTGCGTACCTGTGTCCATACCTGCAAAACCTTATTCGGCTATGTGGGCTTCACAGATCTCCAGGAGTTCTGTCAGCAATTCGAAAATAATTGTAACAGCCAATCGCCCGAAAAGCTTGCGATGGACTACAATATCCTCTCTTTGAAAAAAGAAAATGCCCAACATATAATAGAAAACGAATATAACAGACTGAAGGTATTTAACGAAGAGAATGGATGAAAGGCCCCGAAAACCCCTTGAATGAAAACAACCTGTATCATAGTGGAAGACATTCAGATCGCCGCCGATTTTCTCAGGAAATTCTGTGAGAAAAGCGAGCTGATTGAAGTAAAAGGTCATTTCCTGAACGCGGAAGATGCCCTTGAATTCCTGGATGAAAATAAGGTAGACCTCATCTTTTTAGATATTGAGATGCCCGGGGCCAGCGGATTCGAGCTGCTCGACCGGCTTACCTACTCCCCCCGGATCGTCCTCACAACCTCAAAAACAGAATACGCCTTCGACGCCTTCCAATATAATGTCAATGATTATCTAAAGAAGCCCTTCACCTACAAACGCTTTATGGAGGCCATACAAAAGATACAGGCCGCGACTCCCGGCCAGGCTATACCGTCCGGGGCAGCCCCCCCCTCCGCTGATATGGAATTCCTGTTCATCAAGGCGGAAGATAAGCTGATCAAGATCAAAAAAGACGATATCCTCTTTTTGGAGAGCATGCGGGACTATGTCAAGTTCGTCACCGCCGGAAAAAGCTATATTACCTACAGCACTTTAAAGAACATGGAAGAGAAGCTGATCGGACAGAACTTCCTAAAAGTACACCGCTCTTATATCGTAAATATTACTAAAATTGAAGATATAAGGGGAAATACGATTTATGTCCAGGGTAGCCAGATTCCCGTCGGCAAAGCCCATAAGGATGAACTGGTAGGCCGGCTGAATATCCTCTGAATTCCGTTCGTCGGGTAAATCTTTCTTTCGTCGGGCAGAAACGAAGGTTAGTCGAAAAAGTTTCCTTTCCAGCCATCTGTTTTACATCTTTGTATCAGCAAACGAGATAAATCCAGATCCTGAAAAAACCAACATCCAAATCCAAATCTGAAACATCCGACATCCAAAAGAAAGACCAAATTAAGATCTAAGAATCCGAAAAACCGAACAACCCAAAATCCTTAAAAAAACCGATCGACAATCCAAACAATCCGAAGAAGAACCAACATCCAAATCCTGAATCCGAAAAATCAACATCCAACGTCCAAATCTGAAAAATCAGTTAACATCCAACATCCCAATCAAAAACCGAATTAAGATCCGAAAATCCAAAAAAACCGAAACCCAACAATCCTTAAAAAACCGATCGACAATCCAACAATCCGAAGAGAAACCAACATCCAAATCCTGAATCCGAAAAATCAACATCCAACGTCCAAATTTGAAAAATCAGTTAACATCCAACATCCCAATCAAAAACCGAATTAAGATCCGAAAATCCGAAGAAACCAGACACAAGATCCAATCACTAAAAATCAACATCTCTGATCCCAAATCGACACTGAATTGAAAAATCCAAACATCCTTTAAAAGATCAAAAAATGCCAGTGGCAAAGCCTGGAAGACATTGAATCTTCTTGCTCGATTCGATCCTGATCCCTGCGAATGAACCCGAAAATTGATGGCCCTGACAAAAAAATTAAGCCGCCCCGTATTATCCGGGGCGGCATTTTTATAAGGTATAAGAGGCTTATAGCCCTAAAACCAAGGTCTTCCAACTCCCATCCGGAAAGGCCAGGGTATCGACGCCAGAATAATGATCAGAGCGATCAGGAAAAACCAGAAAGTCTTTTTATGCTTTACCCCATCCGGAATATTCTTTTTAGAGACACCCCTGCCAATCGTAATCAGCACGATGGCAATGATCATCCCCGCTAAATGTTCCACTGCATAAAATCTCGCCACCGGGTCTTTCATGACCGCCCCAAACCCCATATTCTCTATATTCTTCAATCCCCAGGGCCCTACGATCCATTGAACCAACCCGATCAGCAGCTCCGTATGAGCCGCAATCATCAGGAACAGGCCAGTCTTCTTATCCCCCGCCGTAAAAGGCTTGCCAGCCGTCATACCGGCATAACTCTTATAAATGGCAATAAGGGCTAACAAAAGAATGACCCAGCGAAGAAAACTATGTAAGTGTAAGAATCCGGTATACATGCAATTAAGTTTTAGGATTTAAATAATCGAGCGCAAAGCTACGATCCCAACCCTATACTACGATGGGAAAATTTTCCGGGATTGGGACACAATATCAAAAAACACTTAGTCGTTTTACGCTGATTATCAATTTATTACGGGAACGGCATAAATTTTGAATATTTGGTATCACTTTAAAATCTTTTAAAATATCTTAGGAAACCCAGTAGCTTATGAGGCAGATCTCTACCCTGATCACAACCATCGTACTCTCCATATCTTCCATTACATATAGTTCTGCACAAACCTATACGGTAAACGCTAATACTACCTGGACTGCTCTTACTTCCAGCGCCAGCTGGTGTGGCTCCTGCACCTTCACTATTGCGGCCGGCGTCACCCTGACCCTGGACCAAAATAACCCTACCTGCGGAACCTGCACCTTCACCGGAGGCAATATCGTTGCTGCCCAGAATTTTAGCTGTCAGAGTTGCACGTTCAGCGGAAATAATATCACGATCAACAGTACGCAATTATCGCTGCAATCATCCACTACCAGCTTTACCAATACCATTGTTTCATTGGCCGGTACCGGTTCGATCTCCGCGTCGGCACCTGTAACGGTCACCAATTCTACTTTCACCTTTCAGGGCTCATCCAATTTCCTGAATGGCGGAGGCTCCCTTACCCTGACAAACAGCATTTTTTATTTTAATGGCAACGCTTACTTCTCCACCACTTCAGGACCGATAAACCTCATCACGAATAGTTCGTTGGTTGCAGGCGACGGCAGCAGCACCAGCAATGCCTATATATTGATGAATACCAGCTCACCGATAAATATATACGACAACTCCTCTGTTAAAATAGCGAATAATAATAATTACTATTTTGACTGGAGCTCTTATTACTCGGTGAGCAATAGTACAACTTATACTACCACCAACAACTCGTTTAATTGCAATGGCAGTTATCCGCATGCCTGCAGCGCCCCCTACGTATACGGTTGTGCTACGCTGACGAAATCCGGCCCCCTGGCCTGTATTACCCTGGCAGTGACCGACCTTAATTTTTCAGCCGTCCAGTCCGGCCTTCAATCAGTCGACCTATCCTGGTCCACCGGACAGGAGACCAATACGGATCATTTTACGGTACAGCGTAGTGCCAACGGCAATGATTGGGAATCGATCGGCATCGTCACCGCAAAAGGATACGCTTACACAACCAGTAATTATCGTTTCAGCGATCCTTCCGCTCGCAACGGCATGAACGATTACCGGCTTCAGATCTACGATAAAGATGGCAAATCCACCTATTCCCGGATGGTGGCCGTCACCATCGCCGGCACAGCCGGCGAGATCAGCATCTATCCCAGTCCGGTCACAGACCAGACCTTCCATTTAAAAGCCCCTTCTACAGAGGCATTGGTAGTAAATGTATTTACTATGAGCGGACAGTTGTTATGGGTTACCTCTTTAAAAGGGCAACTGGTATACCAGATAAAATTACCATCGACAATCGCTCATAACAATTATATCGTCGTGCAGGTGATCAGCAATGAAAAGACCCAGGCATTTACCCTCCTGAACCAATAAAGGTAGTTTCCCCGGCTTCTGCCGGACTAAGTTGTCAGAAACATTTAGTTTTGTCCTATGAACAAATCATGGACATACTATCTTTACCTCCTGGTTGGCATACTATCAGCCATATCCTGTAAGGGACCCGCCGGCAATAAGGAAGAGGAAGCCGCCGTTCTGAAACAGGCGCCCTTTGCCCCCCTGACAGATAGCATACGGCAGGCGATCCCGGCAGACCAGGCCGGATTATACTTCAGAAGAGCGGAACTCCTGTCCCGGAACAACCTGCATGAACTAGCCGTAGCAGACTATAAAAAATCCTGGAACCTTCACCCGGATGAAGTCACCGGCCTCCGCTATGCTTCTACCCTCTCTATCCTTGGGAAGACCGACGAAGCCGCAAGACTCCTGCAGGACTGCCGGAAACATTTCCCCGCCAATAATAACTTCCCCAACATGCTGGGAGACGTCTATATCCAGTCCGGGAAAATGAAAGAAGCCCTGAACCTCTACGATACCATGCTGCAAGCCGACTCCCTCAACTTTGAAGCCTGGTATGAAAGAGGCCTGCTGCTGGAAAAAGCAAGAGACACGGCAGGCGCCCTTATAGCCCTGAGAAAAGCCTATACGATCCAGCCGGTAAATACCTACGCCCTGGAATTGGCCCACCTGTATGCCGAGAGCAGGAACAGCGCCGCCCTGCAGCTCTGTGACGAGGTTTTGAGCAAAGACCTGTCCCATGAGCTCCTGGACCCCTTATTCATCAAAGGGATCTACTATTCCAATACCGGGCTATATAAAAAAGCAGTCGTGCAATTCGACTCCTGTATCCGGCGGGACTGGAAATTTACAGATGCCCATCTCGAAAAAGGGATCGCCCTCTTCAAACAGAAAAATTATGAGGAAGCCCTGAAAGCCTTCCGGATGACCGTGGAAGTCTCTAACACTTACCCGGATGGCTATTTTTGGATCGGCCGCTGTTATGAAGCAGCCGGAAGTAAAGAGGATGCCATCGCCTATTATCAACGGGCCCTATCGCTCGACAAAGATTTTACAGAAGCCGGAGACGCGATCAAACGGCTGAAATAAGTATCTTTAAATCCACAAATTCGAAAACCAGGATTCGCCGGTGGTGAATCGACCCGAAATAAACTTGAACTTATGCCTTTAATAGCGCCTTCCTTACTGGCTTCTAACTTCCTCCGCCTGGAAGAAGAATGCAAAATGCTGAATGAAAGCCAGGCTGACTGGTTTCACCTGGACGTAATGGATGGACGGTTCGTTCCCAATATCAGCTTTGGCATCCCGGTAATCGAACAGATCTGTACAACAACAACCAAACCCTGCGACGTGCACCTGATGATCGAAGAGCCGGAGAAATATACAGAAGCTTTTAAAAAGGCAGGAGCCACCCGGATCAGCGTACATTTTGAAGCCTGCCGCCATTTACACCGGAATATCCAGCAGATCAAATCACTGGACATGAAGGCCGGTGTCGTCCTTAATCCCGCCACCCCCGTCGAGTTCTTGTCCGATATCCTACAGGATCTCGACCTCGTGCTTATCATGAGCGTCAATCCAGGCTTTGGCGGCCAACAGTTCATTCCCCATACTTATCAGAAGATACGTAACCTCAAACGCATGATCCATGAAAGAGGATTAGACGGCCATACCCTGATCCAGATAGACGGAGGAGTGACCCTGGAAAATGCCAGCTCTATCATCCGCGCAGGCGCCGACGTACTGGTAGCAGGTAGTTTCGTATTCAAATCCGTCAACCCAAAAGCCGCCATCCACGCACTGAAAAATATCGATTAGCCTATAGTTTCCCCGCCAGCTGCTCCAGCACCTCTCCCGTTTGCTTCACCCAGCTGGTAGGATGCTCCGGCCATTTCAAAGCATGCTTCTCCAGCTCAGCCTCTATCAGTTTATACCCCTGCATCGCCTGCTCATAGGAGTAAAAACAATCGATCCAGCTCTTATCCAGGGTCGCCCTGGGCTCTATCCCAATCCCTCCATTATACCAGATGAAACAAGTCGGGAACCCACTGAACGAAATCTGCGTCTCCTCACGCTGATGATTGTCCTGGTAGAAGAGGGCATAAAAATGTACGCAATTTTTTACCCGCATCCGGATCTGTTCAGCCGTTTCCGGTTTCGACGGCTTTATCCTCCACTGATTGTTGGCCGGATAAAAAGGATCTTCCGGAGGGCGCCTGTGCACGATGGTCCCTGCCGACAATTTGATAACGACCGGTCCCTCTGCATTGCTCCATCCCAATTCCAGCTGTTTGAGGGCAATTTCCCGGATAGTATATTTTGTCTGGCCTGCCGCTGGCCGATTCCACTGTATCGTCAGCTCCCGGGTGTCTTTATTCAACTGCCACTGTCCCATTTGCAAACCCCTGCGGGGATTCAATGTAGCATAATGATCAGAAAAAAGAACCAACTGAGGATATTGTTGAGGATCGCTCACCGAATCCCGGAAAAGCTCATTCCACTCCAATTTATCATTCTCTTCGAACTTCCATACCTGGCTGAGCACATCTGTAAGCGCCACCGACTTAAAAGTCTTTAAGGAGAACAGCGCCGTATCAACCCCTGTCAGGTCTGCCTGCGCGGAGACGTCTTTCAGCGTTATCATAGAAGTATCCTGCCCCTTGTTGCGATGCCTGGAATTTCCTCCCCGGCAGGCCGCAAGGGTCCAAAAACAAAATAAAGAGAAGAAGAGCATCTTATTCATAAGGCTAAATAAACATAAAATACCAGTAATTGCGTTCTTTTGCCATCAAATCTGTTTAATTTCGGACATCTTAAACGCTTTTTTCATTGAGAATTGTACTCGCCGTCCTACTGATCCCCTCCCTGTTGCTCTTCCAGTCAGCGCTGGCGCAGAAAAAACCGGCCTTCGTATCGGGTAAAATACTCGATGAAAATGAACAGGCGCTTCCAGGGGTATCCGTGGTGCTCCTGGGCAGACAATCCGGTATTATTACCAGCGACTCAGGCACTTTCCGGATCAGGGTCCCGGCAGAAAAAGCGTTTGCCCTGGTATTCTCCTTCACCGGCTATAAAACGGAACAACGCAATTTTCTGCTGAATGAGAAAGAAGAAGAGCGGGTCGTTATCCGGTTGGAAAGAGGGGCAAAGCAACTGCAGGAAGTCGTCGTTTCCGATCAGCGGGAAAGCCGGGAAGCAGGCCTCGTAAAGCTCAATCCTAAAAATGCCATCAATATACCCGCTCCAATCGGTGGGATCGAGAGCCTGATCAAGATCATCGTTGGATCGAATAATGAACTGACTTCCCAATACTCCGTCCGGGGTGGTAATTACGATGAGAACCTGATCTATGTAAATGACTTTGAAGTTTTCCGCCCCTACCTGGTCAACAATGCACAACAAGAAGGACTAAGCTTTATCAATCCCGAAATGACTAAAAGCGTCAGCTTTTACACAGGAGGGTTCCAGGCTAAATATGGAGATAAAATGTCTTCAGCCCTCGATATTCAATATAAAAAACCCCGCAGCTTTGGTGGTTCCGCCTATCTCGGCTTATTGGAACAGGGGATGCACCTGGAAGGAACCAGCGCCAACAACAAGTTTACCTACCTGCTGGGGGCGCGTAACCGGACCAACAAGACCCTGTTCAGCAGCCAGGAGACAAAAGGCAGCTATTCTCCCTCCTCGGCAGATTTCCAGGCCCTGTTTACCTATCAGCTCAATAGTAAGAACCTGCTGGAACTGCTGGGCACCCTATCCCAAACCAAATTCCACCTCATCCCTCAGTCCAGTCAGTTGACCTCTTCCGTCATTTCCCCTTATTATACGTCCAACCTGGGACTGGACGTGTACTTCACCGGCCAGGAGATCGATAGATACCAGACCAATATGCTGGGGCTGTCGCTGACACAACAGCTCAGAAAAAATCTGAAGCTGAAATGGATGGCCTCCCGCTTCGATGACAACGAAAAACAATCCTATGACATCACAGGCACTTACATTTTCGGCGATCGGAATTTCGACCAGTCCAGCGCTGACTTTGGCCTGATCACCAACCCGCTGGGAGCAGGCACTTACCAGAATTACGCCCGGGACCGGCTGGACATCACGGTATGGAACGCCACCCATAAGGGCTATCTTACCCTACGCCGGCACTTTGTCCAATGGGGGCTCAGCGCCGAACGACAGGTCATCCATGATCAGCTGGATGAATGGCAATACCAGGACTCGGCAGGGTATTCCCTACCCTATAACCCCGGCGTTCCCAGCCTGAGCAATGTGGCAAAATCCAAAGACGATCTGTCTATCACCCGCCTGACCGGTTTTATCCAGGATAATATCCTCTTCAGGGATTCCAGTGGTTTTACCCTGCAAGGCGGACTACGCTATAACTACAACACCCTGAATAAAGAATTGCTGCTATCGCCCAGGATAGGCGCCTCCTGGAAACCGCGGCGATCCACCAAAGACATCGTCTACCGCGCCGCCCTGGGTATTTATGATCAGCCCCCCTTCTTCCGGGAAATGCTGCGTTCCGATGGCACCCTGAACAAGGGCCTGAAAGCACAACGCAGCTGGCAGGTAGTGGCCGGATTAGATCATAATTTCAAAATGGGCGACCGCCCCTTCCGCTTCACCACCGAAGCCTACTACAAACAAATGTCGAGAGTAGATCCTTATGATATTAATAACGTACATATCCAGTACTTTGGACTCAATGACGCCAAAGCCTATGCGACGGGACTGGAATTCCGCCTGTTCGGGGAATTGGTAAAGGACGCAGAAAGCTGGGTCAGCCTGGGCTTCATGAAGACCATGGAAAAGATCGACACCTCCTTCTATACCTATACACTGGACTCCCTCCACAATCCCATCGACAGCGCCAAAACAAAAGCAGGCTGGGTGAGAAGACCTACCGACCGCCTCTTTACCTTCGGTCTGTTCCTGCAGGACTACCTCGCTACGAATAAAAACCTCAAAGTATTTCTCAACTTCCTCTATGGCAGCAACCTGCCTTTTAATATTCCCGGTAATCTCCGCTACCGGAATGCCCTGACCATCGATCCCTATATCCGTATCGATGTCGGCTTCAGCGCCCTCTTGCTCGACAGCGAGAAAAGCAATCGCCGGAGCCATAGCCCTTTCCGCAATTTCGAGAATATCTGGGCCACCCTGGAAGTATTCAACCTCATTGACAGAGAAAACACGATCTCCTATCTATTGATCAAAGACTTCTCCAATACGACCTACGCGCTGCCCAATCGCCTCACCCCGCGCCTCCTGAACCTGAAACTGGTAGCACGCTTCTAACATCCATCCGCAATGCTCCCGCGACCCGTTCGAAGCCTGCCGGCAGCCATCCCTATCGTAATTTCCACATTCAGACCCGTAGAACTACGCAATTTTCCCAAATATCAGACATTACGTCCCATTATGGGAAAAAAATATTTTCTCCGAAACTATTAAGAGATTGATTTACAGCAAGTTGAATTTCTGGCAGTAAAATGGAGTCTATCTATGCAAATCATACATTATGAAAACTCTAATAAATGCCTACTACCTTATCTCTAACCTTACCACCCTCCAGATCACAAAAAGAAAAATGCCCGAACTGATACCAGTCAGGGTAGTGACCAAAATTTATCGTGATAACCTCAAGTAATATCCAGAGCTATGCCCACTGAAATTTCTGTCTACCCAAATCCGTTTAAGTACTTCATCAATATCGAAGTCACCTGCGCAGAGAACAAAGATTATATCATACTGCTGGCCGATCTGCAGAATTCAAAGATCATCCGGATGTTGGGCGCCGGCCTGGGCAAGGGGACCAATAAGATTCCTTTAGCCGACCTGGAATCGTTGGAGCTGGGGTCTTATCAGCTGGACATCAAAAGCTCCGAAGGAGACACCATTTATCAGACAATGCTGCTGAAGCAATAATGTCAAGGCAAGGCTGCCGGACACTAACACCGAAGCAATAAAAATACGAGCAACCGACCGTCGCAAAGAAAGTGGGGCCCAATGGGTCCCCTTTTTATTTTTCTCCTGTCTCTTTTTTTTACCTTTGCTCCATGACTAAGCTTTCCGTGAACATCAATAAATTCGCCACCCTGCGCAATAGCCGGGGCGGAAATAACCCCGATGTGGTCAAAGCCGCCGTAGACGCCCAATTATTCGGAGCCGACGGAGTTACCGTTCATCCCCGCCCCGACGAAAGACATATCCGCTACCAGGATGTCTATGACATAAAGAAGATCATCACCACAGAATTCAATATCGAAGGGAACTGTCAGGAACAGAAATTTGTCGACCTCGTACTGGCCGCCCGGCCCACCCAGGTGACCCTGGTGCCCGACACCCTCGGCCAGATCACGTCCAACCATGGCTGGGATACCATCCGCTATAAAGACTACCTGGTAGAGATCATCGGCGTTTTTAAAAAGGCCGGCATCCGCGTATCCCTTTTCGTGGACCCTGTCATCGCCATGGTGGAAGGGGCTGCCGCCACCGGAACGGACCGGATAGAGCTGTACACCGAAGCCTACGCCACGAACTATATCCGGGATCGTGAGACTGCCATCGCCCCCTATGTAGCCGCAGCCGTCAGAGCCGGCGAACTGGGACTAGGACTCAATGCCGGTCACGACCTGGACCTTCACAACCTTCACTATTTCGCTCACAATATCCCCGGTCTCGAAGAAGTATCCATCGGCCATGCGCTGATCGCTGACGCCCTCTACCTGGGATATGAAAATACCATACAATTGTACAAAAGGCAGTTGCAATAATCCCGGAGGTCCGTTTGACCTCGCGCCCCGCTTCTTCCCCGTTTAACCCCGGCTCCCGCAAACTTTACATCCCGTTTTTCCGCCTTCGGTATAAAACGCCTACCCGGACCGGTAAACTAGCTCTATATTTGGCAGTAACCATAACTTCTTCGTTAACCTACTAAAAAAACTTCCATATGAACAAAGGTCTAACTACCGGTATCCTGCTGGCCGTTCTCCTGGTTGGGTTCGTTCCTTTTACGCATGCCCAATTGACCACCGCGCCCGGTGGCGGTAATAAAAAAGCCACCGTTGGCGAGCGTATCGGGCTGACAGATATTACCCTTCACTATGATCGTCCCGGCGTAAAAGGCAGGGAAGGACAGATCTGGGGCAAGCTCATTCCCGCAGGCTACAACGATTTGGGTTTCGGCACCAGCAAAGCGGCACCCTGGAGAGCAGGCGCCAATGAGAATACGACCATCGAATTCAGCACGGATGTAAAGATCGAAGGGCAGGACCTGCCCGCCGGCAAATATGGTTTCTTTATTGCCTATGACCCTGCAGAATGCACCGTGATCTTTTCCCGGAACTCCGGCTCCTGGGGCAGCTTCTTTTACGATCCGAAGGAAGATGCCTTGCAGGTAAAGGTCAAACCGGTAGCATTGGACAATAGCGTGGAATGGCTGAAATATGAGTTCCGCGACCAAAAGGAAAGCTCCGCCACCATCGCCCTGGAATGGGAAAAACTAATGATCCCCCTTAAGGTAGAGACAGACTATACCCGGCTGCAGCTGGAGTCTTTCCGCCGGGAATTGCGCAGTGAAAAAGGCTTCACCTGGAACGCCTGGGACCAGGCCGCGCAATTCTGCATTCAGCACAATACCGACCTGGACGAAGCCCTGGTCTGGGCCAATACAGCGGTCACCGGAACTTTTATCGGACAAAAGAATTTCCAGACCCTCTCCACCAAAGCACAGGTGCTGGTCCTCCAGGGCAAGAAAGATTCGGCGGATGCTGCGATGAAAGAGGCGCTACCGATGGGACAGATGGCGGAAATTCATCAATACGCCCGGCAATTACTGGGGCAGAAGAGGAACAAAGAAGCTTTTGACGCCTTCAAGCTGAACTATGACAAACATCCCAATGAATTCACTACCAATATGGGAATGGCCAGAGGTTATTCCGGAATGGGCGACTACAAGAAAGCGCTTGCCTTTCTCCAGAAAGCACAGCTCCAGGCCCCCGATAAAGCCAATAAGGACAATATAGAAAAATTCATCCCGATGCTGCAGCAAGGAAAAGATATCAACTAGTTCTTATCGTAGAATGCCCCGCTCCGCGGGGCATTCTACTTTTATTATCTTTAATTCGTACAGCCCAGCAACTCGCAGAGCCTGGCCTGCAAATCCGGTCCGCGCAGATTTCTGCCGACTATTTTACCGTTGGGATCGATGAGGAAATTCTGAGGGATGCTCTGGATATGATATTTAACGGCCGCATCATTATACCAGAACTTCAGGTCGCTGACCTGTGTCCAGGCAAGCCCATCGTCTTTAATGGCTTTGACCCAGGGATCTTTGGCCTTGTCCAGGGAGACGCCCAGCACCGTAAAGTTCTTATCCTTGAATTTCTTATAGGTGATCACCACATTGGGGTTTTCCATCCGGCAGGGACCGCACCAGCTGGCCCAGAAATCCACCAATACGTATTTTCCTTTAAAGGAAGAGAGGGCAATCGCATGGCCCGCCGTATCATTTTGCGTGAAATCGATGGCGTCCGTTCCCACCGCTCCTACCTTGGTATCGGCGATCTGCTTTGACAGGTACTGACCATAATATCCTTTCTGCACTTCCGGGGAAAGGGATTTGAGCCTCTTTTCCTGTTTGGTAATATCGTCCGACAGCTGGCTCAGAACGACCAGTACAAAAGGAGATACATAAGAAGATTTACGGGTTTGAAGAAACAGGTCCAGTTGATTCTGCACGGTATCGGCCACACTCTTAAAAACCTTGAAAAGAGAATCTTTGCTTTTGGCGCCGGCCGGAGAATTCGCCAGCTGCGTCACCGTATTCAGACGGGCAAAATAGGGGTTGAAAGTCTTCTGGAACTCCATGAAATCATCATTGGAAGGAGACCCCTTGGCCTGCAGTTCTTTCAGATTGTCCACCGTTCCCGTCATCGTGATCTTGTCGTTTCCCATGAACAGCGGGAGCTTCTTCTTGGCGCTGCCAAAATTTATCTCATACAGGTTGGGCTCCGTCACATGACCATTCAATACAAACTGTCCCATCTTCACCTGCGTCCCGGCCACCGTATCCGTAGGATTGGAGACATCGGTGAGGTAGACCGTTGAATTGTCCTCTACGCCCTTTACATTGCCCGTGATGACAAATTTAGCATCGCCGGCGCCCTGTGCCAGAGAGAAAAGAGGGAAGGCTAATAGGATGAATAAGAAGATCTTCATAAAAGAATATTAATAGTTATTTATTTGTGTCGTTGTTTTAAAACATCCGTTACATCCTGCAAACTATACCCTTTGGCACATAGCAGGATAAGGTAATGGAATAGCAGGTCTGCCGCCTCGTTAAGGAACAGCTTTTCATCGTGATCTTTTGCTTCTATGACCAGTTCCACAGCTTCCTCCCCCACTTTCTGGGCGATCTTATTGATGCCTTTCTGGAAAAGGGACGCCACATAGGAGTCCTTGGGGTCGGCTTGCAGCTTCCGCTCCTGGATAATCTCCTCGAGGCAGGCCAGGAAATCTTCCCGGTGATTCTTTTCATCCCAGCAGGTATCGGCCCCGGTATGACACACAGGGCCAAGGGGTTGGGCCTTAATGAGCAGCGTATCCTGGTCGCAGTCCACCGACATGCTCTTCAGCAGTAAAAAATTACCGCTTTCCTCTCCCTTTGTCCACAGACGCCCTTTTGACCGGCTAAAGAAGGTCACTTTCCCCTCTTTTGCTGTCCTGTCCAGGGCCTCCTGGTTCATAAATCCTAACATCAGCACTTTATCGGTCTGACTATCCTGTACAATAGCCGGAGCAAGTCCATCCGAATACTTCTTAAAATCTAGATTCATAATTAAATTCTTACGATAATATGTTGTTCCTGCAAATATCCTTTTAATTCCGGAATGGCAATTTCCTTAAAATGAAATATGCTGGCCGCAAGGGCCGCATCGGCCTTTCCCCTGCCTAAAATATCCACAAAATGCTCTTGGGTGCCCCCTCCCCCGGAGGCTATAATAGGTACCGGCAAGGATTCTGCCAATTTTCGGGTGATTTCGACGGCAAATCCCTTCTTGGTGCCGTCATGGTTCATTGAGGTCAGCAGGATCTCACCCGCCCCCCGGTCCACAGCTTGCCGGGCCCATTCCACACAGGTCATATCCGTTCTCACCCTTCCCCCGTTCAGATATACATACCACTCCCCGTCCTGTTCCTGTCGGGTGTCGATGGCCACTACCACGCATTGGCTGCCAAATTCCTTTGCCAGCTCCGCTACCAGCTCCGGTCTTTTGAAGGCCGAGGTATTGACAGAGATCTTATCCGCCCCGTTCTGTAACAGCAGGCTTACATCTTCCACACTGCTGATGCCGCCCCCTACCGTAAAAGGAATATTGATATGGTGGGCGATCCGGTTGACCAGTTCCCGCAAGGTCTTTCTTTTTTCGTTCGTAGCCGTGATATCCAGGAATACCAGCTCGTCAGCCCCCTGTTGAGCATATAAAGCCCCCAATTCGACAGGGTCGCCGGCATCCCGTATATTTTCAAAATTGACCCCTTTTACGGTACGCCCGTCCTTGATATCCAGGCAGGGAATGATCCTTTTCGTTAACACGTTCTTCTTTTTAAAAAGTTATCTTCATTTATTATTTACTGCCGCCGGAATCTTTTGCTTTAACCACCGGGGTATCCTGATTGATCTTCATGAGCTCCTTCAGCGTGATCCGCCCTTCATAGATCGCTTTGCCGATGATCACTCCCTCGCAACCGATCTCCGCCAGATCATACACATCCGCTAGCGTACTGACTCCCCCGCTCGCAATGAAATGAAGCCTGGGAAATTCGCTCCTGATCGTGCGGTACAGGTCCAGGGCTGGCCCCTGCAACAGCCCATCCTTACTGACATCCGTACAAAATACCTGTTTGATCCCCTTGTCGACATATTCCTGAATAAAATCATAGATCCACCGATCGGTCGTCTCCAGCCAACCTCCCACCGCAATCTTTTCATTTTTCACATCGGCCCCCAACAGAAACAGGTCCGCCCCATATTGCTGCAGCCAACTATGAAATACTTCCGGATCCTTCACTGCCAGGCTGCCGATCGTAGCCAGCGCAGCACCGGAGTTAAGCACGATCTGAACATCCTCCTCCTTTTTAATGCCTCCCCCGAAATCAATGACCAGGGAAGTCTTACCGGCAATGGTTTCCAGGACCTTCCAGTTCTTTACAGCACCCGCCTTGGCGCCATCCAGGTCCACCAGGTGCAGCCGCCGGAGACCCGCATCCTCGAATTGCCTGGCTACTTCCAGCGGATGCTCGTTGTAGATCTTTTTTTGCTCATAGTCTCCCTGCGTTAACCGAACACATTTCCCATCTATAATATCGATGGCCGGTATAATCTCCATGTTGCTTTTCTTTTAAATATGCTCTAAAAAATTCCGCAGGATCCTCTCTCCTACCTGCGCCGACTTCTCCGGATGGAACTGCACACCGTAAAAATTACCGGTATGCAGGGCCGAACTATAGGGCAGGATATAATCGGTCGTCGCTATCGTATGTTTGCCCAGGGCCGCATAATAGCCATGCACGAAATAACAATAGCTGTTCTCTTCCAGCCCCCCGAACAAGGGAGATTGCAGATGATAGATATTGTTCCATCCGATCTGCGGAACCTTATACACCATTTCGCCGGATGCCGCCGTCGGCCTCTCTCTCCCTGCCGGTCCGGGAGGCGTGAATTTTTTCACTTCTTCGGCAAAGATACCCAGGCATTCCGTGTCATTCTCTTCACTATAACGGCACATCAGCTGCATACCCAGGCAAATACCCAGCACAGGCTGCTCCAGGCTGCGGATAAGGATATCCAACCCTCTTTCTTTCAGGTATTCCATAGCCGTGCTGGCTTCACCGACTCCGGGAAAGATCACCTTATCCGCCGAACGGATCTGTGCATGATCGTCCGTAACGATGGCCTCCTTCCCGATCCGCTCCAGCGCATACAGGACAGACTGGATATTACCTGCATTATATTTGACGATTGCTATATTCATACCCCCTAGCCCCCTAAAGGGGGAATTAATTTTAGTTTAAAATTGATGTTAAGAATTTCTGCGTCGCTGCCCCTATATCCGTTGCCTTCTCCAATGCATTGATATAGGCCGTACCGATGATCGCTCCGTTCGCATACTGGCAGGTCGCGGCGAAAGTAGCCTTGTCCTTTATCCCAAAACCCACCAGGACAGGATTCCTCAATGCCATTTTATGCAGCCGCTCGAAATAAGCGCTCTGATCATTGATATTCTTATCTTTTCCCGTAGTGGAAGAAGAGGACACCGCATAGAGAAAGCCGGAGCTGAGAGAATCTACCTTACTGATCCTTTCCGGAGAAGTCTCCGGGGTCACCAGGAAAACAAAATCCAATCCATACTTTTTAAGGATCGGGCCATACTCCGTCTCGAACTCATAAATAGGCAGGTCCGGAAGGATCAGCCCGTCTACTCCTATAGTCGCCGCTTCAGCACAAAATCTTTCAAACCCATATTGCAGGACTGGGTTCATATACCCCATCAATAATACCGGCACCTGGATGGTAGACCGGAAACCTCTCAGCTGGGCGAACAATTTGGCGATCGTCATCCCGTTTTCCAGGGCCTTGCTGCCACTGGCCTGTATCACAGGTCCATCCGCCAGGGGGTCGCTATACGGCATACCCAGCTCGATCAGGTCCGCGCCATGGTCCTGCAATGCCTTCATGACTTCCAGCGTGCTGTCCAGCTGCGGATAACCAGCCGTGCAATAGACATTGAGGACGTTCTTATTCTTCTTTATAAATAATGCTTCTATTCTGTTCATTTCCTTATTTTTTTATTGGCTACTTGCAGTCCTCCCGGAACCTAACTCCCCCTTCAGGGGGTGGGGGGCATCGCTTTCATATAAGTAGCCATGTCCTTATCTCCTCTCCCGCTGAGACACAGCACCACCGTATCTTTTTCATTCAATTGCAGCTGGTCGAGAGCCGCCAGCGCATGCGCCGACTCCAACGCAGGGATGATACCTTCCAATTTCGCCAGCTCAAAAGCAGCCGCCAGCGCCTCGTCATCGGTAGCGCTGAGGAATGTGCCCCGCCCGGTCTCATAGAGGTGCGCATGTAAAGGCCCGATACCCGGATAGTCCAGGCCAGCCGATATACTATGCGGCTCTACCACCTGGCCGTCTTCTGTCTGCATCACCAGGCTCCTGCTGCCATGTAATACCCCGGGACGACCCAGCTGTGTGGTAGCGGCGCTCAGGCCGCTATTGATCCCATGACCCGCCGCCTCTACGGCGATCAATTCAACACCCGGCTCATCCAGGAAATGGTAGAAAGCACCGGCAGCATTGCTGCCGCCTCCCACACAGGCGATCACATGCGTAGGCAACTCACTCCCCGTCGTCTCCTTCAGCTGGATCCGGATCTCTTCGCTGATCACACTCTGGAAACGGGCGACCATATCCGGATAAGGATGAGGTCCCACTACGCTGCCGATAATATAATGCGTGTCCACCGGGTTATTGATCCAATCCCGGATAGCCTCATTCGTGGCATCCTTCAGCGTCTTGCTGCCGCTTACCGCAGGCACCACCTTGGCTCCCAGCATCTTCATGCGGGCCACATTCGGGGCCTGCCGTTCAATATCCTTTTCCCCCATATAAACGATACACTCGAGTCCCTTCAGGGCACATACGGTAGCCGTCGCCACTCCATGCTGACCAGCTCCCGTCTCGGCGATAATACGTTTTTTACCAAGCCGGAGCGCCACCAGGATCTGCCCGATCGTATTGTTGATCTTATGCGCCCCCGTATGATTAAGGTCTTCCCGTTTCAGGAATATTTCTGTATTATACTTATTGCTCAGCCGTTTCGCCAGGTACAACGGCGACGGACGACCTACATAATCCTTCAGCAGGGAATGGTATTCCTTTTGAAAAGAGGCTTCCTGCATGATGTCCAGGTAGCGGGTGCGCAGCTCCTCCACATTGGGATAGAGCATCTCCGGGATGAAAGCGCCGCCGAATTTCCCGTAATACCCCTGCGCATCCGGAGACTGGAAGCTCGCTGTCATTTTTGTAGTATTTTTGGTATGTATCATAATCACTTCTTTCAAATAATTATATCGAAATCAGGAATTGCTTTTCAATCCGTCCAGCATCCCCCTTACCTTCTTCAGGTCCTTCACTCCGGGGGCTGTCTCGAATTTGCTATTGATATCGATGGAGAACATTTTCCGGGCCACCGGCTCCTTCGCAAAAATCTTTAATTTCTCCGCGTCTGCCGGTTCGATGCCCCCGCTTAGAAAAAACAATTTATCGATATGCGCAGGCTTCAATACATCCCAGTTGAATTTTTTACCCGTCCCCCCATATCCCACTCCCTCCGTATCGAAGAGGAACATATCGCAGGAGTCCTGGTAAGGCCGGATGATCCAATCTATCGGATCATCTTCGCCAAGGCGGAATACCTTGATAACGGTAATATAATTCGACAGCTGCTCGCAGAACCGCGGCGTCTCATCTCCATGTAGCTGCACCATATCCAGTCCATAACTGTCCACCTGCTTCATCACTTCATCATAAGTGGCATTGACAAAGACCCCTACCTTTCCCAACCGCAGCTTTGCCTTCTTTAGCTGCTCTCCTGCCAGGTGACGCACCACATAACGCGGGGACTTAGGGTAAAAAATAAATCCCGCAAAATCCACGCCCATGGCATCCAGCTGCCTGACCTGGTCAAGCTCCGTCATTCCGCAGACTTTTACTCTCATAAGTTTCCTCCCGGTATATCCGCCAAAGGGCAGCATACCTCTTTTAACTGGTGAACGAATGAAGCAAAACAATCGTAGACATCGATTCATAATTCCGGGACCTCAGACTTCGACATATGCTCAGATTCCGGATGCCGCACCTCTCAGCTCCTGCACAAATTTTCCAAATGCCGCCCCCGGATCCTTTTCCTTCATAAAATTTTCCCCGATCAGGAACCCGCTGAAGCCGGCCTTTTTCAAATGCAGGATCGTTGCCACCTGGCTGATCCCGCTCTCCGCGATGGTGAGCTTACCGGCAGGGATCTTTTCGCTCAACCGGATACTGCGGTCCACATCCACCGTAAAGGTCTTTAAATCCCGGTTATTAACTCCCACCAGTTCCGTCTCTTCACAAATATGCGCCAGCTCGTCTTCATTGTGTATTTCCAGTAACACCTCCAGCTCCAGGGATCTGGCAAAAGCAGCCAGCTGCTTTACTTCGGCCGGGCTCAGACAGGCCGCGATCAGCAGGATCACATCGGCTCCCATCGACTTAGCCTCCACGATCTGGTATTCATCGATCATAAAATCTTTTCGCAGGATGGGGATATTATTTACCCGCGCCTGCCGCAGGTCCTCCTGATTGCCGCCGAAAAAATGCTGGTCGGTCAGTACCGACAAACAGGAAGCTCCGGCAGCCGTATATCCTTTGGTCACATCCTGCACACTTACCTGGTCATTGATCACCCCCTTCGAAGGGGAGCGCCTTTTGAACTCTGCAATGATGCCAGTCTTCTGCGGGTCCTTGAGGAAGGTCTTCAAAGACAAAGGCTTTCTGGTAAAGAGAAGACTTTTTTCAAGTACCGCCACGGGCTGCACCGCCTTTGCTCTTTCTACTTCCGATCTTTTGTATTCAACTATCTTATCCAGGATATTCATGGTCCTATTATTGTCTGGCCGTCGGCCGCAGACGCAATGGCGTCTATTGTAAAGAGATTAATTTTTTCAACGCTTCATGCGCCTTCCCGCTCTCCAGGCTCTCTACCGCCGCGCCATAGGCTTCATCATAGCTTTTATACGTGCCGGTACAATGGAGCGCCATAGCCGCATTCGCCAGTACCACCGCATTCTGGGCCCAGCTGCCTTCCACCTTCAATATTTTTGTAAACAGTTTGGCCGCTTCCTCCACCGTATTGCCCCCGTAAATATCGGCAGCATTTACCATTCGTTTGCCCAATTCTTCCGGCGTTTTGATCTTTTCCCCCTCATTGGTAATCACCTTGGTATCGCCCGTAAGAGAGATCTCATCGTACCCATCGAGGCTGTGGATAATGGTAAACCGGCCCGCTGTCTGCTGCAGCAGGTAATTGTATACCCTGGCCATTTCCAGGTTATAGACCCCTACCAGCTGGAATTTAGGGAAGGCCGGATTCACCATCGGACCCAGCATATTGAAAAAAGTGCGGATCCCCAGGTTCTTCCGGATAGGCCCCACCGTCTTCAATGCGGGGTGAAACAATGGCGCATGAAGAAAACAAATATTGGCCGTCTCTACTTCCTGCCGCAACCGGCCTGCATCATTCTTGAATTTATAGCCCAGCTGCTCCATCACATTGGAAGCACCGCTGATGGAAGAAGCCCCGTAATTACCATGCTTGGATACCTTCTGCCCCGTGCCGGCCACGACAAAGCAAGCCAGGGTAGAGATATTGAAGGTGTTTTTCCCGTCGCCCCCAGTGCCGACTATATCGATCGTATCGAACCCGTCGAGGTCGACCCGCACACATAATTCCAGCAAGGCGTCCCGGAATCCCTGCAGCTCGTCGATTGTAATACTACGCATGAGGAATACCGTTATAAAAGCCGCCATCTCGCTCTCATTATAGAGCCCCCTGGCAATATTAGTCAACACTTCCCGCGCCTGCTCCCTGGAGAGGGTCTTATGCTCAAATAAATATTGTAAGATCTTTTTCATGATAATTTTTCTTTTGTTATTCGCTCAACCAGTTCTTCAAAATGGTCTCGCCCAGCGGCGTCAATACACTCTCCGGGTGAAATTGCACCCCCTGCACATCCAGGTTCTTATGGCGAAGGGCCATTATATAATTATTCTCATCCCGGGCCGTCACTTCCAGGTCCTGCGGAAACCCCTCTTCGCTGATCACCCAACTGTGATAGCGACCTACGTCAAATGTGTCCGGCAACCCGGCAAACAGGTCCTTCCCGGGCAGCGCCGCTTTTCCGTTCACGCCACTCCCACCGGCTGCGCCCTGTCCTTCGACGCCCCGTTGCAGGATCTTTACCGGCGTCGCCACGCCATGATAGACCGTACTCAGATTCACCAGCTTGCCGCCGAAGGCTTCCCCGATAGCCTGATGCCCCAGACATACGCCCAGAATTGACTTGGAGGAAGCATATTCCTTTATCAAAGGCAATAACAGACCCGCCTCGACGGGAACTCCCGGTCCCGGCGACAAAATGATCTTATCGAAATCTTTCACTTTTTCAAGAGGGATCTGGTCATTCCGGAACACCTCCACTTTCTGATGCAACAGCTTCTCGACAAGATGCACCAGGTTGTAGGTAAAGGAATCGTAATTATCAAAGACAAGAATACGTGGCACTGGATATATTATTTAAAGATTTCACAATTTCATCTCCTGCGCGAAAAGGATCGCTTTCTTCAGGGCGCCTAATTTATTATTGACTTCTTCCAATTCACTTTCCGGTTTACTGGCGGCTACCACCCCGGCCCCGGCCTGGTAAGTCAGCGTATTATTCCTGCTGAGCAGACTGCGGATCATGATCGCCTGGTTACAGCTGCCATCGAATCCCATAAAACCTATACATCCGCCATAGTAACTCCTCGCCGTCGGCTCAAAGGCATCGATCAGCTCCATCGCCTTGAATTTCGGGGCGCCACTCAATGTACCGGCAGGAAAAGTGGAAGCCAACAGCTCAAAAGGATTATATCCTTCCCGCAGCTTCCCTCTCACCTCACTCACCAAATGAATGACATGAGAATAATACTGTACCTGGCGATAATGCTCTACCCTGACGGCATCGCAGGAACGGCTGAGATCGTTACGGGCCAGATCTACCAGCATCACATGCTCGGCATTCTCTTTGGCATCCTTTAAAAGCATGTCTGCCATCTGCTTATCGGTGGCATCATCCCCCGATCTCTTGAAAGTTCCCGCTATCGGGTGCACAATGGCTTCCCCATTCTGCAGGATCAGCTGCGACTCCGGAGAGGATCCCATCAGCTTATAATCGCCATAATCAAAAAAGAACAGGTAAGGAGAAGGATTGATGCTACGCAAGGCCCGGTAAACATTGAATTCGTCGCCGGTAAAGCTTTGCTGGAAACGGCGGCTCAACACGATCTGGAATACATCTCCCCGCAGACAGCTCTGGATCCCCTTCTTCACGATGTCCTTATATTCTTCATCTTTCAGGTTAGAGATCTCGGCCCCCTTTACCTGGAAAGGATAGACCGGCGTATCTTTACTCCTGATCAGGGACTCTACGACCCCAAATTCAGACTCCAGCCCGGCAATCTCATTTTCGCAGATATAGAGCTCGTCCTTGAAATGGTTGATCGCGATCACATATTGGTATAACCGGTAACGCATCAGCGGAATTCCCGGCGCCTCCCCCCGCTCACTCAGCCGGATCGTATCGAAGAATTGTACGGCATCGAAACAGGTATAACCAAACAATCCCTGCACAGCTCTTACAGGCTTTTCAGAAGAAGGCTGCGTGTCAAACCGCTGCATGAACTCCCATAATAAACGGGGAGTATCCGATAAATTCCGGATGCCGACCTTCTGAGGAGATTGTCCAGGCAGCTTGAATTCGATATTCCTCGTATCGGAGATCTCAATCCCGGCAATAGCATTGATGCAGATAAAGGAATAGCTGTTCTCCGCTACATGATAATCCGTACTTTCCAGCAGGATCGTATCCCGGAACCGGTCCCTCAGACGCAGATAAATACCTACCGGGGTATAAATGTCCGAGAGGAGTTTTTTACAGTTCGTCTTTATTTCGATTTTCTTCATAATCTATGATCGGCAAAGGGTGATGTATATATAAAACAAAAAGCCCCGATATATCGGGGCACAATATGGTAATACCTGTATAATAGCATTACTTGCCCCGTTCGGAGTTAGTATGCCACCACCACAGTTGATTAATTGATTGATTGTTCATTTCACGGCAAATATGGAATGGAAAAATGATTTATCCAAATTTTTTTTCTCAAATTCGCTTTATGAAGAAAATAACCCCCTTTCATGTGGCTGTACCCGTCTATGACCTGGAAGCAGCCAGGAAATTCTACCGGGAAGTACTGGGCTGCGGCGAAGGAAGAAGCTCCGATCAATGGACCGACTTTGACCTTTATGGCCATCAGTTCGTCATCCATCTAAAGCCCAGACCCGCAGAAGAGTCTAAACTGCATTCCAACCCGGTCGATGGCCATGACGTCCCCGTTCCTCATTATGGAGTAGTTTTAGAATGGGAAGATTGGCATACATTGGAACAGCGGTTGAGAAATCACCATATCCAATTCGTGATCGAGCCTTATATCCGCTTTAAAGGTCTCCCGGGTGAACAGGCCACGATGTTCTTCCTGGATCCCTCCGGCAACGCCCTCGAATTCAAAGCCTTCCAGGACATTAACCAGTTATTCGCCGTCTAGAACAACTTCAAAAGAATTTTATTACCAGGGCTGTATTTCTAAAAATAATCGCGAATTTAGTGCATGCCCCAACTTACACCGGACGCCGCCCCTCTCCAAAACGCTAATCCCTCTTCACAAAGATTATTATCCCTCGACTTTATGCGGGGGATTATCATGGTATTACTGGCACTAGAGGCTGCAGGCCTGTACGAACACCTGTCACAGGCCACAGAAGGCACCTGGTCAAACCCTTTCTTTCAGCAATTCTTTCATCATCCCTGGCATGGCCTTCATGCGTGGGACCTGGTGCAGCCGGCTTTCATGTTCATGGCCGGGGCAGCCATGGCATTCTCCCTGTATAAGCAACAGCAACAGGGAATGACCTGGGGCCAATCTTTCCGGAAAACACTTAAAAGATCCGGCTGGTTATTTTTCTGGGGTGTCCTGGATTATGCAGTACGGCCACAAGGTTTGTCCTTTGAGCTCTGGGACGTCCTGACGCAACTGTCATTCACCACTTTGGTAGCCTTTCTCATCTTCCGATGGAGCACAACCGCACAGATGGCCGTTTGCCTCGGACTTCTACTCCTGACGGAAGCGCTCTACCGGCTATCGCATGTACCCGGTTTCGACCAGCCCTTTACCGATCAGCATAACTTCGGGAACTATATCGATTGGCTATTGATGCGCAAGATCAACAAAGGCGGCTGGGTGGCAATTAACTGCATCCCCACGGCCGTCCATACCATTGCCGGAGCGATTGCCGGCAAATTATTACTCCAGAATAAGACGGGCAAGGACCAGCGCGGCCAGGAGAATGGATGGAACAATACGAAGAAACTGTTCCTCTGGGGGCTTTTAACACTGGCGGCAGGCTATATACTTGATGCGGCAGGCATAACTCCCATTATTAAAAAGATCGCTACCAGCTCCTTCACCCTGGTCTCTCTCGGCTGGAGCCTCTGGATACTGACCGTTTGTTATTGGTGGATCGATGTCCGCGATCACCAGAAAAGACTGAAATTCTTCACCATCGTAGGGATGAACTCGATTTTCATCTACCTGTTCTTTGAGATCGTCGGAGACAGATGGTTTACGAAATATATAAGCGATATCGGCGGAGGCCTGATGAAGATCATCCATATCCCCGATATGCTTAGCAATATAATCAGCTCCCTTTGCGTCTTCGGGCTGGAATGGGGATTATGCTATTTTCTATATAAAAAGAAGATCTTCTTCAAACTATAAATCCATCGGATTCGATGGATTTATCAGTCTGATTGACATATTTTACAACACCCCCTTTGTACTGGGCAGATAGTTACTGAGAGGATCCCTTTTTACAGCCATCCGGATGGCTTTGGCAAATGCCTTGAATATGGCTTCGATCTTATGATGTTCATTTTCACCCTTGCATTCGATATTCAGGTTGCAGCGCGCGCCATCGGAAAATGATTTGAAGAAATGGAAGAACATTTCCGTAGGTACCTCACCAATCATCTCCCGCTTGAATTCCGCATTCCATACGATCCAGTTACGGCCTCCGAAATCGATCAGCACCTTCGCATCCGCCTCATCCATCGGCAGCGCGAAACCATAGCGCTCCATGCCCCGCTTGTCCGCCAGGGCTTTTGCAAATGCCTCTCCCAGCGCGATACCGGTATCTTCGATCGTATGATGTTCGTCGATATGCAGATCCCCGTTCACCCGGATGGTCAGGTTCATCTTTCCATGACGGGCTATCTGCTCCAGCATGTGATCGAAAAAGCCCAGACCGGTAACGATATTCGCCTTGCCATTGCCATCTACATTCAGCTCGATCTTGATCTGTGTCTCATTCGTATTGCGTTCCTGAATGACGCGGCGCAGTCCAAGCTTCAGAAATTCATAGATCTTACTCCATAACGTGGTCTCCAGCGCAATAGCCTCCTCCAGGTCACGGAGAGAGTCATTGATCTCTTTACCACCCAGGGCCGGGTCATTATTCAGCCAGATCGCCTTACATCCCAGGTTCTTTGCCAACTGTACATCCGTGATCCGGTCGCCGATAACATAAGAATTCTCCAGGTCATACTCCTCATTACCTATATATTCCGTCAGCATGCCCGTGCCCGGCTTACGGGTAGGCGCATTATCCTTCGGGAAACTCTTGTCGATATGAACGGCTTTAAAATGGATACCCTCATTTTCCAGGCTTTTCATCACCAGGTTCTGCACCGGCCAGAAATGGTCCTCCGGAAATCCGGAAGTACCCAAACCATCCTGGTTCGTCACCATCACCAACTCATAATCCAATTCCCGGGCTATCTTTCCCATATATTCGAACATATAGGGATAAAATTCCAGTTTCTCAAAAGCATCGATCTGGTAGGTAGGGGGCGCTTCTTTAATCAGGGTCCCGTCCCTGTCTATAAATAAAATCCTTTTCATCATTTCGTTTTAGCACGGATCGCCTTCACTTCGGCAGCCGTTACCGCCGAAGCCTTATTTCCAAAATTATTTCTCACATAGGTCAATACATCCGCAATCTGCTGATCGGTGAGATCGCTATGCGGCGCCATCACATTATGGTAAGTGTCTCCATTGATATCCACTTCGCCCGTCATTCCTTTCAGGACCACCTGCACCAGCGTGGTCTTATCCCCTAATATCCATTTTGTCTTTACAAGAGGCGGATTCATTCCCTGAACCCCTCCGGCATCTACCTGATGACAGGCCAGGCATTGCTCCAGGTAGACCTGTTTGCCTCTGTCCATAGAAGCCTGCATAGCAGCCGAAGCAGCCGGCTTCTTCGTTTGTGCGGGCTTTTTCGTTTGTGACATCAGTGTGATGGAAAGCGCCAGTAATCCACCGGCAGCTATTAATCCCAGTCTGTTCATATATTGTATTTAGCAGCCCGGCCGGGGCTGCGTGAGTTACTTTATTTTTTATAGCTGATCTTCCAGACAGTGCCTTTCGTATCGTCCGTTACATACAGAGAGCCATCCGGTCCCTGAGCCAGTCCGCAAGGGCGGTATTTAGCCCGGCCGGAAGCCGTCAACTCCGGTCCGCCGGAGAAATTATCCGCAAACACTTCCCAGTCACCGTTGGGCTTGCCATCTTTAAAAGGCTGGAACACCACGAAGTACCCCTTCTGAGGCTCAGGGGCCCTGTTCCAGGAACCATGGAAAGCTATGAATGCGCCATTCTTATACTTCTCGGGGAACTGATTGCCCGTATAGAACAACAGCCCATTAGGAGCCAGGTGACCTGGGAAAGCAACCACAGGATCCTGGGCATCGTCCCCGGCAGTCTGTTTACCATCACCGCCAAATTCAGGAGCTAGTATTTTCTTATGCTGGAAGGGATCATAATAAATGTAAGGCCAGCCGCAATTGGAACCCTGGTGCACTTCATACATACACTCTGCAGGCAGTTCCGCGCTTTGTTTGGTATCGTACATCGTTGGGAAGAGATCATGCAGCTGATCACGCCCATGCTGCATGACAAACAAACTATTGGTAGCCGTATTCCAATCCAGTCCCACGACATTACGCAGACCGGTGGCATAACGCACCCCATCCCCATAATGCTGGTCCGGCTTATCAGCCTTGAACTGCCAGATACCACCGGCCGAATCCAGGATCGGGCAAGGCTTCTGTCCGGGAGAGCCCTTGGTCCTGTCCACCAGCTGGCAGGCATTGGAATAAGCTCCGATGTTGACATACAGGTTGCCGTCATTGTCCAGCATGATCGCTTTTGCCTCATGCTCATGACGACTCAGCAGCCCC
>Ga0179596_10000123_pt1 | contig 63047 bp, 59 predicted proteins | sample CZODoug1_1_08_16_FD_155494 | JGI IMG/M metagenome (GOLD analysis project Ga0179596, IMG submission 155494) | Vadose zone soil fungal communities from Angelo Coast Range Reserve, California, USA - CZODoug1_1_08_16fungal (Illumina Assembly) | ecosystem: Environmental > Terrestrial > Soil > Vadose... | reverse complement strand
GATGGTCTGCGGGTTGTAGATATGCTGGGTCAGCGAGATGTGCTTCGCCACCTCGTAGCATTTCAGCGCCAGGATGGTCGGGGCGTCGTGTTCCAGCCCGTCGATCACGCCGGTCTGCAGGGCGGTGTAGACCTCGCCCAGCGACATGGGCGTGGGCGAGGCACCCATGGCACGCAGGGTGGCGACGAAATTCGGCACGGGCAGCACGCGGATCTTCTTGCCCTTCAGCTCGGCCGGGTTACGCGCCGGCTCCCGCGCGGTGACGTTGCGCCCGCCTAGGCTATAGGCCCAGCTGACGATCTGGACGCCGGATTTGTCCTCCAGGATCTTGCTGAGCTGCGCACCCGCCTCGCCGTCGAGCACCTTGCCGGCGGCGTCCATGTTCTCGAACAGATAGCCCAGATCCAGCACGCCGATCTCCGGCGCCAAGGTCGACCAGATCGACGAGCCGGAGATCATCATGTCGACCACCCCCAGCTTCACCGAGCCGACCACGTCGGATTCCTTGCCCAGCTGGTTGTCCGGGAAATACTGCACCGCGATGGCGTCGCCGACCTTGCCCTTCAGGCTGGAGGCGAAGCGGTCGTACCACAGCCAATGGGCGGAATTCGGGTCGGAGGGCAGGGAAGACGACAGGCGCAGGGTGACCGGCGCCGCGGCTCGGGCGACGCGCGGCAACAGACCCTCACCCACCGCGGCGGCACCGATACCGGCCCCCAGACAGGCCACGACAGAGCGATGAAAGCTGCGGCGGGTGAGAAGAATCATGGCGTTTCCGTCCCTTTGTCTTTTTGTTTGGTCTTATTGTTGCCTGTTGGGCGTTGCGGGGACGGGCCGTTTTCGCGGCGTGATCGTTCCCGTTGTCTACCTGTGTATGGTAGCGTAGTCTGAGTTTGATCGGCAAGCAGCATTTGATGGTTCGAAACATGGATCTGGTGATTTCCCAATCGGCGGACTCGGCCGCGCGCCGCCTGGAACAGGAGCTGCGCCGGGCGATCATCGCCCTGGAGATCGAGCCGGGCGCACGCCTGTCGGAGCAGGAAATCGCCACCCGCTACGGGGTTTCCCGCCAGCCGGTACGCGAGGCGCTGATCGCGCTCGGCCGGACCCGGCTGGTCGCCGTGCAGCCGCAGCGCGGCACCGTAGTGGTCAAGATCTCGATCCGCATGATGCTGCAGGCGCGCTTCGTGCGCGAAGCGATCGAGACGGCGGTGGTGCGCCAGGCCGCCTCGAATTTCGATCCCTATAGCCGGGCGCGGATCGACGAACTGCTGGGCCGGCAGCGCGTGGCGGCCTTGGAGGGCGATTCAGAAGCCTTCCGCCGCGACGACGAATTGTTCCACATCGCCCTCGCCGAAGGGGCCGGCTGCCCGCTGGCCTGGCAGACCACCGCCGATCTCAAGGCGCATCTGGACCGCGCCTGCCAGCTCAGCCTGTCCGGGCCGAAGCCGCTGCAGGCCCTGGTCGCCCAGCATGAGGAAATCGTCGCCGGCATCGACGCCAAGGACGCCGACCGGGCGGAGGCGGCCATGCGGGTCCATCTCACGGAAATCCTGCTCGCCCTGCCGAAGATGGAAGCCGCCCATCCGGAGATGTTCGAATAGCCGTTGACCATCGATAGCCAGCCAAGGGCCGGCGCTTGCGGTGCGATCTCCCCCACCTTATGTCTAGCCGCGCTACAGGGTGCTGCGCCGGGTGATCTCGGCCGCAGAATCGTGCCCAAATCGTCCGCACCCGAACCGCTGAGCGCTTATCGATGGCTCTCCTTTCCCGACCGGCCGCTTCCCCCGAGGCTGCACAGTCCGAGGCCGCACAGCCCGAATCGGCACCTTCGGACAAACCCCGTACCAGCCGCAGCCTGAAGCCGCTGTTTCCGCTCGCGGCCTATATCCGGCCCTATATCTGGCGGTCGGTCGGCGCCGCGGTGGCACTGGTCGTCTCCTCCGGGACCGTGCTGCTGCTGGGCCAGGGCCTACGCCGGCTGGTCGATCAGGGTTTCAGCGCCGGCAACGCCCAATTGCTCGATCAGGCGGTCTTCGCCTTGTTCGGCGTGATCGCGGTGTTGGCGCTATCGACCTATGTGCGCTTCTACCAGGTATCCTGGATCGGCGAGCGGGTCGTGGCCGATATTCGCGCCGCGGTGTTCGATCGCGTCATCGCCATGAGCCCCGCCTATTTCGAGACGACCAAGACGGGCGAGATCCTGTCGCGGCTGACCACCGACACGACCCTGCTGCAGACGGTCATCGGCTCGACCGTCTCCCAGGTGCTGCGCAATATCCTGATGTTGCTGGGCGGCCTGGCCATGCTGATAGTAACCAGCGCCAAGCTGACCGGCCTGGTGCTGGTCGTGGTGCCGTTCGTGCTGGTGCCGATCCTGTTCTTCGGTCGGCGGGTGCGCGGTCTGTCGCGGCAAACCCAGGACCGCGTCGCCGAGATCGGCGCCTATGCCGAGGAGGCGATCAACGCGGTGCGCACCGTCCAGGCTTTCACCCACGAGCCGGTCGATCGCCAACGCTTCGGCCAGCGGGTCGACCAATCCTTCGAGATCGCGATCGACCGCATCCGGGTGCGCGCCCTGCTGACCGCGATCGTCATCATGCTGGCCTTCGGGGCCGTCGCCCTGGTCATGTGGATCGGTGGCCATGACGTGGTCGCCGGCCGGCTGAGCGGCGGCGATCTCTCCGCTTTCGTCTTCTATGCCATCCTGGTCGCTGTCTCGACCGGTACGCTGAGCGAGGTCGCCGGCGATCTGCAGCGCGCCGCCGGTGCCGCCGAACGGCTGACCGAGCTTCTGGAAACCCGCTCGGACATCGTCGCCCCCGCGTTGCCGGTCGCCTTGCCGGTGTCGTCACCTGGCAGTGTGGCGCCCGGGAGCGTAGCGCTGCGGGACGTCACCTTCGCCTATCCGGCCCGGCCCGACCTGCCCTCGCTCGACGATTTCTCGCTGACGGTCGAACCGGGCGAGACGGTGGCCCTAGTCGGGCCGTCGGGTGCCGGCAAGACCACGGTGTTCCAATTGCTGCTGCGGTTCTACGACCCGCAGCAGGGCGTGGTGCAAATCGACGGCGTCGACGTCCGGCAGGCGGATCCGCGGGCGGTGCGGGCGCGGATCGGCCTGGTCGCGCAGGATCCGGCGATCTTCGGCGCCACCGCCTGGGAAAACATCCGCTATGGCCGGCCCGAGGCAAGCGATGCCGAGGTGCGGCAGGCCGCCGAGGCCGCCGCCGCGACCGAGTTTCTGGATCAAATGCCGCAGGGTTTCGACACGTTCCTGGGCGAAAAAGGCGTGCGGCTGTCCGGCGGGCAGCGGCAGCGCATCGCGATCGCCCGCGCGATCCTGCGCAACCCGCCGATCCTGCTGCTGGACGAGGCGACATCGGCGCTCGATGCCGAATCAGAACGTGCCGTGCAGGCAGCCTTGGAGCGGCTATCGGTCGGCCGCACCACGCTGGTGATCGCACACCGCCTGGCGACCGTCCTCAAGGCGGATCGGATCGTCGTGATGGATCAGGGCTGCGTGGTGGCGAGTGGCACCCATGACGAGCTGAGCCGGCAGGGCGGGCTCTACGCCCGGCTGGCGGCGCTGCAATTCACCGATCGACCGCAGGATGCCCAGCCCCTGGATGCCCGGCCGCAGGATGTTCGGCCGGCGGATCTCGCCATCGGGTGAGCCATACCATGGGCGGCCTTGTTCTTGGGCGGCCTTGCGGCGGGATGGTCACGCTACCCCCAGCACGGCCACGCCCGTCGCCCGTCCGGCCCGCGCCAAGGCCTGATCGAGGGTAGCGAGCGGCAACCCGGATCGCAGCGCCAGTTCCAGATACCCGGCATCGTAGACCGTCAGGCTCTGCGCTTGGGCCAAATCGATAATCCCCGTCCAAGCTCTGGCAGCCGTCTCGTGATCGATCGTGATAGACAATGCGCCAAGGCCCGTGAGGGCACGCGCCCGCTGCGCCTGCGTAATCCGCTGCCGCCGTTCGGCCATCAGCAGAACATTGGCGATTTCAAGCGGCCACGGGCCGGGCACCAATGCGCCGGCCTCGGCGACTTGGTCGAGCACCGCGCCGATGGCCGCATTGCCTTCGCCGGGCAGAAACCAGGCGAGAGCGACCGCGCTGTCGAGCACACAAGCCGGCATATCAACGTCGGCCCGTGTCGCGCCACGCCGTTATCTCGTCGAGGGTCACAGGCGTGCCATCAGCGAGTTCGGCGGCAAGCGCCCTCAGGTTGGCCGCCGCGGCACGCGCCTCGGTAAGATTAATCGCCGTCGTCGCCGGTACCAGCTTCGCCACCGGCTTGCCGCGCCGGCAGATGATAATCTCTTCGCCCTGCGAGACGCGATCAAGCAGACCACCCAGCGTGTTCTTCGCCTCGAAAGCGCCAATCTCCATCATGATCCAACTCCGGAACCCATGAACCAGCTTATTAATAAGCTAGCCTCTAAACCAGCTTACTCATAATGGAGATCCAGAAGAAGCTTTTCCATCCCTCCGCGATCTTCACGCGACGGGTCGCGATCGACAGATGAGAGCCGGCGCGACCGTTCGTGGAGCGGCACCGCAAGGGCCATGTCGCTACCTGCACGATGATAGCCGGCGCCCTTTACCGGTTCAAACACCCGTCGCCGCGCCGCCGGGTCCGCTACGCCGGGTGCTTAAAGATAGTCGCCGCGCACCTGCTGGCGCAGCGCGTCGATCGGGATCACCTGGCCGCGGCGCTCAAGATGCCAGAAGGTCCAGCCGTTGCAGGATGGCGCGCCCTGGACGACGGCGCCAACCTGATGGATCGAGCCCCTGGCCTCCGCCGAGATGACCGTGCCATCGGCGCGTACCCGGGCGGTCCATCGGCGATTGAGATCGAACAGCACGGCCCCGGCCGGCACCAGACCGCGCTCGACCAGGCTGCCGAACGGCACGCGCGGCTCGCTGCGCTTGTTGTGCAGGCTGATCAAGTCGGCGGACTCAACCGGCTCGACGGCGGCGATCCGCTGCCGCGCCAGTTCGGCATACCCGGCCTCCCGCTCGAAGCCGATATAATGCCGGCCGAGCCGCCGGGCGACCGCGCCGGTGGTCCCGGTGCCGAAGAACGGGTCGAGCACCACATCGCCCGGCCGCGAGGCAGTCAGCAACACGCGATGCAGCAGCGCCTCGGGTTTTTGTGTGGGATGCGCCTTGCGGCCGTCGAGCTTCAGGCGTTCCGGCCCGCCGCAGAGCGGAATCAACCAGTCGGAGCGCATCTGCAGCTCGTCGTTCAGCGCCTTCAGCGCATCATAGTTGAATGTGTAGCGGGACTGCTGATCGCGGGCGCACCAGATCAGTGTCTCATGGGCGTTGGTGAACCGCCGACCCCGGAAATTCGGCATCGGGTTGGTCTTGCGCCAGACGATGTCGTTCAGGATCCAATAGCCCAGATCCTGAAGGATGGCACCGACGCGGAAGATGTTATGATAGCTGCCGATCACCCACAAGGTGCCGTCCGGCTTCAGCGCGCCGCGCGCCGCACCCAGCCAGGCGCGGGTGAACCGGTCGTATTCGCCAAGATCGGCGAACTTGTCCCACGCCTCGTCGACGCCGTCGACCAGCGTGTCGTTCGGCCGACGCAGCCCATTGCCGAGCTGCAGATTATAAGGCGGATCCGCGAAGACCATGTCGACGCTGCCCGGTGGCAGGCCCCGCATCAGCTCGACGCAGTCACCAACCCGAACGTCATCGATCTGCAACCGGTCGATCTCCGGCATCAGGCTCAAAGCCCTCCAAAAGGCGCGTGTCACGGCCGCGCACCTTGGGCGAGTGCTCCGGTCCCGTCAATCCTGGAGCCGCCGGAATGCCAACATTAATGCCAAACATTTCAACGGCGACGCCAGGTTATGCCCGAGTGTGGGGAGTTTTTCGCGCCTAGGGTTTAGCAAGAACCGAGGGCGACTGGTCGGCCATGGCACGGGGAGTGAGACCGAGATTGCCGCCCGAGGCGACGGCATCCGGCCGCAACACCACGAAGCGATGCGATCCCATCGCCGTCTTGACGTTGGCCAAGCCCCAACCGCCGCACAGAATTCCGCATGCCAGAAGCCCGATCGCCACGGCCCGGCGGCCATGGAGGAGGGGGAGTGCCATCATGACGGCCACGCCGCCAACAACCAATCCCAAGATGCCAAATGCCAAGCCCAAAGGCATCGCGAGACGCTCCCTCTCAATTTGCTTGCAGCGCCGGTAAGTAGCATGATCGGTGAGTTTAGTGCAATCTAGGCGAACGCTCATGGTTAATGGATGGCAGTATGGACAGGGGGCGAGGCTTGGCTGCCTTGAGCAATCGATGACCGGCGCGCCGACACCGGCCGCCGGGATCGCCGATCCGCAGGGTATCGCGCTGTATCACGCACATATCTATTATGATCCGGCATCGACCCGCCACCAGGCGGCGGCGCTGCGCGAGCAGCTGGCCATGGCGTTCCCCGATGCGCGCCTGGGCAACTGGCACGACCAGCCGGTCGGGCCGCATACTCAGGCCATGTATCAGGTGGTGTTCCAGCCCGAGCGGCTGGCGGCGATCCTGCCCTGGCTGATGCTGAACCGGCAGGGCCTCGCGGTGCTGATCCATCCGGAGACCGGCAACGACTATGCCGATCATCTCCGCCACGCCGCCTGGCTGGGCGCCGTGCTGGCAATCAAAGCCGAGGTATTGAGCGGCGCGCGCTGAACTCCAGAGCGGAGTTAGGCTTCACTTGATCTGGCTGGGGCGGGAGGGATCGAACCTCCGAATGGCGGAATCAAAATCCGCTGCCTTACCGCTTGGCGACGCCCCACCAGATCGATGCCCGTAAGCCTGGCATCTCGGGCGGGCGCACCTTAGCGACAAGGTCCCAGCACTTCAACAGGGGCAGTTCAACAAGGGCACTTCACATCACCGGCGGCGAGGCGGGTCGGTTCGACCCACCAGGAGGGGTGTGCGGCGGCCAGGCGGGTGGCGGCGGCGGCGAGACTGGCGGTATCGGTGAAGAGGCCGAAGCAGGTCGCCCCGCTGCCGCTCATCCGCGCAAGCAAACAGCCGGGGGCGGCGGCCAGGGCGTCGAGGATGCTGGCGATCGGCGGTAGCAAGCCGATCGCGGCTTTGGTCAGGTCGTTCGGAAGCGGTGCCAGGGCGGCGGCCAGGGCGGCCGCGTCCGGCAGAGCAGGCCAATGGTCGGGGCCGGGCGGCGAGAAGGCGCCGCGCCGAGCGGCGAAGACCCGGGGCGTGGGCAGGCCGATGCCGGGATTGACCAGCAACAAGGGAGCCGGCGGCAAATCCGGCCCGGGCTCGACCCGGTCGCCGATGCCGCTGAGCCGCGCCGGGTGGCCGGCAAGGCAGACCGGAATATCGGCGCCCAGCGCCAGGCCGATCCGCGCCAGGGCCCCCGGCTCGAGATCGAGCCGCCATAACCGGGCGAGCGCCCGCAGGGTCGCCGCGGCGTCGCTCGACCCGCCGCCGATGCCCGACGCGATCGGCAGCCGCTTGGTCAGGCGGATCGCAGCACCCGTCCGGATGCCGGCCGCGTCGGCCAGCGCCCGGGCGGCGCGCATCACCAGGTTTTCCGCGACATCCCCGGCGAGTGTTATGCCGAACGGGCCGTCGATCGACAGGCTGAGAGTCTCCGCGGGGGCGACCGCGATAGTATCGCCCGCCTCGGTGAAGCCGACCAGGCTGTCGAGCAGGTGATAGCCGTCCGGCCGCCGCCCGACGACCGCCAGGGTGAGGTTCACCTTGGCGGGGGCGGCCCGTTCGATCGGCCATGTCATCGGTGGGGTGGGTGTGGGGTCGGTGAGAAGCGTGATGTCAGCCGCCTTGGGTGCGCTTGGCCGGCGGTGCCGCCTTCGCGGGTACCACCGCCCCCGGTGCCGCCGGACGGGATGGGGCGTGGTTGATCTTGCCCTCGATCGCCTTCTGCAGGTCGGAATCCGGGTTCAAGCTCAGCGCGCGCTGCCACTGAAACCGGGCTTCCTGATCCCGGCCGATCTGCCAATAGGCATCGCCCAGATGGTCGTTGATCGCCGCATCCTCCGGCCGCAACTCGACCGCGCGCTCCAGGAACGCCGATGCCTTCTTGGCGTCGCCGATGCGGAAATACGCCCAGCCCAGGCTGTCGACGATGAAGCCGTCATTGGGGCGCGCCTCGACCGCGCGTTGAATGAGTTTCAGCGCCTCGTCGAGATGCTGATTTCGCTCGACCCAGGAATAGCCCAGATAATTCAGCACCGCCGGCTGGGTCGGCTGCAACTCCAGAGCGCGTTTCAGATCGGCTTCGGCCTTGGGCCATTGATTCGATCGCTCATAGGCGATGCCGCGGCTGTAATAGATCGACCATTGCCGCGCATCGGGTTTGGGGATCCGGGCAAGCGCCGCGGTATAGGCGTCCGCCGATTCGGCGAAGCGCTGGCGGCCGCGCAGAGTGTCGCCAAGCTCGATCAACGGGTCGGACCGATCGGGATGCTCGGCCGCCATCGCCTTTAGTTCGGCGTCGGCCGCGTTATTGTCGCCGGTGGCATTGACCAATGCCGCGGCCCGCAATCGGGCGCCCCAGCTGAATGGTGATTTCGGGTCGATCGCCCGATAGACCGTCAGCGCTTCCTCCGAACGCTGCTGCCCCTCCAGAACATCCGCCAAGACGAGCTGGGCAAGCGGAAAATCCGGCTGCAGCACCAGAGCCAGCCGCGCATAGACCAGCGCCAGATCGCCGGTATCCGGCTGGTTCAGCAAACTGGCCAGATCGAACAGCGCCTCGGCCAGACCGTTCTTCGGCGATGCGATCAACGGCGCCGGATTGGCGCGGATCGGCGCCAGATCCAGGCTTTCCCGATTGCGCGCAGCGAAACTCGCCTGCAGCGCCGTCGCCTCGTCCACCTTGCCATGCCGGGCGAGGAAGTTGGCCGCGAGTTCGATCACCCGGTAGGGCGGGTTCGGGTTGTCGCCCAGCGCCTTGCGATAGGCCGCCTCGGCGCCGCCCGCGTCGCCGGCGAGATCGAGCACCAAGGCGCGGTGCAGATCGGCGACCGGCACGAAAGCCGGGCTGTCGCCGAGCGGCGCCAAACCGGCAAGCGCCGGCTGCGCCGCGGACACACCGGCACCGGGGGCGGGCGCCAGCGCCCAGCCGCGCAGCAGGGCCGTGATGAAACGGTTGAGACCGTCGGTCGGCTGTGCCTCGGCCCGCTGGCGTACGCCGTCCCAGCGGCCGGCGCGCGCGTCGTCGACCAACAGGGTAAGACCGGGCAGGGGTGCCGTGGGCGTCCGACCGACGATGTCGGCGGCCAAGGGCACGGCCGCATCCATCCGCCCATCGCTCAACGCCAGGATGAAGGCCCGATTGACCAGGTCCGGATTGTGCGGATCCGCCGCCAGCACCGAATCGAGCAGGCGCGACGCGTGGGCATAATCGTGCTGCGACTGGGCGAAATGCGCCGCGAGGAAATCACCGAATACAGCACCCAGTTGGCAGGCCTGATCCGGCGTGGTCGTCAAGGCGGGATCATCGGCCGGCGCGATGCCGGAATCCACACCCGTCCCTGCCACACCGGCCGCCGAGATCGTCTGGACCGTCACCGGCACGCGCGGCGCCGCCATGGAACTGTCGCCAGGACCGGCGACCGGGGTCAGGATACCCGACCCGCAGGCGACCAGGCCGATCGCCACCAATCCCATCGGCACGGCCGTGCGCATGAGCCTCAATCCGACCAGCCATTCCGCGGTCAACCCTATCCCTATCGCGGAACGCCGGCCTTCCGTGGAACGCCGGTTCGCGCCTTGCCGCTCGGTCATGGGCTTCGTCTCCACATCACACCCAAGCGTCACATGTTTGGGTAGTTCGGTCCATCGCCACCTTGCGGTACCACCCAATCGATGTTTTGCGTCGGGTCTTTGATGTCGCAGGTCTTACAATGCACACAGTTCTGCGCGTTGATCTGCAAGCGTGGGGCCGCGCCGTCGCCCGCATCCCCCTCGGCACCGATGATCTCGTAGACTCCGGCCGGGCAGTAATATTGCTCGGGCGAACCGTATTGCGCGTAATTCACCCGGATCGCCACATCCGGATCCCGAAGCCGCAGATGCACCGGCTGATTTTCCGCATGATTGGTGTTCGACACGAACACCGAGGACAACCGGTCGAAACTGATCTTGCCGTCGGGCTTCGGATAGACGATCGGCGTCACGGCGGTCTTCGGCTTCAGGCTTTCATTGTCCGCATGCCCATGATGCAAAGTCCACGGTGCCTTGCCCTGAAAGAGATAGGTGTCGATCGCCGAATAGGCGAGGCCGGCCCACAATCCCCAGCGGAAGGACGGCCGGATGTTGCGGACCCGCCAAAGCTCCTCCCAGACCCAACTGCCCTCCAGCACCGGGCGATAGGCCACCTGCGGCGCCGCGGCGGTGGCATCCTCGGTCAATTCACGATACGCGACCTCGGCGGCGAGCATCCCCGATTTCATCGCCGTGTGGGTCCCCTTGATCTTGGGCACGTTGAGAAAGCCGGCGGCGCAGCCGATCAGGCCGCCGCCGGGAAAGCTCAGCCGCGGTACCGATTGAGCGCCGCCCTCGTTCAACGCGCGGGCGCCATAGGCGATCCGGCGACCGCCCTCGAATACCGCGCGGATGGCGGGGTGGGTCTTGAACCGCTGGAATTCCTGGAACGGGCTGAGTGTCGGGTTCCGATAGTCCAGCGCCACGACGAAGCCGACCGCGACCTGATTGTTCTCCAGATGGTACAGGAACGAGCCGCCGTAGGTCTGGGCGTCCATCGGCCAGCCGACCGTATGCACCACCTTGCCGGCGCTGTGCTTGGCCGGATCGACTTCCCACAATTCCTTGATGCCGAGCGCGAAGGTCTGCGGCTCGGCCTCGGCTCCGAGGTCGAACCGCTCGAACAGCGTCTTGGTCAAGGAGCCTCGGCAGCCCTCGGCGAACAGCGTGAGGCGGCCATGCAGCTCCATCCCCGCCTGAAACGCCTCGGTCGGCTTGCCGTCCTTGCCGATCCCCATATCGCCGGTGGCAACGCCTTTGACGCGGCCGGCCTCGTCGTACAGCACTTCGGCGGCGGCGAAACCCGGATAGATCTCGACACCCAGCGCCTCGGCCTGCTCGGCCAGCCAGCGGCAGAAATTCCCCAGGCTGATGATGTAGTTGCCGTGATTGTTCATCTGCGGCGGCGTCGGCAGCCGGATCGCTCTGGTCTCGGTCAGCATCAGGAAATGGTCGTCCCGCGCCGGGGTGTTGAGCGGGGCGCCCCGTTCGCGCCAATCCGGCAACAGCTCGTCCAGCGCGCGGGGTTCCAGCACCGCGCCGGACAGGATATGCGCCCCCACCTCGGAACCCTTTTCCAGGACACAGACGCTGATCTCCGTGCCGCCGGCCTCGGCCAGTTGCTTCAGGCGGATCGCGGCGCTAAGCCCGGATGGACCAGCGCCGACGATGACCACGTCATATTCCATGCTGTCGCGCGTCATAGACACTCCCCACAGGCGTTTCGGATACGGCGTTTCGGGTGCCGTCAGACCTCATCCGCCAGATTGTCGATCGTCCTTATCGATTGTCGCCCTTGGCTGGCCGCCCCGGGGACATCCAAGCCATCCCTTCACTACGGGCAATTCCTTGTATAGGAGCAACCCGTTCTATCAAGGCGTTCACTTCTATTTCTATAGTGCCACACCGCCAACGACACCTTGAACCCGCGTTCTCGTGTTAACGCCTAAGGCCAGTTCCCAGCGAAAGATACGCCAAATGACCGACGGGGATCAGACATTGCGGGACCTCATCCAGTGGTTCGTCGCCGCCGGCGCCGACGAGGCGATCGGTGATCGGCCGATCAATCGGCTGGCCGTCGCCGACGCCGTCCCGGCGGCACCAGCCGCCCCCCCGGGCCCAGCGGCGCCCGCCGCCATCCGGGCAACAACCCCTGCGCCGGCAGCGGCCCCGACGCCCCCTCCCGATGCGGGGGCTGGCCCCTCGACGGTTACCCGGCGAGCCGTGCCGGCGGCCAGCCCGAGTGCCGCCGCGGTCGACGCGCGGGCACGGGCCGAGGCGGCCGGCACGCTGGCCGAGCTTGAGGCGGCGATCCGCGCGTTCGATGGCTGCGCCTTGAAGGCGACGGCGACCAACACCGTGTTCGCCGATGGCAACCCCGCCGCGCGCCTTATGCTGATCGGCGAAGCGCCGGGTGCCGACGAGGATCGCCTGGGTCGGCCATTCGTCGGCGTCAGCGGACAATTGTTGGATCGAATGCTGGCCTGCATCGGGCTCGATCGGACCAATGTATACATCACTAATATTCTCCCCTGGCGACCGCCCGGCAACCGCAAGCCCAATACCGGCGAGATCGCCGCGTGCCTGCCCTTCGTCGAGCGGCATATCGCCTTGATTCGCCCGAAAGTTCTGGTGATGGTCGGCGGAACGTCGAGCGCCGCCCTGCTGCCCGGCAGCGACGGAATCATGCGGCTGCGGGGCCGTTGGCTGCAATTGCCGATCCGCGGCTTGGCCGAGCCGATCGAAGCAATCGCCATGTATCACCCGGCATTTCTGCTTCGCTCCCCAGAACGAAAACGCGAGGCCTGGCACGATCTACTAACGATTAAGACAAAATTACTAAAATAGAATTAACTTCCAGAATAGAAGACAAGAGAATGCGGATTGACTGCAAGTAGTAAAAATCTGTTACCAATTTATCCTTGTCTTGTAGGAAAATTAGCCTTAAACACGCCGCATGACTGGACCAAAACGTAATGGCCGTCCTATTTGGACTTGGCCAGCCGTGATCCTTTGTGCCTCAGTGAGCCTCGGTTTTGGGCGCGAAGCCTTGGCTGCGTCCGATAGGGACGATCCCGTCACGACGGCGTTGCTATCCCCCGCCACCGGCGACGTGTCGCATGAACCAACCTTGCCGACGCCGCTCTCGCCCGCCGACGCCGCCCGGTATGGCCGCATCTTTCGATTGCAGGAAAAAGCCCAGTGGCAGGCGGCCGACGCCGAGATCGCCGCGGTGGACGACCGTATTCTGGTCGGCAGCGTCCTGGCGCAGCGATATCTAAGCACGACCTACCGCACCGGCTTCGCCGAAGCCCGGGATTGGCTGACGAAATATGCCGATCAACCCGAGGCCCGGCTGATCGCCGATCTGGCGGCACGGCGGCGGGTCGGTGGCGGCGCCCTGGCGAAGCCCGAGCCGGGCGCGCCGCTCCGGGGTAGCATGCCGGCCGATCCGGCGGATCTGCATCCGATCGCCGTCATGAACGACAAAGCCGGCAGCGACAAAGTCGCCGAGGCGTTGAAAGCGAAAATCCGTACCGCGACACGCACCGATCCCACCGAGGCCGCGGCACTCCTGCTGCGCGAGGAGACGGTCCAATCGATCGACGAGGCGGAGCTGGACGCTCTGCGCGTCGATGTCGCCGAGGCGCTGCGGCATCAGGGCCGCGACGCCGATGCACTGATGCTGGCGGGCAAGGCCAAGTCCAAGGCATACCAGCCGATCGCCCATTGGCAGGCCGGCCTGGCGGCCTGGCGGCTGCGGCATTTCAGCGAAGCCGGCATGCATTTCGAGGCGCTCGCCCGGTCGCCGAACATGTCGAACTGGAACGTCGCCGCCGGGGCGTTCTGGGCGGCGCGGGCCTATCTGGTGACCAAGCGGCCGCAGATGGTGAATTACTGGCTGGGTATCGCCGCCGATCAGCCGCGCACCTTTTACGGCTTGATCGCCCGGCGGATGCTGGGACTGGAGCCGGATTTCAGCTTCGCGGCGGCGACCCTCGACGCGCCCAACATCGCGACCCTCAACAAGCTGCCCGGCGGAAGACGGGCTATGGCGCTGCTGCAAATCGGCGAGACGCACCGCGCCGAGGCCGAGTTGCGCGCCGTCGCCGGCAAATCGACCCCCGGATTTGCCCGGGCGGTCGTGGCGCTGGCCGACCTCGCCAACATGCCCTCGCTCAGCCTGCAGCTGGGGTCCGCCCTGACGCAGGTCGATGGCAGGCGGCATGACGATGCGCTGTATCCGGTACCGCGCTGGCAACCGACCACCGGGTTCAGCGTCGACCGGGCCCTGTTATTCGCCCTGATGATGCAGGAATCCCTGTTCGACATCGAAGCGCGCAGCGGCTCGGGCGCCGCCGGCTTGATGCAACTGATGCCGGGGACCGCCCGTGCCATGGCCACGCGCATCGGCCTCAAGATCCGCAGCACCGACGAGCTGGACGACCCGGTGCTGAACCTCACGCTCGGCCAGGAATATGTGCGCAACCTGGTCGATCACGATTTCGTCCGCGGCAATCTGGTCCTGTTGATCGCCGCCTATAACAGCGGGCCGCAACCGATCCCGCAATGGCAGAACCAGGCGGATACGCCGAACGACCCGTTCATGTTCATCGAGAGCATGCCGCGCCAGGAAACCCGGCTGTTCGTCGAACGGGTGCTGACCAATCTGTGGATCTATCGGCAGCGGCTGAACCAGGCGACACCCGAACTCGACAAGCTTGCGGCGGGCAAATGGCCGACCTATGTAGCGCTGGACGACAGCGCTCAGGGGACCACCCGATATGCCGCGGCTCGATGAAACACGCCCGTTCCTGCCGGTCCGCATCGCGGTTCTGACCGTTTCCGACACGCGCGGCCTCGACGACGACAAATCCGGCCAGACCCTGGTCGATCTGCTCACCGCCGCCGGCCACCAGCTCGCCGAGCGCTTGATCGTGCGCGATGATCAGGTGGCGATCATCGCCCGGCTGCGCACCTGGATCGCCGATCCGCTGGTCGATGTGGTGATCTCGACCGGTGGCACCGGCGTCACCGGCCGGGATGTCACGCCCGAGGCGTTCGAACAGGTCTATGAAAAGGCGATCCCTGGCTTCGGCGAGGTCTTTCGCATGCTGAGCTATCAGAAGATCGGCGCCTCGACGATCCAGTCGCGCGCCACCGCCGGCGTCGCGGGCGGTACCTATCTGTTCGCCTTGCCCGGTTCGCCCGGCGCCTGCCGGGACGCGTGGGAGGACATCCTGCGCCACCAGCTCGACAACCGGTTCCGGCCCTGCAACCTGGTCGAGCTGATGCCCCGCCTGCGGGAGCATCTGGGGTAAGATCAGCCGTAAAGCCGCCGGATCAGGCGGGGCGGCACCCCGGCGAAATACAATACCAGACACGCCAGATTGCGCAGCGGCCGCAACATATAGCCGTCACGCCGATAACGTGCCGCCGAGGTCAGGGCGACACCGTCGAGCGGCGTCAGCCGGCGCCGGCCGATCCGTCTGACCAGATCGACATCCTCCATCAGCGGCAGCGGCCGAAAGCCGCCCAGTCGATCGTATAGCCCGCGCGCGATCAGCAATCCCTGATCGCCATAGGGCAGACCGCGCCGGCTGCGCCAATTCGCCAGGCGCTCGATCCGCCGCGCCGCCGGATGGGGGTCATCGAGCGCCAGCCGGAAATAGCCGGCGCGGTCGCGGCAGTCCGGATCGACCATGAACCGCCGGACGGCCGACTGCCAGCCGGGCCGCAGCACCGTGTCGGCATGCAGAAACAACAGCCAGGGCGCGGCGGTCGCGGCGGCACCGGCGGCGAGCTGAGGACCCCGGCCGCGCGGTGCCGCGACGACCGTCACCCCGGCCGCCCGGGCCAGCTCGATCGTCCCATCGACCGAACCGCCATCGGCCAGGACGACTTCGCCGACGGCGCCCTCGGCCAGACACACCCCAGCCAGACACGCCAAACTACGCGCCAGCCCTTCGGCCGCGTTGAGGGTCGAGATCACGACAGCCAGCTCCGCCAGCGGCAAGACGATCTCCATCGGTGCGAGGGTAACCGATCCATGCCGCTTGCATGGCGGGCATGGGCTTAGGCAAAGTCAACTACGCGCCAAAAACCGGCCAGCGCATCAACGTGAACTGGATAACGTCCCGTGCAGCATCTTTCATCCTGGCCCCGGCTGTTGCCGCACCGCAAGGCGCTCGCCGCCTTGCTGAGCGATGCCGGCATCGCCGGTGTCCGCGGCCCGGAGGATTTGATCGCGCTGCCGATGCGCGGGGTGGCGCATGACCATATCCAGGTCGGCGACAGCGGCGCGCTGCTGCGCATTCCGCGGCTGAGCCAATGGTCACTGGCGCCGGCCGAGAACCTCGCCTATCAGGCGGCGTGCTTTCGGCGGGCCGAGCCTTCCGGTCGCACGCCGCGCCTGTTGACGGTGCTGCCGCCGGATAGCGCGGTGCTGCCGCGCGGCGCGCTGCTGGTCGAGGCGATCGCCGGACGGGCGCCCCATATGGCGACAGATCTCACGGCCCTGGCGGAAAGCCTGGCATGCCTGCACCGGCTACCCGTTCCCACCCCGCCCCATCGGCGTCCGCTGGCCGATCATGGCGCCGGGGACGGCCCGATCGCAGCGACCGTGGCGCTGCTCGACCAGCATGCCGCGTTCCTCGACCGCGCCGAGCTTCGCCCGGCCGCGCGCGGCCTGCTGGAGCGGGAATTGACGCGGCTGCGCGACCTCGCCGCCGCCTCGGCCGGGACCGACCAGCCGGTCAGCCTGGTCGGCACCGATACCCATCCGGGCAATTTCCTGATCCGCGAGGATGGCAGCGCGATCCTGGTCGATCTGGAAAAGGCGCTCTACGGCGCGCCGGCGATCGATCTCGCCCATGCGACCCTCTACACCTCGACGACCTGGGATGCCGCGATCGGCGAGGTGCTGAGCCTAGCCGAGACACGCCGCTTCTACGCCGCATGGCGCGCCGCGGCACCGGCCGATCTGGTGCGCCGATCGGAGCCCTGGCTGGTGCCTTGCCGCCGCGTAACCTGGCTGCGCACGGTATTTTGGGCGGCGCGCTGGCGCGTCGTCGCCGACCAGGATCCGGATTGGTCGGCGAGCCGGATCGAACCGAGCCTGCTCGCCCATATCCGCGCCCGCGTCGCCGATTTCCTGGACCCGGCCACGATCGAGCGGGTGAGCGCCACCTTGGACGAGCCGGTTTGATCAGAGGTCCCGCATGGAACATCCTGCGGGGCCGAATAGTATGTTCTTGATTCGTTCCGACCAGTGGTCCACCATCGGGCCATGGACGATGTATTCCCTTCGGATAAAACGCCCTTCGATGAAGCGCCGGGGCGGCTGAGCCCGCGCAAGGGGCGTGGCGCCTTGACCAACACGACCGGCCGGTTCGAGGCCGAACGGCGGGTGATCGTCGATGACGGCTGGGGCAGCGCCGACGAGCCAGCACCGCCACTGCGGACGGTGCTGACGGAGGATGCCACGCGCGTCATCATCGCCCGCAACACCTCCCCGGACGTGCCGTTCGACCGCTCGATCAACCCCTATCGGGGCTGCGAACATGGCTGCGTCTATTGCTTCGCGCGGCCCAGCCACGCCTATCTCGGCCTGTCGCCGGGCCTGGATTTCGAGAGCCGGCTGTTTGTGAAGCCCGAGGCGGCGCGGCTGCTGGACGCGGAGCTGCGGCGCCCCGCCTATCGCTGCGCCACCATGGCGCTGGGTACCAATACGGATCCGTACCAGCCGGTCGAACGGCGCCTGGGCATCACCCGCGGCATCCTGGAGACCCTGAGCGCCTTCGAGCATCCGGTGTGCATCGTCACCAAATCCGCGCTGGTCCAGCGCGATATCGACATTCTGGCGCCGATGGCGGCGAAGCGGCTGGCCAAGGTGGCGATCTCGATCACCACCCTGGACCGCGACCTGGCCCGCCGCCTGGAGCCGCGTGCCGCGACACCCGGCCGCCGGTTGGAGACGGTGCGCGCCTTGAGCGAGGCCGGCATCCCGGTGAGCGTCATGACCGCGCCGATGATCCCGGCGCTCAACGATAGCGAGCTGGAAGCGATCTTGGAGGCGGCGCGCGATCATGGCGCCCGCTCGGCCGGCTACGTCCTGCTGCGCGTGCCGCATGAGATCAAGGATCTGTTCCGGGAATGGCTGGAGACCCATGCGCCGCTGAAGACGGATCACGTGCTGGCGCTGCTGCGTGAGACGCATAACGGCAAGCTCTATGACAGCAATTGGAGCACGCGGATGACCGGCCGAGGCCCCTATGCCGAGCTGCTGCGCCAGCGCTTCCACCTGGCCTGCCGGCGCCTTGGCCTCAACCTGCGGCGCGACGAATGGAACCTCGACACGACGCGGTTCCGGCCCCCACCCCGGCCGGGCGACCAGCTGACGCTGCTCTAAATCGCCAGCTGATCGACATCGACGCGCCTTGCGCGATGGTTGGGACGGATCCATGGCATCGGCGTTAGTATGGCAACACTTTGGCCCGGTTAAAAATGCGACACAGGACAAAAAGCCATGCCGGTCGATGTCAAACAGGTTCTCATCGTCGATGATGATAGCGAGATTCGCGAACTGCTCACCACCGTGCTGCGGTCACGCGGCTTCCATGTCGAAGCGGTCGGCGACGGGGCCGCTATGCGCGGTGCCCTGGCCAAGATGAATTTTCATCTGGTGGTGCTGGACGCATTGCTGCGCTTGGAAAATGGCCAAACCCTCGCCGATCATGTCCGGCAATTGGACATACCGGTGCTGATGATCTCGGGCGATCCGTCGCAGCTCATGGCCATGTCGGAACGGCATGTCGAGGTCATGTCGAAGCCCCTGCGCGTCTCCAGCTTCGTCGAGCGCGTCCGTACCATGACCGAGTCGGTCGGACAAGCTTAGGGGCATCCGGACGGCCCCCTTGCAACCCGCTGGAAGTGGCATGCTTTCGGCGACGGATTGTCTCGCGGAGACGGCCATGGCAGAACCCAGCCTCAGGGGTGTTTCTGGGGGCAGATGGTCGTGCCGGATTTCGCGTGGGAACGCCGGTTGGGCGGCATGGTCGCCGGCGTCGATGAGGTGGGACGGGGCCCGCTGGCCGGTCCGGTCATCGCCGCCGCCGTGATTCTCGACCCGATCGCCTTGGATGCCGCGGCGGACCTCGCCGATGCGCTTGTCGGCTTGGACGATTCCAAGCGGCTGAATGCCGTCACGCGGCGCCGTCAGGCCGCGGCGCTGAATGCGCTGGTGGCACGACGCGGCGCCATCATCGGCATCGGCGGCGCCAGTGTCGCCGAGATCGACCGGCTGAATATCCTGCAGGCCAGCCTGTTGGCGATGCGTCGGGCGGTCGTCGCCCTCGGCGTCATCCCGGACGCGGTACTGGTCGATGGCAATCGCGCGCCCCGGCTGACGGTGCCGGTGACGACCCTGGTCGGTGGCGATGGCATCAGCCTGTCGATCGCCGCCGCCTCGGTCATCGCAAAGGTGCTGCGCGACCGGTTGATGGTCCAGCTGGCTGGCCGCCATCCGGGTTATGGCTGGGAGCGCAATGCCGGCTACGGCACGGGCGAGCATCTGGCGGCCCTGGATCGGGCCGGCATCACCGCCCATCACCGGCTGAGCTTCGCGCCATGTAGGGAACAGGCCGCGAGGAGAGCGACAGGGCCGGTCTTCGCCGTCGAGGCGCCGGACCTGTCGCCTCCGCTGTAGGATTCTCTACTGCGCGGGCTTCGTCGGGGTGGTTTTCGCTCGCGTCTTGTGGCCGGCGGCCAGTTCCGCCTTGGACAGCACGCCGTCATGATTGGCGTCGAGGGCATCGAAGCGCGCCGCCGCGCGAGCAGCGGCGGCGGTCATCCAAGCCTCCCGGGTGATGCTGCCGTCGGGCCCACGCTCGGCATAAATGCCCCGTCCCGGCTTGGCGGCGGGGGTGGTGGTGGCCGCCGGGGCGGCGGCTGTTTGAGCGGCGGCACCGCCGGCCACGACGGTCGACGCGACCAGAGCGGCGAGCAGGAAAGACGGCAGCAAGGACAAGGGACGACGACGCATAAGATATCTCCGGGTTAAGGGTCTGTACATCCTATACGAGAAAAAGAATCCTGACATCCCCGCTTAACGGGATTTTGGCGGCTCACCGCGCTGTTGCCCGACCGCCCGTCAGCCGATCGAAAGCCGTTGTCCAAAGCTCGATCGCCCGAGGCCAATCCGGCAAGGCGGCCCCCGCCTCGGCCGCCCCCTGGCGCAACCGCGCCAGCGTATCCGCCTCGGTCAGCAGGCGCCGCAGCGCCTCGGCCAGCGCCGATCGGTCGCCGGGCGGCACCAGCATGCCGGCGCTGGACGGCACCGTATCCGGGATCGCCCCGGCGGTGGTGGCGAGGATCGGCAGGCCATGCGCCATCGCCTCGGCGTAGACCATGCCATAGCCTTCGTGAAACGAGGGCAGCACGAACAGGTCGGCCGCGGCGTAGGCGGCGCTCAGTCGTTCCGACGGCCATTCGCCGGTGAGTTCCACCCGATGGCCGAGCTCCGCCCGATCGATCGCGGCGCGCAGGGCCGCCACGGTCGGCGGATCACGTTCCAAACTGCCGACGATGACCAGCCGCCAGGAAAGCCGCGTCAGCGTCGCCAGAGCCTCGATCAGCAAAACGTGCCCCTTGCGCGGCGTGACCGTGCCGACGGAGAGCAACCGCATGGGTCCGGCGCCCCGTGGCGCGGCCTCCAGAGACGCAGCCCCCTGGGACGCGGCCCCCAGGGACAAAGGGGCGGCGGTGCCCGGCGGCACGACGACGATCCGGTCGCGCGCCAGACCGTAGCCGGCGATGGCCCGGGCGGTACCGGGGCTCGGACAGATGACACCGCGCATGGTCGTGACGCACCAGCGTTCGAGCTCGGCCAAGCGGCGCGCCTCGGCGGGCTCCAGACCGGTTTCCAAGGCGAGCGGGTGATGGATCATGCCGACCACCCTGAGGCGCCGCGCCTCCCGAGCCAGGCAATCCGTGAAGGCCGGCAAGGCCAGTCCATCGATCGCCAGCGCCATATTGTCCGGCAAGCAGCTCAGGATGGCACCGGCCGCGCGCCGTGCGACGGCATCGCCCTCGGGAAATTTGCCGGGCAGCTCGGCGACGGCGACCCGCCGGCCGGCGGCCTGCATTCCCTCGACCATGCGTCGGTCGTAGAGATACCCACCATTGATCTGGTCGAGCCGTCCGGGGACGACGAAAGCGATCGGCGGCGTTTTTGGAGAAGATGAGGTCGCTATCGGTGGCTCCATTGCTCGGTCCAGCGACGGGACAGTCCGAGATGCGCGACAAAGTACGCATGCCTGCCCCGAGAGATCAAACATGCTTGATGCGCCTCGCGGGAATGGCGAAGCGGGGTCGCCGACACCATCTTGCCAACAGCGTCTTGCCAACGGAGGCCGCAAGGATGACTTTGGCGAAGCGGCGCACCGTGTATGATAGCGCAATGGTTGGAGTAGGCGGATCTTGAAGCAGTCGGCGGTGAGGCCTTTGCCGGAAGTGGCAAAATCGACGGCCGGGAATGGCGCGGCGATAAACCCGCTGGTGGCACGCCGTGTCCAGCGCGCGATCGGCGATCTGCGCCGAGGCGATTTCGTGGTCCTGCGCGACGGCGACAGCGCCATGCTGCTGCTGGCCGCGGAGTCGGTTGAGCCCGAACAGCTGGTCGAGGCGACACGCCTGGGCGGCGGCGCGCCGATGCTGGCGACGACGCGGCGACGGGCGATCGCTCTTAAATTGATGCTGGCGAGCGAGGCCGCCGGTGGTGGCGCCGTCAAGCTGATCCTGCCCGCCTCGGTCGGCGCCGCCGCCCTGCGCCACCTCGCCGATCCGACCGCGACGGATGAGCGGGTGGAGCCTGCCGGAATCTCCCTACAATCCGGCGCCCCCCAATCCGCCGCCCTGCAATCGATCGATGGGCACGAGGCCTTGCGCCTGCGGATCACCACCGTATCGGCGGATGCCGACGCGGCGCTCGTCGCGGCGGCGGTCGACCTGGTGAAGCTCGCCCGCCTGCTGCCGAGTGCCGTGCTGTTTCGCCTCGACGCGCAGGCGATCGACGCGATGGCGGGCGGCACCGCGTTGATCGACGTCAGCGTGGCGGATGTCGCCGCGCACCAGGCGACCTCGGCGCGCGGTTTGCGGGAAGTGACCAGCGCCGACGTCCCATTGATCGACGCGCCGAACACCCGGATCATCGCGTTTCGACCCGATGACGGCGGTGACGACCATCTGGCCATCCTGATCGGCACGCCGGAGGCAGGCAGGCCGGTGCTGACCCGGCTGCATTCCGAATGCTTCACCGGCGACCTGCTGGGCAGTCTGCGCTGCGATTGCGGCGACCAGCTGCGCGGCGCCATCGTCGAGATCGCCGCGGCCGGCAGCGGCGTGATCATCTATCTGGCGCAGGAGGGCCGCGGCATCGGCCTGGTCAACAAGCTGCGCGCCTATCGGCTGCAGGACACCGGCTTCGACACCCTGGATGCCAACGAGCAACTGGGCTTCGATGCCGATGAGCGGGTCTACCAGCCCGCCGCGGCAATCCTGCGCGCGCTGGGTTTCGAGCGGATACGCCTGCTGACCAACAATCCGGAGAAACTGGCCGCGCTGCAGCGCCACGGCATCGACGTGGTGGAGCGGGTGGCGCATGTGTTCCCATCCAACGCCCATAACTCCGAATATCTGGCGACCAAGGCGAACCGCGCCGGTCACCTGTTCTAATCCCGAAGGCATCCGGCCGGCTGGATGGCTAACCGGCAGAACTAGCCGGCGCGTTCTCTGTTCTGCTCGGCAGATTCTGCCGGACCGGCTGGATCGACTTTCTTCCAAGCCCTTGAAAAATCCCCGTTTCTCGCCTGGCATCTGGCTTGCTCCTGAAGGTCTGTCACAACGGGACAGCCATGCAAGCCACCGCCGCCCTTCCACCCAGCGCGCCCCCACCCAGCGCCCCCCCGGCGAGCACCACTTCGCCGGCGCCTGAAAAATCGCATTTTTGGGACGGCGAAGATTTTGGCTTCACCGATGTGCTGGCGGCTCTCAACCCCCTGCAGCATGTGCCGATCATCGGCTCGATCTACCGCGCGATCACCGGCGACACGATCGGCAATGTTGCCCGAGTGCTCGGCGATACCCTGTATGGCGGGCCGATCGGCCTGGTCACCAGCTTGATCAACGTCGCCCTGGTCGAAGGGACCGGCAAGGATCTCGGCGAAAACGCGATCGCCATGCTGCGAGGCGATGACGCCGCACCGGCGGTCCCGCCGCAGTTCGCTCAGCAGCCCGCCCAACAGCCGGCACCATCCGCGCCCGGCCGGACGGCGGTCGCCAGTACCGCGCCGGTGGCAAAATCCGGCAACGTCATTCCCCTGGGCACGGTACCCGGCATCGCCCTGCCGACATCCTCCGCCCAACCGGCGGCCGGCGGAAATGGCGCGAAGCTATCCCCCAATCAAACGGCCCTCGCCGCCCTCAGCCAGGCCTCGGGGGCACCAGCTCCCCTGTCGGGCATCGCCCTGCCCACCGGCGGACGCGGACCGATGCCGCTGCCGAGCAGTGAAGCGCGCGCCTTTCCCATCAACATGGCGAACCGGGGTGTCGGTCCCAGCAGCCTGTTCAACCACGCCATACCGCTCGCCTTGTCGGCCGGGGTATTGTCGAGGCCCACCGCGACAAATGCGATTTACGCTTCAACCGCCTCTGGGCCGTCGTCATCCGAGACGCCGACCGTCTCGCCCGACCTCATGGAGCGCATGCGCGCCGGTCTGGACAAATACAACCGCGGCGCGTCGGCATCGCCGAGCGCGGTCAATCAACTCCAGTAGCGCGGCGGCTCGAAAACCCGATATGGCCGATCTCATCCTGCGGCGTGACGGCATGGCGGTGTTCGGCGACCGCGCGCGGCCTTGCGCGCTTGGCCGGGGCGGCCGATCCATCGACAAGCGAGAAGGCGACGGCGCGACGCCGATCGGCGCCTGGCCCCTGCGCCGGGTGCTCTACCGCGCCGACCGGCTGCGGCGGCCCTCGACCGCCTTGACCGTGACGGCGCTCGAACCCGGCGATGGCTGGTGCGACGCGCCGGCGGATGCGCGGTACAACCAACCGGTGCCGCTGCCCTATCCGGCGAGCGCCGAAACCCTATGGCGTCCGGACTCCGTTTACGACGTGATCGTGCCGCTCGGCTTCAATGACGCACCGATCGAACCGGGCCGCGGCAGCGCGATTTTCCTGCATGTCGCCCGCCCGGACTATGCGTCCACCGAAGGCTGCGTGGCGCTGGCGTTGACGGACTTGCTGGATTATCTGGCGTCGGCACAACCCGGCGATCGGGTCGTGGTCGAGGCAACTCTTACTACCGCGACGCTGTAGGTTAGGCGGCATAGCTTTCTAAACAGTAGGGCGGGCCTCCGTGCCCGCCCTACTGACTTTAGATGACACCTTTCTACAACGTCGCTACCACCGGCGGGCGGCCGCCGAAGATCGCCGTGCCGACGCGGACATGGGTCGCGCCCAGCCGGATGGCCACTTCGTAATCGCCGCTCATCCCCATGCTGAGGGTTTTCAACCCGTGGCGGCGGGCGATCTCGCGCAGGAAGGCGAAATGCGGTGAGGGTTCCTGATCGGCCGGCGGGATGCACATGAGCCCGGTGATCGGCAGGGCCAGCCGGTCGACGCAGTCGCGGATGAACGCGTCCGCGTCGGCGGGCAGGATCCCGGCCTTCTGCGGCTCCTCGCCGGTATTGATCTCGATCAGGCACTGCCGCAGCCGGCCGGGCTGCCCCGCCGCCCGGCGACGCGCCAGCTCCGTTGCGATCGCCTCGGCCAGTTTCGGGCGATCGACCGTCTCGATCACCTCGAAGCCTTCGACGGCATCGCGCACCTTGTTGGTCTGCAGCGGGCCGATCAGGTGGAGCTCCAGATCGGTGGTATCGGGACGCAGCTCCGCGAATTTCGCCAGCGCCTCCTGCACCCGATTTTCGCCGAACACGCGCTGCCCGGCCTCGATCGCCTGTCGGACGTCGCCCGCCGGCTTGGTCTTGCTGACGGCGACCAGGGTAACCTCGTCGGCCGATCGGCCGGCGGCGATGGCGGCGGCCACGACGCGCCGCCGGACTTCCGTAAGAGAGGCCGCTATATCGAGTGTGCCGGTATCGCTCATGGCCCGCCAACCATCGGGAAATGCAAGGCGACGTAGTGGAGGACCTGCTCCACCGCCTCCTCGACCGTCAAGTGGCCGGTATCGATGGTGAGATCGGCCGCCTCCGGCGCCTCGTAGGGGGCGCTGACGCCGGTGAAGTCGGGGATCTCGCCGGCCCGGGCGCGCTTGTACAGGCCCTTGGGGTCGCGCTGCTCGCACAGCGCCAGATCGGCCTTCACGAAGACCTCGTGGAACAGTCGCTCATCAGCCTCGCCGATCAAGCTGTGCGAGGCGGCCCGGGCCCGTTCGCGGTCGCTGCGATAGGGCGAGATGAAGGCGCTGAGCACCAGCAGACCCGCCTCCGCGAACAGCGCCGCCACCTCGCCGACACGCCGGATGTTCTCGGCCCGATCATCGGGCGAGAACCCCAGATTGGTGTTGAGGCCGCGCCGGACATTGTCGCCGTCCAGCAGATAGACTTGGTAGCCGCGTTGGAACAGCCGCTGTTCGACCGCCACCGCCAGGGTCGATTTGCCGGCGCCGCTGAGCCCCGTGAACCACAGCACGCCGCCGGCATGACCGTTTCGCGCCGTCCGCATCACCCGGGTGGTGCGCGCCGCGACAGCGGTGAGATTGGTCGATTTGCGGCTGTCGAGCGGACGCTGGTCGGGATAACCGGCCATGTCGACGATGCCGCCGCCGACCGGCTCGTAGCCGTCGAGCAGCACGAACCGCCCCGTCGGCGGACAGGTGGCATAGGCGTCCAACGCGACCAGCCCGCGCGCGCGCAGCACCAGATCGGCGACCGCGTCGGTCGGCACCGCATCGATCGGGCAGGCTCCCAGATCGCTGGTATCGATGACCCGCTCGATCGCCTGGACCTCGACCGGCACTTCGGCGGTCGCGAGCTTCAGCCGATAGCGGTTGCCGACCGCGAGCGGCTTGGCGCCCAGCCAGAACACCCGGGCATGGATAACCGAAGTCAGCATCGGCGGCGCCGTGTCATGGCTCGCGAGGTCCCCACGCTCCACGAAAATCTGCGGATCCAGCGTGATGCCGATGCTCTCGCCCGCCGCCGCGTGGTCGCGCCGCGCCTGCGGGCCCCACGCCTCTATGCTGGCGATCCGCGCGGTCTTGTTCGACGGCGAGAACAGCAGCGTATCGCCGACCCGCAACCCCCCGGCCTCGATCCGGCCGGCGATGATGCGGCGGTCGTCGAATTTGTAGACATCCTGCACGGGCAGGCGCAACGGCAGGTCGGCGCTGGGGTTCAACCCACCGAACCCGTCCAGCGCCTCGATCACCGTCGGTCCGGTGTACCAGCCCATCGCCGTGGACCGGGTCACCAGATTGTCGCCGTCGCGCGCCGAGACCGGGATCACCGCGCGGGGTTCGATCCCGACCGTCGCGAGATAGCTCGTGAATTCCGCCGCGACCACGTCGAACCGCGCCTGGTCATGGCCGACCAGATCCATCTTGCTGACCGCGACGGCCACCTGGCGAATGCCCAGCAGCGACAGCAGAAAGCCGTGCCGCTTGGATTGGTCCTGCACACCGTCGCGCGCATCCACCACGATCAGGCCGGCATCGCTGGCCGCGGCACCGGTCACCATGTTGCGCAGGAATTCGCGATGGCCCGGCGCGTCCAGCAACACGTAATCGCGGCCGGCGATCTTCCGGCCATCCAGGCCGGTTCGCGCGGAGCTCAGCCAGATATGGCTGACATCGATGGTGATGCCCTGATCGCGCTCGGCCTTGAGCGCATCGGTCACGAAGGCCCATTCGAAGGGCATGCCGCGCCGTGCGCACATCTCGGCGACAGCCTCGATCTTGCCCTCCGGCAGGGCGCCCAGATCGGCGATCAGCCGGCCGATCAGCGTCGATTTGCCGTGATCGACATGACCGACCGTGACGATGCGCAAAGGGTCGGCACCCGCGGTTTCGAAAACTCCATCCAACGGCGCCATCACATATGGCCTTCCGCGCGAAGCCGCTCGAAGGCGTCCTCGGCCTCCTGATCCTGCTTACGACCGGCGCGTTCCGGCACGCGGGTCGCGATCAGTTCGGCGATGATCTCGTCGATCGTCGAGGCCTCGCTCGCCACCGTGCCGGTGCAGGGGGCGCAGCCGAGCGATCGATAGCGCCGGCCGTTCCGGGCGAAATAGAGATCGACCACGGGGATCTCCTCCCGCTTGATGTACCGCCAGACGTCGAGTTCGGTCCAATGCAGCAGGGGATGCACCCGGACATGCGTGCCGGGCGGGAAATCCGTCATGTATTGGTCCCAGAATTCCGGCGGCTGGTGCTTGCTGTCGTAATGGCCGTCGGCGGCGCGCGGGCTGAACACGCGTTCCTTGGCCCGGGTGCCCTCCTCGTCGCGGCGGATGCCGGCGATGATGCCGGTGAAGCCGCCCGCCGTGACCGTCTGGTTCAGCGCCTGGGTCTTCAGGGCGGTGCAGCAGGTGATCCGACCGATCGTGTGGTTCATGCCGCCGACCAGCGCCGCCTCGTTCCGGCCGACGATTAGGTCGAGCCGCCATTCGGCCGCGATCCGATCGCGGAACGCCAGCATCTCCGGCGGCTCGAACGAGGTATCGATATGGATCACCGGGAACGGCACATGGCCGAAGAACGCCTTGCGCACCAGCCACAGCACGACCTGGCTGTCCTTGCCGAACGACCACAGCATGCCGAGCTTATCGAGCTTGTGGAAGGCTTCGCGCAGGATGTGCAGGCTGCGGGCCTCAAGCGTATCGAGATGGTCCATTGTGGGTCCAGGTACGAGGTATAGTAGAACACCCTTCCTTTAGAAGGGTGTTCTGGATTTGCAAAGTCGCTTCACGTGGGCTTCCCAATCAGTGGGGCGGGCCTCCGTGCCCGCCTCGCCGTGAAACAGCGATCATTGGGTAGGCCTCACCGATAGCCGAACCGCACCATTTGTTCGCCGTGGTGCTGCTTGATGAGTTCCTGCTGCTCCGGGGTCAGGAGCTTTTTCCATTGTTCCGCCTTGCCTTCGCGGAAGAAGGCCGAGGCCCAGCTCGGGCGTTCGATAAAGCCTTTGCGGCGTTCCTGGGCCTGCAGCACCTTGAACGAACTAAGCTTGATCGCCTTCTCGACACGTTCCCGCGGCGGGTTCAGCCCCAAAAACCGAACCACGGAGCCGAAGGTCTTGGTCGGTGAGGCCAGCAGATCCTCGTAGCGAATTACCAGGAGCTGCGGGTTGGGGGTGTTGGTCCAGGAATAGACGTGGCGCGACCAGGTGCTCATGAATTCATAGACATTCACCGCGTCGCCGCCGGTCGCGGCACCCTCGTTGTTCAGAAGCGCGATCGTCTCATCGATCGAGATGTTGAGGTGATGGCTATAGGAGATCGCGATGTCGCGCGGGTCGCGGATCACATAGATCGCCCCGGCGGTCACGTCGAGGGTGACCATCGGATGACCGGCATCCTCCAGCAGCGCGTTATGGGTTTTAACGAAAATCGTGTCGGGATGGGATTCGGTCATCTTGCGATGCACCAGCGGCCGCATCCGGCGCACCTCGTCGAGGGTATAGTCCGACACCGGGCGCGGGTCGAACATCTGGTACCAGGGCGCCTGGCTTTCCCCCAGGGTGAAATCCGACAGCTTGTTGATGTCGTAGGACTCGCCGGGGCTGCGCAGCAGGTTGTGCAGGAAGGACCGCATCCAGGTATTGCCCGATTTCGGGTAGGAGGCGAGCCACATGATGGCGCCCATCAGCGCACCAAGCCTCTCTCAAGATGGTTTGTCATGCCCCACCATCGCCTGCGCGAATGACGCATAATCGACCGAATTTCTCATCCGGGATACTAGCGCGAAAGCGGAAGTGACGAGAAAACGGAAAGAGGGCGAGCGGATGATCCGCTCGCCCTCGGTCTCAGGCGACTCTAGGAGAGTAGGATCCTAGAAGCGCAGGTCCGTACCGACGACCAGAGCGGTCGAGGTATAGCTCTTGGAGAAGATGTAGCTCTTCGCCGTCGGCGCCAGCGTCGCGCCGGCACCGTCATAATTGCTGAAGTTGACAGCGGTAAACAGCGTGACGCCCTTGGCAACCGCGTAGTTCACACCAGGAACGATCGAGTCGAAGATCGGCGCCCGCTTGGTGCCATCCACCAGGCCTTCATAATAGCCGCGCGACCAGGAGATGCCGGCCCGGAACGGCCCAACCGTGTAGGCCACACCGACATCGAAGGTCTTGTTGATTTCGTAGTTCGCAATCGCCGACGAGGTTTGCGCGGCGGTATTCGCAACCGCCGAGACATAACCAGCGGTCAAGCCGCTCGGGCCAACACCACGTGTCAGCTCATAGGCGCCGCCCACAGACCACGGGCCGTAGCCCAGCTGGACGCCGGCACCGATGCTGCTCGGATGCCCATCGGCGCCGATCGTCGGCCTCTGACGGGTATCCTGGACGTAATGGGTTTCGGCGCCGAGATTGACGCTGCCGATCGAACCCTTCCAATTCGCTTCGATGCCCCAATTGTCACGGGTGCCGCTCACAGCGGTAGCGCCAACGACCGGCGTGTTAGAGGCACCGTAGGTCGTGGCGGTTTGTTCCTTGAGGCCATCCGGCGCATAGGATGCGGAGAACTGGAAGCCGGCGAGAACCGGGGTGAAGTACTGGACGCGGGTTGCGCGCCCATCGATCGAGTAGGACGTCGTGTTGGAACCGATCGGCGCGTTCGTCCAATAGACGCTGGGCGAATTCGAGCCGTTTCCGCCGGAAACCAGGGCCTGCGGCGCGGCATAGGCGCCCCGGCCGGAGACATCCTTGAAGGAACCAACCTGGACCTCACCAAAGCTGTCATGCTTGATGCTGACCCATTCCTGCTTCACTAGGTCATTGACCTTCGAGGAAGCACTGGATGCCGTCGCGGTATTTTCAGCGCGGTAGTCGAAACGCGCACCGACCGTCAGGCCGCTCGGGGTCTTGACCGAACCCAGGATGCCGAGGATGGCATCTTCCTGGAAACCGTCGAACCCATGCTTGTAGCCGGACTGACCGGGCTGGGTCTGATCCTGGAGCATGGCGCCATAGCCCTGGACCCAGTAGCCGCCGAACCCGAGCACAATCCCATCGGCAGTAGCCGGGGTCGGCACCGGTTGTTGCGCGAAAGCCTGACCCGAGAACGCCGCCGCTGCTACGAGAGCAGTCGACCCCAACAGTAACTTTTTCATAACCCCTCCTGAAACCGAACGCGTCCGGGCGCACCCCAACGCTATCAATGAACCCGCGGGGCGGTGACATCCCGTCATCGCCCGCACCCCCAAACCACTCCAAGTGGCGTCACCCTACAATTCACGGGGCAGTGATTAAAACCATGCTGTCACCATTTTCGGGGGTTTTCCGCGGCGTGTTGCATTCCAGGCACATGTTGGTAACTGGACGGGCGGGCCCGTTCGTGGGATAGGAACGCACCATCAGGCAGCCGGACCTCTTGGCGATCTTGCTTCGCAGGATCGGCGGGAAATGGTACCTAGATGGCTTATCGGGTGGGTCGTCCGGCCTGAAACGGTGCCCGCGGCGCCAGCCCGGCCGGTGCCGATCGACCTAATCTCTTGGATTCTGGTGTAAAAGTCGCGATGCAGAACAAACGGTCCTTCTTCTTCACGATCGCAGCGCTCGTGGTCGTACTCGCCGGCTGCGGCGACATTCGTCCGGATACCAGTACCGCCTCGCGGGAAAATGCGCACAGCGATCTGAACAGTGCTAACGGCAATATCCTGGGCGAAGGCGGCATGCTGAGCGGCTTGTTCAACGGCAGTGACAAGAAGGATCCCAATGGCGGGGGCATCGGCGTCAACAGCTATCTGTGGCGCGCCTCACTCGACACCGTGTCGTTCATGCCGCTCGCCTCGGCCGATCCGTTCGGCGGCGTCATCATCACCGATTGGTACAGCCCGCCAGAGACCCCGAAGGAGCGGTTCAAGATCAATATCTATATCCTCGACCGGCAGCTGCGCGCCGATGGCGTGCGCGCCACCGTGTTCCGGCAGCAGCAGGCGCCGGATGGCCGCTGGGTCGATGCTCCGACCGAAGCCAATACCGGTTCGAATTTCGAGAACACCATCCTGACCCGCGCGCGGCAGATCAGAATGGAGACGGCGGCCAAGCAGTAGGGGCGGTGAGGATCTACAGTGGGGCGGGCCTCCATGCCCGCCTCGCCGGAACGGCGATCGATTGCTTCGCAAGGCGGGCACGGAGGCCCGCCCCACTGACCCACCCCCTGAATAGTTTGGCACTTTAGAGAGTGGAACAACGCGGTAACAATGGAACGGTATAATTTCCGGGAGGCCGAGACCGCCTGGCAGGGCGTCTGGCGGGACCGGCGATCCTTCGCCACGGTGACCGATCCGTCGAAGCCGAAATATTACGTGTTGGAGATGTTCCCTTATCCGTCCGGCAAGCTGCATGTCGGGCATGTGCGCAATTATACGATGGGCGACGTCATCGCCCGGTTCATGCGCGCGAAGGGTTTCAACGTCCTGCACCCGATGGGCTGGGACGCGTTCGGCCTGCCGGCGGAAAACGCCGCGATCGCCAGCGGCGGCCATCCGGCCGATTGGACCTATGCCAATATCGCGACGATGCGCGCGCAGCTGAAGCTGATCGGCCTCACCTACGACTGGGATCGCGAGATCGCCACCTGCCATCCGGAATATTACCGGCACGAGCAGAAGATGTTTCTCGATTTCCTGCGCGCCGGCCTGGCCTATCGCAAGGAATCCTGGGTCAATTGGGATCCGGTCGAGAACACGGTACTGGCCAACGAGCAGGTCATCGATGGCCGCGGCTGGCGCTCCGGCGCTCCGGTCGAGCGGCGCTTGCTGTCGCAATGGTTCCTGCGCATCACCGATTTCGCCGATGAGCTGATCGCCGGGATCGAAAAGCTCGACCGCTGGCCGGAACGCGTCCGGCTGATGCAGGCGAAATGGATCGGCCGGTCGGAGGGCGCCCGGGTGTTCTTCAGGCTGGGCGGCCCCGACGTGGCGCCCGGCGAAAAGCTCGAAGTGTTCACGACCCGGCCGGATACGCTGTTCGGCGCCTCGTTCTGCGCCCTCTCGCCCAATCATCCGGTCGCCCAGCGGCTCGCCGCCCGCGATCCGGCAGCGGCGGCGTTCATCGCCGAATGCGGCCGGCTCGGCACCAGCGAGGCGACCATCGAGGCGGCCGAGAAGCTGGGCTATCGGACCGATCTGGTCGCCCGCCACCCGCTGGACCCCGCCTGGGAACTGCCCGTCTATATCGCCAATTTCGTGCTGATGGAGTACGGCGCCGGCGCCATCTTCGGCTGCCCGGCGCATGACCAGCGCGACCTGGATTTCGCCCGGAAATACGGCCTGCCGGTAAAGCAGGTGGTGCGACCGGCCGTCGAACATGACGGCGCGGCACCCGAGATCGGTGACGAGGCGTTCGTCTCGACCGACGGCATCATCATCAATTCGGACTTCCTGAACGGGCTCAGCGTCGCCGAGGCCAAGCGCCTGGCGACCGCCCGACTGACCGAACTCGAGGCCGGCTTCACCACGGTGCAATACCGCATGCGCGACTGGGGTGTGTCACGCCAGCGTTATTGGGGCTGCCCCATCCCGGTGATCCATTGCCCGGATTGCGGCATCGTCCCGGTGCCCGAGGCGGATCTGCCAGTGCGCCTGCCCGATGATGTCAGCTTCGACCAGCCGTCCAACCCGCTGGAGCGACACCCGACCTGGAAGCATGTCGCCTGCCCGAGCTGTGGCGGCGGCGCCACGCGGGAGACCGATACCTTCGACACGTTCTTCGAAAGCTCCTGGTACTTCGCGCGGTTCTGCTCGCCGCGCTCATCCCAGGCCTTCGAGCCGCGCGATGTCCAATATTTCCTGCCGGTCGACCAATATATCGGCGGCATCGAGCATGCCATCCTGCATCTGCTCTATGCCCGGTTCTTCGTCCGCGCGCTGAAGAAATGCGGCTATCTGGATCTGGAAGAACCCTTCGCGGGCCTGTTTACCCAAGGCATGGTCTGCCATGCGAGCTACCAGGATGTGAATGGCCAGTGGCTGTTCCCCGAGCAGGTGCGCGACGCCGAAAGCGATCATCCGACCGACGAGCAAGGCCGGCCGGTGACCGTCGGCCGGGTCGAGAAGATGTCGAAATCGCGCAAGAACGTGGTCGGGCTCGATGAGATCGTCGAAAGCTTTGGCGCGGATACCGCGCGGCTGTTCCTGTTGTCGGACAGCCCGCCGGAGCGCGATCTGGAATGGACCGCCTCGGGCATCGAAGGCACCTGGCGCTATGTCAACCGGCTGTTCCGGCTGGTGACGGAGCGGCTCGCGCTGCTTGGGCCCATCGGTGCCGCCCCCGCCAGCCCTGTGGACGGCGCCGCCCTGGAAACTCGCCGGGTGGTGCATCGGACGGTCGCCGCCGTCACCGAGGATCTGGAACATTTCCGCTTCAACCGGGCGATCGCCCGCATCCGCGAGCTGTCCAACCACCTGGAAAGCGTACCGGCCCAGAGTCCGAGCGGGCTCGATGGCAGCATCCAGCGTGAGGCGCTGGAGACGATCGTCAAGCTGATCGGCCCGATGATGCCCCATCTGGCGGAGGAGCTGTGGCGGCATCTCGGCCATACGGAATTGCTGGTCGACCAACCCTGGCCGGCGGCCGATCCGGCCCTGCTGCGGGACGAATCCGTGACCGTCGCGATTCAGGTCAATGGCAAAATGCGTGACACCATCGATCTGCCGCGCGATTGTCCCGAGGATGACGCCCGCGCGGCGGCGCTGCGGAGCGCCAACGTCATCCGCATGCTGGAGGGTCGCCCCGTGCGCAAGGTCATCGTCGTGCCGAACCGGATCATCAATGTCGTGGCTTAGGCGCCGGCACGGATCGGCCAACCCGCTGGCGGCGGTCCTGCTGGTGGCGGCTCTGGCCCTGCCGCTTGCCGGCTGCGGCTTCCACCCGATGTATGGCAGCGTCAGCCGCGACGTGGATCCCGATTTGGCGACGGTGAAGATCACCCCAATCGCGGAGCGGCTGGGCCAGGTCATAACCACCGAGTTGCAGGATGGCTTCAACCCGTCGGGCATGCGGGTACAGCCCAAATATTCGCTCGATGTCGCGGTGTCCAAGTCGCGCGGCGACCAACTGGTTCGCACGGACGGTACTGCGAGCCGTACCGAGGTGTCGGTTTACGCCAATTTCACCCTACGCCGCCTCGCCGACAACGCTACGTTGATCGCCGGCACCGTCCGATCGATCTCGGGCTTCGATATAATGACCAGCGAGTACACCAACCTTGTCGCCGGCAACACGATCGAACTGCGTGCCGGCAGCGATCTGGCCGAGCAGATCCGCACCCGGATCGCCCTGTACCTGCAAAGCGGCGCCGAGCAAGCCTCGGACGAGGAGCGGCTGGCGGCCGCGCGCGCCGCGAAACTCCGCGGCGGTGCGGCACCCACCCCCCAGCCCGCACCCGCTACCCTGCCCAGAGCAACTACCCTGCCAACCACCCAGCCGTGAAGCTGGCGCCCGGCGACATCGCCGCGTTCCTGCGCCAGCCCAAGCCCGGCATCCTCGCCGTTTTGATCTTCGGTCCCGATGACGGGCTGGTCCGGGAACGCGCGGCCAGCCTCACCCGCGCGGTCATCGGGGCCGCCGACGACCCGTTCCGGTTGACCGTCCTGTCGCCGGATCAGATCCGTCAGGATCCGGCCCGGCTGGCGGATGAGGCGCGATCGCTCAGCCTGCTGGGCGGCCGACGCGTCATCAGGGTCCGTGACGCGGGCGACGGCCTCGCCGCCACCATCGCCGGACTCCTGGACGCACCCGCCCTGGGAAGCGGCGACGACCCGGCGTTGATGGTGCTGGAAGCCGGGGACCTGCCGGCACGATCGAGCCTGCGCAAAGCATTCGAGAGCCATCCCCGGGCGGCATCGATCGCCTGCTACGCCGACGGCCCGCGCGAGGTGGCGCAGCTGATCCGCGAGACCCTGGGGCGCGAGAGCATCACCATCGTCGATGACGCGATCGAATATCTCGTCGCCAATCTGGGCAATGACCGGTCGGTGACCCGGCAGGAGCTGGAGAAGCTGGCGCTTTATGCCGGAGCCGGCGGCCGGGTCGGTTTGGCGGATGCGGTCGCCTCGGTCGGCGATAACAGCCTTTTGTCGATCGACGATCTGGTGCAGGACGCGTTTGACGGGCGCGGCGCCCTGGTCGAGCCCGCCCTCACCCGGTTGTTCGCGGAGGGTGAGCAACCGGTCGGCCTGGTCCGGGCGATGATGCGCCACGCCCAGCGCCTGCATCTCTGCGCCGCCCAAATCGCCGCCGGCAAAGCGCCGGACGCGGCGATCCGCGAGCTGCGCCCACCGGTATTCGGCCGATCGGTCGAGCGCTTCAAGACGCAACTGCGCGGCTGGTCTCCCGCGCGGATCGGCGCCTTGATCCAGGCCCTGACCCGACTGGAGCAGGATTGCAAACGCACCGGCCTACCGGCGGAGCTCCTCTGCCGCCGCGCCTTCAGCAGCTTCGGCGGCCTCCGGCGCCGCGCGCCGTAGTGTGGGTCACCGCACCCGCTTGATGAAGTGATCCAACTGGTCGAGGGTGCGGTACTCGACCGTCAGCGTCCCGCCCTGCCCGCGGGTGGTGAGCCTGACCGTGAGGCCGAGCAGTTCCGTTAATTCACGTTCCAAATCGCGCGTGTTGACGTCCGGCGCGGGTGGGTTGGACGCCTCGCCGCGCTTGCTCGGCTTGCGCTGTGCGACGAGCGCCTCGGTCTGCCGGACGTTGAGGCCGCGACGGACGACCTCCTCGGCCAAAAGAGCTATGAGCTCGGCCTTGGGCGTCCCAAGCAGGGCGCGAGCATGGCCGGCGGAGAGCCGGCCATCGGCCAGCATGGTGCGCGCCATGCCGTCGAGGCCTAGCAGCCGCAGCGTATTGGCCACGTGGCTCCGGCTTTTGCCGACCGCGCGTGCCAGATCGTCCTGGGTATGCCCGAACTCGTCCATCAGCCGCTTATAGGCCTGCGCCTCTTCCAGCGCGTTGAGGTCCTCGCGCTGCAGGTTCTCGACCAGCGCGATTTCCAACGCGTCCTGGTCGGTGAGGTCCTTGACGATGACCGGGACCTCGTGCAGCGGCACTTGCTGTGCCGCACGCCAGCGCCGTTCGCCGGCGATCAGCTCATAGCCGTTCGGCACGGTCGGATGCCGGCGGACCAGCAGGGGCTGCAGCACCCCCTTATCACGGATCGAGGCGACCAGGCCGGCCAGACTCTCGTCGTTGAAGGTGCTGCGCGGCTGAAACTTGCCAGGATGGATCAGCTCGACCGGAACGCTGCGCGTCGGCCGGCGGGCTTCGACCGCGTCGGCCGCCGATTGATCGTCGGTGAACAGCGCGGATAAACCGCGGCCCAGCCGGCGCTTGCCATCATCACTCATGCTTCTATCGCGACCTTCGGCAAACCATCGTTGCCCGTTATAGCGCGAAATCCTGCTCGCGGTAGAGCACCTCGCTGGCGAGATGGATATAGGCCTGCGAGCCGGCGCAGCGCCAATCATACAACAGCACCGGTTTGCCATGACTCGGCGCCTCGGAGATCCGGACATTGCGCGGGATGACCGTGTCGTACACCTTGCGCCCGAAATAGCCGCGCACATCGGCGGCGACCAGATCGCACAGATTGTTGCGCCGGTCGAACATGGTCAGCACCACGCCCTGGATCTCCAACGGCGGGTTCAGCGCGCGCTTCACCCGATCGATCGTCCGAACCAGATGGCTCAGGCCCTCCAGCGCATAGAACTCGCATTGCAAGGGCACCAGCACCGCGTCGGCGGCGCAGAGCCCGTTCAAGGTCAGCAAGCCGAGCGATGGCGGGCAGTCGATGATGACATAGTCGTAGACGATTGTGAGCCGCTGCAGCGCGTCGCGCAGCCGGAACTCGCGATCCTCCGTATCGACCAGTTCGAGTTCGGCGCCGGACAATTCCACCGAGGCGGGCAATACCTGCAGCAGCGGTACGCTGGTCGTGACCAGCGCACCGTCGATCTCGGCATCGCCGACGATCACGTCATAGGTCGTCGTCACCCGCGCCTTCTGCGGGATGCCGAGCCCGGTGCTGGCATTGCCTTGCGGATCGAGATCGATCAGCAAGACCCGCTTATCCGCCGCGGCGAGCGCCGTCGACAGGTTGATCGCCGTGGTCGTCTTACCGACCCCACCCTTCTGATTGACCACCGCTAGGATGCGTGGCGTCTTCAGCCTGGAAGTTTCTTTCGATACGGCGATATCGGCAATGCTGTCACTGATGCCGTTCACGGTTGAACCGCTCTTTCCCGTTGAATTTGCAAAATAACGCCGGTCGGGTCGGAGTGGCTGGGCCGCTCACGCACCCGGATTGGCCAATGTGCTTGAGCCTCGCGGACTTCATGAGCACTTTGCCCACCCTTGAGAAAAAGGCAAGCCCCGCTTGGGGTCAGGAAGCGTTCCGCATGACCGAGCAGCGCCGATAGCGGGGCTACCGCCCGGGCGGTCACGACATCGGCGGCGATCGACGGCGCCGCGTCGAAGCGGCAGGCATGGATCCGCACCGGCACCTCGGTCAGCCGCGCCGCCTCGCGCAGGAAGGCGCATTTGCGCTGGTCCGCCTCGATCAGATGTACGGTCATCCCCCGCTGCCGGGTCAAGGCCGCCAGGATTAAACCCGGCAAGCCGGCACCACTCCCCAGATCGACCACGATCCGCGCTGTCTCTGGCAGCAAGGGGACGAGTTGAGCGCTGTCCAAGATATGCCGCCGCCAGAGATCCGTCAGGGTCGCGGGGCCGACGAGGTTGATCCGCGCGTTCCACTTTACCAACAAGTCGGCATAGCAGCGCAATCGGTCCAACGTTTCACGTGAAACATCGGTTGACGCCGCGAATGCCTCCGGCGTCAACGGCGCCTCAGGCATGGCGCCGCACCTGCCGCGAAATATCCCGGCGAACATATTTCAGCAGGGCGACCAGGGCCGCCGGCGTAACACCAGCGATGCGCGCGGCCGCCCCCAAGGTCTCCGGCCGGGCGCGGTCGAGCTTCTGGCGGATCTCCGTCGAGAGACTGCCGACCAGCGCATAATCGAGATCATCGGGCAGGATCAGCGCTTCGTCCCGTCGATAGGCCTCGATATCCGCCGTTTGGCGTTCGATATACGGCTTGTAGAGCGCGTCGATCTCGACCTGTTCCGCGACATCGGCGGGAAACGCGCCCAGCGCCGGCCAGATCGCCGCCAGCCGGGCGAGCGTGATGCCGGGATGGCCCAGGAGATCGGCGGCGCTGCGCACCTGACCATCCTCGTTCACCGCCAACCCGTGCTTCTGTAGAGCCGGCGGCGTCATCGAGAGGCTGTCGGCGAGTTGCCGCGCCCGGGTCAGGGTCGCCAGCTTCTCCGTGAAGCGCGCAGCCCGCTCGGCCCCGACGCAGCCGATCGCCATCCCCTTGGGGGTCAAGCGCTGATCGGCGTTGTCGGCGCGCAGCAACAATCGGTACTCGGCGCGCGAGGTGAACATGCGGTAGGGCTCGCTGGTGCCTCGGCCGACCAGATCGTCGATCAGCACACCGATATAGGCGTCGGCGCGATCGAGCACGAAGGGCTCGGCGCCGCCCGCCGCCAAGGCCGCGTTGAGGCCGGCGACGAGACCCTGGGCCGCCGCCTCCTCATAGCCGGTGGTGCCGTTGATCTGCCCGGCGAGGTAAAGCCCCGGTATCCGCCGCGTCTCCAAGGTGCCGCGCAGCTCACGCGGGTCCACGTAATCATATTCGATGGCATAGCCGGGACGCAGCATGACCGCCCGCTCCAGCCCCGGAATCGTCGCCAGCAGGGCTGCCTGCACATCGCGTGGCAGCGAGGTCGAAATCCCGTTCGGATAGACCGTGTCGTCGTCCAGTCCCTCGGGCTCCAGGAAAATCTGATGCCGCTCGCGCTCGGCGAAGCGCACAACCTTATCCTCGATCGACGGGCAATAGCGCGGCCCGGCGCTGCCAATCTGACCAGAATACATCGGCGACCGGTCGAGATTGGCCCGGATTATCGCGTGGCCCGCCGGCGTCGTCTCGGTGATATGGCAGGCGATTTGCGGCGTGGTGATCCGATCGGTCAGAAACGAGAACGGCTCCGGCGGATCGTCGCCCGGCTGGGCCTCGAGCCGCCCCCACTCGATCGTCCGGCCATCGAGCCGCGGCGGCGTGCCGGTCTTCAGCCGGCCGAGCGGGAAGCCCGCCCGTTCAAGCGTTGCCGAAAGACCCATCGATGGCGCCTCGCCGACCCGGCCCGCCGCGATCTGCTCCGTTCCGATATGGATGAGTCCACGCAAGAACGTGCCGGTGGTCAAGACGATTCGAGCGGCACACAGTGTGGTGCCCTCGCCCGTGACCAGCCCGGCCACCCGCCCCGCCTCATCCAGCACCAGATCCTCGGCGGATCCCTCGCGGATCGTGAGATTGGGCTGGTCGGCCAAGAGCGCCTGCATGACGGCGCGGTAGAGCTTGCGATCGGCCTGCGCGCGCGGGCCGCGCACCGCCGGGCCCTTGCTGCGGTTGAGCACGCGGAACTGGATGCCCGCCCGGTCGATCGCCCGGCCCATCACTCCGTCCAGCGCATCGATCTCGCGCACCAGATGGCCCTTGGCCAGGCCGCCGATCGCGGGATTGCAGGACATCTCGCCGATCGTCGCGGCCTGATGCGTCAGCAACAGGGTCCGCGCACCCAGCCGCGCGGCGGCGGCGGCGGCCTCCGTTCCGGCATGGCCACCGCCGACCACGATGACGTCATATGTATTCATGATGACGCACCCTAGCGGCGGAGCGGTCCGCTGTCGAGACGCGGCCCCTTTTCCGGCCTCTATTTCCCGATGCAGAACTCGCGGAACACGATGTCGAGCACGTCTTCGACATCGACGCGGCCGGTGATCCGGCCGATCGCCCGCAGGGCCAGGCGCAGGTCTTCGGCGGCGAGTTCGGGCGCCGAAAGGTCCGCCGTGGCATTGCGCATGAGGGCCTCGACGCAATCTTCCAGGGCGGTACGGTGGCGCGCGCGGGTGACCACCGATGGTGGGCCGGCCATGAGGTCGTCCGCCCGGCGCTGCAGCTCGGCGACGAGCGCCGTCACCCCCTCGCCGGTATGGGCCGAGATCAGCCGATCATCCGCCCCGGCACCGGTCACCGGCCCCAAATCCAGCTTGTTCCAGACGATCAGCGTCCGCTCGTCGATCAGCGGTGCGAAGGTCGATTTCTGCATCGGGTCGGTGGCGTCGAGCACCAGCAAGGTGACATCGGCGGCCTCCGCCCGGGCCCGCGCACGTCGGATGCCCTCGGCCTCGATCTCATCCGTCGCCGCGCGCAGCCCCGCCGTATCCGCGAGGATCACCGGATAACCGCCGAGATCGAGATGCACTTCGATGATGTCACGGGTTGTGCCGGCCGTCGCGGCGACGATCGCCGCCTCCCGCCCCGCCAGCGTATTCAGCAGGCTGGATTTACCGGAATTGGGCGGCCCGATCAAGGCGACGGCCAGCCCATCGCGCAGCCTTTCGCCGCGCTGGCGATCGGCGAGGCTTACCGTGATCTCGGCGGCGAGCGCCGCCCGATCCCGCGCCAGGCCACTCGCCAGATCCGGTGGCAGATCTTCCTCCGGGAAGTCGATCGCGGCCTCGAGATGCGCCAGCATCCGGGTCAAGCGCAGGGCCCAACCCTCGACCACCCGGGCTAGCGCACCGCCGCTCTGGGCCAGCGCCTGGCGCCGTTGCCCCGCCGTCTCGGCCGCCACCAGATCGGCGATGCCCTCGGCCGCGCTAAGATCCAGGCGGCCATCCTCATAGGCCCGGCGGGTGAACTCGCCGGGCTCCGCCATCCGGCAACCCTCGAGACCGCCGAGTGCCGCGAGAACCCCGGCGATCACCGCCGGACTGCCATGGAGATGGAACTCCGCCATATCCTCGCCGGTGACGCTGTTCGGGGTCGGGAACCACAGCACTAGTGCGCGATCAAGCAGTTCCGCCGTTTTCGGATCGCGCAGTGCCGTCAGCGTGGCGCGGCGCGGCGCCGGCCGGTGTCCGGCCAAGATATCGAGGGTGACACCAGCGTGGCCCCCTGATACCCGAATCACGGCGATGCCGGCACGCCCACGGGCGGTCGACAAGGCGAAGATCGTGTCCCGCGTCACCGATCCCGTTCCGTCAGGCCGCCGGCTCGCGCTGATCGGGATGCAGCAGCAAGCGCTCGACCCGCCCGCCCTCGACGAGGTGGGTCCGCAGGATCTCGTCGACGTCATCCGTCGTCCGATAGGTATACCAGGTGCCTTCTGGATAAATCACCATGACCGGCCCCAATTCGCACCGATCGAGACAGCCGGCGCTGTTGATCCGCGTCTCGCCAAGCCCCAATTCCTTGGCACGCACCTTCATGTAGTTGCGCAGCTTCTCGGCACCGGCGGCGGTGCAGCAGCCGCGCGGATGACCCTCTGGCCGCACATTGGTGCAACAGAACACATGGGCGCGATAGAATGGCCGCTCGGCCTCGGCATTGGCGGTATTTCCCACGGTGTCTCTCGGATAGTTGGGGACGGAAAAGCACAGCGTCCCCATACCTAGTAAGCTACGCCCATTCGAACAACCATTCCTTTCCCTCAGCATAGTCGAGAACCGATGAGCCAGAACGACCTCGCCCACGAGACCAGTCCTTACCTGCTGCAGCACAAGGACAATCCGGTGCGTTGGCGGGCCTGGGGTCCCACGGCCCTCGCCGAGGCCAAGGCCGCGAACAAGCCGATCCTGCTCTCGGTCGGCTATGCCGCCTGTCATTGGTGCCATGTCATGGCCCATGAGAGCTTCGAGGATCCGGCAGTCGCCGATGTCATGAACGCGCTCTATGTGCCGATCAAAGTCGACCGGGAAGAGCGGCCGGACATCGATGCGATCTATCAGCAGGCGCTGGCCGCCCTAGGCGAACAAGGCGGCTGGCCGCTGACCATGTTCCTGACGCCGGCGGGCGAACCGTTCTGGGGCGGCACGTATTTCCCGCCGACCGCGCGCTGGGGCCGGCCAAGCTTCGTGGCCGCCCTCCAGGGTGTCGCCGAAGTCTATCGGAACGACGACGCTAAAGTGATGCAGAACGTCGCGGCGCTGCGCGAGGCGTTGGGCCGTCTCTCGGCGCCGCAATCTGGGGGCGCCGTGGCGCCGGCGCTGCTGGATCAGATCGCCGAACGGTTGAACGGGCAGATCGACCCGATCCATGGCGGGATCGGTGGTGCCCCGAAATTTCCCAACCCGACCATGCTCGACCTGCTGTGGCGTGGCTGGAAGCGCGGCGGGCAGAATGCCGCGCGCGACAGCGTGCTGCTGACCCTGGACCGGATGAGCCAGGGCGGCATCTACGATCACCTGGGCGGCGGCTATGCCCGGTATTCGACCGATGAGCGGTGGCTGGCGCCGCATTTCGAGAAGATGCTCTATGACAACGCCCAGTTGGTCGATCTGCTGACCCATGCCTGGCAGGACACCGGCCGGCCACTCTACGCGGAACGCGTCACCGAGACGATCGCTTGGATCCACCGTGAGATGACCCTGCCGGGCGGCGGCTTCGCCGGCACGCTGGACGCCGATAGCGAGGGTGTGGAAGGCAAGTTCACGGTCTGGGCCGAAGCCGAGATCGACCGGGTACTGTCCGAGGCGGGCCTCGGCGATCACACCGCCCTCTTCAAGCGGCATTACGACGTCAGCGCCGAGGGCAATTGGGAGAGTCACACCATCCTGAACCGCTCCGCGACGCCGGAGCTCGGTGATCCGGCCACGGAGGCGATCCTCGCTGAATGCCGCGCCGCCCTGCTGGTTTCACGTGAAACACGGGTGCGACCGGGACTCGACGACAAGGTCCTAGCCGATTGGAACGGGTTGATGATCGCCGCCCTCGCCCATGCCGGCTTCGCCTTCGATCGGCCGGACTGGATAGACCTCGGCGTCGCGGCCTTCGACTTCATCACCGCGACCCTGATGGATCGTCGAGGCCGCCTGGCCCATTCCTGGCGCGCGGGCAAAAGCCATCCCGGTACCCTCGACGATTACGCCGATATGAGCCGTGCCGCCCTGACGCTCCACGAAGTCACCGGCGGCGAGCGCTATCTCACCCAAGCGATCGCCTGGGTCGCCGTGCTAGACCGGCATTTCGCCGACCCCACTGCGGGTGGCTATTTCTTCACCGCGGACGATACCGAAGCGCTGATCACGCGCACCAAGAGCATCGGCGACGCGGCCGTGCCCTCGGGCAATGGCGTCATGGTCGGTGTCCTGGCGCGCCTCCATCTCCTGACCGGCGATGTCCCCTACCGGGCAAAGGCCGAGGCGCTGGTCGCGGCGTTCTCCGGGGAGCTCGCCCGCAACTTCTTCCCATTGTCGAGCTTCCTCAACGGTATCGACTTCTTGAACCGCCCGCTGCAGGTCGCGATCATCGGCAGTCCCGGCGCCCCCGATACCCGAGCCTTGCTCGCGGTTCTCCGCCGCCTATCCTTGCCCAATCTCGTCTTGACCGTCCTGCCGCCCGGCGGGACTCTGCCGCCTGGCCATCCGGCGGCGGGCAAGACGCCGCGAGCCGGTGCCGCCACCGCTTATGTGTGCGAAGGACCGGTCTGTTCCCTGCCCATCACCGACCCCCGCGTGCTGGAAGCCGATTTGCGTGGGCGGTAACCCCGCTTTTCCCACCCTCTCACAAGGACATCCCGATCATGGTTCACGCGATCCGCGTTCGCGAATATGGTGGCCCCCAAGTCATGAAGTGGGAGACGATCGATGTGCCGGTGCCCGGTCCAGACCAGGCGCTGATCCGTCAGACCGCGATCGGTCTCAACTTCTTGGACACCTATCATCGCTCTGGCCATTATCCCGAGCCGCTGCCCTTCTCGCCCGGTAATGAGGGGGCCGGGATCGTCGAAGCCATCGGACCCGGTGTCACCACGGTCAAGCCAGGGGATCGGGTCGCCTATGCGGGTGTCATCGGCGCCTACGCGGAGACCCGCGTGATCCCGGCGGCGAAGCTGGTGGTCATTCCCAATGGCGTCACCGATCAACAGGCCGCGGCCATGATGTTGAAGGGCATGACCGCCGAATACCTGGTCCGGCGGACCTATCGGGTGAAACCCGGCGACACCATCCTGATCCACGCCGCCGCCGGCGGTGTCGGGTTGATCGTCTGCCAATGGGCAAAGCATCTGGGCGCCACGGTCATCGGTACGGTCGGCACCGACGAGAAGGCGGCCCTCGCCAAGGCCCATGGCTGCGACCACCCGATCGTCACCGCGCGGGAGGATTTCATCGCCCGCGTCGCCGAGATCACCGACGGCAAGAAACTGCCCGTGGTCTATGATTCGATCGGCAAAGACACCTTCATGAAGTCGCTCGATTGCCTGGCACCCTTCGGGTTGCTCGCGGCCTTCGGTCAGTCATCCGGTGGTGTCGAGCCGCTCAATATCGGTGTCCTCGCCGCCAAGGGGTCGCTCTACGTCACCCGGCCGACGCTTGGCACCTATATCGCCACCCCAGCCCTCCTGGCGGAAACGGCCCGCGACCTGTTTGACGTGGTCGGCAAGGGCATCGTCAAGATCGCCATCAACCAGACCTACCCTCTGAAGGACGCAGTCCAAGCCCATATCGATCTGGAAAGTCGCAAAACGACCGGATCGACCATCTTCACAGTCTGATAAAGTAAAGGCCGGTGTTTAGAACACACCGGCCTTTGACTTATAGGGTGGAAGAGCGCGAATACTTACGTATTCATCGCGTCGAAGAATTCGGCATTGCTCTTCGATTGCTTCAACTTGTCGATCAGGAATTCCATGCCGTCGGTGACGCCCATCGGCATCAGCACGCGACGCAGCACCCACATCTTGCTGAGGGCGCCCTTATCGACCAGCAGCTCCTCTTTCCGCGTGCCGGATTTGGAGATGTCGATCGCCGGGAAGGTACGCTTGTCCGCGACCTTGCGATCCAGCACGATCTCGGAATTGCCGGTGCCCTTGAACTCCTCGAAGATCACCTCGTCCATGCGCGAGCCGGTATCGATCAGCGCCGTCGCGATGATGGTCAGCGAGCCGCCTTCCTCGATGTTGCGGGCCGCACCGAAGAAGCGCTTGGGCCGTTGCAGCGCGTTGGCGTCGACACCGCCGGTCAGCACCTTGCCGGAAGACGGCACCACCGTGTTGTAGGCGCGCGCCAGACGGGTGATCGAATCCAGCAGGATGACCACGTCGCGCTTGTGCTCGACCAGGCGCTTGGCCTTCTCGATCACCATCTCGGCGACCTGGACATGGCGGGAGGCCGGTTCGTCGAAGGTCGAGCTCACCACCTCGCCGCGCACCGAGCGCGCCATATCGGTGACTTCCTCCGGCCGCTCGTCGATCAGCAGGACCAGCAGATAGACTTCCGGGTGGTTCGCTGCGATCGCATGGGCGATGTTCTGCAGCATCACGGTCTTGCCGGTCCGCGGCGGCGCCACGATCAACGCGCGCTGTCCCTTGCCGAGCGGCGAGATCAGGTCGATCACCCGGGTCGTCAGGTCTTTCTTGGTCGGATCGCCGATATCCAGCGACAGCTTTTCCTCAGGATAAAGCGGCGTCAGATTGTCGAAGTTGATCCGATGGCGGATCCGGTCGGGCTCATCGAAATTGATCGTGTTGAGCTTCAAGAGCGCGAAATAACGCTCACCATCCTTGGGCGAGCGGATCTGGCCCTCGACCGTGTCGCCGGTCCGCAAGCCGAAGCGGCGCACCTGGTTGGGTCCGACATAGATGTCGTCCGGACCGGGCAGGTAATTCGCCTCGGGCGAGCGGAGGAAACCGAAACCGTCCTGCAGGATCTCGAGCACGCCATCGCCAAAGATCGGCACGTCGTTCTCGGCCAATTGCTTCAGGATCGCGAACATCATGTCCTGCTTGCGCAGACTGCTGGCATTCTCGACCTGGAGCTCTTCGGCGAAAGCCAGGAGCTCAGCCGGTGTCTTCCGCTTTAATTCTTGAAGATTCATGGATATGTCGCGCTGAGAGGAGGGGGCAGAACGGCGCCAGGGGAAATGATCGGGAACCGGAGGCGGGGCACCGTGCGTGTCGGGCGGTGAAAACCGCCGGATCGCATCGGATGGCAGGTGCGCATCACGGGGGAAGCAAGGAGCCGGCGGGCCGGCATCTCCGTTTGTTTAGGCGACCGGTCCGCACAAGTCAAATGACTTGCATCGACGTCTCTCATCAATTGGGCAGCCCACACTGGTTTTCAACCCGATTAGAACGGCTTGACCACCACCAAAAAGACGATGCCGATCATCAGCACGGTGGGCACCTCGTTGACCAGACGGAAGAAACGCGCGGGATGTTTGTTAGCATCCTCGGCGAAGGCGCGAGTCCAGCGGGCCATCATCCCATGCGCGGCCAACAGCCCCGCGACCAGCAGCAGCTTCACGGGCAGCCACGCCTGCTGGTGATCGACCAGGCCCGGCACGCCTACCAGCAACACCCCGAACAACAGAGTCGCCAGCATCGCCGGCCGCATGATCAGCCGGAGCAGCTTACGCTCCATGATTTTGAAGGTCTCCGACAGGGCGGAACCCGGTGCTGCCTCCGCGTGATAGACGAACAGACGCGGCAGATACAGCATGCCAGCCATCCAAGCGATCACGCTGATGATGTGCAGAGCCTTCAGCCACGGATAGGCCGCCAGCATAAAATCCATCATGCTCCCTTCCAGGGACATCGACGAAAGGATGTCGGGCAGATCCGGCCTGCTTCACCAGAGCACAGCGGCTCATCGCCGGCTTGTAGCCGGCGTATCTGCCGCGTCAGGCCATCGATGAAGGCCGGCACGGTGCTGACCGTGGGGACCCGGTGAAAGCCCGGGACGCCCGCGTGATGGGCGAGTTCCCGGTATTCGATATCCAGCTCTACCAGCGTCTCCGAATGCTCCGAGACAAACGCGATCGGCACCAGGATGAGAGAGATGCCCTCCCGCCCCGCCCGCTCAATCTCCCGACCGGTCGACGGGCCGATCCATTCCAGCGGCCCGACGCGGCTCTGATAGCAGATCGACCAATCCAGCCCATCGATCGCCAGCCGATCGACCACCGCCACCACCGTGCGTTCGACCTGCCATTGATAGGGATCGCCTGCCTTGACGGTTTTCTTGGGCAGTCCATGGGCTGTGAACAGCACCCTGGGGGGCTTGCCCGGCATTCCCGCGACACCTTGTTCAGCCAGCGCTTGCTGGACCAAACCCGCGACCGCCTCGACGAAGCCCTCATCCTGGGGATAGCAGCACAGCAGCTTGGTCGGCACGTCCAACCCGATGGACCGCGCGGCACGGCGCCAATCGGTGACCGACGAGCCGGTCGTCGTCGAGGAGAATTGGGGATAGAGTGGCACCAGCAGGATCCGGTCCGGCGCCCAAGCCTGAACGGCACGGCTTTGCTCCTCGCTCATCGGATGCCAATAGCGCATCACGATGAAGCTCTTGAAGTCAGGCCCTAGCGCCGCTTCCAGGGCCAGGGCCTGCGCCTGTGTATTGCCGAGCAGCGGCGACCCACCACCGATCCGCTCGTAGATGGACCGCGCAACCGGCGCCCGGCGCCCGGCGATCAGTTTCGCGACCAACCAACGCAACGGGTTCGGCAAGCTGATGATCGCCGGATCCCGGAACAGGTTGACCAGAAACGGGGCGACCGCGCTCGGCTGGTCGGGACCGCCCAGATTGAACAAGATCAACGCTGTCTTCATGATGTCGCCTTCATGGCGCCGCACAGTGCTGAAGCCTCGCCACCCTGTCTAGGCCGGCGGTGTCGCACCTTGCCCCTCAATCACGTACCCTTGATCTCGTAGCCCTTGATCATGCTCGCAAGCTCCGCGACATGCTCGACCGGTGTCTCCGGCACGATGCCATGGCCCAGATTAAAGATGAATCGACCGCCGCTCAGCGTGTCGTTGATCCGCTGGACCGCTGCCGCGAGGGCGACGCCGCCGGCGACCAGCACTTGCGGGTCGAGATTACCCTGCACGGCTACATGGGGCTGCAGCGTGTCCCGCGCCCAGTCAAGCGGCATCCCCTGATCGATGCTCGCCACATCCACGCCTGTCGATTTCACGAACCGCTCATAGGCGAGGCCGGAAGCACGTGGAAAGCCGATCACCGGGATGGCGGGATATCGCTGCTTCAAGGCGCCGACGATCCATCGGGTCGGCTCGATCACCCAGCGGTCATAAGCTTCGCCGTCGAGCGCCGATGCCCAACTGTCGAAGAGCTGGACGATTTCCGCCCCGGCGTCGATCTGCGCACTCAGATGAGCGACGGTGGCCCGGCACAACAGATCAATCAGCTGGCCAAAGCCATCCGGGTCCCCGCTGGCCCAGGCCTTGGTGCGTTCGAAGGTCCGGCTGCTGCCGCCTTCGATCATATAGGTCGCGACCGTCCACGGGGCTCCGGCGAAACCGATGACCGCGGTGTCGTCGGGCACGGCCGCGGCGATGCGCCGGACCGCCTCATAGACCGGCGCCAGACGGTCCGCCTGCCAGTCGAGCGTTAGCTCAGCCAAGCCTCTAATATCGCGGATCGGCTCCAGGACAGGACCCTCGCCCTCCTTGAAGGCGACAAGCTGGCCGAGGCCATGGGGGATGACCAGAATATCGCTGAACAGAATCGCCGCATCCATGCCGAACCGTCTCAGCGGTTGCAGCGTCACCTCGGTTGCCAGATCCGGATTGAAACAGAGGTCCAGAAATCCACCGGTTTTAGCGCGAATGGCGCGGTATTCTGGCAGATATCGGCCGGCCTGACGCATCAGCCAGAAAGGTGGCCGATCGGTCGGCTCGCCTTTGATTGCCCGCAGCAACCGCTTCCGCGATGGCCGAAGCTGCCCGGCCCCAATATCCGCGCCGTTCGAGAAACGATCCACACTGCTTCCCTTTTGAGAAATAGAAATTATTGAATAGGGGTAGGGGTAGTAGGGCCTGTGGATAGTGTGGATTACCGCTGCCGATGATTCCATCCCCACCGGCGATGTTTTCCTGCCTTTGACGCCGTCTCCTGTGCATTTTTCCGGACTAATTGTAAGGGGGTCATTCTATCCGCCCGCCCGCCCGCCTGATGAATAACGGGGATAAGGGGGATGCTTCGGCCCGGCGGCAGATTATCCCCCCTGTCACGACAGGCTGCGCGAAAAGGTCCTCAGAGGTATCGAACGGCCCTTTATAGTAGGGTGAGCGGGTATGGTTTCGGCGAGGGGTGTCATATTCCTGACTTATCCCCGTTGATCCGATAGTTTCCCCCAGGAAATTTCGAAGGGACCCTGGAACTTGACGCGTTTCCATCTCCATCTGGTATCCGATGCGACTGGCGATACGGTCCATGCCCTGGCGCGGGCTTGTCTCGTGCAGTTCGAGGAAGCCGAGGCGATCGAGCATATCTGGTCGATGGTGCGCACGCGCGGTCAGATCGAGCGGGTGATCGCTGGTGTCGATGCCAATCCGGGCGTCGTGCTGTTCAGCCTGGTGAACGAACAGCTGAGGTCACCGCTTCAGGAGGCGTGTCGTCGTCTCCAGACACCCGCGATCCCTGTGCTCGACCCGGTGATCGGGGCGTTGGCCGGGTATCTCGGCCGGCAGAGCCGTGGCTTGCCAGGACAGCAGCACGCGCTCGACACTGAATATTTTGCTCGGATCGACGCCATGACCTTCGCCATGACTCATGACGATGGCCAGGCGACTTGGGGTCTGAACGACGCGGATGTGGTACTGGTCGGCGTCTCGCGCAGCTCCAAGACCCCGACCTGCATCTATCTGGCCAATCGGGGGATCAAGGCGGCAAATGTCCCACTGATCCCGGGGTTGCCGCCGCCGCTTGAATTGTTCACGGCGACGCGCCCGCTGATCGTCGGCCTGACCAACGATCCCGAACGGCTGACCGCGATCCGCCGCAATCGGCTGACCGCCCTCCAGGAATCGCCGGAAATGGCTTATACCGATCTGCAATCGGTTCAGACGGAGGTGGCGGCTGCCCGCCGCCTATGCGCCGAGCAGCGCTGGCCGGTCATCGACGTCACCCGTCGCTCGATCGAAGAGACTGCCGCCGCGATCCTCAAACTGTTGGCCCGGCGGCAAGGTACGGAACCTTGATGGGACAAAAGCCAGTAGGCGGCCGCTTCCGGCTCGCGGGGGTGGTCGGCTGGCCGGTCGCGCATTCCCGATCGCCAATCCTCCACCGTCACTGGCTGGACCGGTATGGCATCGCCGGGGCTTATGTCCGGCTGCCCGCCGAACCGGCGGAGCTGGAGCGGTTGATCCGCGCCCTGCCGGCACTGGGCTTCGCCGGATGTAATGTCACGATTCCACATAAGACGGCGGTGGTGCCTTTGATGGATCATCTCGACGAAACCGCCCGGCGCATCGGTTCCGTCAATACGATCGCCGTATCGCCAAGCGGCGAGCTTACCGGCAGCAGCTCCGACGGATACGGGTTCCTGGAAAACCTGCGGGCGATGCAGCCCAACTGGCATTCGTCAAACGGCGTCGTCACCGTGTTCGGTGCCGGCGGCAGCGCCCGGGCGGTGACCACGGCCTTGGCGATGACCGGCGCCCAGGAGATCCGTGTCGTCAATCGCAGCGAGTGGCGTGCGGCCGCTCTTGCCGAGGAATTTGGCGCGCCGCTGCGGCCCTGGCCCTGGGCGGCGCGCGCCGCGGCTCTGGAGGATGCGACTCTCCTGGTCAATACCACCAGCCAGGGCATGGCTGGCCAACCGCCGCTCGATATCGACCTCGCGGGGCTGCCTCGGACCGCGGTTGTCGCCGATTTGGTCTATATGCCGCTGGAAACGCCTCTGCTGGCCACGGCCCGGCGTCGTGGCAACCCGACGGTTGACGGCCTCGGCATGTTGCTGCATCAGGCACGTCCTGGTTTCGAGGCTTGGTTCAGCGTAGCCCCGGCGGTCGACGACGCGCTACGGCGCGCTGTCCTCGCCAGCTTCTGACGCGGGGCATCGGTGAAGATCGTCGGTCTCACCGGATCGATCGGCATGGGGAAATCGACCGCGGCCGCCATGGCGCGCGATCTGGGTGTGCCGGTGCACGACGCCGATGCCGCCGCGCGTCGTCTGCTGGCGCCGGGCGGCGAGGCGGTCGAAGCGGTATTGGCCGCATTTCCCGATGTGGCCGCGGCGGATGGCGGGATCGATCGCATTAGGCTGGGCGACCGCGTCTTCCGTGACACCGCTGCCTTGCGCCGGCTGGAGGCGATCACCCATCCTCTGGTCAGGCGCGCCGAGGCGGCGTTCCTGGCGCGGCAGGCGCGCCGGCGTGTCCCGCTGGTCGTCCTCGACATCCCGTTGCTCTACGAAACTGGTGGCGAGCGGCGCTGCGACGCGGTGCTGGTGGTTTCCGCCCCTGCCTTCCTGCAACGTCAACGCGTGCTGCGCCGGCCGGGGATGACCGAGGTGAAGTTCCGGGGGATCCTCGGCAAGCAAGTGCCGGACGCGGAAAAACGCCGGCGAACCCGCTGGGTTTTGCCGACCGGCCTGGGCAAGGCGGTGACGCGGCGGGCTTTGCGGCGAGCCCTCGCCGATATCAAGGCTATCCCCAACACGGCCGCTTGAGTTGCCGACTCCGCGCGGCGATACTCGGTGCCGCCGAACAGGTGGGTTTCAGGGGGCGTAGGACGGTATGCGGGAGATCATCCTCGACACGGAAACGACGGGACTCGATCCGGCGAGTGGCGATCGGGTTGTCGAGATCGCGGCTATCGAGTTGTTCAACCTGATGCCTACGGGCCGCGAGTTCCACATCTACATCAATCCCGAACGCGACATGCCGATCGAGGCGTTCGAGGTCCATGGCCTAAGCGCGGAATTCCTGGCTGGGCACCCGACCTTTGCACCGCAAGCCGCGGATTTCGTGGAGTTCATGGCCGGTGACCGGCTGGTCGCTCATAACGCGGAATTCGATGTCCGGTTTCTCAATGCCGAGCTGACGGCCTGCGGCTTGCCGGTGCTCGCCTCGCCAGTGCAGGACACCTTGCAGATGGCCCGGCGGAAATTCCCCGGCGCGCCGGCCAGCCTCGATGCCTTGTGCCGGCGCTTCGCCATCGATCTGTCGGAGCGCAGCCGGCATGGCGCGTTGATCGACTGCCGGCTGCTCGCCCGAGTCTATCTCGAATTGATGGGCGGCGCGCAACCCGTCCTCAGCCTGATCTCGGCTGATGTGCGGACTGTCGACGGGCCGGTTCTGGTCCGTCAGCCCAGGGCCGCCCGGCCGCATCAGGCGATGGCCGAGGAATTGGCGGCACACCAAGCGCTGCTGGACGGATTGACCAACCCTGTCTGGCGTCAGTGATTGGTGTTAGGCGGTGCCGGCTTCGCCCGCCGCCAGGTTCGCCTGTTTCAGCCGGCGCACCTCGCCGAAATTGATCGGATTGATCAGCAGCGGCAGGAAACCACCTTCCCGCGTGCTGGTCGCGATGATCGCCCGGGCGAACGGGAACAGCAATGTCGGCGCCTCGACCAGCAGCAGCATCTCGACCAAATCCTCCGGTGCGTTCCGGATGGTGACGACGGCGCCGTATTCCAGCTCGATCAGAAACGCGACCTCGCCTTGTGACTTCGCCTCTGCCTTGATGTTGAGAATGACCTCGTAAACATCGTCGCCGATCTTCTGCGCCTTTACATCGGCACCGACCTGAACTTCGTTCGGCGCGTTTTGCGGCAGCAAGCTGTTCGGCGCGCGCGGATTTTCGAACGAGAAATCCTTCAGGAACTGGACGTTGACCGCGAAGAACGGACCGGTCTCGCCAGCGGCGCCCGTAATCTGGTCCCCGGAATTTTGATGGGCTGACGGTAAGGCTGTGGATTTGCCGTTGGCGGCGGTATCGGACATGCACGGCTCCGGGTAACAGGCGCCCAAGGATCAGGCGGTATGGATCGGGTGATGGAGCGGGGCACTAGCACGGAACCCGATGGCACCACAACGCCCCAGAACCACAACACCCTGGCGTCGGTCGAGGCGTCAGCGGGTCAGCTAGGAACGACCCCAGCGGCTATCGATCGCCGGGGGCTCCTCCCCGACCGGCCGCACCTCGTGGAACTCGCCCTCGATCGTCCTTCCGTCGCCTCCCGGCGGTTGATGCGGCCCCCCATCTCGCGGTGAGCCGTCTTGCGCCAAGCCGCCCTGGCGGAGGTGTCGTAGCACCAAATCGGCGGCCGCGCGCCGCACCGGCGGAAACAGCAGGATAAGGGCGGCGAGATCGGTGACAAAGCCCGGTACCATGAACAAGGCGCCGATCAGCAGGATCAGCACGCCATCGACCATTGGTCGTACCGGCGGTTCGCTTCGCTGCAGCGCGGCCTGCATCCGGCGGAGCGCCAACAAACCCTGGGAGCGGACGATGCCGATGCCGATGACACCGCTCAGCAGCACCACCGCCAGTGTCCCGGCCAAGCCCAGCCAGTGCCCGATCACCACGAAACCGGCGATTTCCAGCAAAGGCAATAGGAACAGCGCCAGGATCAGAGGCATAGCGGCTTGTCCTTTTCAGCCGAGGAGCTTATCTGTCGATGGCGGTTCGGAACCGGCGACGGCCGATCCAGGGAAAAGGGCATCCCCCGCATCCGGGCGGCTTCCGGCAGGATTTCAGCGATGAATGACCAGATTATCGACATAATCCTATTTGCCATGGTAGCCGGGTTTTTGATTCTGCGGTTGCGCAGCGTGCTTGGCAGGCGACCCGGCGCGGAACGACCGCCGGAACAGGGTGACCGTTCCCGGCGCGGCTTCGGTCCGAATGTTCCAGCCAAACCAGGCCAGATCAATAAGGCCAAATCAGGTTTGCCGACAGACAACGTGGTCAGCCTGCCCGATCGGGGCAAGGGCCTTTCGCCGGCCCGCCCCGACTCCCCGCTTGACGCGAACCCGGCCGACACGTTCGAAAAGCCGCCGGGAACCTTGCAATCGGGGCTGCAGGAGATCGCCGCCGCCGATCCGAGTTTTTCACCCGAGGCGTTCCTGGTCGGCTCGCGCAGCGCCTTCGATTACATCGTCAGCGCCTTCGCGGCCGGCGACACGGCTGTCCTGCGTCCTTTGTTGAGCGACGATGTCTACGACAGATTCGCCGATGAGATCCGCGGCCGGATGGCGGCGAAGGAGACTTTGGAAACGCGTATCGTCCGCCTCGATGCCGCCGATCTGGTGGAGGCGGATCTCGAAGGCCGGACCGCCAGCATCACCCTCAAATTCGTCTCGCAGCAGACCAGCGTCGTTCGGGACGCCGATGGCAAGATCATCGAAGGCGACCCGGAGCGCCCATTCGAGCGGACGGACATCTGGACCTTCTCCCGTAATGTCCGGTCGCAGAACCCGAATTGGGCGCTGGTGGCCACCCACGCGCCTTGATGGGCGAAACCGCGCTGCGGACGCTCGCCCTCGTCGCCATTCTGGCGCTTACGGCCTGTCACAACGCTCCGCCGCCCGAGCCCGATGCGCTCGTCGTGCGACCGGCCAGCTTCGCCGACCTACCGGGTTGGGCGGCGGATGATCCGGCTGCCGCCCTGCCGGTCTTCCTGAAATCCTGCGCGGTTCTGCTAAAGCAGCCGGACGACCAGGCGATCGGTCCCGGCGACGTCGCCGGCAAGGTCGCGGATTGGCGCCCGGCCTGTACGGGGGCGGCCGCCGTGCCGCCCGGCGATAGCTCGGCCGCCCGCGCCTTTGTCGAAGCCGCCTTCACACCGATGGCGGCGACCAATCACGGCGAGGCGAATGGGTTGTTCACCGGCTATTACGAAGCCGAGCTGCACGGTGCCCGGCGGCCCGATGGCGTGTTCAGCACCCCCCTTTATCGCCGGCCGCCGGATCTGGTCAGCGTCGATCTGCAACTGTTCCGCCCCAGCCTACGCGGAGAGCGGATCGCCGGCCGGGTGCAAAACGGCCGGCTAGTGCCTTACGCCACCCGCGCGGAGATCGATGCGGGCGCGTTGGTCGGCCGCAATCTGGAAATGATCTGGGTCGATAACCCGGTCGATGCGTTCTTCCTGGCAATCCAGGGCTCCGGCCGGGTCACGCTCGCGGATGGCAGCGTGGTACGTGTCGGCTATGACGGCGAGAACGGTCAGCCCTATCTGGCGGTCGGCAAGGTGCTGGTCGAGAAAGGCATCCCAGCGGCGGAGGTCAGCATGCAGCGGATCCGCCAATGGATCGCCGAGCATCCCGATGAGGGCCGTGGCCTGATGGAGCAGAACCCGGCCTATGTGTTCTTTCGCGAAGTGAAAGGCGACGGTCCGCTGGGCGCGCAAGGCATCGCCCTCACCCCGGAGCGCAGCATCGCGGTCGATCGCCGCTTCGTCGCCTTGGGTATGCCGGTCTGGCTCGACATTCCCGAATCGGCGAGCCCCGGCGGCCGGCTGCGGCGGCTGATGGTGGCGCAGGATACCGGTGGGGCGATCCGCGGTCCCGTGCGCGCCGATGTGTTCTTCGGCCATGGCGCCGAGGCCGCCGACCGGGCCGGCGTGCTGAAGGCGACCGGACGCTATTGGTTCCTGGTGCCGCGCGGCGTCGCGAAACCGCCCATTTCCTAGAACGGCGCCGCATCGCCAGCTTCGGAGATCGCCCCCATGCTGATGCGCAGTAAGCTCTTCGTGCCGGGCTCGCGGCCGGAACTCTTCGCCAAGGCGGTCGCCTCGCCCGCCGATGCGCTATCCTTCGACCTGGAGGATGCCGTCGTGAAGGAGCGCAAGGCGGAAGCGCGCACCGGCCTGGCGACGTTTCTGCGCGACGCCGGTCCTGTCGGCAAGCTGTCGATCGTGCGCGTGAACGCGGTCGGCACACCCTTTTTCGAGGCGGATATGGCGGCCGTGGCCGGCCCCTGGCTCGACCTCGTCAATCTGCCGATGGTTGAGGAACCCGCCGCCATCGTCGAAGCGGCCGCCCTGCTGGACCGTTTGGCAGGATCGATCGAGGGCATCGGCCGCATCCGCCTTCTGGTGACCATCGAGACCCCGAAAGGCTTACGTCAGGCGGCGTTGCTCGCCGCCGCTCATCCGTGCGTCGCGGGTCTCCAGATCGGGTATGCCGACCTGCTCGAACCCTGTGGCATCGACCGCTCCGATCAGGCTGCCCTCGCGCATATCCGCGTGGTGGTGCGCCTCGCGGCGGCGGAGGCCGGCATCGCCGCCTATGACGGTGCCTACGCGGTGGTGACAGACCCGGACGGCTATCGGATGGAATGCGAGGCGGCACGGTGGCACGGCTTCGCGGGCAAAAGCTGCATCCATCCGAGCCAGATTGCGATCGCCAACGCCGCGTTCATGCCGAAGCCGTCGGAGATCGATCAGGCGCGCCGCGTCCTCGCGGCCGCCGCCGAGGCCCAGGCGAAGGGCGTCGGCGCCTATCTGGTCGACGGACGGATGATCGACGACCCTTTCCTGATCCGTGCCCGCGCGATCGTCTCGCTCGCCGGGCGGCACGCCCCCAGTTCGGACGCCTGACATGAGCGAACTCCACAAGCGGGATTACCAGCCGGGCCTCAAGGGCACGCTCGACGGCGTCCGCGTCCTCGATTTATCCCGCCTCTTCGCCGGGAACGTCCTGACCCAGATCCTCGGCGATTTCGGCGCCGAGGTCATCAAGGTCGAGCCGCCCGAAGGGGACACGCTTCGGGCCTGGAAGACCGAGGACATCGATACGCACTGGAAGATCTATGCCCGCAACAAAAAGAGCCTCTGCCTTGGGCTGCGCGACCCGCGCGCCTCGGAGATCATCCGCAAGCTCGTTCCCTCGGCCCGGATCTTCGTCGAGAGTTTCCGGCCGGGCGTGCTGGAAAAGATGGGCCTCTCGCCGCGGACGCTGCTGGAGATCAATCCTGGACTTGTCATCATACGTATCTCCGGGTGGGGCCAGGAGGGACCCTATGCTCAGCGGCCGGGTTTCGGCACGGTCATCGAGGGTGTGTCCGGCTTCGCGGCCATCAACGGCTTTCCGGACCGCGAGCCCGTGCTGCCGCCGATATACCTCGCGGACAGCGTCGCGGGCCTCTACGGCGCGTCGGCGGCCATGATCGCGCTGCGCGCGGTCGAGGTGAACGGCGGTCGCGGTCAGGTCATTGATTTGCCGCTGCTCGACCCGCTCTTCGCCATCCTCAGTCCCCAGGCGGCGAATTATCGGCTGACCGGCGAGGTGAAGCCGCGCGCCGGGAGCCGCTCGACGAATACCGCGCCGCGCAATGCTTATATCTGCAAGGACGGCAAGTATGTCGGGCTGTCCGGCTCGATCCAGAAAATGGCGGAGCGCCTGTTCCGCGCGATCGGCCGGCCCGACCTCGTTGGCGATCCGCGCTTTCGTACGAATGCCGACCGCCTGCGCCATGCGGAAGCGTTGGACGGTATCATCGGCGGCTTCATCGCCGAGCGCACCCAGGCGGAAAACGTCGCTTTCTTCGAGGCGGCCGAGGTCACGATCGGCCCGATCTACGATATCCCGCAGATCATGGACGATCCGCATGTGATCGAGCGCGAGCTGATCGCCGATTACCCGGACCCCGATATGGGACAGCTTCCCATGCACCACGTCGTGCCACGGCTCGGCGGTACGCCCGGATCGATCCGCACGCCGGCCCCGCTGCTCGGCCAGCACAATCGCGCGCTGCTCGGCGAGATCGGGATCGCGGGCCAGGCATTCGAGGCCCTCGCCGAGGCGCGTGTCGTGTGCGGCGACGAGGGCTGCTAAGTACCGATGCGATCCGCATTGCATTCGGCCGGCGGTTAACTCAATTTTGGGTAAGGCAGCAATGATAACGGAAAATCCATGACCCCGGCATCGCCTCGCGTCGGTCTCTTCGTCACCTGCCTCGTCGACATGTTCCGGCCTAGCATCGGTTTCGCCGCCGTGAAGCTGCTCGAGCAGGCCGGCTGTGTCGTCGAGGTGCCGGAAGCGCAAACCTGCTGCGGCCAGCCGAGCTACAATTCCGGCGATCGTGGCGATACCAGGGCGATCGCCCGTCAGGTAATCGCCGCCTTCGAGGGCTTCGACTATGTGGTCGCGCCGTCCGGTTCCTGCACCGGCATGCTGCGCGAGCACTACCCGGCTCTCTTCGAAGACGAGCCGGAGACCTTCGCCCGCGCGCAGCATCTGGCGCGGCGGACCTACGAATTGATCTCGTTTCTGACCGATATCCTAGGCGTGACCTCGGTCGAGGCACGCTATGACGGGACCGTCACCTACCACGATAGTTGTTCCGGCCTGCGCGAGCTCGACATTAAGGAACAGCCGCGCCGGCTGCTGCGGTCGGTCGACGGGCTGAAGCTCACCGAATTGCCGGGGGCCGAGATCTGCTGCGGCTTCGGTGGCACGTTCTGCATCAAATATCCGGAGATTTCCGACCGGATGGTGACCGACAAGGCGGCTGATATCGCGGCGACCGGGGCGGATACCCTGCTGGCCGGTGATCTTGGTTGCTTGCTCAACATGGCGGGCAAGCTCAGCCGGGAAGGGGTACTGGCCGGTGGCCGGCCGGTCCGCGTGCGCCATGTCGCCGAGGTGCTCGCCGGCATGTCCGGGGACCTGCCGCCGATCGGCGCCGCCGCCACTTCCAGGGCCAGTTAAGGAGCCGATATGCAGCCCACCAGCCATGCCTTCAAGGCGAATGCGCGACAGGCGCTGGATGACGGCGTGCTGCGCCGTGCCCTCGACAACATGCGCGGCGGCTTTCCGGCCAAACGGCTGGCGGCGGTCAATCGGCTGCCGGAATTCGAGGCATTGCGCGATGCCGGCAAGACGATCAAGGATCACGTGCTCGAAAACCTCGATTTCTACCTTGAGGCGTTCGAGCGCAATGTCGTGGCGCGCGGCGGCGTGGTGCATTGGTGCCGGACCGCCCAGGAGGCGCGCGACACCATCCTTGGCATCTGCCGGACGGTGGATGCGAAGACCGTGACCAAGGGCAAATCCATGGTCGCGGAGGAAATCGCCCTCAACGACTATCTGGAGGCGAACGGGGTCGAGCCGATCGAGACAGATCTCGGCGAATACATCATCCAGCTCCGTCACGAGCCGCCCAGCCACATCATCGCGCCGGCGATCCATCTGCTGAAGGAACATGTCGAGACGGCGTTCCGCGCCGCGCATACCCAGCTTGACCCGAACCGGCCGCTCTCCGAGCCGCGCCAGCTCACCGACGAGGCCCGCGCCATCCTGCGCGCCAAGTTCCAATCGGCGGATGTCGGCATCACCGGCGCCAATTTCCTGATCGCCGAGACCGGCTCGACGGTGATTGTGACCAATGAGGGCAATGGCGACCTCACCCAGACCCTGCCCAAGATCCATATCGTGCTGGCCAGTCTCGAAAAGATCGTGCCGACCTTGGAGGATGCCTCGACCATCCTGCGTTTGCTGGCACGCTCGGCCACCGGCCAGGAGTTTTCGACCTACACGACCTTCTCTGCCGGGCCGCGGCGGCCGGGCGATCTCGATGGGCCGGGCGAGTTCCATGTCGTGCTGCTGGATAACGGTCGCACGGCGATGCTGGGTACCGAATTCCAGGACATGCTGCGCTGTATCCGCTGTTCGGCCTGCATGAACCACTGTCCGGTCTATGGCGCGGTCGGCGGCCATGCCTATGGCTGGGTCTATCCCGGCCCGATGGGCTCGGTGCTGACCCCCGGCCTGCTCGGCGTGGCGGAGGCCGGTCACCTGCTGAACGCCTCGACCTTCTGCGGCAAATGCGAAAGCGTCTGTCCGATGAAGATCCCGTTGCCCAAGATGATGCGTCATTGGCGGGAGCGCGAATTCGAGGCGAAGCTGTCGCCTTCGGCGTTTCGTTCCGGCCTGAAGCTATGGGCGTTCTTCGCCAAGCGGCCGGCGCTCTATCGGGCGGCGACCGGCCTCGCCACTCGGCTGCTCGGCGGCCTGGGTCGCGGCGCCGGCCGCTTCCGGTCGTTGCCGCTCGCCGGCGGCTGGACCTCGGTGCGCGATCTGCCGGCACCCGAGGGCCGCAGCTTCCAGAGTCTTTGGGCGGCACAGCGCGCGACGCGGCGGCCCCATGCGACGACGCTCTCCCCGGTATCGCGGGCCGCGCAATGAGCGAGGCAGCATCCGCGCGCGCGCAGATCCTGGCCGGCATCCGTGCCGCGCTGAAGCGGGGGCCTTTGGGTGAGGCGGCATCGGCGCCGCTCGCCGCTCGGCTGGCACAGCACCCGCGCAACCTCATTCCGGCGCGCGCCGCCAGCCTCGATCACGCGGGGCGGGTCGACCTCTTCGTCGGCATGGCGGAGGAGGTCCAGACCACGGTCGACAGGGTCGCCGATCCCAAGGACGTGCCGGCGGCGGTGGCCGAATACCTTACCGGGCAGAACCTCCCGGCCGAGCTGGTGATGGCACCGGATCCGGCGCTCGACGCCTATCCCTGGGCGGATCGGCCGATGCTGCGCATCCGCCGGGACCGCGCCCAGGATGCCGACGCGGTCAGCGTCACCCCCGCCTTCGCGGCGATCGCCGAGACCGGTACCCTGATGCTGACATCCGATCCTACCCGCCCGACGACGCTCAACCTCCTGCCGGACACCCATATCGTCGTGCTGCGCGCCGATCAGGTCGTCGGACCTTACGAAGAGGCCTGGACGCGGCTGCGCACCGCCTATCCGAACGGCGATTGGCCGCGTACGATCAATTTCATCACCGGCCCGTCGCGGACCGGCGATATCGAACAGCGCATCCAGCTTGGCGCGCATGGGCCGCGTCGGCTGCATATCGTGCTGGTCGGCGCCGCCGCCGCGCCATCGGCGGCCTGACGCCGCCATCATGCGCAAGCGTGCGCCCAGCCAGGACGAACGGCGGTTGTGGCAGCTTGCCATGCGCGACGCCGTACCCTTGCCCGGCCGACCCGCCCTACCTCCGGCACCGATGTCCGAACCTGCACGGGTTCCAGCCGCGCCGCCGGCCCATCGCCCGCCCGTCCATCACCCAGCCGCCCGGGCGGTTCAACCGCCCGCCCCGATACCGCTGCCGGAGCTGACCTATGCGCGGGCGCCGGGGCTCGACCGGCGCAGCGCCGAACGGCTGAAGCGCGGCAAGCTGCCGATCGAGGCGCGGCTCGACCTGCATGGCCTCACCCAGGAGACCGCGCGGCGTGCCCTTGACCGCTTCGTCGCCGATGCCGCCGATCGCGGCTTGCGCGCGGTGCTGGTGATCACCGGCAAGGGTCTCGGTCAATACGGCGATCCGGGCGATCCCGGCTGGACGGGTGACGAGCGGCGCCCTGGCGTGCTGCGCTCGGCCGTGCCGCGCTGGCTGAACGAGCAGCCGAACCGGCCCCGCGTGCTGGCCTTTACCCAGGCGCAGGACCGCGATGGCGGCACCGGCGCGCTCTATGTGCTGCTCCGTCGGGTGCGCGGGGATGCGCGGGGATGACGCCCTTCGGCGAAAAGCTGCGCGAGCTGCGCGCCGAACGGGGCCTCACCTTGGCGCGCATGGCCGGCGATCTCGGCGTTTCCGCCGCCTATCTCTCGGCGGTCGAGCATGGCCGGCGCAGTCGGCCGACGCGTAGCCTGGTGCGCCAGATCTGCGTCTATTTCAACATCATCTGGGACGAAGCGGACGAGCTTTGGGCGCTCGCCTGTCTGTCGCGGCCACGGGTCACGGTCGATACCTCGGGTCTCACGGCCGCCGCGACCGAACTCGCCAATCTGCTGGCGGAACGGATCGGCGCGCTCGACGAGGCGGCGGTTGCGACCATGCTGGCGATGGTCCGCGCGGCACCCTCCCGCCCCAAGCCCCGCACCCGCGGCATCCGCGCCACGGTACCCCGCCAGACCCACGGCACCTGGAAGCCGATCGCCCGGCCGATGCGCGAGCCTTAATTATTAAGGTGTTCCTAATAATTTCTCCTCAAGCTCGCACCAATATCTCAGCATAGATACTACGTGTGCCGATCTTCTGGAGAATTTCATGAGCCGCTTCGGTAATATCTCACTCAAAACAATTCTTGGCCTCATCATTGCCACGATGGGCCTCTTGTTGGTCGTGGTGAGCACCAGCGCGCTGGTCGAAGCGGTTGACCACAGCAACACCGCCCGGCGGGTCGCCACCTCGACCGTTGTCAGCAAGCACCTGTTCCGGTCACTCATCGGGATGCGCAACGAACGCGGTTCCGAAATCGCGGGCCTGCTCGGTGAAAGCCCGATCGGCAGCGGCGGCGAAGCCGCGATCGCAAGCGGGCGAACCGATTACGAAACAGGCTATGCCGACGCCCTCAAGGCGCTCAGCGCCCTCGATCTGCCGGAATTGACGTCGGCGGTTGGTCGTCTGAAGACGGCGCATGATGCGGTGGCGGCGATGCTGCCCAAGGTCGAGGCCGCGCTCCATCAGCCGAAATCGACGCGGGACCCAAGCCTCGCCCAGGAGTGGCCGAAGCTGACGCAATCCATGCTCGACGCCATCCTCGCCACAAGCGATCCGCTCGAAGCATCCCTGAAGCTAGCCGATCCGGTCACCGATCACTTCCTCTCGATCAAGCGAGCCGCTTGGACGACCAGGCTCAATCTGGGCTTGATGGTGCTGCGGACCCAGACTGCGGTGGCGACTGGCCAATCATGGGGCGCGGCCGAGGTTCTGGCCTGGTCCGAGGACCGCGCACGTGCCGCCCTCGCCTGGACGATCGTCACCGAGGCCGCGGCCCGTAAGGACGCGCCGCGCATGCTTGTCGACGATGTCGCCATGGCCAACGCGAATTTCACGGGTCCGGTTGCCGATGCGCGAAAGGCGCTGGTGGGCACCCTGAGCGCCGGCCGGAAGGTCGACGTGTCGATCGACGAGTTGCGGAAGGGCGACACGACTGCGACTGGCCTTGTCGTCGATGTCGTCAATATCGCCTTGGAACAGATGGTCGCGCGCGCCGAGGACCAGGTCAGCCAGGCGATGCGGAGCCTGATCCTGGACGGGTTGCTGCTGATCGTGGCGCTGGCGCTGTCGGTCGGCGGCTTCCTGATCGTGCGTCGCCGGGTCAGTCGTCCGATCCTGGCGCTGACGGCGACGATCGAGCATTTGGCGCAGCAGGATTTCTCGGTCGAGATCCCGGCGAAGACGCGCGATGACGAGGTCGGCCGCATGCAGACGG